>Ga0209376_1004632_pt1 | contig 11878 bp, 6 predicted proteins | sample GraSoiAngelo_134_FD_185891 | JGI IMG/M metagenome (GOLD analysis project Ga0209376, IMG submission 185891) | Grasslands soil microbial communities from the Angelo Coastal Reserve, California, USA - 14_0929_05_30cm (SPAdes) (version 2) | ecosystem: Environmental > Terrestrial > Soil > Grasslands ... | reverse complement strand
TATTGATGGTCACACCATTGGCCACCACTTCGTCCGCCATCGCACTCCTGGTGTTCAATCCGCAGTTGTAGGTCGCGTCGGCTTTGAAGGTCAGTGCGCTCTGGATGGTGAGCGAGTCTGGTTTGCCTCCACGCCTTCCGGGACCCAGAGCTGCGCCAGGGCCAGCGCCTGTGCCGACGGTGACGGCGCCGGCTATAGTGCCTCGGCCGCCCAGCCGGCCCGCATTGACTTGGACCACACCACTACCGGTTGCCGAGCCTGTTCTGTTGTTGATCACCAGGTTACCGCCTTCAATCGTGGTGCCGCCCGTGTAGATGTTTGCGCCGGTCAACTCAAGGGTGCTGGTGCCGATCTTGGTCAATGCTCCGCGGTTCCCTCCTATGACACCGGAAAAGAGGGTACTCAGGTTGTTACTGCCCACGATGAGGCGCTTCGCGGCGAGGAAGACAGAGCCATCCCCTTCTATCGAACCGACAGTCAGATTCGATTGAATCCTTGAGCCGAGCTCAAGTGCACCAGTGCCGAAGAGCTCGACCCGCGGCGCACCGCCAACAGAATCCGTAAAAAAAATCCGGCCCGCTCCAAATCCGCTGAAGGTGCCGTTGGCAATGAACGTAGCATTGCCCGGCGACGCCCCGAGAAGAAAATCCGAAGAGCCGCCATTTGCACCTTCAACCGAGCCGCCATTGTTAATGACTGTGGCATCGGCTGTGGTCGCGTCGTTGTCGAATCGGGTGAATCCTCCTCCGCTGCCGGCGACGGCACCCCCTTCGTTAATGATTGTGGCTGTTCCTGCATTCGCGTTTTCAAAAAAATATGTCGTGCCACCAAGTACGTCCCCAGGTGGCGCGCCCTGGTTGATGATCATGGCATTTCCTGCACTCGACTGATCAAAGAATTGCGTGGTCCCGCCCGCTGCCTCATCGCCACCGTTTATGAACATGCCATTGCCAGCATTGGAGCTATCTAAGAAAAGCGTTTGACCGCCGCTCCGGCCCAGGTTCGCGCTGGCGGGGTTAGAGAACACCGTCAGGTTCCCTGCCGTCGCGCTATTCTCAAAAATAACCCCGTCGCCGTCTAAGCTTACAAAGTTTTGCGAAACACCTGAGTTATTCACGATTCCCGTCCCGCTGATGAACAGGAAATAATTAAACTCCCCTAGGTACCAAGGCACAGTAATGGTGTAAGCGCTTGCGCCCGGATTGAAGACGATGCTATCGACTTCTATAGTACCCGTACCTGGCGCTGATGAAATGTCCGTGGTAGTGGAAACATCGAAAGTAGCGATGTCGCCCGGTCCATTTGGAACGGTATTGGGCGTCCAGTTTGCAGCTGTGTGCCAGTCGCCGCTGGTCGGATTGAGATTCCACGTAGCGCTGTCGGCGTAGATGGCGTTCAGCGCACCGAGCGATACCGCTAGAACCATGGCACAGGACAGAATGGGAGCTTTCATGGCGGCAATTGTGCCCATGGCCTCCTTTGATAGTAAAGCGGATTCGTGATGACTATGGCACGACGGTAAGGGTGAGATCGTTCCCGTCGTCGCGATGCGCGTCAGCAATCCAGATCGTTCGCCCTTCCGAATCAAGGGCTGAGACGCAGCCCCAAGCTCCAACCGGCTTTGCTGAGATTGTCAGCGATGATTTCCCAGTACTTCACGCCTTGCAGTGCGCGTTTACTGATTGTTCAGAACCGTTTGCGGCGCAGGTTTGCTCGCTTCAATCTGCGCGCTCACCTTTTGGATTTGAGACGCTTGCTCGTCGAGCTGTCTGGTGAGCTGCGCAACCGTGGCTTTGAAGTCTTTCTGCTGCTGCGCCAGCGTCGACTTTAGCTGGGTGATCGTCGTTTGTTGCTCCTGCACTTTGCGCTGTTCTTCGAGAAGTGACTTGTGCTCTTTGAGAAATTCATTCAGCAACATCGCATTCACTGCTTCATAGCGAACCGTGTACGGCTTGCCCTGTTCGTCACGGGCGACCAGATCGGGATTCACCTTTTCCACGTCTTCGGCCACGAGGCCGAATTGCGGGATGCCCTCGGGGTCCAGCTCTTTCTTATAATGGAAGGTGACTGGTTTGAGCGCGAAGATCGCTTCACTGGCCTTGTCCATCGGTTTGATCGCTTCCTTGAAATGCGCAGAGGATGTAGTCGTGCCGAGATGACCGGTGGTGTCTATAATCACTCCTACGCCTCCTGGCACGGTTACACCGCTGATGCCAGCGATAAACGTGTTCGTGTGGGTCTCATTGCCCATCCGAATCGTATTCGATTCATCGGCCACACCCACGTTGCCAATGCTGATGTCGTTGCTTCCCGTTTTGATGTTCATGCCTGCGGAGATGCCAAGAGCCGTATTGCTATCGCCTACGCAATTGTAGAGTGAGTTGTATCCGAGGCCGGTATTGTTGACGCCCCGTTTGTTGAGCCGTAGCGCTTGAAAACCGATTGCCGTGTTGTTGCTGCCGAGACGATTAAGCTGTGCCGCAAAAAAGCCATAGGCTGCATTGTTACTCCCAGTACTGTTATTTTGCATCGCTCCAACGCCGCTTGCGGTATTAAAAATACCGGTGGTGTTTCCGAACAGTGCATCATTGCCGACCGCCGTATTCGAGCTGGCAGTATTTAGTAACAACGCTCCGTCGCCAACGGCAGTGTTTGAGCTACCGGTAACATTCGCCGTGAGGGCTCCCCAACCAACGGCAGTATTCGCAATACCGGTTGTATTGGACTCGAGTGCAACCCAACCGATGGCCGTGTTTTCGGCGCCCGTTGCGTTAATGAGCGCGCTCTCACCCAAAGCCGTGTTTTGGTTGCCCAGACACCCGTCTTGACAAACCGCTCGCGCTTGCGGCGCAAGCCCGAAGAGGGCGAAGGCGAGGGCAAGCGCATTCAGAATCAAACCGCGTCGCAAAGGCGATCGGCTAATGGAATTTCTTGTAAGTGAAGTTTTCGTTTTCATAAACAACCTTTCGTTCCCACGATTGGTTAATTGTGCGACTGCAGCTCTGAACGAGGAAAGAAGCTGTCGGGAGAAGCGCTCCCTCCAGCATTCAGAATCTTGGTTTGCAGAAATCCTGCAAAAATATCGCCGATTCGTCAAGACAAGAATATCAAATTATCCGACGCTCGAATGAGATCGCCTCGGAGCCGCAACATCCGCTTTCTCCACTGTGCGAAATGAGGATTCGGACGGTAAGAGAAATAGATTGCTTATTCGCGAATCTGGCCCTCGCCGCGGATGACGTACTTATAAGTCGTTAGCTCTTCGAGTGCCATCGGCCCGCGCGCGTGAAGCTTGTCAGTGCTGATACCGATTTCCGCGCCGAAGCCAAATTCGCCGCCATCAGTAAATCGCGTCGATGCGTTCCAGTAAACTGTGGCGGAATCGACCTCGTTGAGGAATTTCTCAGCACGCGTGGCGTCGCGGGTGATGATGACATCGCTATGATGAGAGCCACATTTTTCCACGTGCGCAATCGCGTCGTCGATGTTGTCCACAGTGCGGGCAGCGAGGATGAGATCGAGATATTCCGTTGTCCAATCTTCGTCGCGGGCGGGATGGAGTGGCTGATAGCTGAGAGCTGAGAGCTGATGAAAGGTGTCGGGATCGGCTCGTATTTCCAGTTTCTTTCCGGCCAGTATCGGTGCGATTTTTTTAAAAAAGGGAGCCGCGATTTCACTGTGCACAAGCACAGTCTCGATGGCATTGCACACGCCCGGACGCTGCGTTTTTGCGTTAACGACTATCCGCACCGCCATATCGAGATCGGCTTCCTTGTCCACATATGCGATGCAGAGCCCGAGATAGTGCTTGATCACCGGCATCCGCGCATAACTAACGACCGTTTCGATCAAGGCGCGGCCGCCGCGCGGGACGATAAGGTCGATGTACTGATCCATCTCGGCCATGTGCCGCACCGCATCCCGACCAGTTTTTGGAATGAGCAAAATGCTGTCTTCGGGCAACCCCGCGCTGGCTGCGCCGGCACGGAGCGCTTCGGCAATCGCGATGTTGGAGCGAATCGATTCCGAGCCGCCGCGCAGGATGACTGCGTTTCCTGTCTTTGTGCAAAGCACCGCCGCGTCGCTCGTCACATTCGGGCGCGACTCGTAGATGATTCCGATAACCCCGATGGGGACACGCACCTTTGAAATGTGCAATCCATTGGGACGGATCCATTCGGCGATGACTTTTCCGACCGGATCTTCGAGCGCAGCGACCTGACGAATGCCGTCCGCCATCGCCTGAATGCGTCTTTCGTCGAGTCTTAGCCGGTCGATCATCGGTAAGGCAAGCTGGTCGGCGGTCGCTTTTTCGACGTCCTTACCATTCGCTTGCAGGATTGTGCCGGAACTGGCGCAAAGTTGATCTGCCATGGCGAGCAAGGCCGCGTTCTTCCTCTCAGTGCTCATTCGCGCGAGCGCGCGCGCGGCGGCGCGAGCGCGTCTTCCGCAGCTGAGAACCTCGTCCCCTAGATCGTCCGTATCCATATGAACTCAGGTGAAGAGTAATTACTCCAAGCTCTCACTCTCGCCGCTCAAAGCGGGCGTCAGGCTTCTGAGCCTGCACAGGGAATAGTGTTCCGACTCGCTCGCCCGCCGCGATCCGCGGGATGATTCCGGCGCGCCGACCGTTTGCGATCACTGTTGGGATGCCGGCTGCGGTCGCAAGTTTTACTGCATCGAGTTTGGAGACCATGCCGCCCACCGAGAACCTGCTTTTTTCCGTACGAACAAAACGAGCTGCGTCCGCAACATCAGCGATCATCGGAATCCGTTTGCCGGCATGATCCATCAGTCCGTCAACGCTTGTAAGCATGATGAGCAATTCGGCTTCCGCCAGCACCGCGACCTCGGCAGAGAGGCGGTCGTTGTCCCCAAAGCGCAGCTCCTCCACTGCCACCGAATCGTTCTCGTTAATGACTGGCACGACGTTCTTGCATTCGAGCAGACGCCGCAGTGTGTTTTTCGCATTTTGATGGCGGGTGCGACTGTCCAGGTCGCTATGCGTGAGCAAAAGCTGCGCAACGTTGAGCTGATGTCTTGCGAACATCGAGGCATAGAGATGCATCATCTTTGATTGACCCACCGCGGCGCATGCCTGTCCGGTCGTCAAGTCGAGTGGACGCTCCTTCAGCCCGACAACGCGCATTCCGGCAGCGACCGCACCGCTGGAGACGATGATGCATTCGCATCCGCCACGAACGAGTTGCGCCACATCGGCAGTGAGACGGCGAAATTGTTTGTCATCGAGTGCGTTCGCGCGCGGCCGCGTGAGAATGCCGGAGCCGAACTTAAGGAGAATGCGCCTGGGTTTCCTGTACATGCGGAGCTGCTACACAAACCGGAAAACGAAAGTGCGCAAAAGGAATTGATTACGAGCGGCGGCGAAGGGACTTTACTGCGCAGGCAAGGTTGAGACGCTTTCCTGAATGAGCGAATCGAGCTTGTTTAGGTCTATCGGCTTGACCAGGTGATGTTTGAATCCAGCCTCATGGCTTTGGCGGATATCCCCTTCCATTCCGAAACCGGTGAGAGCAATTCCAAGAAGGGGTCGACCCGAACGCAGCGTTCGCATCAGATCGATTCCGCTGCCATCTGGCAAACCAAGATCGCTAATGAGCACATCAAATTCCTCCTTCGCGCTCAGATCGAGCGCGGATTGAACGTTACCAGCCGACTGCACATAATAGCCGCGCCGCCGAAGTAAATTCGTTAGCGATCGGTTCGTATCTTCGTGGTCTTCGACGAGCAATATGCGCATCGCGTGGCGCTGCAACGGCTTGGGCGGAAGCGTTGGCGCTGCCTGCGTATCCACCTTCTCGCACGTCGGAAGAATCAACGCGAACCTGGCCCCTTTATCTCGGCCGCCACTTTCCGCGGTAATCGTGCCATCGTGCGCCTCGACAAGCGTTTTGGTGATCGCAAGGCCAAGGCCCAGACCTCCGAGTTGAGTCCGACCGCCTTGTTCAAAGGCGTCGAAAATTTTTGGCAATAATGTAGGTTCGATCCCCAAGCCTGTATCAGCAATCTCAACACGCAGTTGTTCGCCGCAACGGTTGCTCGTGGAAACGGAGATTAGCCCGTCTCGCGGTGTAAACTTCACCGCGTTGCCTATCAGGTTCCAAAAGATTTGTTGGAGTCGTGCTGGGTCGGCTCGCAGATGCACTTTTTGTGCGGTCAAATCGAGCCGAAGCGCCAGATGTTTGCGACGGATTTCCGCCTGATAAATCTCCAGCGCATTTTGCAACAGCGAATGAGCGTCGACGATTTCAAAATTCAGCTGCACTTTGCCTCTGCTAATACGGGTCAGGTCCAGCAGATCATCAATAAGCCTGGCCTCCAATTCCACATTGCGGCGAATCATTTGTAGCGATTCGTGAATATTCTCCGGCAACGCCTGCTCATTTTCGAGTGCGACGGCAGACGCAAGCACCGGAGTAAGAGGAGTGCGCAGTTCGTGACTGAGCGCGGCAAGGAATCGGTCTTTCGCGAGATTAGAGCGTGCCTTTTCCTCCAGTTCCTCGTTGGTTTTCTGCAACTCCTTCTGGCCCCTTTGAAGTTCCGCCGCGAGCGATTGCGATTGCTTAAGGAGATCTTCCGTCCGCGTGTTTGCTTCGATCGTATTCAGGACAATTCCAATGCTCTCGGCCAACTGATCGAGAAAAGCCTGGTGCATCGAGTTGAAGCGCTCGAGCGATGAAAGTTCCATTACCGCTTTTACTTCTCCTTCGAACAAGATCGGAAGAATGACGATGTTCATCGGGCGCGACTCACCCAGACCAGAACTCACCTTCACGTAGCCGTACGGTACGTCGGTCAGGAGAATGCGGTTTTTTTCTAGGGCCGCTTGCCCAACCAAGCTCTCCCCCAACCTGAAACGATTTTTTGCACCTTTCCGCTCGCGATATGCATAGCTTGCCAGGAGTTTGAGTTCAGGCTGTTCACCCGAGTTATCCATGATATAGAGGACGCCATGTTGTGCGGAGACGACCGGGGCCAGTTCTGACAAGATAAGTTTGCCAACTGTCAGCAGGTCTCTTTGTCCCTGTAGCATGCGCGAGAACTTTGCGAGATTGGTTTTGAGCCAGTTCTGCTCCTCACTCCGCAGCGTGGTGTCCTTCAGGTTGCGGATCATTTCGTTGATGTTGTCCTTGACGAACGCGACCTCGCCCCGCGCCTCCACCTGAATCGAACGCGTCAGGTCTCCTTCCGTAACTGCCGTCGCAACATCGGCGATGGCGCGAAGCTGCGTAGTCAAATTCGCTGCCAGCCGGTTCACGTTATCAGTTAAATCGCGCCATGTGCCGGCCGCGCCCGGCACGCTTGCCTGACCGCCAAGCTTTCCTTCGACACCCACCTCGCGCGCCACTGTTGTAACTTGATCGGCAAAAGTGGCCAGTGTGTCTGTCATGCTGTTAATCGTGTCGGCGAGCTCGGCGATTTCACCTTTTGCTTCAACAAGGAGTTTTTGCTTCAGGTCTCCATTTGCGACCGCCGTGACAACCTTCGCAATGCCGCGGACCTGGTTCGTCAGATTGCGGGCCATGAAATTCACGCTGTCGGTCAAATCCTTCCATGTGCCGCCGACGCCCTCGACGGTGGCTTGTCCTCCCAGTTTTCCCTCTGTGCCTACTTCGCGCGCCACCCGCGTCACTTCTGAAGCAAATGAGTTGAGCTGATCCACCATGATGTTCACAGTGTTTTTAAGCTCAAGAATTTCTCCCTTTACATCGACGGTGATTTTCCTCGAAAGATCGCCGCGGGCGACAGCTGTCGTCACGTCGGCAATATTGCGCACTTGACCGGTGAGATTTCCGGCCATGGAATTCACGCTGTCGGTCAAATCCTTCCACGTCCCCGCGACGCCTTCCACTCTGGCTTGGCCGCCGAGTTTCCCCTCGGAGCCGACCTCGCGCGCAACGCGTGTCACTTCCGACGCAAAGGAGCTCAGCCGATCGACCAGCGTGTTGATCGTATGCTTCATTTCAAGAATCTCACCCTTCACATCAACGGTGATCTTCCTGGAGAGATCACCGTTTGCGATCGCCGTCGTGACCTCGGCAATGTTACGGACCTGCGCTGTAAGATTTCCGGCCATCATATTCACGTTGTCAGTCAAATCCTTCCACGTCCCCGCAACGCCGCGCACATCCGCCTGCCCGCCTAGTTTTCCATCGCTGCCAACCTCCCGCGCTACGCGCGTCACTTCGGAGGCGAATGCACGAAGCTGACCAACCATTGTATTGATCGTGTCTTTGAGCTCCAGAATCTCACCGCGCACATCGACCGTGATTTTTTTTGAAAGGTCGCCATTTGCAACTGCGGTCGTGACTTCAGCGATGTTACGTACCTGAGCCGTAAGATTACCTGCCATCGAATTGACGCTGTCAGTCAAATCCTTCCACGTACCCGCGACACCTTTCACATCGGCTTGGCCACCGAGTTTCCCTTCCGTGCCTACCTCACGTGCCACCCGGGTCACTTCCGATGCAAACGAACTGAGCTGATCCACCATCGTATTAATCGTGTCCTTCAGTTCGAGAATTTCACCTTTTACGTCGACGGTGATCTTCTTTGATAGATCCCCCCGCGCGACAGCGGTCGTTACCGCGGCAATGTTGCGAACCTGTCCGGTCAAATTGCGCGCCATGAAATTAACTGAATCGGTCAAATCCTTCCATGTGCCCGACACGCCTTCCACGCGGGCCTGGCCCCCGAGCATTCCCTCAGAACCAACTTCGCGTGCTACGCGTGTTACCTCTGAAGCAAACGACCGAAGCTGATCCACCATCACATTGACTGTGTCTTTCAACTCAAGAAACTCGCCTTTTACATCGACTGTGATTTTTTTGGTCAGATCGCCATTCGCCACGGCGGTCGTCACGGTTGCAATATTACGGACCTGTGCCGTAAGATTGCCGGCCATAAGATTGACGTTTTCGGTCAAGTCTTTCCATGTGCCGGCGACGCCCTTGACCTTGGCCTGGCCCCCTAGTTTTCCCTCTGTGCCTACTTCACGCGCCACGCGAGTAACTTCCGATGCGAAAGCGCCGAGCTGATCGACCATTCTGTTTACGATTTTTGCCGTGCGCAAGAACTCCCCCTCAAGTGGACGGCCCTCGATCTCAGTTGCGATCGTTTTGGACAGGTCGCCTTTCGCGACTGCCCCGATGACGCGCGCCATCTCACTCGTCGGGTGCACCAGGTCACCAATTAGATCATTGATCGATCTAACTGCCTCAACCCACGACTCCGACACGTCTCCGAGTGAAGCTCTCTGTGTAATTCGCCCTTCTTTCCCAACCACCCGTCCGACGCGCTCCAGCTCCTGCGTCATACGCAGGTTGGTCCTGGCTATCTCATTAAATGTATCCGCGATTTTGCCCGCTATGCCTGTCCAGTCGTCTGGCAATCGCACGGAAAAATCACCGCGCTGGACTGCCACCAAGGCTGAAAGCAACTGTTTGGCATCGAGTTCGCCGCCGTTAAGTCGGGAGCCGTTTCGGGGCCGCGCGATGGGGAGAGACGTGTTTTTCTTCATAGGTAATTAGAAAGCTGGGCTTATCTTCGCGATCGCGAATTCGACGCGTAAGATTGGAGGCCTCATAGTCCAGCGCCGTAAACTAATCGTCCAATCACTCGTCCAAGGTTGTATCGCCATCAAAATACCGGCAGATGACGTCTTTTGCTGGCCGCAAAAGCCCACCTTCATGCGCCGAGGATTGCTGTTTTACTGCTGGGGTAGATAAAGAAACGGCCAAGTCCGATCGGACAAAAGAACCGCGAAAATCTTCGCGGCCTCACGGGGCTCGCCTCTTCCGAATACTCGGTAGACTCAACGTAAAACGCTGCGCTATCAACGGCTCGGTCAAACCGCTCTGATTAATGAGATGGCTTGTATATTAAGAGGCAGGCAAGGTAGGTAAACTGCGCAAGCGGAATCCAAAAATGATCCCGAGAAAACCGAACACTACTGCATAGCATGCGATAAGCCAGATCAGAGCGAGAGCCCCCGGAACCGGATTCCACAAAACCAGCACGGCAAAGAGAATGGAGGCCAGACCCATCAAAATCAGGAACCACTCGCCCTTGATTTCCCGGCGCAGTTTAATTGCAAATGCGACCTCACTCACGCCGATCATCAATGCCCAAGCCGCGATATAGATAATCAGCGCCAAAGCCGTTATCGCCGGTGCATGGAATGTGAGGAATCCGATGATAATCCCGATAATTCCGATGATGAGATGGAAGCCCCATTCTGGATCGGAAGCGCGACCCCCAATCGCGCCCACGATGCGAAATATGCCGTCGATCAGCACCCACGCTCCAAAAAATAGCACCAGCGTTGCGATAGTCAGACCAGGATAGGCAAACGCGATAATGCCAAATACAATTGCAGCGATACCCCTTATCACCGGCACCCACCAATGACGTTTTAAAGTTTCGATAATCATTTCTCGGTTTTAGGAGTCGGCCTGTACGGAAGCAAGCTCCATTTTGAGAAAACCCTGTCAGCTCAGACCGAACACCATCCTCCCTCACCGAACTCCGATTAATTGGCAAACGTCCCCCCGACGTTGAAACTTCGTCTGTTCGATCTTTGAAGCGATGAATTCCAATACCCGTAACGTACTAAAACAATGTCAGTTGTTCTCTCTTTCGCCGGAATGCAGCCGTCGAAAGCCTGGGCCTCGCCCCGATCCCGGCACGACGACAACCAACTTCGAAAAGCGAAGCGATCTGCTCGGCAAAAATGCCTTCCCCTGTCATGCGCCTGTGCCACTGCGAATTATTCAGTCGGTTTCCTCGCAAATGCCGGATGCGCCCGAGCACCTTCTCTTTGCGATCCGGAAAATGTTCATCGAGCCAATGTTCAAATAATGGCGCGACCGCCCACGGCAAACGAACAATCGTGTAACCGGCAAATTGCGCGCCTGCTTCCGCGCAAGCTTCGAGAATCTTCGGGACTTCATGATCTGTAAGCCCGGGAATAATTGGCGCGACCATGACCCCGACCGGAATGTTCGCGGCGCGAAGTTGTTCGATCGCATCGAGGCGGCCTTGAGGTGACGTCGTGCGCGGTTCGAGCACGCGTTGCAATTTCGGATCGAGTGACGTCACGGAAATGTTTACCGCAACTGCATTGCAATTTGCGAGCTCGCGCAAAAGATCGATATCTCGCGTTACCAGACGGTTCTTCGTAATGATCGCCACCGGATTACAAAATTTGGCCAGCACTTCGAGACAACCGCGCGTGATACGCAACTTTTTCTCAACCGGTTGATACGGATCGGTCACGCCGCTCATCACGAGCGTTTGCGCTTCCCAGCGCGGCGACTCCAATTCCATCCTCAACAACCCCGGAGCATCCGTCTTCACCATGATTTTGCTCTCGAAATCAAGCCCGGCGGAAAAACCGAGATATTCGTGAGTCGGTCGCGCATAACAATAAATGCAGCCGTGCTCACAACCACGATACGGATTCAGACTCGTTTCAAAGCCAACGTCGGGGCTGTTGTTGTGCGTGATCACTGTCTTTGTGTCGTCGCGAAAGAATTGCGTTTTGCGCTGGGGTCGCTCGCTTTCATCAGGATCGACATCGACAACGTCGAAGTCGTTAAGATCGACATGCAGCTTTTCGAATCGATTGGCCGGACTCCAGGAAGCTCCTCGCCCATGGATCGGCTCGCGGCTCTGCGGCAGTTCCTCAATCACGGGCACGAACTTCCGCTTTGCCATGCCACAAGTTCACATGAACATATTCGCTTGTCGAGGTGAATTCTTCTGTCTTTGTAGCGGTCCTGAAAGCATTCGTGGTCGCAAAAATATCGGAATCAAATAATGCGAGGCTCACCCGCCTTCGCAGCGCTTCGGCGTG
>Ga0209376_1004629_pt1 | contig 11882 bp, 17 predicted proteins | sample GraSoiAngelo_134_FD_185891 | JGI IMG/M metagenome (GOLD analysis project Ga0209376, IMG submission 185891) | Grasslands soil microbial communities from the Angelo Coastal Reserve, California, USA - 14_0929_05_30cm (SPAdes) (version 2) | ecosystem: Environmental > Terrestrial > Soil > Grasslands ... | reverse complement strand
GTAGCAATATTTCACGAGCTTCTCCGTTTGCAAAGAATCGCAAGATTTCTGGTCAGCACTCTTAGCCAGGGAAGCATAGGATCCCTTCACAGCCTCCTGAATCGTCCCAGACTTGGCCATCGCCACAGAAGAGGGCTCATTCCCTTATTTGTCTACTCTTCGGAGGCCCTGAGACTAGAGAGAGTCTCTAGTTTGCCGGTCTGCGAAAAGCTGAACCCTCCCGCATGTCCGGCAGACATAGGCGTCGAGGTTGAGGAGACCTTCACCGACTTCTGCCCATTCGCCGAGGAGCAATTTCCAAGCCCCCCTTGTGCCGCCAGTCCTAAACGGAATGTCACCCATATCTTCCATCGCCACGTTGCAGGCGGGACAATTCACAACAACACTGGCTTGAGAAGTGGATTCCACCAATTTCCCTCTATCAGACCCTCATGCACCGCGAACTTAACCCTTCTAACGGGCGGACCCTTACAACGGTTCGAGGCAGGCTTCAGCCTGAACGAGGGAAATAATCGAGAACTATGCGCCAGGCTGAAAGTCAAAGTATCTCGATAGGCAGAAGACCTTCCAATACTCGGTAACAAGAGGTCGAAAAGTGCCAGCTGAATCTGGGTCCCGGTATGGAGTCGGAAACGTGCGTGTTTCCCTCCATGTCAAAGAAAGTTTCCAACGGCAGGGAATAATGAGACTGCTCGGTGCACGAATTTCAAAATATGAGCCAGGGCATGTCGAGATTTCCGCTCCCAACCGCCCAAGGTTGAGCCAACAAGACGGCTACGTCCACGCCGGCGTCATGGCCACACTAGCCGACAGCGCCGGAGGCTACGCCGCACTATCGCTCCTACCACGAGGTTCCCGGGTTCTCGCCGTCGAGTTCAAACTTAACTTCACACGGCCGGCTGTGGGGAAAATTGTCCGTGCAACGGGGAGGGTCCGGAAGCTGGGCAGAACCATAGCTGTCTGCGAACTCGAAGTTGAGCTACAACATGAGGACAGATGGTTGTCCTGCGCCTGGGGCCTAGCGATTCCGACAATGAACTCTAGTCTCACGAGGCTATGTCGTATTGTAACGTAAAGGCCATTTCTTGGAAATCGTTAATCTCACGTGCAGGAATATTCTGTTGTCTACAAAGCCCCGCTAGCCTAGAGCCTTTGATTGCGAACGGGTAATCTGCTTCCTTCAATGCGTGTATGTCCCATATTCCGTCTCCAACGTAAGCAACCTTCCGTCCCTTCGCTTTGTGGTATTTGACCAAGTCGTCTTTCAGGCTCAGCGAGGTTTTGTCTCGTAACCGTGGGAAGGTGAATTTGATGCCATCCGGGGTACTCACAGCTTTGGGGGCGTACAACTTTACCAGGCGGTCCCAGCCCTTCATTCTCAGCAAATGTCTGATCGCGAAATCCAGCCCCACACTTGTCACCGCGAGCGGAGCCTTGTTCTCTCGGGAATACGCGATTAGCCTGTCGAAATTTGGACGGAACCCTGTGATCCTTTCCAACTCCGCGACAAGCACCATCTCCGGCGTCTTGACAAGCAGGCCCTGCCTTCTCAAGCACTCAGCTAACGTGATATGTCCCCTCTCATACTGCTGGTCGAATATTTTCCAGTCTCCTTGAGCATACTTTCTCAGGACGTGCTCAAACGTGTCGTTGAGCGTAATCGTGCCGTCGAAATCGCACAGAACCGCGAGGTTCTTCTTCGCCCGAAGTTCGTCGCCGTGTATCATTCCTAAGACCGTCGATTACTTAATGGATTGAGTATTCGGATCTAAGTTTGGCACCCTATCTTAAATAGAGAGTGGACGGTCCTAGCTAATCGGGACTGTCTAGTACGTCAACCTGTCCCAAATGCGGTTATCAAAACTTACAGGCTGCCGAGTTCTGCCAGTCCTGCGGCACGGCGCTTCTCGCCCGCCTTTTCAGTCAACCGTCCGCCCCGGCGCCCGCCCCATACTACACTCTTCCTCCTGCGAGAGGAATGAGAAGCGAGGAGAAAGCGATCATCATAGCAGTCGTTTTAGTGGCAATACTGGTCGTTGGGGCTGCCGCCTTCACCTTCATCTTCTTCTCCCCCTTCAACTTCATAAACCGAGTAACTACCCGGCCCGCACCTATAGTCGTCACCGGTCTTATCCTCCACATCTTATACCCCAGTTCAGCGTCAAACGGCTATTTCGGACCTGCAATGCGGATTCTAAAGACTCCTTCCTTCATGTATTTTCAACATAGCGAGCACTTCCTGGTCAACTTCACGCTGACATTGGCGGTGAATGCGGTGGCTCACAATGTCGATTCGATAACGTTCAGGTCCTCACCTGGCTTCACTCTGCTGTCCGCTAGCCCTAATCCACCTGTTAGAATTCAACCCGGGTCTTCCGTGAGCTTTACTGTAACATGCCAAGCTCCGAACCGTGACTTTACCGGACCCGCGATATTAGACATAGTTACGCAATAGGCCTCGGAAGGGAGCTCATTCAATGAGTCGACCGAAAGCGTCAGAGCTTGATTATTTCTCCTCGAACCTCCTTCCCGATGTGCAACACACCATAGGTCATTTCTCTGGCCGGAAAAGTCCCAGTTGCACTCCCCGGATTGAACCAGAGGATTCCGTTCTTGACAATGTTCTTCGTCTGATGGCTATGCCCGTGAATGATAACCTGGACCCCAGTGAACTTCGCTCCTATTCGAGCCTCCAAAGTGCTCGGTGCTCCGCCCTCGGAGGGATGGTTGACGCCAATTTTGACCCCGCCCGCTTCGATCGTTTCGACATCAGGAAGCTCTCGTCTAACATCCGGTCCATCAATGTTCCCGTAGACGCCTCTGAAAAGTCCAAGCTGTCGAAGCCCGTCGACCAAGCTCTTTCCAGTAAAATCTCCCGCGTGCACGACCAAATCCATCCCCGACAGGTCATCAACGAGCTTCTTCGGTAACCGTTCCAGAGAATCAGTGTGCGTGTCTGAAAGAACACCAATTTTCATTGTGCGATCAGGCAGGCCATGCTAGCTTGCGTCGACTCTTGGAAGAAAAGTGTTACGCAGATCCGGATGCTTTGATCTAGGGAGGACATTCATCAGCCAAAATTGGTAAACCAAGGTTTCCGGGTCCTGTCGCCGAATTAACACCTACAAACTGGCGAGCCGTCTTTCACTCTTTCCGCGGAACCTGCCGCGTCTCAGTTGACTGCACTTCGGATAATCCCGAGGCTACCTTTTGAGAACGCCAGCCATCCTGCGGTAGTTTCAGGAAGCCTCGCGCGCCCTCTCCTTCCCAGCGGTCCAGGCTCTCCGCCCGCAGGCCTTTAATGCCTCATAGGCCTGGGCCCAAATAGGCAGAGTTTGAGCCTCTCCAACTTACGCTACCCTGTGACCGTTCACCTCCCTGCAGAATACGTCAGCCTAATCGACCAAGCCCTGGGACCGTCCCAGACCTTTTCCAAGAAGGGCTACAGGGGCCGAGCTGATGTCGTCCGCCACGCAGTCTACAAGTTCCTGGTCGAGAACGGTATTCAACCAACTCTCGACCCGTCAATGGTGGACGCTCCCAAAGCCAGAAAGCGCGCTGGCGCTCTGTCAGAGACAGAGTTCTGGAAGATACTGACCCAACGACACTAGACAGCTCAGCAAATTGTAGAAGCTAGGTAGAGCTTCAGCCTCAGTTCTGACCGGGTCTGCTGAGCCTGTTCCTCACACCTTCTCCGGAAAACGGATTTGGTAGACACGCGTCCACACTGCTCGTCGTCAGCAAAGGTTACCTAAACCGCCACCGGCTTGCTCCTGGTGAACTGCCAGCGTTCTCGATAATACCAAACACTACACGGGGTCGGACAACGTACGCAGGACCCATGGATGAATCAATGTCCCAATCGTACTTCTTCTTGTAAGCTGGGCGAAATCGGGGTGGAACAGAAGACCAGGCAACCTTCTCCGCAACGCCTTCCACAATCACGGCCCGGTCCGCCCGGTCGGGACACAGCACAACGTTCGGGTTAGCATGAATGTTCCTTGCCTTTCTCGACCCTTCACCGCTAGTAAAGTAGAACATGTTCTCCAGCCAGACACCCCAGACACCCGCCAAGTGTGGACGTCCATCAGATCTGACGGTAGCAATCCAGTAATTGTGCGATCTCGACAATTGTTTTACAGCCCAGCTCCAAGGCAGCAAGCCCTTTCCAAACATCATCTCGTATCCCGGCATGTAGGGCCGGCTGGCCTTTGGGACCGTTCGTCTAGGTGGACTTTCTCGCTTTACCATGGCACCTGGAGTTCCCACTGACCCGCCGGATAAGTTATCTCTTGAAAAAGAGGGGATGCCGACAAGTAGGAACGTGTATGTCTAACGTTGGCTCTGGGCGTTTTGCCAGAGTCCGACGACATTGCCTTCGGTGTCTTTGAAGTAAGCTGTGAAGCCCATGTCCGCCACGGGCTGTTTCTTCTGGACCACTTTGCCACCGAGCTTTTCGATGCTCTTCAATGACGAGTCAATGTCTGATACGTCAATGGTGATGACTGTGTTCTTGACTGGGTCTTGCCGTTTGGTCATTCCGCCGTTGATAGCTCCTGGTTCTGTGGGCATCCGGGTTTTCTGGTCTACGGGGGTGGTTCCTACCCCCGTGATATTCCATTCCAGGATACTTCTCGATTTGCCATCCGAACGCTTTCTTGTAGAAGGTCTTGGCGCGTTCCACGTTGTCGGCCGGTATCTCGAAATGCACCACTTTACCAGGCATTTCCAAACACGCCTAGGTCCAAAAAAAGTGCGTCTAATAAGCCATCGCTATACTTCCCTTCCCTTGTCTACATGACTCGTGTCCGCAAAGCAGAGAGCAGGATCTTCCACTGCGCTCGCACCTTTCATGATCATGTATGCGTGATAGCTTCTTGAACCGCGAACATAGATAGAGCGAAGAGGATTTTGTTCGAACACATTGACGAGTGAGTTTCTACCTCGCGCCCACTCTCGGAAGCTTGGCGAGCTTGATGTTTCCAACTGGAAGAAACTCGAGTCAAAGCGCAACCTTGCACGGGTAGACCCTGCGATTCGGGAGGTTGTCTCTCTCCTCAACGCGAAGGGCTACACAACCTTCTCCTCGTGCAGTGGAGGGCACAGCGCGAACTTACGTCGGCGGTTCGACCGTCACGAGAGCGGCTACCTCGCATTCTCCCCACCGTCCAAAGTCGCCTTCACCCTCTACGACTCGCTACACCGTGCAAACCTAGACTTTGGATTTGAAGCGCAAGCAGTCGTCGACAATGGAGCTGGAACTGGAATGGAGACAATTTGTACAAGGTTGTACTGGCAACTTCTAGATGAGAAGCCTGCCAAACAACAATATTACGCGGCTCTCTTCAGGGATTTGAGACAGATCATCGAGCGGCTCCCTAGCAAGCCAACTGACTATAGAGGACTCCTAGCTGGCGTTTTGGGCAGAGGTCGTCTTCCCGCCGGCCTAATAATTGTGAAACGGCAAATGAAACGTTTCACCGCTCGCTAGTCAAGCATTCCATGATTCCCGGTTTCAAGGTCGTGAGCGGTTAGACTTCCTCACGGGGTCACTGTGAAGTCGAACCGATTGCCTGCAGCGGTTGTCACCGTGACGGAGTATGTTTGTCCTAGTGAGAACTGCTGGAAGCCAAAGAGGATTCCTGTGTACGTGCATGCGCTACAACTGCTGCCAATCAGAATGTCAGCAACGGCGACGGTGTTAGGCGCAATGGAGGGTCCTGCCCAGCTGTGAAGAGACCAGATGTCACCGAACTTATCGGTTACACTGTACGTCTGCAGTGTGACCTGCCCGACTCCAGTGTTCTGAAGGAGCAGGACCAAGTTGGTCGGCGTGCTTAGGGAAAGTCCTGTTAGGACTAGTGATTCTACAATCGGGTCTGTCACAGTAGTCGGGATAGCGATGGTGTGGACACGCTGCTTGCCTGTTCCGATAACAGTGATGTTGTAGGTCCCAAGTGTAGTATTTGTCATGGTTGAGATCTGAAGGGTTGTCGAGACTGTTCCTCCAGCTGCCAACGTGATCGGGTTCTGGCCTCCCATGATGGCGATGAAGCCAAAAGGTGTCATGGCTGCAAGACTGACATTCCCGCTGAACCCGTTCAGACTATCGACATCTATCACAACGGTGGCGGATGACCCAGCGTTTTGTGTGACTCTCGACGGGCTGGCCCACAAGGCAAAGTCAGAGTTCGAGGAAACCATTATCGACATTAAGGCTGAGCTGGAAATTGTCTTCTTCTGAACGCTCGCGGTCCCTGTCACTATAATCCTGTAGTCGCCCGTGACGTTGATTGGCGCTGTCAAGGTCAATGTTGTCGTTGAGTTCCCGTTGACTTTTAGCGTCAGGGTGCGATTTGCAAAGAGCGCCCGGAAGGAACCTCCGACTGAGTCGGTGTAAAGCGCCACTGTGCCTTTGAACCCTCCAACACTAACGACGGTGATGGTTGACAGGGCTGACCCGCCTTGCATGATGGTCAGTGAGGACGGGTTGACCGTAAGTAGAAAGTTGCCTGTTGGCTTCTGCCCTAAAGCCCCTGTTAGGAACGGTAGAACGGATGCACTCACGGTTACGGTTCCGATGGCAGCCGTAAGGATGACTACCATCGTCCGGAGAGGAAGAAGCTTCTTCGAGAGACCCAACTGACCATTCCCCCAACAGCCCTTGAGGTACTGCCTAGTCCTCGGGCTACTATACGCGTCCCGTAACTACCCGCCGCCGGCACTCTTACTAGACACTAGTCTCGCATGGCACGGAATAGCAGTCTCGCGCCTCGCACAAATTGACGAATAAGTGCAAAGTGGAAAGAGCTCTCCGCAGACTGCTTTCGATGGATTAGTTTCTCGAGATGCGCCTCGAAGCGAGTGCAGACTAGCGCGACTGGTGTATTTCTCGTTGCAGGACTTCGTAGGCGCGGTGTCCATCCCGTTCCTCGAGAACCACGATTACGTCGCCATCACCGAGGAACGCGTCTACAATGTTGATGCCGTTCCTATAGAGAAGCTCTGTCACGAACGATGCTATTCCAGGAACCTTCTCGGCTTTCGGGGAAAGAAATAGTGAGAGACGAGCCATTCCTGGCTGGGAGGAGACCCGGCCCAAATGACCGAGCTTCGGTTTGATTATTGCAAACTCTTCAGAGGGTAATAGGACCTTAATCGATGAGGCGAGGGGCAGAATGTTCGGAAACTCTGACAGCTCTCCCGCAGCCTCTGTGAGGTCCTTGATGAGTCTTGGAAACTCGGGGCGTCGCGCTTTGATAGTGACATCTGTTATTCCGCTTGAGAGAGAAATTCTGGAATCTTCAAGTATTCTGACTGCTTCGGGGGTCTTGATCTCTTCGAGTCCGTCTGAGAATCGCTTTATTGCAACGACGAGGGTGTTGATGCTGGGCTTCCGGCCCGTTAGCGCTACCACTTCTGATTGGATGTGTTCTGCGATTGAGTGGAAGTTTGTCAGTTTCATTTTGAGGCATTGGTAGATGGGATAGTTCTGGGTGAGAATCTTGCGTACTGCATCAGGCACGGTGGTCGTGTTCTGCGCGTGAACTCCCAGCGGAAATCGCCACGTTGTAATAGATTGGGGTTCGTGAATAAAAGGTTTATATAGAATGTCACAGATGTTACTTGATTGCAATAAGTGAATAAAAATGCAAGAAACAAACTTCCCGACCTACGTGTTCGCCACGGTTAACCCGGCTCAAGCGAACAAAGTAATCGCGGAGCTAAAGCAGAACAGCAACATCGAACTCGTCGCACCAGTCACCGGCCGCTACGACCTCGTCCTACGACTCAAGCAAGCACCACAAGACCAAGTCTACAAGTGGGTCCAGAACATTCGCCAAATCCAGGGCGTACAGTCCACCATTACAACCATGGGCTTTAACGGCTTCACAAACGGCAAACTCCAGAACCAATTACCACTCGGCATCAGCCTCTTCAACACCAGCTCGACTTTCGACAGCGTCATCAGCCAGCTCAAGAACTTCCCAGGCCTCGTCGAGGCATGGACAACCCCAGGCCAAAGCGACATTCTAGCACTATGGCAAGCAAAGACAACCGACGAGATCGTCAAGACAGCCGTTGAGAAGCTGCAGACCCTTCACGGGATCAGCAGAAGCGAGACTCTTCTCGCCTCCTCACTCTTCATCCACGCATAAACACTCGTAAGCTCCGTAACGAACTTCCTCCGTTTATTTCGACAAAACAAGCGAAGCCTCCGCCGGCGATCATACAGGGCTTTCGAGATTCACGACGACTTCACTTGCGTTTAGCATGGACCCTTTTTTGAGAGGATCACAGTTCAAAGCTGAGACGGAATTGATACCTCGCAGTTTTCTCCAACGGTAATAAGCGGTACCGAGGAGAGTCAGCCTAAGGAACATTAGAGTTAGATGGTGTGCTTTGGGGAACGGTCGTTTGATATTGAAATGTCGAAATTACAAGCGAGAGAAACGAGCGCTTTCTCCGACATCGCGAATACGACACTCGCTGACCAAGTAGAGTCTCGACTCAAGGAACTCGAGAGGAACATTGCAGTTGCGCGGCAGTTCATCAAACTGGCCGACGAATGCTCCTCGCAGGTCAGGCATGAGTGGGATTTGCTGCAACAGGACATTCGAACTGAATCGAGCGAGACCAACAGGCCCCACGTCTTTACCGAGCATCCGAAGAAGCACGAGACGAATCCGCGCCTAGAAGGATTCCCAGCTAGGGAGAAAACTAAGCACAAGAGTGAGGACGAATTCAAGAATGAGACTGAAGACACCTCCGACTCGATAACGGGAACGGACATGACCCCAAAGCCGTCGAAGCGCCACGGTTCCAAGAGAAAAGAGACCGTGTCGGGTAACGAGACCAAGGGTCCGACCCTTACTTCCAAGAACTCGTCTCTGGCAAAGTCTCGCCCTAAGAGGTAGCCCTCCACATATCCGAACGAGTTTCTTTCCTCCACTCGCAGTGGAGATGCCACAGGGTAGGTTGCGTTGCCTTCTGGGAGTGATTGAACTACCGAATTTCTTTTAAGCAAGGCTTTGTTTCGGCCCTTCTGGCGAGTGTAAGTTTTTGCCTGCAAAATCAAAACGGGGTAAAAGTGTCAAGAAGAAGAGTAAGGTTGCGAAGATGGAGCCGATTCCGCCAGGCTTTAGCACCGTGACGCCGTACTTGGCGATTAAGGGTGCTGCACAGGCGATCGAGTTCTACAAGAAGGCCTTCGGGGCGAAGGAGTTTGAGCGGGAACGCCAAGCAATGCCGGATGGTAAGCTGATGCATGGGAGGATCAAGATTGGCGACTCGATTGTGATGATGTCCGATGTCTTCCCCGGTTCCAACTTGAAAGATCCAATGTCTGCTGGGCTGAGCACTGTGATCCTTCATGTTTACTCGAAGAATGTGGATAAGCTCTGGGAGCAGGCGACCGGTGCGGGGGCAAAGGTGAGGATGCCCTTGGAAAATCAGTTCTGGGGCGAGCGGTATGGCCAGCTTGAGGACCCGTTCGGACATCTCTGGTCGGTCTCGCAGAGGGTGAAGATGAGCCCGAAGGAGATGAAAGAGAAGCAGGAGCAGGCCATGGCACAGTTCAGCCAGGGACAGCGCGCGGCGAGAGCAGAAGAGACAGAAGTCGCCGCGACTACGCTAACCTAGACGTTTCTTCCTAGTTTTCCGGAGCCAGCTCTTTCCTTGTGTAGTTTCGTTTCCGCTCCGGCGTTTCTCTGCTCGCATTGTTAAGAGTGGCATGACCGGCGGCTATCTGTAGATAGAAGCTGATACTTCGCAACCGACCAGCTGTTCCCGGCCCTGGCTATCTCTGGAAACGCTATGTTCGTGGTCATGGTCACCGTGCGGACATTCTTAGTGATGTCGCTCCAGACTGTGCTGCTGGCTCTTTCCAGCAAGGTCGGATTTACGGTGGATGAGACCAAGGTTTCCCCGAACCTTCTGAAACGGATTGGCGAGCTGCAGACGATGCGTGGTTTCCTTGACCAGACCGGTGTGGAGGTGAACAAGCTTGCCCGGACGTGTCGAGAATCACAGCGGCTTGTTCTCATCCCAGGCCTCATCGGTCTCTTTGTCGTCCTGCTTGGAGTGACCGGCACTCCTCTTATCCTGCCAGGCGTCCTCTGCCTGGGACTGTCCGGCGTTCTCTACTACACTGGTGCGAGGCCTGTTCAGCTATCTTTGGCCCGTAAGAAGAGGGAGCTGGAGTCGATTACGACGGCGTTTAACGGTGCTGTTGACAGAACCTCGAAGGACGTCGCGAAGGAACTGTCAAAGCCGACAGGCTGGCCGGCGAAAACCGAATAGTTTCTAACAGTCGAGTGCGATACGGCGTATCGGCTCGGGATGACGCTCGTCTGGACATATCCAGTAGCTCTCGCCAAGCGGCGTAACCCGTCGGTAGCATTCACGGCCGTGGGCCACGCACATCATCCGACCCCAAGCTACCTCCGGAAGCTCAAACAGAGCAAGAACCATCCCGTAAGATAGGAATCGTGGTTGTTTGGAAAAGGCTGGAGGCGCGTCGTCCGTGGGTTCTGCTCAATCGGTTTACAGGTTATTCTAGAATCGCGCGTGTCTCGAATAAGCATTGTACACCTTGGTGAACACGCGAACATACTTGACTATCTTGGGATAGACGTGTTTGATGGAGCGGGCGACCCTGAGAAGGGAGCCAAGATTGGTTAGGTTTCAGGAATCTGGATAGTCAGTCTGCTAGTGCCAATCGTTCTTGGATCTGGAAGACGTGGATTTTTGGCTCGACGCCGACGCTTCTGAACAGCGCGATGACCACTGGCACGTTTGTGCTGCGTCGGTATTTGTCGAGAGCGTCCTGGCTCTCCCAAGTTGTTGAGAGACGGTGAAGTTCAGGGTCCTCCGTGTCCTGTAGGAGGAGGGACTGTCTCCAGCCGAGCGGCCGAGGCTTGCCTCGCATCGACGCGTAACCAGCCTGGAACTCCTTGATTCTAGCGTGTGGAACCTTTGCCTCGACAACGATCATGACTTCCATCCCGGTATACCAGCGTGCTGGGATGGGCTTCCGGTGAGCCTTATTCATCTTTTACTCATGCGCAGGGAATAGCGTGCTCTGAGCGCGCGAGACTTGAGCAGGCCCTAGGGGGTTGGAAAAATTCAGTGGTACCGGTTTCTGGTAGCTGTTTCAGAATGGTGATTTCAGAATGCTGTTTTCCGATTGCCGTTTCAAGTTGCTGATTTCAAAGCCTGTTTCCCGGCACCGGTTCTCAATCGCTGATACCGGTCTGGGTCGAGGCCCACCGAACTGTTCGCCGATCAGAACTACGATTACTTGGGTACTCCCCTCGAATATGAGGCATTGATTCTAGATGTCATAGGCATTGCATGGGCATTCATTGTCGTATGGGTCAACTAGAAAAGCGGAGAGATCATTCCAGAGTTAGTAGCTGTCTAATCGACGAGGATTTGTCTTACTAGACGCGGTTTGTTGCGAGCGGTGGGAATCCTCGCGCCTTTTACAGGCGCATGAAAGTAATTCACTGGGTCTGAACTGTGCTTCGAAGACACAACTGAATATGAACTGAAAGTAAACCCTTGCTGACTCTCGCTTGGACCCCTATCCTAAAATAGATCGCTCGTAGATAGACAGGGATATACCATGTAGTCTCGGGGACCTCCGCCCAAGACCGTCGGTTTCTGGTGTAGTGTGTGAGGGTCCACGGGACGTGACGCGGGGGTCACGGAAGAGGAAACACGAATCATGGAAAATGCAGGGGTTGATTCGCGCGCCGAGTTCTTGGCGCGTGTTCAACGTTTCACGGATATGGTCCTGGAGCGTTTGGGCGAGGCTTCGGGGGGTCGGGACGTGGATGAGAAAGAGGCGAGGATGTTGGGAAGCTTGGTTTTGAAAG
>Ga0209376_1004628_pt1 | contig 11886 bp, 15 predicted proteins | sample GraSoiAngelo_134_FD_185891 | JGI IMG/M metagenome (GOLD analysis project Ga0209376, IMG submission 185891) | Grasslands soil microbial communities from the Angelo Coastal Reserve, California, USA - 14_0929_05_30cm (SPAdes) (version 2) | ecosystem: Environmental > Terrestrial > Soil > Grasslands ... | reverse complement strand
CTAGGACGCTTTTTCAATCTTTTAATAAACGAACTTGGCTCGGTTGCCGATGCCGCCGGCCGTCCGTCGGGCCGCCGTTCTCCAGAAATGGAGGGCGCGAGCTCAGTGGTAGAGCAGCGGGCTCAGCACAAAGCTGAGGCTGAAGCTGTTAAAGAATCCACTGCAGCAACCCGTTGGTCAGAGCGCCATCTAGAATGGCGCGGCTAGAGGTTCGAACCCTCTCGGCGGCGCCAACTATAGACAGAATGAACCCTGTTTTTAGGGCTTCTACGGTATCTTTGATGCGGTGTTGCTCATGGTGGCTACGGCTGTCAGTCGGCTCATTAACTCTCTCTGAGTGCTGGATCTTCTGTGACTCTCTTGACGAGTTGTTCTACTACTCGGTCTGGGCTGACGGCTGCAGCTCTGATCGTCACTGCGGCTCTTGCGTACTCTGCGCGTAATTTTTCGACGCCAAGGCTGGCGACATGGTTGTACGTGTCTGTCAGGGATATTTGGTGAAGTTGGCTGAGAAAAGTGATAGGACGATCCACCGATTATGATAGGAGAAATTCTTGTTTACCAGAAACTCGTGAATCTCTGTAGCCCTAGTTTGGTTAGCAACGTATTCAGTGTTGAAGATATAGGCGAGGTAGTTGTCCTGCGCTGGATAGTTCACGGCGCAACTCGCGTTCGTGAACATAGGGCATTCTCTGTATGCACCACCCGAGGAGTTCCAGAGAAATTCGTTCAGGAAGGATGATGCCTTATCAAGGACAGCTGGTCTTTCTGCTTTGAGCTGGTCGATAGGCTGGACGTAGAGCCAGTATGCGAGACCGCCGAGCAAGACGATTGGGACAAGGCATATAGCCGCTCCAAAGAGAAGGCTAAGTCACAAAGCGACTTGTCTGGAATAACTGTCGTAGACAACAGTTACCCACTGCGCAAGATTAGTTAGTCCCTCTGAGAAGATATGAGAAGAAAGGCGCTAGCACGTTCTACTATCAGGCTGGCGGTGCGTCTTTTAGCTTCAATCCTAACGGCGGTGCCAACCCGTCCAGATCGCACGACTACAAACACCAATGTACTAGGAACGAAGAACCCGCGTTTCCCCTAGCGAATGAGGGTTATTGCAAGTGACGCGTCTAAGAGAGGCACGCATCAAGCCACTGGGATTATAGTGGATAGAGCTAGATGCAGTTTCGGCAGAACACGTAATTTACGCCGACCCATGACGTTGCCATAGAGACAGAACTTGTAGCCGTAAGGATTATCGTAGCCTGACATCCATAAATCGAATAGTCGTCGAACGTCGCCGTCATGTTCCAAGCGTTAGGGTTGGAGAATGTCACGCGGATGTAGTTTGCGCAGCTGTATGAACCTGGAGCTGGCGCGTAACTCCACGTTGGCGTTCCACTTACAGGGCCGTACACCTTTACTGCCACTGAAAAGTCACTGTAGAGAGGAACTGCAGGGAAGTTGTCTATCGTGCCAGAACCACCGGTTGCCGAAATAAAGATGTTTGACGAAAGATCCGCGCCATAGGCCGAACTACAATCCTGCGAAAGGCAAGAGAGACCTAGATTGTTCTCGATCGTGAGTAGGGTGTCGAAGTCCTGATACTGGGCGGTAGCATAGGCGCCGCGCGTCTTTACCGTCGGGCCGTAGAATATCACGGCCTTGTCGTGCTTGTTGAATGGACCGGGGTTGTTATCTGCGGCGCAAGAGGAACCGTTGCAAGGCTCGTCCCACCAGAGAACGAGGCTGGTCTTGTCGGCGAAGGTCGTAAAGAGGCTAGTAGTGAGAAGCGATCCGGCCACCGGAGAAGTAAGCGAACCCGTGCAGCCAACTAGGAAACATCTCAGGAACGTGTCTCCATAAGAGACACCAGTGTCATGCATGTTGTCGTTGTCGTCAGGAGTCAGCCAAATGAAAGCGGGTGGACTGGCCGAATTGAATGTGGCCGCCACAGTAGGGTCGACTGCCCCGTTGGCCGTGTCGTTGAACGATCCCGACATGGTCGTGCATTGAGAGCTTTGGTAGGTTGTGGCGAACTGGAGGCATGGGAAGTGATCGGCACCTCGCGGGCATCCGTTTTCGCAGTAGGCCTGCCAGTTCGTGCCGAGATTGTCAAAAATGCTTGTCGCTGACACGCTTCCAGAGGCAACGCCGTCGCTTACGCCATACTCGTTGCCGGCGGTGACCGAGGTGTAACAGCCAGCCGAACAGCCACCCGAAGTCGGGCCTGAGCTCCCGCAGCTATGATCGTTGCCGCAGTAAGCGTTCAGATCCAGAGCCGTCGAATATGGAAGGAGACTCTGGATAAACGAATCAGAGCTCCCAGATGGGACGATGTACTTGTAGTCGGTGTTTTCGAACGCTATCACTACTATATGATTTGTCAAGGATGTCTGCGCATGCACGCTAGGAAGGAAAGCGAAAACGGTTAGGGCGAGCAACGGCACAAGTGCACTCAAGAGGCGCTTTGGCGGAGTCAAAGAATTTTTTCCTCGTCTTTGTGCTCGCATGCGCGACAGCATTTAGAAACTACGTATACAAACTGAAGACTTCGAATTGAGTACAAGAGAACTCAGATGACTCGATCTGAAAACAAGTTGGGTATTCAGAGATCGCCTCAGGATTCTCGAATGGGCCCACGTCGACCGTCCAACTCTATTTCGCGTTCATCTTGTCAAGAAGCCTATGATAAAAGGGGCCAAACTGGGACACTGGCATAGACGTATGGGGATTCCACATCTAGTAAACAACGCATTAGGCGCTTGGCTGCGCCATCGTCAAGCAAGATGTGATAAGTGCAAACCGAAATGTATATGGGGTGTTCCCAGAGCACTTTGCTCAGCCCCAGAACGTTGGGGCGCTTCCAACGTTCCTTTTCGTTTGTCCTCAGTGCAACGGCCAAGCTGTGGCGTCGACAAATATCTGAGGTGCACAGGAGCTGTTATCGTCGGCGACATGGACATGTCAGAAAGAGAGGGGTTCATTCTGCCCGTGGGCGTCGAACCCTCTCGGCGGCGCCAACCCCATTCGACAGTAGGGCATTGCTCCTAGCAACACTCCGTGTTAATCTTGCTCTGAAGAGCGGACTAGTTCAGCTAGGCAAAAATAGACGATAGGAGTAGGGTAACACCAAGGTCTGTGCAAAAACATGATTTCGAATGAGCGTAAAGTGGGACTGATTCCTCGACTGTTCGTCCAGGGAAAGTGGGGCCCCAAGGAGTACGCTCTCTAGTTACCGACAAACGTTCCATTCTGGTGCTGGAGAAGGAGTCCAAAGCCGGCTTAGGCGGCGCATTAGGTGGCGCCGCGGGCGCTCTCATCGCTGGGGCGGCGGCGAAGAGCAGGTCTTTTGATTATGGGCAAGCAGACCCCCAGTCCCTTGCGATGGACGGCAAGAATTTGACGATTTCCCACGAATCCTTGCAGGGGATTCGAATGAAGAAGAGGTTCATAGGCCCGGTCTACTGGCTTGAGTTTCTCTACATACCGATCAGGGCAAGGGCAAGAAGCTGAAGGGCCAGCTTATCCCTCCGGGAGTTCATTTGAAACAGCGGAAGCAGGAGGGCGCAGGCAGGAAGGAGATTCACTATGACTACGCAAAGAAAGTCCAGGACGTCTATCAGAACGCCCTCTCGCCGCCGCGTTTTCAATCAGTCATGGCTGGAGCTAGCCTCTGAAAATATTCAGAGTTCTCATCGCGCTAGGAGGAATCATGTTCATCATCGGAGTCTACATCGTCCTCCCAGCCACCACGGTCTCGGGAGACCAAGCCGCCAGCATCAATATAGGAGCGAACTACTACTATCGAATTACCTTCAACATCCTCAAGGCAGGTCGAATATCAGGAACTTTTTCGGAAACAAGTGGAAACTCCATCACCCTTTACATATTCAACCAACAGCAGCAGACTGGTTACCAGTCAGGCCAGACTACCGATAACATGTTCAGCACGTCAGGAAGCACCGGCAGCTTCTCCGCATCGGTCCTCTCACCCGGCAACTATTACCTAGTCTTAGAGCACGGAGCTAGCTTCACAGATCAGGTCCAGAATGTTCAAGTATCCTGGGTCCTGGACGGTTCTAACCTTGCCCTCCTCGAAACAGGCCTAGCAATTCTGGCGACTGGGCTAGTCTTTCTGTTCATCGGCTATCGCAAGATGCACAGAGCCTCACCTCCACCCTCGGCGACCGATGTGGTCATGTTCGACCAGCCTGGAACGACGTCGCTCAGCAAATGAGCACCGAAACGAACTGATAGGATCTAAGACACTCGGTGTGAAGTTCCGTCAACGGAAGTTTAGTGTCTGATGGATACTCCACTTGTCGGACGCGTGTAGCGATACGGATTATAAGCCGGAAAGCACCTTCTAGTACCGAGGATCAGCGCGAAGTCAAAGGCTCGGCTGGTTGAGACATGAGGCTTAACCAAGGTCCTACAGGCGAATTACGCGTCTTAGATTCCGGATACACAGACCAGGTCCAGTTGGACACTGTCAGCGAAGAGGTTCTCCGCATCAAAGCACTCGTCTGCAACAGCCTCAGCGACTTCAACAGGCTCTACATGGTCGACCGCGCACTCTACACCAACACGCCCGGCCTACCCTTCTACATGGAATTCACGCCTCAAAACATGCGGTCCATGAAGACTCCCCTCATAATCAGCGAGGTCAAACTCTACACCGTGGAAAGAGTCTGGGGCATGCGAACACTACGGATCACTAGATAACCAAGCGAGCTATCTCTTCATCGCCGAACTGTTGTTGCCTGTATGGGTCGACAGTTCAGCGTGGGCGAGAGCCTTTGACCTGCCTAAGCCTTGCGCGGCGTGTCCACGCATTCACCTCGTCACGGTGAAAGTGAACTGGTTATTCCTGGAAGTGACTATGACGATTGTGTATGAAGATCCTGTTTGGAAGCTGAAAGCTGTGCCGGATAGAGTGCAGTCAGGGCAAGCGGAACCAATCAAGATGGTTGTCGCTTTGACGTTGTTTGGCGTGATTGTGGGTCCTGACCAGGTTACTAGATCGTACTGGTCCCCGCTGCCGTCTGCTACATTGTAGGTTACTAGGGAAACATTGCAGGTCCCAGTGTTGCGGAGATACAGCGTTACGTTGTTGGTTGACGGAAAGGCGTAGGATTCAAGGGTAAGCGTTTCCGTGCACGATGGGGTGGGAGGTGGAGGAGGCGGGAGCAGGGTGAAGGAGTAGATGGAGTCGAGCGTGAGACTGGTCGAGGTGGTGCCCTGAAGCTCGATAGTGTAGTTCTGGCCAGCGTTGAAGGTGACTAGGCTGAAAGCGAAAGTTATCTGGATGAGCTGTCTGTCGCCGTCAAGATAGCAATAGTTAGCGCATTGCTGTTCTGCCTGGAACTTGTATTGAGTAGTGGCGTTGGTGAATGTTGCAATTGCGGCGTTGAACGCGGTCCAGGTCGGGCCGCCAGTACCAACTGGCACGATTAGGAGCGAGAGCGAGTTGGGACTTGTCGCGTTGACTGCTAGAAGCGTGAGATAGGCTGCGGTGGCAGAATTTCGAGCAGTGATATTTCCGATCAGTGGATAGTCCCTAAAATAGACAGTGGCATTGTAGCCGTTCTTTCCGTCTGTTCCATTCACGCCGTTTGTGCCGTTTGTACCCGCAGGACCAGTCGGGCCGGTCGCACCAGTCGTGCCAGTGGCTCCGGTTGGACCCGTGGGACCCGTAGGACCGGTTGCACCCGTGGCTCCGGTAGAACCAGTAGCCCCCGTGGGGCCTGTCGGACCAACGGGTCCAGTCGAACCTCTGTAGTGGTCAGGGACAGCGTACATTGCAGCAAAACCTCCAGCAAAAGCTCCGGATGCCGCAATCGGTATGAGAAGAATGCCCAATATCTTACTGGCTACTATCCTACTCATGGGTCCACGTCTCACCGAGGTGCTCGGTCACACTCTCGGCCGCTTAGATTCTCTTTGTAACAAGAGCCCCTATGTGCCGAGTTCTACTCGGTACGATAGGACATAGCTAATATCGGGACTAGTGAGCAAATTAATCTCGGGGTCTTGCCATGGCGGCGGGAGACGGAAGGTCTTACACGAGTTTCACGGCGAGATTGGCTTTCATGGTCAGCCGGTTTGGGGGCCAGTACATCGCCATGGTCGATGGCAGGGTCGTGGCTCATGGCAGAGACGCGAAGCAGGTCTATGACAGAGCCAGGCGCGTACATCCGAAGGGTCGAATTTTCCTGGGACAAGTTCCAACCATGCAGGCGATGGTCCTACTCGGTAACCAAAAACGAACTAACTTCTCATCGTCAGACTATTGCCGCCTCTAGGAATTCAACCTGATCCAGAGTTCTAGTCTGGCCACTCCGAGATGGCGAAGCCCTGGCTGGATCCCCAACGCTTAAGGGTCCTGACGACAGAATTCTCACTCGATTCTGTTTGGCTTCTCCCCGGAGAAAGCTCGCAGTCGTCGTGCTCGCAGGGCTAGTCTTGGGCTCATTCGTCTATTCTGTTTCAGCCTACCCGCAGCTGCGTAATTGGACGGTGTCAAATCCGGTCCTTGAAGGCCTCTATGGCATGCTCAGCGTTCCCTCGGGCATCAAAGGAAGCATCGCCTATGATCGCGGGGCAGTCTCTTGTAGCTATCCGTTCCCCGATCCTCAAGGCAGCGTTCTAGTACAAGGCCCAGATGGGAAGATCGTGCAAGTCTCGGTCGAGTGGACTTTCACCAAGTGTGACTTGAAGACTGGAGTCTTCCAGGTTCTAGTACCTCCGGGAAAATATCAGGTGAGCTTCACAGGCTGTCCTTTGACTCTTCCCCCAAACGGTGAGATAGGTGGTACCAATCTCCCTCTATCTGTTACAGTTGAACGTCACCAGCTCACGCAGGTCGAGATCGGCATCAGCCGCGGCATATAGCACGATAACGTCGATCTCGCCTTCCCTGTTCCTACTCTGAAGCGCAGAACAGCCCCGAAGCGCGCCAGCGGCTGACCGCGGAGAGGCTAGAGCAGCTGGGAGAATTTCTCGTAGCTGAGGAAGTCGTATACGCAGCTCGCCTCCCGAAGCTTTGGAGGAAGTCTCTCCGATGAGTTATACTCGTAAAATCGACAAGAGGTGGATATCCAAATGAAGAAGAAACCGACTACCTCGCGTGTAGACTCCAAGGGAGACCCGGGGCCTGATCGGAAGGAGGGAAAAGCGTCCAAGGCGTACCTCTCCGTCCGTGAGCTAGGGCCACAAACATGGCCGGACTTTGAGCGGGTAGTCGAAAAACATAACGGAGTCTGGGGTGGTTGCTGGTGCACCGCCTTCCATCTAAAGCGTAGCGAGGAGAAAGAGTGGGCTGGAAAGCACAGGACACTCAAAGAGAAGCTTGTTCGAACGAACCGGTCCCATGCTGCCCTTGTTTATGATGGGTCGGATGTTGTGGGGTGGTGTCAGTTCGGACCCCCTCTCGAGCTCCCTGGCCGTATGAGCGGCTATGGCAAGTTGGATCTGGCTCCTCCTGACTGGAGGATTACGTGCCTGTTCGTCGACCGCGATCATAGACGTGAGGGAGTCTCGAAAACAGCGCTGCAAGGCGCGCTGCGCATAATCGCCGGCAAAGGAGGCGGGACAGTCGACGGATATCCAATCGACACGCGAGGAAAACCATACTCAAGCTCCTTCCTCTGGGGTGGAACTGAATCGATGTTCGCCCAGCTCGGATTCCAAAAGCTCGGCAATCTCGGCTCAAGCAAACAGATCATGCGAAAAGTCGTTCGCGGTCGGTAAAGAGGTCTCGCAGACACGGTTCTCAACCTTGAGAATATTATTCGCTTTCATACGGGGTCCGATTGCGTGCCATAATAGGATGAGCTGATATGACGATGCAACCGGAGCAGGGTATCAGCCGCGAGCTGGGCCTCGGCGAGGTTATCTCGAGAACCTTTGAGGTGTATCGACGAGACTTCGCCAAGTATTTCGTTCTCTTTGCGATAGTGGGAGTGATCGTCCAGGTCGTCACTACACTGGCGCGGCAAGCGTTCGTCCTTCCGACTCTTCCTCTCAATCCCACGCCTCAGCAGTTCTCTAGCTGGTTCTCCGCATGGCTTGTAGCGTTTGTCCTGCTCATCGGCGTGATCTTCGTTGTGAGTATCGTATTCTCTACGATTGCCGAGGGCAGCGCAATCAAACTGGCCTCTGAACAGATCACGAAGGGAGAGGCTAACTTCGGAACATCCATCAGATTCGCTGTCTCAAAACTTCTCTCGATCTGGGCGCTCAACATAATCGTCGGGATCATCGTCTTCCTAGGCTTCATCGCTCTAATCGTCCCCGGGATCATACTGGCGATAATGTTCTCCCTCGCGCTCCCCGTCCTCCTGATCGAGAACAAAGGAGTAACGGAGAGCATGGGGAGGAGCCGTGTCCTCGTAGGCCAGAGGTGGCTCAAGACTTTCGCGACGCTCCTCGTCCTAGGAATAATCGTCATCATAGCATCGGTCATCATAAGCGCGATCAGGGGGCTCTTCGGTATCGCCAGCCCGGTGGTCAACGGCATCCTTTCAGCGTTCTACCAGCCATTGTTCCCAATACTACTGGCCGTCTACTATTATTCTAACCTCGCTAGAATCTCCCAGCCTCCCCCAAGCCCGATGTGGACGGGACCCACAACGACAGCTCCGCCAGGAGTGAAGCTCTGCCCCACCTGCGGCACACAGAATGTGTCCTCCGCCACCTTCTGCACAAAGTGCGGGTCCAGGCTGAGTTGAGCGCAGCGACCTTGACGCAAGGGCAAGGACGCCCTTGCGTTTGAGGTTTCGACTGATAGACGCGAGAATCCAGGAGCTAGGCGACCAGCGCGGAGAGATGCTTTCCCGCCTCCACGCTTTGATCAAGCAAACCGACCCTAAAGTCGTCGAGGAGTTGAAGTGGAGGACAGCTGTGTGGTCCCACGACGGGTTGTTCTGCACCGGCGAGACCTACAAGAACGTCGTAAAGATGACATTCTCTGGGGGCACCTCCTTGGATGACCCCTCAGGTCTCTTCAATTCTAGTCGTAATCGGACGGCAAACGGATGCGAAAACGAGAAATCGGCGATGGGATCGCAGTGCCATTCAGACCCCTTTCAAGACGAAACGTGGGGTTTTGGAGGTCCCATTGCACCGGTCCTCAAGCCAGGCAGCCCGGACAAACGAGGAGAGATATGAAGAGAAAGAATAGCACCACAATCCCAAGAACGATCAAGCCCGCTATCTTCCTCAACACCTTCTTAACAATCATCATTCTCGGAAGCTTTTCCCCATTAGTCCAATTCATCCAAGAAATACCGAGCAACAGTCCTCCCAAAACCGTAAGCAGTGTTGACCTGAAAGCTAGTGTGCCTGTGCATTTGAGCCCGCCGAGAGGGCTGCACCCAACGACGAAGAAGAAGATCCCAGCAAACAGAAACACCCAACCGGCTAGACTAGTCACTCCTCTCCAAGTGATGACAGGTTCTGGCTCAATCGCGGCTGTGCCCTCCAAATTTTCCCGTGGAACCAAATGTCCCATAGGCTCCCGGCTCCAAAAAGCCGCTCAGGTCGTAAGCCATTGAAAATCATACTGTGACTGTACCGGGTTAGGAGGCTGAAGGCGACCTACGATACAAGTTGGTTCTCATGGCTGATAGGATTGGCGGCATGGCCCCACAAGCGAGAGGACGCTCACCCGAACAGAATCCGATTAATGTGTTCTTGGTCCATGAGTGCAAGATGGTCCCGCAACACAAGTCTTGCATTCGTATGGTCCTCACACCGAAAATCCGATTGGACAGCAACGAGACCGCGCGTCTTGCGACGACAACGCGGGCACTCCCAATCCCAGAATCCGGTCCGAGCATCAGCAATCAGACTCTTTTGATATTCCGTAAGACCGTTCATAACTGTCGCCGCACCAGCATCGAGTTTGGGCAACAATAATAGAGGTTGACGCGACTTATGAACACACCGGCGCGGGTCCCATGGACACGCAGTCACTGCGTTTTGGGGTTTCACGCGAAAAGGTCCGCGGTTATTTTGGGGTTGGGTTTGCGGGGCGGCAGGGCGTGGACCGGCAAATCCTTTTTGTCTTGGGCTGACGACGGAAATGATCGGTGCTCGCTTTTGGCTATCTGATAATCTGTCCCGTCACGCGGGATCACCTCGTGCCGACCGACGATCACGCCCAGTGGCGGGTCAGTTCTCAGATACCGCTTTCTTCACGAGCGCGGCGATCCTTGCCTCTTCGGCGGCAGTCAACCCCTTCAGCGCATAGGCGGCTGGCCACATGTTACCCTCGTCGAGGTTCGCCTTGTCGCTGAAGCCGAACGTCGCGTACCTCGTCTTGAACTTCGCTGCTGCCTGGAAGAAGCAGACGACCTTGCCGTCCTTGGCATACGCGGGCATCCCGTACCAGAGTCTCGGCGAGAGGGCTCGCGCGCTTTCTTTGATTATAGCATGGAGTCGCTTGGCCATGGTGCGATCCGGTTCCCGCATCTCGGCGATCTTCGCCAGCACGGCGGTCTCCCCCTCCCCCTTGCCAGCCTTCATCTCTTGGACGCGATCCCTTATCGCGCCTCGTTCCTCCTCCGTGAACGCCTTGCGAGTCGCGGTGCTGCTCTTGGCGGACTTCTGCATGCCCTTCTGTGCAGAATTCATGGAAATCCATTCGTCTTCAGGGCTTAATTACTTTTCACGACTTCAGCCCTTGCGTTTCAATCAGCTTCGTTGAGCCCTTGTTGCAGGGACTGCTGGCAACCGTAAGAGCGAGTTCTACCTGGAGAGCGACCAAAGTCTTCACAATTTGACTGAACAGTAACGTTCATCACATATCCAGCGATTGAACGCTCGCGAGGATGCGTGTAGAATGGGGTCTAGAGCTTCCTTGGCTCGAATGCCAGTCTTCCTCCTGATCGGGATCATCTTGTCGAGCACCCCGCTTGCCTCTAACACGTTTCCTTCGTTCCAATCCTCGGCCGCGGCCAGCCCGATAAATCCTCCAACTTTCAACACTGCCGCCTTCAACGCGTCAATGAGACAAGTCCTCACCTGGGCCGAGTCAAGACTTCTTCCTAATGGCACCGCGACACTTCAAGGCACCTCGAACAATCTCTGGGCAACATCCCTAGTTGGAAGAACCATGACCTACCTACAACTAGAAATCGGCAACACAACGACCAGGACAATTATCCAGAACATGACCAAGGCAGAACACATTCTGCTTCAGAATCCTTCCTTTATCAGCTACGGAATATGGTCCCCTGCAAACCTCAATACACAATTCCAAGTACACCTCGACGCGCAGAAATTCCTCTCAAGAGCCTACGGGCTAACCCTCGACCCGACCGCAAGGTCAGACATGATCAACGTCACCCAGAACATGCATCTCAACCTGCCTGCCAGAAGCGACTATTTCGACACGGTCGCCTGGACCCTCTCGAACGCCGTCTGGTTCGCATACTATAGCAGATCTACGCTACCCCCCGCCTCAGACTACACCACAGCAGTCCAAGACCTGAGCACCAACTACAACCAGACAGGCGCCATATCAGCAGCCGGAGACCCTAGCATAGACTTTGCCAAGCTTCTCCGCTTTCTCAAGCCAATCACTTACACTGACAGCTACTTCAGGCTCCAAGGCGATTCTCTCAGCCAATCCTATCAGACACTAGAGACAGGCCTTGCGAACCAGCTTGTCAAACGACAAGGGTCGGACGGAAGCATCGTCACGGGCAACCCCTACAAATCCTATCTTGTAGAGGATTTCGCGAGAGACCTAGACTCGAGCGTCTACCTCCACAACAATCTGACCTACGCATACTCCGCGTACCGGGCCGAGTCTGACCTCACTAGCCTGTATCTCCAGTCTAACGGGAACTTTTCCCTCCCGGACAATGGAGATGGACTGTA
>Ga0209376_1004627_pt1 | contig 11889 bp, 8 predicted proteins | sample GraSoiAngelo_134_FD_185891 | JGI IMG/M metagenome (GOLD analysis project Ga0209376, IMG submission 185891) | Grasslands soil microbial communities from the Angelo Coastal Reserve, California, USA - 14_0929_05_30cm (SPAdes) (version 2) | ecosystem: Environmental > Terrestrial > Soil > Grasslands ... | reverse complement strand
ATCAGGTCCTTCGGGGACCGGCTGATCTGATGCACGGTGTCCAGGTCGTAGTCCTGCAAGTGCACCGTGTACATCTGATAGATCGGCATCACATCCACTTCGCGCCCATTGAGCAGCTTGACCCGGTAGGTCCCGGTCAAGGCTGCATCAAGGCCGCTATTCTGGTAATGCCAACCAACTGTTTCACGGTCCAGGTGGACCGCCTGCCCCTTGGCCAGATCCCAGACCATGAATCCACCCAGGCGCTCGATTTGCTCCGGCGTCAATGACTGAATCCGGCCGGAATAGCGCTTGGAGTAGTCCGGGAACTGGAAGTCCTTGATCACATCCCGCGGATCGAGATATTGCAGCGTATCGGTTCGCACGAGCAAGGGCATGTCCGTGTAGCCCTTAATGTAATCAATGTCCTGCAGGTTCTCGTCGAGGATGATCTTGCACGTGCCTAAGAAATTCGCCGCGTCTGTTTCCGGCCGGACCGGAATCCAGTAATCGGCCCGATAGGCCGTCGGGTTGTACTCGGGCGTGATGACCACGACCCGGGCGCCCCGCTCAATACACTCCAACTTCCAGTGCGCTTCCGGCATCTTGTTCTCGACGAAGTTCTTGCCCCAGCTTACGTTCAGCTTGGAGAAGCGCATGTCGGAGAGGTCGATGTCGCAGTTCTGCGTCCCGTTCCACCAGGGGTGCGACGGGTCTTGGTCGCCGTGCCAGGTGTAGTTGGAAAAGTACTTGCCTCCCTGCGCCTGCTCCGGTTTTACTTTGCGAATCCAGGTGTCCACCAGCGGCAGTACACCACCGTTAAACCGGGTGTTCATCATCTTGCCGATGATGCCCAGCACCGGCATGCCGGCCCGATGCTTGAAGGTGCGCACGCCCGCGCCCTTCATCATCTCGATCATTTCCGGTGGATAGCCCTGCTCTCGCAGCCGCCGCGCGCCCGCCTCGCCGCTATACCGCGTCGCAATGAGGATCACAGCTTTGGCCGTGTAGGTAAACGCGGTGTCCCAGGACACTCGCAGCATGTCGTCCAGGAACCGGGAATCGAATTTGTATTTGCGCTTGACCTCCGGAGTCAGCTCCGGCGAGCCGTCGTCCATCCACTGCTTCCAGCCCTTGCGCATCAAGGGGCCCTTGAGCCGATAGGGGCCGTACACGCGCCGATGGAAGGTGTACCCCTTCAAGCACATGCGCGGGTTGTGCGCGAACGTCCCGCGGTTGCCATAGAGGTCTTCGTAGGTCTGGTGATCGTAGTTCTGCTCGACCCGCATCACGACCCCGTTCCGGACAAAGGCCCGGACCCGACAGCCGTGCGTATCATTGGGGGAGCAGCACCACGTGAAGGAGGAGTCGTACCGATACTGGTCATGGTAGACTCGCTCCCAGGACCGGTCCGGGTAGTCGCCGAGGGGGTTGCCCACCTCGATGACCGGCTGCAGTGCCGTCAGCGCCAGGGCCTTGTCGGCCACTGCGACCGCCGCCACCGTCCCGGCCGAAACTTTCAGGAATTGTCGCCGTGAGAGAAACATCGTCTACACCTCCTAAGTTGAATGCTGGTTGCCCAGCAAACCATGCTGCCAAACACTGTGGCTCACGCTTTGGACATCACCTCCCTTTTGGGTTGGATTTGCCAGGCTGGGACTACTAAATTGCGGAACGAACGTACCTAAGAGGATAAGGATAGAAGCAGGTCGTCGCAGCATGGCGGATGAATGGAAAAGCAATTACAGAACCACAAGTCTTCTTCGCGATAAACAATCGGAAGTTATTGATTTTAAAATTGTATTTCAGTGACGAAAAGCGTGAGATATCTGCCAACACGTGTAGAGAAGGTGGCGATAACTTGGAGTCAAAGCCGTAATGAAATAAAATGTCTTTTATATCAGTGTGTTACAAAACTATTTCTGGTTACTTGATGGTAACATTCAAATGAGGCTTTTGTTACGCTATGAGGGTCAAATTACCTATAGTTTCAACAGGCACAGATCAGCAAGACAGGACATGAAGACAACGGATTTCTTTGATGATGTGTTAGGTGAGGAGGATCACGATCAAGATATGAATCTTTCAGGGCTTGCCCATCATCCTATCGATTTATCTTGCCGCTGGAATTATCGGGATCACAGGAACGAACTTCACCTTTCACGAGACGACCGTCCTTATTTTGGGGGTATTCCCGCATATGCACTGCAGGTGCCAGCGGATACGGCAGCCCAACCTGAAGAAATAAAGTAGATTCTTTGAATACCCGTAACCTCTAAATCGAAACTGACCCACTACTGCACCGTTGATTGGCTTGACAGAAATTTACCCCATCAGTAAAATCTGCTCTTCCTGCCCCAAAGAGCGGGAATAGCTCAGTGGTAGAGCATCGCCTTGCCAAGGCGAGGGTCGCGGGTTCAAATCCCGTTTCCCGCTCCAAAACCATTTACCTACTTGAACCCGCGACCGGGGGCTCGAAGGGGGTACACCCCCTTCGCGGGGTGACGCGATGCCTCCGGCGAGCGCGCGAGGGGGCTGGCCCCCTGGCGGGAGCCGGTGAGGCAAGCTTCAGGGCCGAACCGGCGACGGAGCGTGGTTTAAATCCCGTTCCCCGCTCCATTTTATCAATCACTTGCATGTACGTTGTCTTGCCTTCATTGGCCGTTTCATCATGATTCCCGATAGGGTTGATGCGGGAAATCGTAAGGAGTGACCCCTAGATGAAACAATGAGCGCCCATCTCACGCTTAAACTCGTTGCGCAATCCTCAAGACCGCGCTCACCGACATTGAGAAGGCTGCTGGGATCCTTCATGGCGTCGCTCATGTGACGCCGGTTCTCGCATCGCGCACACTGAGTCAAACTGCCGGCGCCACCGTGTTCTTGACGTGCGAGAACTTTCAACCTGTCGGGGCCTTCAAGTTTCGTGGGGCCTGTCATGCCATCGCCACGCTGCCGCCTTCGCAGCAGTCCGGTCCCATTGTGACGAGTTCTTCCGGCAATCATGCCCAGGGAGTCGCGCTGGCTCCATTACTCAGGCGTGAAGAGGCGCGAATCGGCAAGCGGGTCGGAGTGATCATCACGGGACGGAATGTGGACTCCTCCTCGTTCTTTGCGACATTGTCCTCGTAACGCAGGGGGAACGTGAGACGGGGCGGCGGGAGTATACGAAGCCGGCCTATCGCCGCACAGCACGGAGGCTGGCGAGCAACCGGTTGGCCTGTGCCAGGTCCTCGGGCGACAGCGGGACCTTCCCGAAGCGGACGCGACAGTAGAGATGGGTGAGGGGTTGCACATACTGACCGCTATGAGACCACTCCCGTGTCGCGAATCTGGAAAATTCTAACGGAGTGTCGCTGGGATTCTTATGAAGGCCACGTGAGGCCAGAAGGTGTAACATCCGGCCATACAGCTGGATGATCGCAACCTGTGTGGTAAGGCCCTGTTCAAGGAGGTGTCTTCCCATCCATCGCTTTCTCAGGCGCCATACCATCGCGATGACCCCAGCGATTGCCGAAGAGCCCACCATCCAGCCAAGCAGCTGCCAATCCAGTACCGGTGCGTGGTCCGCGAACCAGGTCCGCCAAGTGCCAGCCCAACGGAGAGCGATGGACAGAAGGCTGGAAAGCTGGGTGCGGGCGCTGTCCCCCCCTTCACGGATTCCGCGCGCCACCGCCAACTGGTCGGCAAAACTGTACTGAATGACAAGACGGTCCCATTTCAGCCGAATCGAATCCATGACCCTGCCGAACGCGGTCCACAAATGATTCGAGACGAGCGCGGCTACGCTGGGCGTGGGGTCAAAGGTGATCCATCCTGAACGTGGGAAATATACCTCGACCCACGCATGGGCGTCCCGCTGGCGGACCGTATAGTAGTTGCCGAAGTCGTTCCACTCACCGGCAAGGAATCCGGTCACCAGCCGAGCCGGAATGCCCACCGTTCGCAGCATCATCACCATGGCCGTCGCGTAGTGCTCACAATAGCCCGTCTTGCGCAAGAAGAGAAAATCTTCGACGGGACTGACTGGAACAGACGTGCCGACGTCCAGGCTATAACGATAGTTCGTTCGGAGATGCTGTTTGATGGCCACAGCGATCTGATGAGGGGTCTTGGCTTGACGGATGATTTGCCGGGTCAGCTCCGTGACCCGCGTACTCATGGTCGGAAGTTGAAGGAAATGCTTCCTAATGGAGTCTGGATAGTTGAGAGAGGTCGCTAACCGCTCCTCTTCCAACAGATGATTGGGTATGGAGTGCGCACGGTACTGAAACCGCGTTGAGGGGAAGTACGGCAAAGAGATGCCACCCATGCCGTCAGTCTGCACAACTGGGAAATCACCTACCACCGAGTCCACCAGCGGAACCCCGAACAGAACGGACGTGTCGAGCGCTTCGATGAGGATTTCTTGAAGGAGACCTGTTGATTGTGTGCCTGCCCCTCTTCCACGAGAGACATTCGGCATGCTGAAGGTTCCCTCAGCAGTCTGCCCCAGTGAGCGTCGGTAGGCAAGGCTGTTGACCCAGGAACGCCCGGTATAGAGATCGTAGGCCGCGCCGCGGAGGTAGAGTCGGTCTGTGTCGAGCGTCTCCTGGTCCGGGAACTCCACACGCATGACGATGCTCGGGTCCTCTTTGATGGCACCAATAACGCCTAGGTCAACCTTTTCAGAAAAACCTGAAGTCCTGATGACTTCCCCGCGTGTCTTTTTGAAGAATCCGGCTCCGATTCGTGGGATCACAAAAAAGATGGCTATGGTGAGGCAAAACGCTCCCACCACAATGCCGTTCGTCGTCCAGAAAAACCTTGCCGTGATAGGGCCTGGGAAGGGGGATGCATTCACTGGGCTGCTTGGAGAAGTCATCGCCAATCGCGCTTCATGGCTCTCCTTTGTTAGATGATACAGAAGCAGCGTCCAGATCGCTGCGAAGAGGTATGCAACGAAGACCAATCCGAACCAGAGATCCGTTGTGAGGGTTGCCGAAGCCAGGACTGCCACGAAGCTAATAGCGTAGAGCTGAAGGAAATCCTTGCGTTCCCTGAGATTGAAGAGCTTGTTGACCATGAGAATGATCAGGAAATGGATGCCGGCTGGCAACAGGTCCTGCGAGACCCAGAGCAGATCCACCACGAAGGCGACAAAGGCCATGACCATGAGGCTATTCCAGAGCGTCGGAGAGAATTGCAGAACCTGATTGCTGAGCGGGTTGCTGCCCACTCCGCACGACTGCGCGAGACGGACCGTCAGCGTCACGAACCCAAGGATGGCCAATAGCAGCGGGAGGTCGGTGGTCAGAGTGAGGCCTGCGAACCCGCTGGCGGCTAAGAGGACGGAACTCAGCTCAAAAGCTCGTTCAAGGTTCATGTGTCCTCACGCAAGCTCCGATGCCAGGACCACTCGACTGACGCCTGGGCATGCGGCCGTGAGATGTGGATCTGGCCAAGGCAGAACCAAGAGAATAGATTCCAAGCCCTCGCTCCCGTCGCCGAGTATCTTGGACAGGTTGGATACCGGAGCTGACTCCACCACCTGGATCGGTTCACAAAGAGCCAAGGTCCGGAGAATACTGTAGAAATGGGCCTCGCCGATGCCATAGGGAATTTCCAGATCCCCTACCAGCGCGCGGAGAGCGTAGGACTGCTCATGGAAGAAGGCGATCAGTGAGGCGGCTAGGATCACTGCTCGCTCGAAGTCCTGGTGGTGGTTACATGGGATGGCAGTGGATAAGGCAATGGTCACGCGCCGTTGGTCTTCAGCCTCAGTTTCCCGGACAATTAACCTCGATTGCCGAGCGGTGGTCATCCAATGGATGGCGCGGGAATCATCTCCTGATAGGTAGAGTCGGAGATTATACAGACTGACCCCCTGTCCCCGACGCGACACAGCCTGATCTTGACCCTGGGTCGTGAGCTCATGGACAAGCGCATCGGGCAGTGGCCTAAGCTCTGGGCAGACGACCACTTCTGACTCGAGAGGGAGCGTCGCGGCTTTTATGAAGAGGCCAAAGGGAAAGCGCGTCAGAAGCTTGATTCCCTGAATTCGGTAGTACCCCCTCTTCGCCACCAGAAGCGGGTAGGAGAGCAAGACCGACGCCCGCGGCGGCAAGTGAAGCAGGCGCAGACCTCTGTCCACAGCAGCACCCTGGACCACGTCCATCACTCTCAGCGAAAAACTGGGAATCCTAAGCTTTCGATTGGCGATGGAGACGGACACGGTCGTTGGCTGATTGGCAAAGAGGTAGTCCGGCAGATGCCGGCGGACATCAAGTCTCTTCAGAGATTGCTCAGAGAGCAGACCCGAGATGATGATGAGGCTTAGGAGCATCGCCAGGAGGAGGTAGAGAAGATTGTTTCCAGTGTTGATGGCGGCCAAGCCGACTGCGAACGTGAAGAGGATGAGCTTCGTCCCTTCGGGGGTCAGCCGGATGGAACGGTAGCGGTAGAACCAGCGAACGAATTGGATGACCCGCTCAAAGTACATGAGAAGTCTTCAGCCCCCGGCATTCAGCTATCAAGAGGAACGAGATGGCTGACCTTCCTGTCAGGCTGCGTGAAGCGCCGGGCGCTGAACGGTTGTGCGTGATCCTAAAGTGGGATGGGCACTGTTTCCAGGATGTCCTGAACGACTCGCTCGGCATGTTCGGAGCTTCTCCCCTTGAACCCCTGACCTCGATTGAGCATCACCCGGTGTGACAGGACGACCGGCGCCAATTCCTTGATGTCATCGGGTAAGCAGTAGTCGCGGTCCCGGGCCAGGGCCAGCGCCTTCGCTGCCTTGCACAGAGCCAGGGCGCCCCGGGTACTTACGCCGAGGGTCAAGAGATCGCTTCGCCTGGTTGCCATGATGATGCCGAGGAGATAGTTCATCAGGCTGTCATCAAGGCGGACCTTTTCGACGGTGTTCTGAAGGTCGAGCATTTCTTCTACCGTCAGCACCGGCTGCAAGTCCTCAGCCGGGTGGAGGGATTGAGGCCGGTCCAGGATTTTCTTTTCTTCAACCTGATCAGGATAGCCGATCCGAATCCTCATGAGAAACCGGTCGAGTTGCGATTCCGGTAAGGGAAATGTCCCGTGGTACTCGATCGGGTTTTGGGTGGCGATGACCATGAATGGTTGCCGGAGAGGATAGGTCCGACTGTCCACGGACACCTGGGCTTCGCTCATGGCCTCCAGCAAGCTGCTCTGCGTCTTTGGAGTGGTCCGGTTGATCTCATCCGCCAGGACGACATTGGCAAAAATGGGGCCTGCCATGAACTCGAAGGTCTGCTTCTGCCGATGAAAGATGGACACCCCGAGGATATCGGATGGCAAGAGGTCGCTGGTAAATTGGATTCGTTTGAACGAACAGTCGAGAGAACGGGCTAGGCTGTGGGCGAGAGTGGTCTTTCCGACTCCGGGGACATCCTCGATCAAGAGATGGCCCCGTGCAAGCATGCAGACGACGGCCAATTCAATGGCCTGAGATTTGCCTTTGATGACCCGCTCAATATTGTCCCGTATGGCCTGGATTTTCGGGGTTTCGTACATCGGTGAAGGCCGTGGCGCGAAAGAGAAAAAGATCCCATGTGAGTTCACTGAAAAGTCTAGCAGACGATTGGAAGGCGGTCAATTTTCTGACGGTAGTCGATGAGGTGCTGTTGGCTCCTCCGGAACCAGGACCAGGAACCAAGGCGGGGACTCCTCCGTCATGTCCTTGAAAAGGCGTGCGGTCCGGCTGCATGGGACTCCTTCGAAGACCGCGCCACGGCGAACCTCGACGTGCCGAAATCGGTAGTGACGGTCCTGAATATCTGGCGTCTCCAGGACACGGGGAATGTCCTGCCTAAGATCCGTCAAGTCCGAAAGAACCACAGACTCGCCGACCGGCAGAGTGGACAACCTGGCGTATAGAGGCCCGAACAACTCGGCCATGATGGTAGGACTGAAGATCGTGCCCGAGGGGCGCATTCGCGAGTTAGCCACGAGTTGGGATAGAAGCTCCCAGAATACTTCTGTATCCACCGCTGAAAGGACGCAGAGTTTGCCATACCTCGAAAGGAGATCCAGGAGGGCGAGAGGCCCCCGGATCTCGAATTTCCAGGGTGGAAAGAGCAACGTCCGACCATCATGCAGGACCTCGAGTGCCTCTTCGTCTTCCACGCGGACCTTTCGAAAAGCTCCCTTGGTTGTTCTTAAGTGTTCCTCGATGATCGGTTGCGACAAGCGGGAGGGTTCAAGAGCAAAAGTCGGCGTGGCGGGAGCGTGGCACGTGACGATCGTGTACTGCGGCAAGAGGCCCTTGGGCTGGGCCGATGCCAGCATATCCACGTCACCCCAAAACTGAAATCGCAGCTGATCCGACTGCTGCAGTCGCTTGAGCCGGCCAGGGTCGGCATGTAACGGGCCGCCGAACATCGACCCGGGGCGCAGCCGGTCCAGACCATGAACCGTCAAGGCCTTGCCTTGGGCCTTCAGTCGCGGCAGGTACTGGGTCGCAAGCTCGTCAATGAAGGAGAGGTCTCCTGCGCCCAGATCGAGGAGCGACGGCGACTCCACATGGAGCAGGAGATCGTACGGGCTGCGATAGCCCCGCAAGAATTGCTCAATCTTGTCCGAAGCAAGGGACGTCATGGCTGGGGAGCCTATCTCCCATGCACCCAGACGTCAAGCTTGCTGCATTCTCGACGGTATGTTAGGAAGAGTTATGCTTCCTTGCGCTCCACGCCGCGTTGAGTTGTGCCGCTGTGCCCTGCTCCTGCCTGCAGCGTTTGCTCTCCTCATTGGAAGCGCCATTGCATCGGACATCCGGTCGCAGAGCGAACAGCTCCTGCCGCCGTTCGAGGTCGGCCAAGTCCTTGCCGTGTCCACCGGTCAGCCGGTTGCTTTCGAGCAGTGGCTCGCTGGACTGGCTTCGGCGGACGTGATCTATCTCGGCGAAGAACACCACAATCCGGCACATGTTCGCGCCGCCATCACTGTGTTGGAAGCGATCCTTGTCAGAAAAAACCGGGCGGTTCTTCTAATGGAAATGTTCGGATGGGACGGTCAGGCCGCCCTTCATCGGTACAAGGAGGATCCCCGTTACTCCCGGGACGCCTTCTTGGCGGACGTGGGTTGGGACAAAAATTGGGGTGGGGCCTTCGAGGATTATGAGCCGCTCGTGGCCTTTGCCCGACAGAAAAGCCAAGTCATAACGATCGCCCTGAATCCCCCAAGATTCCTAGTGCGAAAAGTCGCCAAGGAGGGACTCGTCACTGCACTGGCCGATCCCGAAATGGCCCGGTGGGGTGTGAGAGATCAACCCTTCGTGGACGACCAGTCCTATCGGGACCTTATTATTGGCCAACTCAGACGGTGCCACGGCGGATTGGATGAAGAAGGATACCAGCGGATGTATGAAGCCTCCCTGTTTCGAGACGAGGGGATGGCCAAAACGGTGGATGACTGGCTCCATCAAATCGGGCCGCTTGTCAGCTACACTGGTGGAGGCCATATCCAATATGGATTGCCGGTGCCGAACCGAGTTCTTCGTCGGCGCGCGACCATAGGCGACCCCAGGATCAAACAGGTAACCGTCTATCTGCATTCGTTCGATCCCGCGCGCCAGGGAGAAGTCCAGGAATTGCTCAAAGAAGGCATCGCCGACTATCTCTGGCTCACCTCAGTGAGCGCTCACGGGGCACCGCGACGATGCCGGTAATTTCTCCGTTCAATTTATGTTTGGCCGTCGGGTACGATTGCGGTTGTTGATGCCAGTTATGCAATGGCCAGTTTCGTGAAACGTGAGGCGTTAGGCGTGAGGGGTGGGAATGATATGCCCTTCTTTCCTCACCACGCCTCACCCCTTACCCCTAACGCCTGACGGAATCTCTATGGAGGTTTGCATGGCCGATCAGGTCGTCATTGCGCAGCGAAGTCCCTATGTGATGGAGGTCGGACCCGGAATGGTCTATTGGTGCCGTGTGGATGGTCAAAGACACAACCATTCTGCGACGGCTCCCATACGGGCACGGAGTTTTCCCCGATCGAAGTGGCGTTCAAGGAGCGACAGCGGGTCGCATTTTGTGGCTGCAAGCACACGAAGAAGCCACCGTTTTGCGACGGGACTCATTCACGTCTCTAAACTTAGCGTGAAACGCTGAGTTATGAATGCCGAATAGCATCGCGACCGAGCCGCTCATCATTCGTCGTTCAGCGTTCGTTGCTTCCATGGATGATCAAGGCGAAGATCATTCTCCCTGCGGTGTACCGAATCCAAGAGCGTGAAGCGACGCTCGCCTCTCTGTCTCTCATCAGGCGGTCGCGTCTGACCTTCTCCTGAGCTAGGGGCAGAGGCTGCCACCCCGAAGCACGGAACTCATTGAGAGAATTCGCAGAGAAACTTGACACGACAGGGGATACGCAGTAAACAGGATACCGGAGCCTAGCGAGGAGGCGTTCTGAACTTCACCGGTGCGGAGATCTGATGCGCAGTAAGATTCCCTGCTCCGCAGACAAGTTGAGCCTGCTGGCGCCTGACATGATCCAGGCGGTAGTCGGGCCCCCAGCCTTTAAGATGGGATCTAAATACGTGACCGAGAATCGTGTTCGAATCGTCGAGGCGGATGAGGTCCAGATCTCTTCGTCCGTCATCGGGAATTCCGGCCTGCACGAGCAAACGATTCGGTTGAGGGACGGCAACCTGATGGCAAAATGTTCCTGCCCGCTGGAAGAGCAGCCGCTCTGCCGACACTGCGTGGCTGCCCTTTTGGAGTATCACCGGTGGGTGCAACCGCCACCGGTCAGGAGAACTCAGGAGATGCCAGTGAGCGAGCCCCACCCCACGGAACAGAAGCGCACGGTGTCCGCCACGGACATTAAGTTCAACGAGATCGCTACCTTCATCGAGTGGTTGCAGCCGGCTGCCAGAGCGTTGGAACGAGGGCAAGCCTTACCGGATGCGCCCAAGCTTGGGCCCGGCGAGGTCATGGGGTGGATCCAGGCTGTGCAAAAATTGGAGGAGCGTCGGCGTGAGAGTGAAGCGGCCCAAGCCGCCCTCGGGGCTGACATCACAGCGCGAGAGGCTCAGCTCAACCGCTTGACGCAACAGCTCCAGGCATCCCTTCAAGAGGCAAGAGAAGGGCAGAGTGCCTATCAGCAAATGCAACGTGAACTGGCGAACTACCGTGATGTGCTGACAAGACTTTCAAACATTGTGAAAGACCTCGACCGCCATGACGGGCAGATGAGAAGTGTCGCTGGCGACTTGCTCAGAAAAGGATCACAGCTCGAGACCCTGGCCGGCTCATTTCATGAGCTTTCGGCAGCCCTGCAAGCACTCGTCAAGCCTCCCTCCCCATAGTCTGGCGCGTCTCGATCCAATCATTTCACCAAGGTAGAACCCTTTACCACTCTCTCCGCGTTATTCAAGCGATTCCGCATCCACTCTTGCGTCTCGACCATAGATGTCGGTACAATCCGCCCCGTTTGTCCCTTGATTGTGTGTCCAAGGTTTCGACTTAAACAGGGGGGATTTATATGAGAAGAGTTGTGACGGTGCTGGGGATCTGTGCGACAGTCGTGCTCAGTGCGCTGCCGGCGCTTGCCGATGAACCCAAGGCGTCGGATTATTCCGGCATTTCCTATATGTACTATTCCGTCATCGTCGGAATCCTCGGTTGGGGCGTCTACGATACCTTCTTCAGGAAGTCCTGATCGTTCTTCGGCACGTTCTCCAGAAGATTCCTCAACCTTCCAACTCCGCGCGTACTCGAACTCGATTCGATTACGCGCGGCGGTTCGGCGAGTGCGTAGAAGGAGCAGGACCCTCTCAGGAACGTGCCGAGCCGCTGTTCGCTAATAACGGCTCGAGCATCCGCATCAGATTCTCGACGATCACACTGTAACCGGCTCCTGTCGGGTGAATGCCGTCGGCTTGGTTTAAACCGGCCT
>Ga0209376_1004625_pt1 | contig 11890 bp, 10 predicted proteins | sample GraSoiAngelo_134_FD_185891 | JGI IMG/M metagenome (GOLD analysis project Ga0209376, IMG submission 185891) | Grasslands soil microbial communities from the Angelo Coastal Reserve, California, USA - 14_0929_05_30cm (SPAdes) (version 2) | ecosystem: Environmental > Terrestrial > Soil > Grasslands ... | reverse complement strand
CATCGGGTCACGAGCCTCGCATCGCTCTCGCCCGGCTCAGTCTCGGCCCGCGCCGCGGGTCGCGGTGTCGTACATGGGGGACGTAAGCTCTCCGCCCCGGCGGCAGCCGGCAAGAGCGGCCGCCTCGTTATCATTAACGGCAATCCCAGGGGGAGCGAACCATGAATCGCATGTCACTGCTGTGGGTGGGTGCACTCGCCGCCGGGCAGCTCGTAGCACAGGAGCCCGCGCTGCCGACGCATCCCAGGATCGGCGCCATCATGGGCGACCCGATGGCCATGCAGGAAATGATGGCGCCGATGATGCAGGTCATGCTGTACACGCCCCAGCACCTCCTCGCCCGGAAGGACGCACTGGGACTCACTCCCGATCAGGTCAGCCGGCTCACGGCGCTGCGCGCCGCGACGCAGGCGGGCCAGGACGCCGCCACGAGCGAGGCGGAGACTCACCTGCACGAGCTCGAGCAGGCGGCGAACGCTCCCGCGCCAGACACCGGCGCCATGAAGACGCACTTCCAGGCGGCGCACGCGGCCATGGGGAAGGCGCATTGGCTGGCGCTCGCGTCGGGGGTACAAGCTCGCGCGGTCCTCACCGACCCGCAGCGCGCCAAGCTGAGAGCATGGGCCGACTCGATGCACACCTGGATGCAGCAGCACCGCGAGATGATGAAGCCGAGCGAGTCGCATTGACGGTGACCGGCGGGAGGTGGGCCCATGAGCGGTGAAGAGATCAAGGACACGGTGAAAGCGAAGTACGGCCAGGCTGCGACACGCGTGCTGGACGGGCAAGGCGGCAGCTGTGGCTGCGATCCTGTCAGCTCGAATCTGTACGACGCCGGCGAGACGGCCGCACTCCCTGAAGGCGCGGTACTCGCCTCGCTCGGCTGCGGCAATCCCACCGCCCTGGCCGAGCTGCACGCCGGAGAAACCGTGCTCGACCTCGGGTCGGGCGGGGGGATCGACGTGCTGCTCTCGGCCAAGCGCGTGGGCCCCACCGGGCAAGCGTACGGTCTCGACATGACGGACGAGATGCTGGCGCTGGCGCGCGAGAACCAGCGCAAGTCCGGCGTCGCGAACGTCGAGTTTCTCAAGGGCGAGATCGAGAACATTCCGCTGCCCGACGCCTCCGTGGACGTGGTCATCTCGAACTGCGTGATCAATCTCTCGGCCGACAAGCGCCGGGTGCTGGGCGAGGCGTTCCGGGTGCTCAGGCCCGGCGGTCGCTTTGCCGTCTCGGATGTCGTGGTGCGGGGTGAGATCCCAGCCGCGGTGCGGCGCAGTATGGAGCTGTGGGTGGGCTGCGTGGCGGGAGCGCTCGAGGAACAGGAGTACCGGCGACTGCTCGCCGACGCCGGATTCGTGGACGTGGGCGTCGAGCCGACGCGGATCTATGAGTTCGCGGATGCCCGCGCGGTGCTGGCCGGCGCCGGTCTCGACGCCGAGGTGCTGGCGCGCGAGGTCGGCGGCCGGATCATGGGGGCGTTCGTGCGCGCCCGCAAACCGGTGTGACGGGACGACCCTTCCGCGTGCTCTTCCTCTGCACCGGGAATTCCGCCCGAAGCCAGATGGCGGAGGCGCTGCTCAACTGGAAAGGGAAAGGCCGGTTCGAGGCCCAAAGTGCCGGGTCACGCCCGGCGGACCGCGTGAACGCGCACGCCATCGCGACGCTCGAGGCATATCACATCCCGTGGGCGGGGCGGGCTCCCCGTGGCTTCGACGGCCTGGAGCGCGAGCCGTGGGACTTCGTCATCACCGTATGCGATCGAGCCAAGGAATCGTGCCCGATTTTTCCCGGGCAGCCGATGCTGGCGCACTGGGGGATGCCGGACCCCGCCGAGGTCCAAGGCGACGAGGTGACCAAGCGGGCGGCGTTCCGGGATGCGTTCCTGCTGATCAGCCGTCGGATCGATCTGCTGCTGGCACTGCCGCTCGAGAAACTCGAGCGGCTCGCGCTGCAGGCCCGCGTCCGAGCCATCGGCGACGCGCGCTAGCCGCCCCGCACGGCGGCGTGTTTTTTGCCACAGCGGGATCGCGACCGTCATCCTCCCGGTGGCACATGAGACGCGCCGACACCTTGCCGCTCTACGCGGCTTTCCTGGTCATCTCCCCGCTCGCCGCACAGCAGCCCGGCACCGTTTCGGGGACCGTCGCGACGGCCGAGTCGGGGGCCCGCCTCTCCGGCGTGAGCGTCGTGATCGTCGGGACGGCGCGCAGCGTGCTCACCAACGAGAAGGGGGAGTATCGGCTCAGCGTCCCGGCGGGCACGCACGCCGTGCGCGCACGACTGATCGGCTACGAGCCTGGGGAGCAACGGGTGACGGTGACGGCGGGACAGACGGTCACCGCGGATTTCAAGCTCACCGCGACGCCCCTGCCTCTAAACGAGGTCGTGGTGGTGGGCGCCCGCACGTCGCGCACCGCCACCGAGACGCCGGTGCCGGTCGACGTGATCACGGCGCAGGAGATGACCGAGACGGGCGTGACCGAAGTGAACCAGATGCTCGCGACGCTCGAGCCTTCCTTCAATGCGTCGCATCAGACGATCGCGGACGGGTCTGACCATGTGAATCCCGCTAGTCTGCGCGGCCTCGGTCCCGACCAGGTTCTGGTGCTGGTCAACGGCAAGCGGCGCTACTCGAGCGCGCTCGTCCATGTGAACGGCACCTTCGGTCGCGGCACCGTGGGGGTCGATCTCAACGCGATCCCCGCGGCGGCGATCGAGCGGATCGAGGTGCTGCGGGACGGTGCCTCGGCGCAGTACGGCTCGGACGCGATCGCCGGCGTGATCAACATCGTCCTGAAGCGACAGACCGAGCACGTGGACGCGGGCAGCACCGTGGGAACGACGCCGGGGGGCACCGCTTTTGGGGATATCGCGGACAAGCATGACGGCGACCAGGTAAAGGCAGACGCCAACTACGGCTACGCGATCGGCGCGCGGGGCTTCTTCAACGTCACCGCGCAGTATCTGGATCGCGGCGCGACCAGCCGGGCCGCGCCGTACTCGGGAGCGATTTGGACGCGGACGGACGTGCCCTACACCGACTCGATGCGGGCGCTAGACGAAGACTCCTTGCGGCGGTACGGGCTCACACGCCGGGCCTTCACGATGCGCGTGGGGCAAAGCTCCGCGACCGAGGGAATGGCGTTCTATAACACGCTCGTCCCCCTCAGCGACAACGCCGAGTTCTACAGCTTCGGAGGGCTGGGGCATCGCGACGGCCTCGCGGCCGGCTTCTATCGCCTTCCCAGCGAGGCGCCGACGGAGCAGGGCAGGGTGGTCCGGCAGCTGTACCCATTCGGCTTTCTTCCGGACATCCACACCATCATCGACGACCACTCGGCCTCGGCCGGCGTGCGCGGGACCGTGGACGCATGGGACGTGGATTTCAGCGTGACACAGGGGGGCAACGCGTTCCACTTCTTCGTGGAGAACTCGAACAACGCGTCGATGGGAACCGCGAGTCCCACGACGTTCGATGCCGGGCGCCTTTCCTTCATCCAGACCGTCGGCAACCTCGACCTCGTCCGGCCGGTGGGCTTAGCGGCGTTGCGCTCGCTCTCCTTCGTCACCGGAGCCGAGTTCCGCCGCGAGGAGTACCACATCGAGGCGGGCGAAGAGGCCTCCTGGCAGCTCGGCACCGGCGCGCAGGTGTTCCCCGGGTTTCAGCCATCGAACGAGGTGGACCGTACGCGCAACAGCCTGGGCCTGTACGGAGGGTTCGAGAGCCAGGTGAGCGAACGTCTCCTGCTCGACGTCGGCGGCCGACTCGAGCACTACAGCGACTTCGGCGGCACGGTGAATGGAAAAGTGGCCACGCGGTTCCAGGTGGTTCCCGCGCTCGCCCTGCGGGCGGCGGCGAGCACGGGCTTCCGCGCTCCCTCGCTCGGCCAGGTGTGGTTCAATAACGTGAGCAACCAATTCGTGCTCGACACGAGCGGAGCCCTCGTTCCCAATCGCATCCTGACGAGCAACAACGAGAGCCGCGTGACGCAGACGTTCGGCGTTCCGCCGCTCAAGCAGGAGACGTCCGTCAATCTGAGCCTCGGCGTGGTCGCCCGGCCCGCGAGCAACTGGTCGCTCACGGCCGACGCGTATCGCATCACCATCGGCGACCGGATCGTGCTCTCGAGCCAGTTCCAGAGCTCCGACCCGGTCGTCGGCGCGGTGGTCCGCCGGCTGCTCACGCCGTTCCAGCGGCTGGGCGTGACGACCGCCCAGTTCTTCACCAATGCCGTGGACACGCGCACCATCGGACTGGACGTCGTGATCACCCACAGCCGTAGCCTCGCCGGCGGCACCCTGTCGCTGACCGGATCGGCGAACTTCACGAAGACCGAGGTCGAGCGGGTCAACGTCCCGCAGGCCATGGCGGACACGTTCACCACCGGAAACCTGCCCGCCGTCCGCAACATCCTCCTGAATCGCGAGGACCGGAACCGGCTCGAAGATGCATTGCCGCGCGAAAAAGGCGGTGTGACGGCGCGGTATGCGCGGGGGCGCTTCGCGGGTCTTGCCCGGTCCACCTATTACGGCGCCATCGTGTACCGCCATCCCACCAACCCGGCGAACGACGAGCGTTTCGGCGCCAAGACGCTGTTCGACCTCGACCTGTCGTACGAGCTGGGCCGCGGCGTCCGGCTCGCGGTCGGCGGGGAGAACATCTTCAACGCTTACCCCGATCGCCAGGTGCACCCGGCGAACATCAGCCTCGGCCGGTTCGTCTACAGTCGGCGGGTCACGCAGTTCGGTATGAACGGTGGATTCTACTACGGGCGGCTGCAGGTGAGTCTGTAGAAACGGACCCTTAGACTTTCTCCTGGAGCAGCTGTCTCAGGACGAATTCGAGAATTCCGCCGTGCCGGTAGTACTGCAGCTCCTGCGGCGTATCGATCCGCACCGTCGTCCGGAACCGCGTCGTCGACCCGTCGGGGCGCGCCGCCGTGACCGTCAGCTCCTTGCCGCGCGGGAATCCCTCGGTGAGCAGGGCGGCGAGTCCGGTCAGATCGAACGTCTCCCTGCCCGTCAAGCCGAGCGTCTCGGGAGTCTCGCCGCTCAGGAACTGCAGCGGCAGGATGCCCATGCCCACGAGATTCGAGCGGTGGATGCGCTCGTAGCTCTGCGCGATCACGGCCCGCACGCCGAGCAGCCTGGGGCCCTTCGCCGCCCAGTCGCGTGAAGAGCCGGCGCCGTATTCCTTCCCGGCGATCACGAGCAGCGGCACCCCGTCGGCCTGGTACTTGACCGAGGCGTCGTAGATCGTCAGCTGCTCGCCGTCGGGGAGATGCTGCGTGACCGGCCCCTCGCTCCCCGGCGCGAGCAGGTTCTTGAGTCGCACGTTCGCGAACGTGCCGCGCACCATGACTTCGTGGTTGCCCCGGCGCGAGCCGTAGGAGTTGAAGTCCTGCGGCTCCACGCCGTGCCCGACGAGGTACTTCCCGGCCGGGCTGGTCTTGCGGATCGAGCCCGCGGGCGAGATGTGATCCGTGGTGATGCTATCGCCCAAGAGACAGAGCACCCGCGCAGCGCGAATGTCCGCGACGGGCGCGGGCATCCTGGGCATGCCGTCGAAGTACGGCGCCTTTCGGATGTAGGTGGACGCGGGCTCCCACGCGAAGCGATCGCCCGCCGGCACCGGCAGGCCGCGCCAGCGCGCGTCGCCCGTGAACACCTCGCCGTATTCCTTGTGGAACATCGCCGACTTGATGGATGAGCGGACCAGGTCGTCGACTTCCTTGGCCGACGGCCAGATGTCGCGCAGGTACACGGGTTTTCCGTCTTTCCCGGTGCCGAGGGGGTCGGCCTGGAGATCGAGATCGATTCGCCCCGCGAGGGCGTACGCGACGACGAGCGGCGGTGACGCCAGGTAGTTGGCCCGCACTTCCTGCTGGATGCGGCCCTCGAAGTTGCGGTTGCCCGAGAGCACGGCGCAGACCACGAGCTCGCCCTCCGCCACGGCAGTGGACACCGCCTCGGGCAAGGGGCCCGAGTTGCCGATGCAGGTGGTGCAGCCGTAGCCCACGAGGTGGAACCGCAGCTGCTCGAGATACCGCATCAGCCCCGCCTGCTGGAGATAATCGGTCACGACCTTCGAGCCGGGCGCGAGGCTGGTCTTGACCCACGGTTGCGACGTGAGGCCCCGCTCGACGGCCTTCTTCGCGACCAGGCCCGCGGCCATCATCACCGTGGGATTCGAGGTGTTGGTGCAGCTCGTGATGGCGGCGATCACGACCGAGCCGTGATGCAGCTTGCAGGCGGTGCCGTCGATCGTGAGGTCGACATGGGTGCGGCGCGGCGGCGCCGCCACCGCCGCGCCCCCGCCGAACGGCTGGCCGCCTTCGGCCTCCCAGTGGTTGCGCACGTCGGTGGGCGGCGCAATCGGCGACGTGGGCTTGACCAGCGTGGGCAGCACGAGCTGGAAGTTGCGCGGCACGTCGCGCAGCGCGACGCGATCCTGCGGGCGGCGCGGCCCGGCGAGGCTGGGCTCCACGGTCGCGAGGTCGAGGGAGAGGGTGTCGGAATACACCGGCTCGGGGCTCGCGGCCGAGTGGAACAGGCCCTGCTCCTTCATATAGGCCTCGACCAGCTGCACCTGCTCCTTGGGGCGGCCCGTGAACTCGAGGTAGCGGAGCGTCTCCTGGTCGACCGGGAAGATGCCCACGGTCGCGCCATATTCGGGCGCCATGTTGCCGATGGTGGCGCGGTCCGCGACGGGGAGGGCGGCCACCCCGGGGCCGTAGAACTCCACGAACTTCCCGACCACGCCCTTCTTGCGGAGCAGCTCCGTCACGGTGAGCACCAGGTCGGTCGCGGTCGCGCCTTCGGCCAGCCTGCCGGTCAACCGGAACCCGACGACCTGCGGAATCAGCATCGACACCGGCTGACCGAGCATGGCCGCCTCGGCTTCGATGCCGCCGACGCCCCAGCCCAGCACGCCGAGGCCGTTGATCATCGTGGTGTGCGAGTCGGTCCCGACCAGCGTATCGGGATACGCTTGCGGCTCACGGCCTTCGGTTGTGAAGACGACTCGTGCCAGGTATTCGAGGTTCACCTGGTGCACGATCCCCGTGTCGGGGGGAACCACGCGGAAGCCCCGAAACGTTTGCTGCGCCCAGCGCAGCAGCGCGTAGCGCTCGCGGTTGCGCTGCAACTCGAGGTCGGCGTTCACCTGGAACGCCGTGGGCGTGCCGAACTCGTCCACGATCACGGAATGGTCGATCACCAGCTCGGCCGGGAGCAGGGGGTTGACCTTTTTCGGGTCGCCGCCCATGGCCTCCATCGCATCGCGCATGGCGGCCAGGTCCACGACGGCGGGGACGCCCGTGAAGTCCTGCATCAGGACGCGCGCCGGCATGAACGCGATCTCGTCGTCCGGGGCTTGCTTGGGATCCCAGCGCGCCAGTTTCTCGATTTCCGGAGCGGCGACGGTGCGTCCGTCTTCGCGGCGCAGCAGGTTCTCGAGCAGGATGCGCAGCGAGTAGGGAAGCCGGGAGACCGCCAGACCCCGCCGCTCGAGCGCGTCCAGCCGGAAGATCTCGAACGTGCGGCCGGCGGCCTTGAGCTGCGCCCGCGACCCGAAGCTGTTCGCCGTCGTCATTCCACGCTCTTCACGTCCACCACGAAGTATTCGGTCTCTCCGAAGCAGCTCATCGGAATACCCACGTGCTGGTGGTACACGAGCGCGACGCGCTTGCCCATGGTCTGGTTCACCCGCGCGGCGACCGCATCGTCCCGCACGGTGAAGTAGAACTTCTCCGACATCGTCCCCGGGATGGACACGATGGCGAGCTCGCCTTCCCAGGTCTTACAGATCCAGCCCTTCTTGGAGAACTTCTGCACGTACCCGGCTCGCTCTCCGCTCGAGTAACTCCACGTCAGAGTGGACCAGGTGTAGAGAGCGAACAGGAGAACCGGCACGATCACCACGGCGGCAATGATCAGCTTCTGCGCGCGCGAGAGCGTGAAGTTCACGGAGGGAAGTTAACCTCGTATGTCTCGGTCTTGTAGCGCGCGAAGCCGCGCTTCTCGTAGTTCGGCAGCGCGGCGGGATGGTCGAGCGTGCAGGTGTGGAGCCACACGCGCGACGGCCCGAGCGCCCAGGCATCGCGCACGGCGCACGACAGCAGGTGCTTGCCGAGCCCCCGGCCGATCGCCGTCGGGGCGAGTCCGAAATACGCGATCTCCACCGAGCGGTCTTCCGGTACGCGCCGCAGCTCGTACCACCCGGCCAGCGCGCCTTTCCGGCGCGCCACGTGCAGCGTGATCTCGGGCTGCGCGAGGTGCGCCTGAATGTCCGCGTCGGTCCAGTCCCAGCGGTCGCGCCAGTGGTAGGCCTCGCCCACGGTGCGATAGCAGTGGCGATAGAGCTCGGGCGTGGGGTGGGCCACCCGCTCGATCACGACGTCCGGGAAGTCGCCGAACGCGGGCCGAAACTGGCCTGGTTCCGTCAGCTCGAGATACGTCCTCGTCGCTTGCACGTCACCCCCTCGGCGTCTTGGCGTCTCGGCGTCTCGGCGTCTAGTTTTCAGGCATGACCGCCAACAAGATGGGCACCGTCCCCCTGCCGCTCGCGTTGCATCTGGCGGCGTACACCGTCCTGGGTCTGTTTTGCTTCTTCGCCGGGGCGCTCAACCTGATCGATCCGCTGAAGATTCCTCACGGCGTGATGTTTCTCGCGGTCGCCGCGTTCAGCTGGGGTTACGTGTTCGGCATCCTGATGGCGCGCAAGGAAGTCGTCGTGCTCGGCTTCGGCGCCAGCGTCGCTTGGCTCGTCGCGGCGGCGGTGGGCGCGACCCGCTTCGGCTTCGACTGGTCGCTCACCGCACTGCTGGTCGCGCTCGGTGCCTACGGCCTGGTCGTCCTCGCGCTGTACCGCACGCGCATTCTGGAGCACTAAGCGGGGGGCGCCGACCCCGCTCAGCCGATCGTACTGGCCTCGACGTGCTCCGGGGCGGCCGGCACCTCGACTACGAACTTGGCACCGCCCAGCTCGGAATCCTCGAGCCAGATCTTCCCTCCCACCTCCGTCACCACGCGCTGGCAGATCGCGAGCCCGAGGCCCGTGCCCTCGTCGGGGCCCTTGGTGGTGAAGAACGGGTCGAAGATGCGCGCGCGGATCTCCCGCGGAACGCCCGGTCCCGAGTCTTCCACCGTGAGGCGCACCCAGCCCTCGCGCGACTGCGTCGTCAGCCGGATGATGGCCGGGCTCCGGCCCCGCACCACGTGCTCGGCATTGGTCACCAGGTTGATCACGACCTGCTGCAGCTCCTGACCCAGCCCGAGCACCGGAGGAGCGGAGTTGTCGAGCCCGGTCCGGAACTCCACGCTCTCGGTGCGCATCACCCGCTTGCGGATCTCCGCGACGTCGTGGACCAGGTCGTTGATCTGCACCCGCGTGGGCGTCGTGTCGGCCCGCCGGGCCAGCCGCAGCAGGCTGCGGACGATGCGGGCGGCGCGGTCCACCTCGCGGGTGATGGTTGCCGCCGTGGTGCTCGTCTCGGGGTCCTTGCTGGCGCGCCCCAGCAGCTCCGCCTCCATCCGGATGGCGGCGAGCGGGTTGTTCACCTCGTGCGCGACGCCGCTGGCGATTTCGCCCACCGTGGCGAGCTTCTCGCGGGCGATCAGGTCGCGCTGGGCCCGCAGCTCGTCGGTGCGGTCGTACAAAGCGACCAGCAGGCTGTCGGCGCCCGCGCCGGACAGGCCCGAGACGGTGCAATCGCACAGGCGGCGGTCGCCGGATGGGCGCGTGACCAGGACCCGGCCGTGCCAGGGCGCGCCGTCGCGCGCCCGTGTCAGCACGAGGTGGAGCGAGATCTCGCTGGGCGACAGGCCGAGCGCTTCGAGGTGCGTGTCGAGCGCCTGCGCTTCTGATGGAATGCCGAACAGCCGGCACCCCGCCTGGTTGAGCTGCAGGACGCGGCCGGCCCGGCTCACCAGCGCCATCGGGAGCGGGCTCCCGTCGACCATCGCGTGGGCGCGCTCGGCCGCCGCGCGCGCGCCGCTCACCGCCTCGGAGAGCTCCAACCCGCCGGCGATGTAGGCGGCCACGGCCGTGAGGTACTGCAGGTCCACGAGCTGGAACGGCGGCGGCTCGTCGCCGCCGGGTCGCGCGTAGCGCACCACGCCCACCGCGCCCGCCACGGCGCTCGAGGTGCGCAGCGGAGCGATCATCGCTGCGCGCGCCGTCCCGGAGGGAGACAGGGCCGGCTGTGCCTCCGGCTCGTTGAGGATGTTGTCGGTGAGCAGCGCCTCCCCAGTTCGCACCACTCTGCCGGTGACGCTCGCGCCGATGGGGATCTCGAGCCCGTCGAACTCGGCGCATTGCCCCACCGTCGCCGCGACGCGCAAGGCGTCCGCGCCGGCGTTGCGCAGCGCCACGTAGGCGCCCTGGGCGTCCACCAGGCTGGTCACGCTCTGCAGCGTGTAGCGCAACAGCAGCTCGCGCTCCGGCGCCGCCAGCAGCCAGCGCGACAGCTCCACGAGGAACGTGCCGAGCCGGCGCTCGCGCTCGAGGCTGGAGCGCCGAGCCACCATCACGGCGAGATGAGTGGCGATTTCGAGTCCGGAGCGCAGCGCATCCGCCGGAAATCCCGCCGCAAGCCCCTCGAACCGCGCGCTCACGTGCCGCCCCTCGGCGTCGTGATAATCCGCGATAAAGGGGTCGCCCGGCTTCCCGGCCGTCCCCGCCTGGGCGCTGCCCATCTCGCGCAGGCCGCTGTAGCTGAGCTCGACCCGCGCCCCGTCGGTCCACTCGCTCAGAATACCGGCGGCGGCATCCCAAAAGCCCCGGACCTGCTTGGCTTTGCCGGCTTCTGTCAGCAATTTCCGGATTGGGTCTAGCATTGCTTCAAACTACGTCGCGGAAAGACGTCACGGAACGGCGTCACGGAGAGGCGTCGTCTCGACGCCTCTCCGTGACGATTTTTATGGATTTGTAGGCCGGATATCCACCTCACTGATCATCGCACGATCCGACACCGTGAGCGAGGCGAGGATCGCGTGCGCCACATCGTCGGCGGTGAGGACGCGCGTCCGGTTGGCACGGCTTTCCCGGAACCCGGTGTCGACCGAGCCGGGGCAGATCGCCACGACCCGCACGTTGTGGCGCCGCACCTCCAGCATCAGCGCCTTGGAGAACCCCAGCACCGCGTGCTTCGACGCGCAGTAGGCGGTGCCGCCCTCGACGCCGTTCTTGCCGGCGAGCGAAGCGACGTTGACAATGGTGCCACCGCCCGCGTCCACCATGCCTTTCAGGAACGATCGAGTGACGAGATACAGGGAGCGCACGTTCACGCCCATGGTCGCGTCCCAGTCCTCGAGCGACAGCTCGGCGATGGGCTTGAAGCGGCCTATTCCGGCATTGTTGACGAGCACGCGCGGAGCTCCTCGCTCGCGAGCCACGAAGGCCGCGAACGCGTCCACGCCGGCCGGGTCGGACACGTCGCACGGCATGCCGAGGGCGTCGATCCCCGCCGCCTTCAGCTCGCGCACGGTGGCGTGCACGTTCGCCTCCGTGCGGGCGCAGATGGCGACCCGCGCCCCGGCCCGGCCCAGGGCCAAGGCCGTGGCGCGACCGATCCCTTCGGTCGCACCGGTCACGACCGCGAGCGAGCCCGTAACGTCCATATCCGGAGCAAATATACGGGGCTCGGGCCCGACCGGCGCGGGAACCATGCGGCGTTCTCCAAGCATATGAAGGAGGCTGTGCGATGACCGCTACACTGCATGCGATTGCCGACCATACGGTGTCCCCCCATGCGGCGGGCGCCGCGGCACCGCCCATCGACGACGAGGCGCTCGACGCCTATTCGCGGGCGGTAACCGGAGCGGCCGAGCTGGTCGGTCCGGCCGTGGTGAGCGTGGAGGTGCGTCACAGGGTCGAGCGGCGCGG
>Ga0209376_1004624_pt1 | contig 11892 bp, 10 predicted proteins | sample GraSoiAngelo_134_FD_185891 | JGI IMG/M metagenome (GOLD analysis project Ga0209376, IMG submission 185891) | Grasslands soil microbial communities from the Angelo Coastal Reserve, California, USA - 14_0929_05_30cm (SPAdes) (version 2) | ecosystem: Environmental > Terrestrial > Soil > Grasslands ... | reverse complement strand
TGAGTCCACACCCCGCTAAACGAGCGAACTCGAGGAACCCTTAATTTAAAACGGTAAGAGATGTCTCGACTCCGCTCGACATGACAACAGCGAAATTGGCTGTCAACAGAGCGACATACCTTCTAAGAGACCATGCTGTTCTGCGCGGAACAGCGAGAAGTCCTGCGTTTCAATCCTCTGTGCACCAGCCCCCGCTTTGTATCGAGGAGCATTGGCGCGCAACAAAAAAGTGGCTCCCATCTTGCTCGTCACCACCCCTTTTGTTCCCACGTCGAACCACTCCTCGGCGGACCCTTCGATTCGAGCCAGCCAAGGGAACGTCCAGCGACGGCCTTGTTACATTCCCGCCGAGCGACCCAAAATCACCCGAACGGACGGATCCTGGACCAATACGCCCTCCGTCGTTTGACGGCCTGTCTGGTTGATCTGACGTCGATCCCAGACGGACAGCGCATTAAAAGTTGGTGTCCCGATTGGGCTGATTTTCACTTTCTGCGGGATCCTAGATCCCGTGACCCATACATACACGTTACGGTCGCCAACTTGGTCGCGCTGTGGGTTGGCGAATGCTTCCGTTGTCGCGACGGCCAGTATCAATAGCAAGGCGCCTGCCTTTGCCAGTTTTGACGTTTTCATAATTTGGAATTTAGAGACTTTCTCCATTTCTATTGTCACCTTATTCAACCCTGAACACAAGGTCGAGTTTCGGAGAAGATCTCACGCAGGATACTCTCCCAAAAATCAGAACGCAAAGGACACTTTACCGTCGCGTCGTACAACAAAAGAGGCAGCGGCCGGAACCGCTGCCTCTTTGTTAAACTGCTCTGTGCGATGCTTAGAACTTCTTGATCAGTCGGGCATACAGGAACCGTCCCAGGTTATCGTAGCTGCTGCCTGGATAGCCAGTGGAGTTGCCAAACTCGAACCCAATCGACTTAGGCGGATCCTCACCGAATATGTTGTTCACACCCACGGTGATGGTGGAGTTGTTCAGGATAGTCTGCCAGCACGGCATACTGTAAACAGCCGCCGGCGGCACTTCCTTTTCCTTGCCCTCTTTGCTGGTGATGACTTCCTTACCGCCTTTCGAGTACCCAGGCACCGGCGCCGCTTCCACTGGAGGGGTGAAGATCAGGCTGTAGGAGAGCTGCGCGTCTGTGAACCAAGTCGGGTGGACCCAGTGCTGCTTCCAGACTCCATCAAACTGCTTGGCCTTGATCTGTTCCCAGAATCCATCCACGAGATGCACGGTCACGTTGAAATCGATGTTGTGCCAGGTCCAGTCAAGGTTGGTCAATCCCTTCCATTTGTACCAGGCGTCGCCGGTGGTCACGTCCCCGAAAAAGCTGCCTGCAAACCAATCGGCGTTGGAGCGCCCGGCCACTTGCCATGCTCTGTCTCCGGGGAATTGGAACACGAACTGATCCAGATAACTTACCCGGGTCAACCACGTAAATATGCCAAAGCCCGTCTCTATTTGGTACTGAAGGCCAAGGTCAACGCCGCGCGCATTCTCGCGCCCACCGTTTAAATAAGGGCTTGTGACCCCGGCGAACCCGCCTGACGGGTCAAATAGAACCGCTGGTCCAGTGGACGACGTCGGCACATTTGGACTCACAACACCCGGAAACACGCCCGCGTTATACCCGTTCACCACGGCCGAAGGAGCAAGGAACATGGCAACACCCGTGCGCTCGATATCCCAGAAGTCAATGGTCAACGTCAGGGTACTATTCGGGATCAAATTCGTCATCCACTTCGGCGTATAAACAACGCCCCCAGTCCAGGTCCGATCATGTTCTGGCGCGAGGTTTTTGTTGGGGAGCTGCTCGATGGTTGTTTCCGGGTCGGCCACGTTCTGGAGCGTACCAGCCTGTTCCGTTCCCGGAGGGGAAAATCCGACGAAGTGCACCGGCCCCAGCAAGAACCTTTCAGGTCCATACAACTGGACCATCGAGGGCTCAAGGAAGCCTTCACCCCAGGTGCTACGAATGGTGAACTGTTCGTCAAACGGCTGCCAGCGCACCCCCACCTTCGGTACCGCCGCATTCGTATCATTATTCAACCACTCCTCATAGCGGACTCCGGCCGTGAACTCCAGCGAGTAGAACCCGGGAATGTTAAACTTGGGGCTGAAAATTGGAAAGAGCGCTTCCGCATAAATCGCCCACTCTTTGCGCCCAGCTTTAACAGGCTCGATCCTGCCGACACCAGCGTTCTGTTGAAGGCGGTTTTGGTCATCCGGATCGATAGTATAAGCTTCCCGGCTAAACACGCCACCGAAGGCGAGTCCAACGCCGCCTGCGGGCAAATCAAACAGGTCGGTGGTATAAATATTTAAGTCCAATGTCGCTAGTTTGGACGTAAACAGGTCCCTAGAATGCAGCGTCGCGAACTCGAGCAATGGCTGGTTGCTTGCTATCGGCACGCTAAAGTCATTGAACGGATTGTACGGGGTCGTCTGTCCGATAAATGTAGCCGAAGTAGGATTAAAGAGCGGGTCGTTTGCGTTCAGAATTTGCTCGTAGCGTGGACCATTGACACCTTGGAACGACGAAATTTGCTCGATTTGGCTGTACATGAACCCCGCATCGTAACCCCAGGTTCCGTTAAAAAGCTTGTCGCCTTTCACACCGACCGTGAAACGCTCGGCGATGTTTTCGTTATCGATGAGACGGTTGCCGAAATCGGCAAAGCGTGCGCGAGTGCCGCCCGAGATGATCTGTTCAAACGGATTAAATGGGTTAAAGGCGCCAAAAGGCAGTCCAACTTGCGCACCGGTAGGGGTGTTTGGCGGGGTAATTGCAACGCCACTGGCATTAACTGCAAAGGGGTGATTCGGCGGGATGAAGAGCGTAGGGCTGCCAGGGGTCTGAAAACTACCCGTGGCGACTGGCGCCAGTTCGTCATGCGTTTTCGCATCCACATAATAAAAGTCGCCGTAAACCCGAAACAGATCGTCGCAGATCTTCGTTTCGAAAGCCGTATAACCGCCCCAGCGTTCCTGTTCCGGGAAAGAGCTCGAGAAGGCGTTAAAGTTAAAGCCAGGAAGGATACTGCCCCTGACCCGGCTTCCTAGATCGTAGATAAAGGTGTTGGCCGGTGCCAATCCGTTAGTTCCGGTCGGCGCAGTGGCGAAAAAAGTCTTCCGCGCTAGCTGGGCAGCGGTTAGGGTCGGGGCTGGCTGTGGGTTGCCAAAGATATCAAATGGATGTTGAGCGACTGCCGGGCTCAACTGAAGATTGTACGGGCTGGTGTTTGAGCTCAAAAATGGCGGGACAGCAGAGTTGCCGCGGTCACGATTGAACATCGAGTTATGGTGATAGAAAAACATGTCACCGCTGATACTCGTTTTGTCGTCGCCAACCCCGAAGAGAATGTCGCCGTAATATTCGCCTGCGTCTTTATCCAGGGTATTGCCATATCCCAAGGTCACCTGAGCGCCACGATAGTCTTTATAGAACTTGAGGTTGATCACGCCGGCAACCGCATCCGCTCCGTAAGTGGTCGAAGCGCCGTCTTTCAGAATTTCGATGCTCTGGGTGGCCGTAACGGGAACGCTATTCAAATCGACGAAACCGAAGCCGGAGTTGGCGGCCCCGGGGAAGTGAGCGACACGGCGGCCATCGATCAGAACCAGCGAGGCGCCGGGGTCGAAACCACGCAGCGAGATCGAAGAGGTCCCCGCTGGACCAGCCTGGCCGGTCCCATTATTATTGACCGGAACACTGCTCGCACTCATCACCGGCTGACTCTTGAGAAGCTGTTCCGTGGTGGTGCCTTGACCTGATTTATTAATCAAGTCGCGATTCAGACTAAACACCGGATTCGGCCCGACCTCTTCGGCTGTCGGAATGTTCGAACCGGTCACGATCACGCGCTCTACCTCAGCAGCGCCGGGCGCTGCAGCCGGAGCCGGAGCAGCGCCAGCCGGAGGAGGAGGCGGAGGCGGCGGGTTCTGAGCAAGTGCGCTCGATGCGAAAATTAAAGGAAATCCAATGCTCGCTACAAGAGCGACGCGAAGAGATCCAAACTTAATTGGCACGTTTTTTATCATTAGTTTCTCCATGGGTTTGGTTAGGTTTTCGTAGGAATTATTGAATATTTGAGACGCTGACAAGCTTTTTTTTCACTTTTTTGAAATATTTTTGAACGGCTGGACTGGCCTGTTTGTCGCCGCGAATTCTCGTTTATTGAATATCTAAAACGCTGACAAGCTTTTTTTTCACTTTTTTGAAATATTTTTGAACGGCTGGACTGGCCTGTTTGTCGCCGCGAATTCTCGTTTATTGAATATCTAAAACGCTGACAAGCTTTTTTTCACTTTTTGAAAATATTCTGAACGGGTCGACTGGCCTGTTGCCTTGGCGTTGCCAAATTTTCTCGCGCCGGCCAGGAAAGGGAGGGCTTTCTTCCGTTTCGAAAGTCACGATTAATTCTCCGCGCGGCCATTCGCGCACAAATCGTTGTGCGCCCGATCAGCCGCGAACGAGTTCGTCATCCAGGATCTAGAAGAAGTCATTCAGTCGTGCAGGCGACACCGATATTTTCCAGTTAATTCTGGTTGCATGAAATTTGTTTTTGTCGCATCGCTGCCGTCCGCGCTCGTGCGCGATTCCTGATGAGTAATTTCATTTTGGCGACCGCTGCGCAAACCGAACCCAGCCAGTTGATCATGCTGCCTTTTGCGGTGCTCCTGCTTGCCGTCGCGCTTCTGCCCGTTGTCCTGAAACGCCATTGGGAACGCTACTATCATCTCGTGGCCCTTTTTCTCGCAGCCGTCACAACCGGCTATTATCTCTTCGGGATTCGGCAACCGAAACGCATCCTGCACGAAGCCGGCGATTACATTCACTTCATGGCGTTAGTAGGTTCACTCTTCGTCGTCGCAGGCGGGATTCACGTCCAGATTCGCGGGAGAGCCACTCCATTTTTTAATTGCGTCCTTCTATTTCTCGGAACAATTGCGGGCAACGTGCTCGGCACGATCGGCGCGTCGATGCTTTTTATTCGCCCGTGGATTCGAGTGAACAAATATCGTTACACCGGTTTGCACACGGCGTTCTTCATCTTCCTCGTAAGCAACCTGGGCGGCGGACTAACGCCGATGGGGCCACCGCTTTTTCTCGGCTATCTCAAAGGGGTGCCATTTTGGTGGATCGTTCAGCACTGCTGGCTGGCCTGGTCCGTTGCGCTACTCAGTCTGCTTCTGACATTTTATCTTGTCGATCGACATAATTTTCGCCGGGCGCCAACAATTGTAGGTGAAGAGGAAAGCGGTGCGGGCAAGATCCGTATCGACGGGCTGCGGAACATTTTCTTTTTGGCGATCATTCTCGGCGCACTTTTCGTCGAGCGCCCGCCATTTCTACGCGAAGCAGTTATGCTCGGGGCAGCCGTTGGATCGTATTTCGCGACACCGAAAAGTGTGCATGCGGCCAATGAATTTTCGTTTGCTCCGGCGAAGGAGGTCGGCTGGCTCTTTCTCGGAATTTTTCTGACGATGGTCCCGGTGCTCGATTACATGCAACTCCATGCGCGCGATCTTGCCATCGATACGCCCGCAAAATTTTACTGGATCACCGGCGGTTTGTCCGCGGTACTGGACAATGCGCCCACCTACCTGTCGTTCCTGGCTAACGCCCTCGGTCGAATTGACCTCAGCATAGAAAATCCCGCCGCCGTGCACGAATTTCTTGGTAGCGGCAAAGCCGAGATGGTCGCCATTTCCATGGGGGCAGTTTTGTTCGGAGCCGCGACCTACATCGGCAACAGTCCCAACTTCATGATCAAGGCAATCGCCGAGCAACACGGAATGCACACGCCTAGTTTTATTGGCTTTGTGCTAAAGTTCTCTCTTCCCATTCTCTTGCCGATACTTTTGCTGGTTTACTGGGTAATTTTGGGCGGCTAGAAGTTGATCGATGTTTACCGGTCTGATCGAAGAAGTCGGTACCGTGAGCTCGATTCGCGAGAGGGAGCACAGCAAGCAACTGCAAATCGTTGCACCGCGGACCGCAAGAAAGCTTCGGGTTGGTGACAGCGTGGCCGTGAATGGATGTTGCCTCACTTTAAGTGCACACCGTGGTGATCAGCTCACGTTCGATCTCCTCGAGGAAACATTTGATCGTACCAATCTAAAGGCGTTGCAACACGGGAGCCCGGTAAATCTTGAGCGCGCTCTTCGCGCTGACGGCCGGTTCGGCGGACATTTTGTTCAGGGTCATGTTGATTGCACATCTGCGGTCATCAGCTTCGAGCAAAGAAGAGGCGACCATCGCCTGGAAGTTGAATTACCCGTCGAGTTCGCGCGTTATGTCGCTCGCAAAGGGTCGATTGCCATCGATGGCATCAGCCTGACAGTCGCTGAGGTTTCGCCGCAAAGCTTCGCGGTCTGGATCATCCCGCATACGAAACGTCACACCAACCTTGGCCGCGCCGACGTTGGCGGCTTGGTAAACCTCGAATTCGACATTCTTGCCAAGTATGTCGAGAGGATGCTTTCGCATCACGCCCCGCAGGGATAAAGCAGCAGCCATTTCGCCCGCTTCTTATCTATATATATTAGTGTACGCGTTTCACTTTGGCAGCTCGGGCCTACAAATCTAACAAATGACAGCGCGTAAACCGGTCAAAAAGCTCCGGCAGCTTCCTTGTCTTGTTGCCGTAATCATGTCACGCGCCGACTTGGATTCCGCCATCCGCCTGAGGAAGCCGCCAGATTTATTCGAACTGCGATTGGACCAACTTGCTGGAGATCTTGATGCGGTAGAAAATAAGGTGCCGAAATTACGCAGACCACTCATCATTACCGCGCGGCATCCGCAAGAGGGCGGCGCAAACAAATTGTCGACCCGGCACCGGCGCGATCTGCTTCTTCGTTTTCTGCACCGGGCCCGCTACGTCGATGTTGAGTTGCGCTCAGCGTCCGCCCTTCGATCGATACTCAAAATGGCGGGCATCAGAAATGTCCGGCGGATCATTTCATATCATAATTTAAAATCCACGCCGCGCTCGTGGACGTTGCAGACTAAAGCATGCGCCGCGAAATCATGGGGCGCAGATATCTTTAAGGTTGCCACCCGCACGGACACACCGGCCCAACTTGCGCGATTGCTTGACTTCATCAGAAACAGAGACGTCGATCTTGCTATCAGTATCATGGGCATCGGAAAACTTGGCGCGCTTTCCCGCGTTTTTCTCGCACATTGCGGCTCGGCGCTTGTTTACGCGTCCCTTGGCGAAAACAACATTGAAGGCCAAATGTCGCTCGAACAACTTCGCGGCTTCGGAATTGGTTGAGGTCCAATCACGACTATTTTGAGAGTGTCCCGACTGCTTGCCCTTCCCGCGGCGCGCATATTTACAATAGGCGAAGCACATGGATGAATCTGTAATTTTGCCTGAGCAAGTGCCAGTTATGCCGTTGCCCGGCGCCTTGCTTTTTCCACACGCGCTGCTTCCACTTTACGTTTTCGAATCGCGCTACCGCCAGATGCTGAAATACGCATTGAGCCATCACCGCATGTTTTGCGTGGCGCTGATTAAACCGCACTGCGCAGAATGGCAGTCAACCGCGGATTTTTTTCACACTGCTGGCGTCGGACTCATCCGCGCCTGCGTTTCACGCGACGACGGGACTTCGGATCTAATTCTACAAGGATTAGAACGCGTCCAGCTCACGGACTTTGAGAAGGAAGTGCCGTTCCCGATCGCGATGATTGAGCCACTTGAATCCGACTCCGTGCCTTCAATCGAAACCGAAGCGCTTGCCACGAAGGTCCTGGAGCTTTATTCGGGCCTGAAAGGAGACGGGCGACGACAACTTCCCCCGAAAGTAGATCGCTACCTGTCCGACTTAACTGACCCAGAAATGCTCGCCGATCTGGTCGCCTCAACTTTTGTGAGCGATGCCCTCCGCCGCCAACGCGTCCTCGAGGAGCTTTCCGTAAATCAGCGGCTACGGCTTGTGATCCAATACTTGCGGGAAGAAAGCGGGAGCGCAGCTGCGTGAGTTGAGTTGCCAGCCTGACGCGCTTCGCCCAACGAAGGGATTAGAGCGCTGCAATCCGCGCGTATTCCTCTATCAGATATCTATCGGTCATTCCGGCAATGTAATCGCAGACTGTGCGATGCAGCCCTTCCGCTTCGATCCTTTTTGCCGCCGCCTCGCCAAGGCGGTCTGGATCGACAACATATGCTTCGAAAACTTTCCTCAGCATCTCGCACGCTCGCTGGTTCACCTCAGCCACGCGGGGATGGTAATAAACATTCTGATATAAAAAGCGTCGCAACTCACGGTTGGCTTCCAATAAGTCATCGCTATAGCGAATCAGCGGTGATTGTTGCTTGCGCACTTCATCTGCACTTTGCACGCCAACATCAACAATCGATTGCGCGCTCGTGGTGACGACGTCCTGGACCTCCGCGTCAATGATGTCGCGAATGATGAGTTTGTGAAGTTCGGGTTCGCGGGCCTGGGGATAGCGCCTCAGGACCGCGCGATGGCTTCGTTGCCACACCGCATCTTCTTCCAGTTGCGGCGCATTTAAGATTTCGAAGTCGACCGCATCATCAAGATCGTGACTGTAATAAGTAATCTCGTCCGCCACGTTCGCGATCTGCGCTTCCAGTGATGGACAACGATATTTCTCTTCTTCTGGCGTGGGCGGATCATACAAGGCCTGGTGCTTTCGCAAACCTTCACGCACCTCGAAGGTCAAGTTCAGGCCAGAAAAATTCGGATACGCGTTTTCGAGGAGCTCCACGACACGCAAACTTTGTCGGTTATGTTCGAACCCCCCATGCTCCTGCATACATTCCGCCAGCATTTCTTCGCCGGAATGTCCGAAAGGCGAATGCCCGAGATCATGGGCGAGAGCGATCGTCTCTGCCAGATCTTCGTTCAGCGATAACGAGCGCGCAATTGTTCGGCTGATCGACGCCACCTCGATCGAATGCGTCAAGCGCGTGCGCAAATGATCGCCCGTTCCGTTCAGGAAAACCTGGGTCTTGTATTCCAGCCGGCGGAAGGCACGGGAGTGAATGATCCGTGCTCGATCACGCTGAAATTCCATGCGATATCCATGACTTGGCTCCGGAAATTTTCGGCCACGCGAATCGCCGGATTTTTGCGCGAACGGTGCGAGCACGCGTCGCTCATCGGCCTCCATTTGCTGACGACGTTTCCAGCCTCCGCGCGAAATCGCAGCCGGCGCGAATTCCGTGCTCACATTGGAATTATTCGTTGTCTTGTCCGTTTGGCGAGTCTGGAGTTTCAATTCGGGAAAGCTTTTCGCGCAAGGTTCTTTGCGCTTTCCGCGCCTCTATTCTCAGCACTAGCAAATCGAAAACGGACAGTAAAAGGGCCGCCAGCGTAAGCCACGCACAGGCCACCCAAAATAGAATGAACAGTATTGGATGGTCCGGTGGATTTAACGCTGACTGCAAAAATGTCGATCCGGATAACAAAAGTGCGAGCGCAATGAGGAGGGTAGCGAACATTGTTTTGCGCCGCGTGCTTTGATCGCTAATTACGCCGCGCGTCGCGTGAATAATAAAGGAGATCGCGCGCAAAGTTTTTTAACCAGAAGAATTGTTCGACACGATTCTTGTCGATCTTACAATTCCGAGGTTTCAAATCAAACATGTCAAAGAAAGGGCCTGCGAAAAATCAGGTTACTCCCGACCGTTTAATGGAACTTGGTTTCGCCTCCGCGCCCGAAGCGTTGCTTTGGGTCGTCGCGACAAGCACTAAGCAGATTAATTGACTCCCCCAAACTCGTCGACCCCCCTGGGGGCTTTCCCGTCCGCGCCGCTCGCCTCCCGCCGCCTCCGTGTCGCTTGTAAAGTCAGACGAATCGACTTTTCATCAATAAATCGAACTGCTTTCATAGCGAGTGGCATGAGAAAGACGAAAACGAAATCGGGCAAACCAGGGAAAACGCGATCAGCTCCAAAGAGTAGGGAAATGCCTGTTCCGTACCAGAAAGCTGCTATCCGAAGTAGAGCATTCGCCAAGGCGATAATCGATGCACAATCGTATGCGACCGACCCAGTGCGGTTGCGTTCGCTTTTCGATGTAGCGGCTGCCAAAGCAGCGTCGATCCCGAGGCAGCCGTTCAAAGAAAACTGGGCTTACGTTCAAGCCATGCTGCGTTTGATCCGTGCGTATTATCGCGGCGAGTACCGCATGGTTTCGCAAGACGCCTTACTGTCGATCATTGCGGCGATCAGCTATTTGGTTGACCCGTTCGATTTAATTCCTGATGAGATCCCGTTTCTTGGCTTTGTGGATGATGCGACCGTTATCGCGTTGGCGGTCGGTAAAACCAAGCAACCGCTCGATGATTTCATGACGTGGGAAACAGCAGGCGCATAGCGCCTCGTATTATTCGGCCAATCACGTCGCACAATTTTCCAGCCTGTTAGCTCGCATGGGGCGCCTTACCCCACAGAAGATCGCTTACACTCCTTCAAACCAACAAGAGCGTCGGATTCTCGAGCAAATGCCGAAGTTCTTTTAGGTATGCCGCCCCGAGAGCGCCGTCGACCACGCGATGATCGCAGCTCATCGTAATTGACATGCGATGGCCGACAACGATTTGGTCGCCGTCGTCGATTACCGGCGTTTTTGTGATCCTCCCAATCGCAAGGATGAAGCCCTGAGGCGGATTGATAACCGCGGAAAAACTGTCGATTCCCATCCCGCCAAGATTTGAGACGGTGAAGGTGCCGCCCTGAAATTCTTCCGGCTTCATCCGCTTATTGCGCGCGCGGTGCGCAAGGTCTTTTACGATCTCACTGATTTCGCGCAGCGATCTGTCTTGCGCGGTGCGGATGACCGGTGTCAAAAGTCCGTCTTCAATCGCGACGGCAATGCCAAGATCGATATCAGCGTACTGGACGATCGCGTCGCCATCAAAAGACGCATTTACTCTTGGCACCTTGACCGCGGCCTGCACTGCCGCTTTCAAAACGAAATCGTTAACGGTAATTTTTGATGCCTCTGCGCCTTCGCCCGCGGATTTCAATTCCTCGCGCGCGGCCATGAGCGGACCAGCGTCGATGTCGATGTTGAGATAGAAATGCGGGACCGGACCGAGGCTTTCGACGAGACGTTGTGCGATAATTTTACGCATGCCGGAGAGATTAATCCGCGCACTCTCGCCAGCTTTGATTGACGGAGCGGGAACTTGCGGCGCTTTCACACGACCGCGGTCACCGACCGCGGCTACAGCCTTCGCGGCAGCGCGCACATCGGTTTCGGTCACACGACCGTCTGGCCCGGTACCTTTCACACTGGAAAGATCGACTCCGAGTTCGGCCGCAAGTCGCCGCGCGACCGGAGAAGCTTTTACGCGCGCTTCTTCGCCTTTCTCGATCTTCGTCGCAGCCTCCGCAGTTTTAGCTGGCAATTTCTTTTCCGCTTTTGGCGCAGCCGCTTTTTTCTCTTCTTTCTCTTCGGCCTTCGGCTCTTTTGCTTCCGCTTCTGGCTTCTTCTGCTCTTTTTCCTTTGCCTTAATTTCCTCGGGCTTTTCTTCTTCCTTTTTTTCTGCCGGCTGTTCTGCCTCTTCCGCTTTCTTCGGCTCTTCTTCGCCCTCGCCGCCAATAAATGCGATTTTGTCACCAACGTTTACCTTGCCGCCTTCTTCTACATAAATCTCGGCAAGCGTACCATCCTCCGGCGATTCCCATTCCATCGTCGCCTTATCGGTCTCGATTTCGGCGAGCACCTCGCCAGCCGAAACCGTGTCGCCTTTCTTTTTCTTCCAAGCGACGAGCGTTCCCTCAGTCATCGTGTCGCTCAATTTGGGCATCTGGATTTCGGGCATGTGGTCGTTAAATTGTTAAGGCGTTGAAGCCAAGATCGACAATCATGCGTAGCAAACT
>Ga0209376_1004623_pt1 | contig 11892 bp, 10 predicted proteins | sample GraSoiAngelo_134_FD_185891 | JGI IMG/M metagenome (GOLD analysis project Ga0209376, IMG submission 185891) | Grasslands soil microbial communities from the Angelo Coastal Reserve, California, USA - 14_0929_05_30cm (SPAdes) (version 2) | ecosystem: Environmental > Terrestrial > Soil > Grasslands ... | reverse complement strand
GAGTTCGGAGGCGAGGCGCTCCAGCTCCTCGAGCTTGGTGCGGCACTCGGCGTCCTCTCGGAGTCGCTCGCTGGCGCGCTTCAACGCCTTGTACTCGTCGCTCTGGCCGAGCAGCCGCCCCAGCTCCTGCGCCTTCTCGTCGATCACGCGCCCTCCCGGGGGAACGCCACCGCGTAGCGCGGCCGGCCGAACAAGTCCTGGTGGATCTCGATGCGGCGCCAGCCGTGCCCTTGCGCCAGGGCCCGCACCGCTTCGGCCCGGCGCTCGTCGATCTCCAGGAACAGCGCACCGCCGGGCGCGAGCAGCGGTGCCGCGCCCGCCAGCAGACGTCGGGTCGCGTCCAGCCCATCCGTCCCGCTCACCAGCGCCTCGCGCGGCTCGTAGTGCCGCACGGCCGGATCGAGCGCGTCGTACTCCGCGGCGGTCACATACGGAGGGTTCGCGACAATCACGCGATAGCGCTCGCCCCTCCCAGTGAGGGGCGCCAGTAGGTCACCCTCGCGCACTTCGACCGGCGTCGGCGCGGCGACGAGCTCCGCGTTCTCCCGCGCCAACGCCGCCGCCCCACCCGAGCGCTCCACGGCAATCACACGATCGAACGTTCCCTCCACCGCCAAGGCCAACGCAATGCATCCGCATCCCGTCCCGATATCCGCCACCACCCCGTTGCCGGGTGCGGGCAACCGGTCACCGGCAACCGGGAACCGCCTGGCCCATTCCAGCACCAGCGCAACCAGCCCTTCGGTCTCTGGCCGCGGGATCAGGGCGCACCCGTCCAGCTTCAGCTCCAGGGTCCGGAAGGCCGTCCGGCCCACGGCATAGGCGAACGGGATTCCGCTCGCGCGACGCTGCAGCGCCTTCTGGAATTGCTCCGCCACCGCGGTGGGCGCCTCGTCTTCCCGCCGCAGCCACACGTCTCCGAGGCGCGTGCCGGCCAGCGCCGCCCAGATCGCCATCGCCTCCCGCCGGGCGTTCAATATCCCCGCCTGCTCGAGCTCGGCCGCCGCCTCCTCCAGCGCCGTGGCGATCGTCGCATCAGCGCGCGGCTCACGCACTGGCGCGTTCCTTTTCCCCCGCTTGCTTGACCGCGCTGACGAGCTCGTCCAAATCGCCGTCGAGCACGTCGGTCAGATTGTGCGCCGTGAAGTGAATGCGGTGGTCGGTGACCCGGTTCTGCGGGAAGTTATAAGTACGGATCTTGGCCGACCGGTCGCCCGTGCCCACCATCGCCCGGCGCTCGCGGGCCCGCGTCGCTTCCTGCTCGGCCACCATGCGGTCGAGGAGCCGCGAGCGCAGGATCTCGAGCGCCTTGATCTTGTTCTGCAGCTGCGACTTCTGGTCCTGGCACTTCACCTCGAGACCCGTCGGGAGGTGGGTGACGCGCACGGCGCTGTCCGTGGTATTGACGCTCTGCCCGCCCGGTCCCCCGGAGCGGAAAACGTCGATGCGCAGGTCCTTGTCCTCAATCTTCACGTCAATCTCCTCCGCCTCCGGCAGCACGGCCACAGTGGCCGCCGAGGTATGAATGCGGCCCTGCGTCTCCGTGACCGGCACGCGCTGCACGCGGTGCACCCCCGACTCGTAGCGGAGCGTGCCGTACGCCTTGGAGCCCCGCACCGCGAACACGGCTTCCTTGAGGCCGCCGAGCGACCCCTCGCTGAGACTGAGCACCTCGACCCGCCATCCGCGGCGCTCGCAGAAGCGCGTGTACATCCGGAACAGGTCGGCCGCGAACAGCGCGGCTTCATCGCCGCCCGTGCCGGCGCGGATCTCCACGATGGCGTCGCGGTCGTCGAGAGGATCGGCGGGGGCGAGCAGCTCGGCGAGCCGGCGCTCGGCCGTGTCGATCTCGGGCTTCAGGCGCTCCACGTCGACGCGGGCGAGCTGGGAGAGGTCGGGGTCCTTCTCCTGCAGCACCTCACGCGCCTGCGCCATCTCACCCTGGAGGCGCTCGAGACGGGTGTGCAGCTGCCGGATTGCCTCGAGCCGCGCGGACTCGCGACCCAGGTGCCGGAGCTTGGCGGGGTTGCGCGCGGTGGCGGGGTCCGCCAGCTCCCGGGCGACCTCCTCCGCCCGCGCGAGCGCCTGGCGGAGTCGGGCGTCCATGGCTCAGCCGGCGGCCTTGTCCGTCCGGTACTTCTGGCGGAACCGCTCGACCCGGCCGGCCGTATCCATGAGCTTCTGCTTCCCAGTGTAGAAGGGATGGCACTGGGCGCAGATTTCCACGTGGATCACCGGGTGGGTGCTCCGGGTCACGAACGTATTGCCGCAAGCGCACTGAACGGTCGCGCGCTGATAATTCGGGTGGATGCCGGGCTTCACGTTGTTCCTGTCCTGTGAACGATGGTTATAACGGTAGAAGCGCGGAAATATAATTGGCGCCGCAACTTGGCGGCAAGGCGCGGGCGTCATCTGAATTGACACCGGCTACCCTTCGGCGTAAGCTTGCCCCTCACTCAAACACCCCCAGCCCTCGGGGGAGGCCTCGCGTGTCGGCAGCCGCCATCCTGCAGAAAGTGCCGCTCTTCAGCCAGCTCTCCCCCCCCGACCTCCAACGGGTGGTCGACGTCGCACGCGAGCGCGCCTATCCCCGCAACTCGGTGATCCTCTTCGAGGACGATCCCGGCGACGCGCTGTACGTCGTTGCCGGGGGCCAGGTCAAGGTGGTGCTGATCGGCGAGGACGGCCGCGAAGTGATCCTCTCGGTCCTGGGCGAAGGGGAGTTCTTCGGCGAGATGGCGCTGATCGACGACGAGCCGCGCTCGGCTCACGTCATCGCCATGGAGGACTCGGCGCTGATCGTGCTGCGGCGCGAGGACTTTCAGATCCTCATGACCCAGTCGCCGGCCATCGCCATGGCGCTCCTCAAGGAGCTGTCGCGACGGCTGCGGCGCGTGGACGAGAAGGTTGGCAGCCTGGTCCTCCTCGACGTGAACGGTCGCGTCGCTCGGCTGATCCTCGAGATGGCCGACGAGGAGGGCGGCGAGAAAATCACCCGGCGGCTCACGCACCACACCATCGCGCAGATGATCGGCTCGAGCCGGGAGACGGTGTCGCGCACCATGCGCGACCTCGTCGAGAAGGGGTGGATCGCGGTCTCACGCAAAGACATCACCATCCGCGACCGCCCCTCGCTCGAGGGCGCGGCGGGCCGGTCGTGAGGTGAGTCACGCCGCTGCAGTGAGGGGGCGCGTTGCTGTAGTTGAAGTGTTTCCAGTAACTTAGCGAGGATCGGCGTGCCGGATCGTATGGCCTACACGGTGACCTTTTGGGGGACACGGGGCTCGATCCCCACCCCCGGGGCCCACACCGCGCGCTACGGCGGCAACACGCCGTGCGTTGCCGTTGAAGGCGCCGGGGGGCACCTGGTCATTCTCGATGCCGGCACCGGCATCCGCGCCCTCGGCGTGCACCTGGTCGAGCGTAGGAACGGGGCGGTGAAGGCGGAGATCCTGCTCTCGCACGCACACTGGGACCACATTCAGGGACTGCCACACTTCAAGCCGTTCTTCTTTCCGGGCAACGTCGTGCGCATCTGGGGCGCCCGGCAAGGGACCATGTCGCTCGAGGCGATTCTCCGCCAGCAGATGGATCCGGCCGTGTTCCCCGTGCCGCTGGATGCGCTGTCGGCCAAGCTGGACGTCGAGCAGGTCGATGGGCGAGGCGGCGAGTTCACGATCGGAGCGTTCCGGGTGCGCTCGATGGTGCTGCGCCACCCCGGCACGACGCTGGCGTTCCGGCTGACGCCGGCCCAGGGCGGGCCGAGCATGGCCTACGCGACCGACAACGAGCTGGGCGAGGGTGGCCACTACAGCACCCCGCCGCTGTGGCGCCGCCAGTTCGTCGAATTCCTGCAGGGGGTGGACCTGCTCATCCACGACGCGATGTACACGCCCGAGGAGCTGGAGGTGCACCGCGGCTGGGGGCATTCGACGTGGGCGGAGGCGGTGGGGCTGGCGGCGGAGGCGAAGGTGAAGCGGCTGGTGCTGTTCCACCACGAGCCGGAGCACGACGACCAGACGCTCGATGAGCTGCTGGCGGCGGCGCGCCGGGAGGGCCGGGAGGCGGAGCGGCGAGGCGGACCCGCCGAGGTGCTGGCGGCGCAGGAAGGCATGCACCTGACTCTCTGACCGAGGAGCGATTATGCGTGGGCGAGTCGTAGCGGTATGCGCGGCGGTGGCGGGGCTGGTGGGCGGGGCGGCCGGCCAGGCGCGGGGCCAGGACACCCGGCCGGGGATCGCCGTGTTCCCGTTCGTGAACAGCGGCTCTTTCGGGCAGGACAAGGAGAACTTCGAGGCCCTAGAGCGGGGTCTCGCAGCCATGCTCATCTCCGAGCTCTCGACCAATCCCCAGGCCCGGCTGGTCGACCGGGAGCAGGTGCAGCGCTTGATCGAGGAGCAGAACCTGGGCGCGTCCGGGCGGGTCGACGCGCAAACCGCCGCCCGGATCGGCAAGCTGGTCGGGGCCAGGTACGTGATCACCGGACAATTCATCGATTTCTACGGAGACTTCCGCATCGACGCGCGCCTGGTCAACGTGGAGACAAGCGAGATCGTCAAGGTCGAGGCGGATAAGATGCAGCGCGATCACCTGTTCGACCTGATCCGCACCGTGGCGACCCGCCTGATGAAGGACGCGAGCCTCCCCGCCCTGCCCCGGCAAACCTCCGAGCAGCGGATGAGCCGCCAGGTCCCGACCGAAGCCCTGACCTACTACTCGCGGGCGCTCCTCTATCACGACCGCGGCGACCATGCCCGGGCCCGCGAGATGTTCCAGCAGGCGATCGCCACCTTCCCGGATTTCACCGAGGCGAGGGAAGGCCTCCAGCGGGAGCCGACGAGTTGACCCGACGGTGACCGATCCGCTCAGTCGCCTCGGCACCAAGCGCGCCGACCCGCCGCGAGATTCGGTCCACCCGTGAGCTACCTGCTGCTGCACGCCAGCACCTGGAGCCCCGCGGCCGTGGCGGACGCGCTGCGCGCCGCCAAGGTCGAGGCGCGCCCGGTGCGCCTGCCGCGGGAGCTCATGCCCAACGAGCGGCCGACGGTGTTCCTGCTCGACCCCGCGAGCCGGGTCACGTTCCCGACCGAGACCCTGCGGGCGTTCGTCGACGCCGGCGGCAGCGTCGTCTCGCTCGGCCGGGAGGGCGAACGCGACGTCGCCGAAGGGCTGCCGATGGACCTGCTCTCGGCATTCGTGAACCACCCCGCCGGTGATCGACAGCTCCTGGTCGCCATCCGCGCCGGATTCCGCGAGGCGGCAGCCCGGGCGGAGACGGGGCGCGCGCGCGCGGAGGCGGCGCTGCGCAGCCGCGAGATCGGGGAGCTGACGCGGATCGGGGTCGCCCTCGGCACCGAGCGCGACCTCAAGACGCTGCTCGACCTGATCCTCACGCAGGCCCGCCGCATTACGCAGTCCGACGCCGGGAGCCTGTACCTCGTCGAGACCTCCGAGCAGGGCGCGAGGCGCCTGCGCTTCCGGCTCGCCCAGACCTTCTCCAAGCCCGAGGCGCCGTTCGTCGAGTTCACGATTCCCGTCGACCGCACCAGCCTCGCCGGGTATGCGGCCGTCACCGGCGAGCCGCTCGTCATCGACGACGCGTACTTCCTGCCGCCGGACGTCGAGTACTCGATCAACCGCTCCTTCGACGAGCGGCACGGGTACCGGACGAAGTCGATGCTCGTGATCCCGATGAAGGACCACAGAGAAGAGGTGATCGGCGTCCTGCAGCTCATCAACCGCAAGCGCACCTTCGACGCGGTGCTGGCGGCGCCCAGCGACGTCGAGCGCGAGGTGGTGCCGTTCTCCAAGCGCACCGTCGAGCTGGTGACGGCGCTCGCCGGCCAGGCCGCGGTGGCCATCGAGAACAGCCGGCTGTACGAGGACATCGAGCGGCTGTTCGAGGGGTTCGTCAAGGCGGCGGTGCTGGCGATCGAGCAGCGCGACCCGACCACCTTCGGCCACAGCGGCCGTGTCGCCGACTACACCGTGCGCCTCGCCGAGGTGGTGGACCGCGCGCCCGACGGGCCGTACCGCCTCATCAAGTTCACGCCGGAGCAGCTCAAGGAGATCCGCTATGCGGGCCTGCTCCACGACTTCGGCAAGGTCGGCGTGCGCGAGCAGGTCCTCGTCAAGGCGAAAAAGCTCTACCCGCACCAGCTGGCGCTGATCAAACAGCGCCACGCGTTCGTGCACCGCACCTTCGAGCGAGATTTCTGGCGGGGTCGCGCGGAATTCCTCGAGGCGCACGGCAAGAAAGGGTACGAGGCCCACCGCCGTGAGCTCGAGGCGGAGCTGCAGCGGCAGCTCAAGGACCTGGACCGCTTCCTGACCGTGGTGCTGGAAGCCAACGAGCCCAGCCTGCTCCCGGAAGCGAGCCGCAACAATCTCGAGGAGCTGGCCCGGCGCACCTACGCGGACCAGGATGGTGAGCTCCAGCCGCTGCTCTCCGAGGAAGAGGTCCGCTACCTCACGATTCCCAAGGGGAGTCTCGACGAGCAGGAGCGCCAGGAGATCGAGAGCCACGTCACCCACACGTACAACTTCCTGCAACGCATCCCTTGGACGCGGGAGCTGCAGCAGATTCCGCTCATCGCCTACGGCCACCACGAGAAGATGGACGGCCACGGCTACCCGCGCCGCGTGACGGGAGACGCGATCCCGATTCAGACGCGGATGATGACGATCAGCGACATCTACGACGCGTTGACGGCCCAGGACCGTCCCTACAAGAAGGCCGTGCCGCGCGAGCGGGCCCTCGACATCCTCACCCAGGAGGTCAAGATCGGCCAGCTCGACACCGAGCTGTTCCGGCTGTTCGTCGCCGCGAAAGTGTTCGAAGTCGAGCCCTAGAAGAAGAGCAGCCGCGCCGCCACCAACATCAGAAACGCGCCGAACGCCCGGCGCAGCGTCGCATCGGGCAGCGACACGGCCAGCTTCGCCCCAACCAAGGCCCCGAGAAACAGCCCCACCGCGATGATCGCCGCGTAGGGGAGGTTCACCAGCCCCCGCTTGTAGTACTGCAGGAACCCCAGCAAGCCCACCGGGAGGAGCAGCGCCGCCAAGGAGGTCCCGCTCGCCGACTGCTGCGGCAGCTTGGCCAGCAGCACCAGACCCGGCACGATGAGGATCGCCCCGCCGATCCCGAACAGGCCCGACAGGACGCCGGCGGCAAGGCCCAGCGCCGCCACCAGAACGTAGTTCATGACCGCCCTCCCTTGCGTTGCGGTTCTCCCCATCCGCCGCCCCCGGGGGTCTCGATCCGCAGCACGTCCCCCGGCGCGAGCGCGCAGGCCGTCTTGGCGCGCAACGGCCGGCCGTTGATCAGGTTGGCGCCGGGCGCTCCGTCCCCGCCCCCGGCGGTCCCACGCGGCCCGTGCCGCCGCCGCTCGGTGAGCAAGCCCGCCTCCATCGGCGCCAGCGCTTCGTACTCGCGCACGACGCCGTCCCCTCCCGCCCACTTCCCCACCCCCCCGCTCCCCCCTCGCAACGCGTACGTGCGGATGCGAACCGGAATCTCCATTTCGACCACCTCGATCGGCGTGTTGCGAGTGTTGGACATCCCGACGTGGACGCCGGATGGTCCCGGCCCCGCGGGCCCGGCTCCCTGCCCCCCGCCCAGCGTTTCGTAGTAGGTCCAGCCACCCAACACCTCGCCACCCTGTTGCATGTTGCCCGTCACACGTTGCCCGCCGAACGTCACGTTATTCATCGTCCCCTGGCCCTGGGCGGGCACGGGCAGGCCGCCGCCCGCGAGCGCGAGGAGCACGGCGTCCGTGATGCGCTGCGAGGTCTCCACGTTCCCGGCGGCGACGGCGCTCGGCCAGCGGGCGTTGACCAAGCAGCCCTCCGGTGCCGTCACCCGCACCGCGCGCTGCACGCCGCCGTTCATCGGTACGTCCGCCTCGAGCAGCATGCGCACCACGAACAGCACCGCCGAACGGGTGACGGCCAGCGGGCAGTTGACATTGCCCGCCGCCGCCGGCGCCGTGCCCGTAAAGTCCGCGTGGAAGTCGCCCTCGCGAATGTCGACCCGCACGGTAATGGCGAGATCCGCGTCGGTTACCCCGTCGCCCTCCATCCAGTCCGTCGCGGCCAGTCCGGCCACGGGGAAGCGACGCAGCGCGGCCCGCGTGCGCCGCTCCGCGTAGTCCATGAGGTCGCGTGCCGCCCGCTGCACGCCGGCCCACCCATAGCGGGCGACGAGGGCGCGCAGCCCGTCCGCCCCGCGCTCCACCGCCGCGCGCTGCGCGGCGAGATCGCCGCGGCGCATCGCCGGCGTGCGGACGTTAGCAAGTACGACGCGCTCGACCTCCGCCGTCAGCCGCACCGGAGGAATCACCAGCCCCTCGGCAAACAGCTCGCGCGCGCCGGCCGGCATGCTCCCGGGCTGCATCCCACCGACGTCGGAGTGGTGCGCCCGCACGACGCTGTATCCGGCGACCTGTTGGTCCAACGCGATCGCGCCGACGAGCGTCAAGTCCGGCAGGTGCGTCCCGCCCGTGTAGGGGTCGTTGACGAGGAAGATCTCGCCCGGCCGCGGGCCCTCCACCTGCACGGCTGCCACCGCTTCGGTCATCGCCCCCAGGTGCACGGGGATGTGCGCCGCCTGCGCGATCATCTGCCCGTCGGCGTCGAACAGCGCCGCCGAGCAGTCGCGCCGCTCGCGGATGTTGGGGGAAAGCGCGGAGTGGATGAGCACGAGCCCCATCTCCTCGGCGACCGACGCGAAGGCGTGGGCCATCACCTCGAGCCCGACGGCGTCCAGGGTCATCGCCGCTCCACGACCAGCGCGCCCGCCGCGTGCACCGTGACCCGCCACCCAGGCTCGATCAGCGCCGTCGCGTCCCCGCCCGCGAGCACGGCGGGCCCGGCGATCGAGAGGCCCGGCGGCAGCGCGTCGAGCGACCGCACCTCGGCGGTCACCACTTCGCCGCGCAGGACGATCTCCCGGCGGCCCGGCGGAGACGGCGGCACGGCGGGCGCGCTTCGCAGGTCCGGCGCCGGTGCGCCGCGCTCCGCGATCACGCGCAGGTTGACCACCTCGACGGGCGCGTCGTCATCCGCGAACCCGAAACGGGCGTGATGAGCGGCGCGGAACACCTGGGCGACGAGCGTCGGCTCGCTGCTGAGCACGGTCACCGGGACTTCGTAGCCCTGCCCCACGAAGCGGCAGTCGGCGACGCGCCGCATCACGGCTTCCGGCAGCTCGGAGGCCGCCCGCTCGGCGAGTGGGACGAACCCGGCCTCGAGCCCGGCGGCATCGAGGTCGTCCAGCCGGCGGTGGAGGGACCCGACCGCCTCGACGCGCTCGGCCGCGGCGGCGAGACCCAGCGCGCTCAACGCGCCCGGATGGGGCGGCACGACGATCGTCTGCATGCCCAGAGCGTCAGCCAGCGCGCAGCCGAACAGCGGCCCCGCACCGCCGAACGGGAGCAGGGTCATGCCCCGGGGGTCGACGCCGCGCGCGACGCTCACCCGTTTCAGCGCCCGCGCCATCACGGCCGTCGCAACCGCGACGATGCCGGACGCTGTGGCTCTCGCGTCATGTTTCGAGGTCTTCCCGAGCGCAGCGAGGGACATCCCGAGCGCAGCGAGGGACCGCTCGGCCAGCTCGCGATCGAGCCGCACGTCGTCCGCCAGCGGCTGGGTCGGATCGAGCCAGCCCAGCACGAGGCAGGCGTCCGTGACGGTCGCCGCGGTCCCGCCCCGATGGTAACAGGCGGGACCGGGCACGGCGCCCGCGCTCTGCGGGCCGACTTTGAGCGCTCCCCCGGCATCCACCCACGCGATGCTGCCGCCACCCGCGCTCACCGTCTCGATGAGGACGGCCGGCAACGCGAGCGGGACCCCGCCGACCGCGCCCGTTCCCTCCGAGAGCGCCGCGCCGCCGAGGACGATGCTCGCGTCGGCGCTGGTGCCACCCATATCCAGCGTGAGCAGGTCAGGGCACCCGACCGCTTCCCCCGCGAGCCGGGCGCCCACCACGCCGCCGGCCGGCCCGGAGAGCGCCAGCGCGGCCGCGTGCACGGCGGCCGCGGCGGGCGGCAGCGTGCCGCCGCTCGAGGTCATGATGCGCAGCGTCGCGATCCCGCGCCGCCCGGCGTCGGCTGCGGCGCGTGCCACGTAGGCCGACACCTTGGGCCGGAGATACGCTTCAGCGGTGGTCGTGCTGGTGCGCTCGTACTCGCGGAACAGCGGCAGGACCTCACAGCTCGCGGCGACGGGCACGCCGGCCAGCGCCGTCCGCAGCGCCGCGGCGAGTCGGCGTTCGTGTTCCGGGTAGCGGAACGCGAACAGGCAGGCGATCGCCACGGCGTCGGGCCGCAACGCCTGGACCGCGGCGACGACGCGGTGCACCTCGTCGTCGGTCAGCTCGACGAGCACGCCCTGCGGACCCATGCGCGCACGCACGCCCACGACGTGATCGCGCGCGAGCAACGGCGCCGGGTGGTGCTGTGACAGATCGTAGAGGTCGGCGCGATCCTGGCGGCGCAGCCACAGGAGATCCTCGAACCCGGCCGTCGCGACGAGGGCGATCCGCGCGCCCCGCCGCTCGAGCAGCGCGTTGGTGGCGATGGTGGTGCCGTGGATGAGAGCTGCGACGGCGTTGCCCGTTCCCGGTGACCGGTCGCCAGCAACCGGCGACAGGTACCCGTCCACCGCGCGAAACAATCCCACGGAGGGATCCTCGGGCGTGCTCGCGACTTTGCGGACCTCAAGGCGGCCGTCGTCGTGCAGGGCGACGAGATCGGTGAAGGTGCCGCCGACGTCGACGCCTAACCGCACCGTCCCCCCACCACAATGCGGACTGCGGAATGCGGAATGCGGAATGGATCGCGCCGCGGTCGCACCTCAACGCCAGCCCTCGTGCACGACCAGCGCTCGATCAACTCCGCATTCCGCATTCCCCACTCCGCATTAGTATTTCTCCCGGCGCCACCGCAGCCAGATCAGCCCGAGCGCCAAGCCGGCGGTCCCGATCAGGCTCAACGTCCCCACCCAGTCCCCCAACCGCACGTAGAGGGTGCGCACGTCGCTGGTGCGCAGCCGCGCGCCCACGATCGCCTCCTGGTCCAGTCTCGTGGCGTCAGAGACGCGCCCCAACGGATCCACCAGCTCGCTGACCCCGGAGTTGGCGGCGCGCGCCACGCCCATGCGCGTTTCGATGGCGCGGAGCACGAGGTGGGAGGCGTGCTGGTATGGCGCGGCCGTGCGGCCGAACCAGGCGTCGTTGGTGATGTTGACCAGGAAATCGGCGCCGGCGCGGCGATAGCCGCGCGGCAGGTCCTCGAACGCCGACTCGTAGCAGATCAGCACACCGAAGCGGCCGATCCCCGTCCCATAGACCGGCAGATCCCGCCCGGGCGCAAAGCCGCCGGACCAGCGCGCCAGCCCCGGCACGCGGCGAAACCAGCTCACGGGGACGAACGGCACGCGCTCGACCACGGGCACCAGATAGTGCTTCTCGTAAATCGGCCAGGGTCGCCGGGCGCCAGTGGAGTCATAAAAGAAGGCCGCGTTGTAGCCGCGGTACGCGCCGCCCGTCAGCCACTCCACATGCAACCCGCCGACCAGGATCGGCGTGTGGCTTTCCCGCGCGAGCCGCGCGATGGAATCGTCCCACGCGGGCTGCTGATCGAGCCAGCCGGGGAGCGCCGCCTCGGGCCAAAAGATGACGTCGGGTCGGTATTGCGCCCGCACCCGCCGCGTCAGCTCGAGCAGCTTCGCCACGACGCTGTCCGGTTGGCGCGACCACTTCTCGTCGTACCCCTCGTTCGGCTGGATCATGCCGACGAGCCCGACTTCCCGCGTCGGGAGGGTGCGCATCCGCCACGCCCCGTACCCCCCTGCGAGCGCCACCGTCGCGAGCACCGCGACCACAGGCCGCCA
>Ga0209376_1004616_pt1 | contig 11903 bp, 14 predicted proteins | sample GraSoiAngelo_134_FD_185891 | JGI IMG/M metagenome (GOLD analysis project Ga0209376, IMG submission 185891) | Grasslands soil microbial communities from the Angelo Coastal Reserve, California, USA - 14_0929_05_30cm (SPAdes) (version 2) | ecosystem: Environmental > Terrestrial > Soil > Grasslands ... | reverse complement strand
AGAGAAGCTAACCCGAGTTGAGCAAGCCGAGGCTCTGCTCTTTCAGGAGGGATTCAGGCAATTTCGGGTCCGTGACCATGGCGAGATTGCCAGGATCGAGGTGGAGGAAGACGAGTTAGCCCGATGGCTCGATCCGGCGAGAAGGACGCGCGTCAGCGCTCAGCTGAACACCCTTGGGTTCCAGTTCGTGACGCTAGACTTGGCAGGGTATCGTCGAGGCGGGGGAATCCATAAGGCGTGAGCCGTTTCCTCCTGACGCCTCACCCCTTATCCCTTACGGTAAGTTTCAGCCACTGCCTGTAATGCTTCGTCCGCCAGCCTGCGATGGTCCTGGTCGTTGAGGCTCCGACCCACCACCTTTTCGGCGACCAACAGAGCGAGATCGGTGGCTTGCGCGCGAATCTCCTGGACGGCCTTCCGACGCTCATGTTCGATCTCGCGCGCGGTCTCGGCTTTGATCCGCTCCGCATCCGCCTCGAGTCGTTGTTCATTTTCCTCAAGCAGACGTTGTGCCCGTTCCTTCGCCTGGGCCATGACCGCTTCGGCCTCTCGCGAAGCTGCGTTCAACTTGGCCTCATACTCCTGCAGCTTGCGTTCGGCCTCTGACCGATGCCGTTCGGCCTGCTCCAGACTCTCCCGGATCTTGCGCTCCCGCTCCTCCAAGATCTTCAGGATCGGCGGAAAGGCGAACTTATAGAGCACCCACAGCAGGATGCTGAAGGACAGGACCTCCCAGAAAATCAGTGAGGAAAAGAAATGCGATTCAAACTGTGGCATCTCGAATACCCAAAAGCGAAGTTACGAGTGATGAGTTTTGAGTGCTGAATCAAACTCAGACTCAGAATTCACCATTCAGCACTCATGCACTGTTACCTGCGCAACCCCATGATAATGAATGCGATGACCAGTCCGTAAAGCGCAATCGCCTCGACCAGTGCGAAGCCGATCCACATATACTTGCCGACCCGACCCTCGGCTTCTGGCTGACGCGCGACTGCCTCGATCATCTTGCCGAAGATATACCCGATCCCGACGCCGGCGCCTGCGAACCCGGCCGCCGCTAATCCCATCCCCAACAAAGCTGCTGCTGCAGAATCCATCGTCTCGTATCCTCCAGTTCTGAGTTTTGAGTTCTGAGTTCTGAGTTTCCAGGTGCCCTCATCAATCTTGGGACAACTCCCGACTCAGCACTCACAACCTACCACTGTTTAGTGCGCGTGTTCGTCCTGCCCGTGCAGGTGCATGGCATCTCCGAGATAGACGCAGGTCAAGATGGTGAAAATGTAGGCCTGAATGAAGGCAATAATGACCTCCAAGCCATTGATCGCTATCGTGAAAGCGAACGGCAGCCAGGCGATCAGAAGCGGCAGCGAAAGGGCCATTCCGAAGAGAACAGCGAGAACGGTATGGCCAGCCGTCATGTTCGCGAACAACCGAACCGCCAGTGAAAGGGGTCGCGCCAATTGGCTGATGAGTTCGATCGGCATCATCAGCGGCAGCAACCAGAGAGGCGTCCCAGGCGGAATCAGGATTCCCAAAAATTTTACGCCGTGGCGCGCGAGCCCGACTACGACGCTCATACCGTACACAAAGAGCGCGAACGCCGCCGTGACGACAATCTGGCTGGTCACGGTGTAGAGGCCTGGGATCAGTCCCAGTAGGTTGCAGAACAGGATGAAGAGAAATAAAGTTGCAAGAAACGGGAAAAACCGCATCCCGTCTTTCCCCATTGTTTCCAGGATCATCCCGCGGATAAAATCCACGAGCAGCTCGGCCAGGCTCTGGAGTTTCGTGGGAACCAGCCGCTTCGACGTTCCGGCCACGATGAGCAGGCCCGCAACAACCGCCACCACCACCCACATCATGATCACGGCTTGGTTCAGAGAGATGTCGAGGCCGAACAGCGAGAGCTGCCCAAACGGGTGAAGTTCAAACGGGTGGAGCGGGTTGTCCATCTTCACTCCACTACTTACTTCCACCGCTGGGCTGCCCGGTAGGCATTCAACACCCCAGAAACGGCCCCCAGGGCCAATCCCGTCACCAGGCCCCAGGGTGCGGATGCAAACAGGTAGGTATCAGCCAGCCAACCCAGCCCACCCCCCACAATCAAGGCTGCGAGCAATTCGGTCCCGATTCGGACCGCCTGCCCCAAGCCCGCATAGAACGGATCGGTTGAAGGCGGCATCGATGTTAATGTTGAATGCGGAGCGCTGAATGATGAATCCATACTCAATCAGCATTCCGCATTCATAATTCACCATTGTGTAAGGGCGCGCCATTCAATCAAACTCTCAGGTAAATTGTCAAGCTGAGCAGGTCACGAAGGCCTGAGCGCAGAAGGATGAATGATGAATTCATGGCGACGAACGGTGAGTACCACGCTGGTCTCTCCTTCTGGAAGTGTGATACAACCAGGACCATGATCCGGCCGTCACGCGCCCGGTTTCTGATTGAAAAGCGTCCGCAACCACTGGTGTTGTCCGTTCCACAACCGGAGGGGGACGCATATGAGCTCTATCGACGGATTGTCCGGCCGAACCGCCCCTCGTTCTTGCTGGAAAGCGGAAAAGGCAGCGAGGTGGTCGCACACTATTCGTTCATGGGGAGCGACCCTTATCTTGTCCTCTCGGGAAAGGACGACCACTACGAACTGCGCACCGGCGGGGTCTCAACCGTCAAACAGGGAGATCCGTTCGACGCGCTCGCCGAGCTGCTGCGAGCTTCTCAGATTGAGCGACCCGACGGTGTACCTCCGTTTTTCGGCGGCGCGGTCGGATTCTTGAGCTACGACGTCGCCCGACGCTTTGAGACCATCCCGAGCCGGGCCCAAGACGACCTTCACTTGCCGGATCTCCAGTTCGCGTTCGTGGATTTGCTCGCTGCGCTCGACCACCACACCAAGACCCTGCACCTCATTTTTGCTCCTCCACTGGATCGAATGCTCGGGGAGCCACGGGAAAAACTGTACCGCGAGGGATGTGATCGGCTCGCTGAGCTGGAGGCGAGGCTGTCGGTTACCAGCAGGACCCGCGAGACTGACTTACCAACCGGTCTGCTCGAGCTGAGCCCCGACCAGCCAAGCGCCGCCTATATGGAACGGGTCCTGAAATGTCAGGACTATATCCGCGCCGGAGACATTTATCAGGCCAACCTCTCCCACCGCTTCACCATCGACTTCGGTGGTTCCACCGGCCTCTTCGAGGAGAGACCGGGACCTTCTCTCTATTCCCGGCTGCGAAAGGTAAACCCCTCGCCGTTCTCAGCCCTGCTCGAATTCGAGAACGTGAGCTTGGTCAGCTCGTCCCCTGAACGCCTGGTGCGTTTGCAAGATCGCCGGGTGGATACCCGCCCGATCGCCGGCACCAGGCCACGCGGCCGGAGCGCGTCTGAGGACCGACAGCTCGCCGAAGAGTTGCTGACCAACCCCAAGGAGCGTGCCGAGCACTTGATGCTCGTGGATCTCGAGCGGAATGATCTCGGTCGTGTCTGTCGGTTCGGCACAGTCCGCGTGGACGAATTCATGGTCGTCGAGCGGTATTCCCACGTGAGCCACATCGTCTCCAATATCGCGGGGGCCATGCGCGATGCACTGGATGGGTTTGACCTGATCCGAGCAGTCTTTCCTGGCGGCACCATCACGGGGGTGCCCAAGATCCGTTGCATGGAGATCATCGAAAGCCTGGAGCCGGTCCGACGCGGACCCTACACCGGCTCGCTGGGCTATCTGAGTTGGAGCGGCGATCTGGACCTGAACATCGTGATCCGCACACTCGTCCTGACCGGCGGTCGCGGCCATCTCCAGGTTGGAGCTGGGATCGTCGCGGACTCCGATCCCAGCAGGGAATACGAAGAGACCCTGTTCAAGGCTGAGGCGCTGGTGGAGGCGCTCAGAGAACGTTAATCGTTAAACGTGAATCGTTAACCGTGATGACACCGCACTCGCATTTCTCTTCACGATTAACGGTTAACGAATGACGGTTCACGGGTGGGCTATGTGGATCTACCTCAATGACAGGTTCGTAGACCGGAAGGCAGCCGTGGTCTCCGTCTTCGATCACGGCTTTCTCTACGGCGATGGGGTCTACGAGACGCTCCGGGCCTACGGTGGCCGCATCTTCATGCTTCAGCAGCACCTCTCGAGGCTGCAGCGTTCGGGACACCTGATTGGACTTGACCTCCCCATTCCGGAGAAGGATTGGCCAGCGCTCCTGAACGAGGCGATAGGTCGCAATGGCCTCATGGACGCGTATATACGCATCACGGTTTCCCGCGGCGAGGGAGAGATCGGGCTAGACCCGGGCCTCTGCAAGCATCCAACGGTGGTCATTGTGGCCCTTCCGCCCCAGTCCTACCCTCCTCACCTGTTCCGAGTAGGGGTGAAATTGATCATCTCCCGCGTCAGCCGTAATCTGGCGGCGGCCTTGCCCCCCCGGATCAAATCGCTGAACTTCCTGAACAATATCCTGGCCAAGCAGGAAGCCCTGCAATCCGGCGCCTTCGACGCCCTCATGCTGAACGTCGAGGGACACGTGACCGAATGCACCACCAGCAACCTATTCTTTGTGCGAACCGGACGCCTCTGTACTCCCTCGATTGCCTGCGGCATCCTGGATGGCATCACTCGGGAAGTCGTGCTCCTACTGGCACAGGAACAGGGGATACCGGTCGAAGAGGGAGCCTATACAGTCGAGGCGTTGAGGCAGGCTAAAGAATGTTTTCTGACCAACACCAGCATGGAAATCATGCCGGCCTGTCAGGTCGATCACCTTCCGGTTGGCTCTGGACGGCCGGGTCCTCTTACCATCAGACTCCAGGAACTCTTCCGCTCCAACCTCGCGCGTTTCCTGGGGTAAACAGGCAGCTCGCTCTCGGAGGCTGCAGAGTCGCCTGCTTTTTGGCCCACTTAACAATTCAAGGTGTTACGATTAGGTTTTTGACAGGTCCGGTCAAGCGATGCTATGGTTTGATCTATGCTTATGAATGAGCTGCGGTACCACCTTGGACAGAACGCCAGGCTGGGCGCCTTGGCCACGCTATTGACGTTCGGGACCTCTGCATTCCCCCCGGTCGTGCTGGGGGAGATATACCAATACGTTGATGGAGAAGGGACTATCCACCTGACCAATGTCCCATCCGATCCTCGATTCAAGAAAGTCATGTCGGAATCAACCACTCCGCGTCCACGGATACCGGCGAACCAGTTTGAACAGGCTATCCTCCGCTACTCCACGGAGCATCGGTTGCACCCCGCCCTGCTTCGCGCCGTGATCAAAGCGGAATCTGATTTCGACCCGACGGCGATCTCAAAGGCTGGCGCGGTTGGACTGATGCAGTTGATGCCGGAGACGGCGGTGAAGCTGGCCGTTCGCAACCCCTACGACCCTGAAGAAAATATCGGCGGGGGAGCCAGACATCTGCGTTACCTACTGGACCGATTCCACGGGGATCTGGCACTGGCCTTGGCTGCATACAACGCCGGCGAGCACCGCGTGGATCAATACCGTACACTTCCCCCCATTGATGAGACGCGCCACTACGTGACCAAGGTCCTCCGTTTCTATCGTGCGTTTTTATACAACGGAATTCGCACCCCATCCGCCAGGGTCAGCTCTTCCATCCGCGTCAGCCGGTCTCAGCCCCTTGCCGCCTGGCACCCTTGATCAAGTCGGTCCGCTCCAATCTGCTGTGCTGACGCCACCCGAGCCGCTTGGTGTCGGGATAATCAGCACGGAAATGCGCGCCCACGCTGTTCTCCCTCCACAGTGCCGCCTCAGCGACGCATTTCGCCACCTGCACCATATTCTTGACTTCCAGATCGAGCCTCGTCCCGAATGGCCGATCCACCGTTCGGTTCCACCGTGACAGTTGCGCCGTCGCACTCGCCAGTGAGTCACCGCTCCGCATCAGCCCTACCTTCCCCCACATGATCCGCCGCAGCGAGCTGCGGAGCTTCTCCGCATCATCCAACCGGCAGAGTGGCCCGCCGTCAAGCTCTCGAGCAGACGGCAGAGTAGGAGGAGTCCCGGTCCGTTCGGCGAAAATCGCGGCTGCCGACGCCGCCCGAGCTCCGAACACGAGTCCTTCAAGCAGGGAGTTGCTCGCGAGCCGGTTGGCTCCATGCACCCCGCTGCAGGCGACCTCACCGGCTGCAAACAGACCCGGCAGGCTCGTGGCACCGGTCGTATCGGTCCACACGCCTCCCATCATGTAGTGGGCGCTAGGAGAGACCGGAGTCCATTCCTCGGTGATATCGATATCGTAGCGAAGACAGGTGGAGTAAATGGTCGGAAACCGCCGCTTGATAAAAGACGCGCTCAGGTGAGTCACGTCCAGATAGACATGCCGTGCACGGGTCGCAGCCATCTCCGACCAGATCGCCCGGGCCACGATATCTCGCGGAGCCAGCTCGCCGGCCGGATGATACCGGCGCATGAACAGCTCGCCCTTGATGTTGCGAAGTCTTCCCCCTTCCCCCCGGATCGCTTCGGACAGCAGAAACGGTGGAGTGGAGGGTAGGTACAGAGCGGTCGGGTGAAACTGCACAAACTCCATGTCTTCAAGGACGGCCCCGGCCCGAAACGCCATCGCCATCCCGTCCCCAGTCGCATTCGGAGGGTTGGTCGTCCTGGCATAGACCTGGCCCGCGCCACCTGTCGCCAGGATGACGGCCGAGGCAGCGAAGACCTTTCGAACACCGGTCACTTCGTTGAGCACGAGCGCTCCGCAGCAGACGCCATCGACCACGACAAGGTCCACGGTAAAGTGATGACCGAGCCACTTGATCCGCTTGTGTCGCCTTGCCTGGGCCATCAGGACCTTGACCATTTCATTGCCGGTCGCATCGCCCCTGGCGCGCAGAATACGACTGCGGCTGTGCGCCGCCTCCTTGGCGAAGGCGAACTTCCCGCCGACCTTGTCAAACTTGGCTCCCCAGGTAATCAGTTCCTGGATTCGGTCCGGCCCCTCCTCGACCAGAATTTGGACCGCCTGCTGCCGACAAAGGCCGCGCCCGGCATCCAGCGTATCAGTCAGATGGATGGCAACATCGTCCTCCTCGCTCAGCGCGACCGCGACTCCCCCTTGAGCATAGCTCGAACTGCTTTCAAGCGGGTGCCCCTTGGTCAGAATCAGCACCCGACCATGTCGGCTCAGCTCGATCGCGGCTCGAAGACCCGCGACGCCGCTCCCGATCACCAAGAAATCCTCCTCAGACCCGCGCACCTTGCCCGAGGCTCCCCCACCGCCGTTCATCGGACCACTCCAGGCCGCGGCGTCGATGGTACGGTGTGACGCATCGCCATCCCGAACGGGAGATCGCCTTCGACGCCTTTCAAAAGAATGGACTGAACCCCCTCCCACCGGAGCATGCCGTGTCCGCGCTCACGGACGCCGGCCTCCGCCGGCGTCCGCGTCCATTGGCCCTGCCAGTGGACGTAGACATCGATCGTCTCGCCTTCGATCAGGATCCGCTCGATCGAGAATTCCAGCGCGATGTCTTGGAAAGTTTGAAAGTCGTTTTGCACCTCCTGCTCCATGCGATCGAGGATGTCCATCGGAAGCATCAAAGCCTGGATGGTGGACAGATCCTTCTGGACGTAGGCCTTCCGCAGGGATTCAACGGCCCTGTCGATCCGCTCATAGCGAGCGTGATCATGGGGATATCGGGGTTCGTTGGAAGAACAACCCAGAATCTGGCCGGGCATCCAGGCGAGACAAAGAAAGAGCACCACCAACCAGGCAGGCTGAACACGACAAGACATACTGCAGTATAAGAAGAGGCTGGAGGAGGCGTCAAGCTGGACCTATCACACCATTCAGTCAGAAATCGAAAACCGATGCCCGACACGTTCCAGACTTTCAACTCATGGGGGATCAGATTGTTTCGATCACGTAATTTCGCCGCGATTCGCTGCTCACAATTGCGTTTCGCTTGCTTTTATGAGAGAAACCCTATACTCTTTTGCCGCTAGGAGATTGTTGATGGCCAGTGTGCTCAAAAAACGGCGCAAAAAGATGCGAAAGCACAAGTACAAGAAGCTTCGAAGACGGCTGAAGTTCCTGCGTCGGAAAGGCTAGGCGACGCCCCGCTCAGGGCTGGAGGTCCACGTGTCTGAAGGAAAAGAAAAGCAGGGAAAGTTGGTTCGGATCAGAGTCCGAACGGTCAACTGCACGTACGTCGGAGATTTCCTGGTTCCGCCGATGCGGAACCGCGTGTCGGACGCGATCAACGAGGAGCAGCGACTGTTTATCAGTCTCACGGACGTCGTGATCAACGACAGAGAAAAGGCGGACTTCGTCGCCATCAACAAGCATCTGATTGAGTCCATCACTCAGATATAGTCGCACGACCACGGTTCTTCTCATTCCTTCACTTCCCCGCCGGAGTCACGCGTTTCGCGCAGAAGCACGGCCGTCGCGCCGCACGCCTTCAAGCACGGCCTGAATGTCTTACTACGCTCGCTTCTTTCCGTTCCTGAGGCCGTACCTGATCCAGATGGCTGGAGCCGCCATCCTGGTGATGGCGGTCGCCATCCTGAACCTTGCCCTGCTACGATTGGCTGGCTTCCTCTGGGACATCATCACCGTCCAGCGCGACCTGCAGAAGATGACAACCACGGTCGGGCTGTTCCTCGGACTGGTCCTCCTCCAAGGCCTGCTCACCATGGGCCATAGTTATCTCACCGCCTGGGTCTCCCAGAACATCCTGGCAGACTTCCGGACGCACGTGTTCGCTCATCTCCAGACATTGTCGCTCAGTTTTTTCGCAAAACGACGGACAGGGGAGATTTTGTCCCGTCTCATGAACGACGTGACCGTCATCCAAACCATGGTGACGGAAACCCCCATCGATTCGGCCAAACAGCTCGCGACCTTTGCCGGCGGCGTCACCTTTCTGCTGGTGATGAACTGGCGCCTCTGCCTGCTGATTCTTCTGCTGCTGCCCATTTTGGTCTTGGCGGCCCGCCTCTTCGGCCAACGGCTGAAGGCGCTCTCCACAACGATCCAGGATCAGACCGCATCCATCACCACTCTTGTGGAGGAGGTGCTGTCCGGCATCCGTATCGTCAAGTCGTTTGTACAGACCCGTCGTGAGGAACTCAGATTCGCCTCCCAAATGCGTACAGCCCTTGAGACGACGCTTCGCAGGGCGGCGGTCCTGGCCGTGTTTGTGCCGACCATTACGCTGCTGACGTTCGCCGCGGCCGCCGCTGTTCTCTGGTACGGAGGCCGCCAGGTCATTCATGGAACGGTCTCGCCCGGCGACCTGTTCGCCTTCGTGCTGTTTGCCGGCATTCTGATCGGTCCCTTCGGCTCGGCTGCCAGGGTCTTTGCGCAGTTCAAGGAGGCGCAGGGAGCCATGCGACGCCTGTTCGAGATTCTCGACACCAGTCCGGAGGTAAGCGATCGGCCGGACGCGGTCGATATGCCTCCCATCCAAGGACACGTCCAGGCCGCCCAGCTTGGGTTCGCCTACGATCCCAGGCAGCCTGTCCTGTCCAAGGTCTCGTTCGAAGTCAAGCCAGGCGAGATGGTGGCGCTCGTGGGGCCTACCGGTGCGGGCAAAACCACCTTGGTGAACCTGCTGCACCGCTTCTATGATCCGACTGAGGGCGCTCTGGCTATTGACGGGCATGATCTGCGCACGGTTCGTCTCGAGAGCCTTTACCGCCAGATCGCGCTGGTGCCTCAGGAAACGGTGCTCTTCGGTGGCACGATCCTTGATAACATCCGGTATGGTCGAGAGGAGGCCTCCGATGAAGAGGTGATCACCGCCAGCCGAACAGCCAACGCGCACGACTTCATCATTCAGATGCCGGACGGATACAGCACGGTGGTAGGAGAAAAAGGAGTGAACCTGTCTGGCGGACAGCGCCAGAGGCTCGCCATCGCCAGGGCCGTGCTCAAGAACCCCAGGATGCTGATTCTGGACGAAGCCACCTCGGCGTTGGACTCAGAGTCCGAGATGCTGGTGCAGGAGGCCCTTGATCGCTTAATGGCGGGCAGAACCACCTTCGTCGTGGCCCATCGATTAACGACGGTGCAGGGGGCCGATCGCATTCTCGTTCTGAACAAAGGACGGGTCGTAGAGGAGGGAACCCATGTCTCGCTGATGGAGAAAAGAGGCTTGTACCACTATCTGTATACGCTCCGCCTCACGGAAATGATGAATGCTGGATGACGATTGCTGAATGGAAGATCGCCCGCGCTCGTCCCCCATTCATCACTCATCATTTATCGCCCATCACTTGATCTTGGAAAAGTCTGCCTCAATCTCCGACAGCTTCCCATCGGGAAAGAAAACCATCACCTTGGTCTTGGCATTCGGATCGAAGCTATCATAGGCAAACCGGGCGGTGAACCGGGAACGATAGGCTGGGCCCTGACCTTCGTTCTTGCGCCCCTTTTCAGCCGGGCTCACATCGACCGGCTTGACGGTCTTGGTACCTTGCTGAAGCGCCACCTGCACTCCCTCCGCAAAGTATTCGTCGTCCCCGCAGAGCTGGACTTCCATTTCCAGGTTGGGCATGTCCAAATATTTTTGGATTTTGTCATCGGGCATGCGGATCTCTTGCTTCTGCTTCTTGGACTCGGTGGCCTCCTTCCTGCCGAACGACTCTAACCAGAACCGCTTGGTGCGTAAGATCGCGCTCGCTCCGCAGGAATCCTTCTCCGGATCAGCTCCGATCCGTGTCGCCAGAGAAGCATGCTGCAAGACTCTTTTCACTTCCTCAGGTGTGCTCGACTTTTCCATCGGCTCACGACCGGCTGCCAGGGCCTTCTTCGCCTCCTCCATGGTCAGTTTCGCGTCAATGCCATGAGCCTGGCCCATCGCAACGGTCCACATCGCAACCGCCCCCATCACAATGAACGCACGGAGGCCGACTCCATGCCCACTCCTCCTCACTATGAATCCTATGAACGCTGAACGCATGAGTACCCTCCTTGCATGACTCCCGCTCCAACACAGAACCGGCACGGGACATCCTTTCAAGCCAATCGCGCGCCATTTTAAGGAAACCTTCGTTCCAAAGCAATGCTGAGCAAGGAGATCCCTAGTTTTGAGTCGAAAAGTTTGTGTTTTGAGTTGACACTCACAACCGAGAACTCAAAACTCACTGTGCAAACTTCGCCCAATTCGGGTAGGACTTCGTTTGATAGAGCTGCTGAATATCCGGTGCGTCAACGCCTCGAACCCTTAGCAGATGAGCCACGAGCCTGAGCGGAAGGCCAACCGCCGCCGTGTAATCGCCCTCGATCCTGGCAATGAGTCGGCTCCCAGATTCCTGGATCGCATAGGCCCCGGCCTTTCCTCTCCACTCCTCGGTCTGGAGGTAGGCTTCGACCTCGGCGTCACTTAGGTTGTGCATCCAGACTCGAACCGTTTCGACCGCAAGATCCTGAAGGTCATCTCGCTTTCGGCAGATCGCTACGGCAGTATGGATCACGTGGTCGCGACCCCGGAGCTGTTGCAAGGTGGCTCTGGCCTCTTTACGATCGGCCGGTTTTCCCAACACCTCGTCGCCCACCGAAATAAGAGTGTCGCTCCCGAGAACCAGACTGTCCGGGTAGCGCTGCGCGCAGGACCACGCTTTACCCAGCGCGAACCGTCGCGCCTGCTCGGCAGCAGAACACTCCTGGCGGATCTGTTCCTGAAACGGAGGCGCGACGACTTCGAAGGGGATGTGCAGCAGTGTGAAGAGGCCCTTACGCCTGGGAGACGTCGAGGCCAAAATCACGCGCATGACAGTGCGGATGGAAGCGGGGCGTCAGGAGAGAGGTGAGTCAGAGCGCCGGAGGACAGTGACACGGCTGTATGAAACTCGGCCACAATCCGCGCCACATCATCGCTGCTGACCGCACGAACCATACGTCCGCGCATCGCCGCTGCATGGGGAAACCCT
>Ga0209376_1004615_pt1 | contig 11904 bp, 7 predicted proteins | sample GraSoiAngelo_134_FD_185891 | JGI IMG/M metagenome (GOLD analysis project Ga0209376, IMG submission 185891) | Grasslands soil microbial communities from the Angelo Coastal Reserve, California, USA - 14_0929_05_30cm (SPAdes) (version 2) | ecosystem: Environmental > Terrestrial > Soil > Grasslands ... | reverse complement strand
CTGCGTTAACGTTGAGTCCTGCGTCTGTGCTGCCACGCCCGCCGAATGGCAGAAGCACCATGGCGCCCATCATCATCACACCCCCTGCTCGCCCAAGCGCGACGAGACGGCGACCAGAAAGCTGCGCTCCGATCGCTGCTCCAGCCGCCGGGATGAGAAGAACAAGCAGGATCGGGATTGGGTACACCACATAACGCTCTGGGAAATAGAAATAAGGCGCTAGCCATCGTGCCGCCACGTACCCGAGCCAGGCAGCCGCACCTAGCAACAACAACCGACGCCCGGCAGCACTCCGTGCGGCTACTAACACAGTGCCAACAAGAAGCGCACCGGCGACGAAATTGAGGATAACATCACCATGTGATTTTGCTCCCGGATCGGCGCGATTGTTCGCCCACTCTTCGACATTTTGGAACCATGGCTCTCCGACTGGCTTGAAGAATTGGCGTGCTACCTGAATGACGTCCTGTGGGAATGTCTCAAAGAGCGAGACGCTCGTCTCTAGGGTGTAGCGACCGCCAATCCCGATCTCAGGATACGAAATAACATCCCCGGACCCAAGCCTCCGACCATAAGCCCGCGCTCCAACAACCATGGGCAGCAAGATCACCGCCGAGATGCTCGCTGTGACGATAACAAGCCGCACCCGGCGCCCCAAGGCCCATTCCGCTCCCTCGCCGCGATCGGATGCGGGTAGCACAAATAGCCACAATATGAGGGTGATCCCGCCCAGGATCGCAGCTACAGGGTAAAAGCCGGCACTCGCGCAAACGATGCCGGCAAGCAGTCGCGGCTGCCCGTACATCAGAGCAGTGGCAGTTAGCGCGAGAACGGGGAACGCGAACGCCCGCGGCAGTCCCCCAGCCATGCGATCGAGGAAGATATGGCTTTGAGAAAGCACAAGCGCAGCGGCTAAGAGCGCGCCCAGGTAGCCCGCCAGTCGTCGGGCGGCCAATGCCACCGCGACTACCGTTAATGCGAGAAGGAAGTACGGCAGCACCTTGCTGATCGAGGCCGGGTCGGCCACCCTGGCACCGAGTGCATAAAAAGCATAGTAGGCCGGTGGAAAAAAGCAGGCGCGGTGGTACGCTCCCAAGTAATCGTGCGGGAAGAGTCCTGCTTCGTGAAACGAAAAAAATGCATAGATGAGCGGCCGCACGTCGTCGTTGAAGACAAATGGATTACTCGAGCGTTTCATGTGCGCTTCGAGTGCAACGCCGTAGCCAAGGAGCAAAGGAACAATCAGTGCAGCAGCGAAGACGCCGTTTTTCGCAAGCCACTTGCGGAAATAGCCGAGTGACACGTCAACGATCCACTTCATATTGGCGCACAGCTGCCAGAAACGGTGCTGCACGAAACGGGGAGCAATGCTTCCGCTGGTGTTGCAAGGGACTCGCATTTTAAAGCGGCCGCGAGCTGCGTACTAAACGCTCTCTACACTTCACCAACCCTTTAGAAGAGTGTGGATGCAGGCTACAGGAAAACGCTAGCATCATCATACGTCATTCCGCGCCGCTGATGCGTTCATAAAGCCTTACACGCTCAACAGACTCCACGTTTCGCCAGTGCTGATTGTTCTTCTCAACGGCCGGCATCCAATCAACCGGGTCCAGAATAACGTAGGAAACGGGAACAGAATCCAGCAGCTCGCGCATGCGGTCCTGATCTCGTTCAACTGGCGGCAGCACCGCGCGACGGCCAGTGAGAAGGTAGCAAAGCTGCGGCAGGTGCGTGACGACAATGGCATTTGGACTCGAGTGGCTCTGGATCCAGGCGATTGCCACATCCCATCCACGCGAAAATTTGCTGTAATAAAAAAAGTGCGGGCCTAGGGCGCCACGACCTGGCACGTAGCTCGCACCCTGAACCGCGCGGTCATGAAAGAGCTTCCACACCGGGGATATCTGCAGCACCAACGCGAACGCTAGGAGCGCAGTGATCTGAGTGCGTCCAACTGTTGCGATCACTGGACGCACGGGCAGAACCGATAACGCTGCACTAAGGTCGTCGAACACTACCATCACTCCAATCATCAAAAATGGCGTCAAGGGCATCAGATACCGGAAAAACTGATTACGCCACGGCAATGGCCAAATGATTGCAACCGATACGAGAACTATAAGAAGTATCATCCACGCGCGGCGACGAGCCAGCATGGTCAGCCCGGCCAAGGCAATCACCGAGAGAACCAGAGTTGGCACGCGAGGCGTTGTGCTGAGTGCTTCGCCGAAACTCTCGATCAGCGGACGTGTATTCGCTCGCAAGTTTTTCGCGAGACCGCTCAGGCGCATGTTTCGCCAACCCGGATAAGAAGGATCAATCAGCCCGATGCTTTCGACATAGCTCACATTCCAATACTGGTAGGCAGCCCGCTGGTACGCATAGGCCGGGTGCGCGTACTCATAGCTCCGAGTCACTCGCACTACGTACGTCTGCCAGGCGATGATGGGCAAGATGGCAAGGAAACCGCGCACCAGCGCCAGACGCCAATGGCGACGCACAAGCGCTTCGAGCACCCATGCCGCCAGGAGAGCGACGCCCGCGGTCCTCAGAAGAAAACCTGCGCTCGCTAGTACGAACGACGCGACCTCGCGCAACCATGGGCTTGACGAAAATGGGCCGTCAACAGCGACAAGCACGAAGAGAACACTGATGAGAACGAATGGAATTTCGGTATGGAGCAGGTCCGAAAGCCAGATTGTGTTAGGTTGCAGCAGAGTGAACGCCACGGCAGTCACAGCGAACAGGGGTCGGACGTATCTTTTCGCCAGCGCGAGCACAGCGAGGGCATACCCCAGAAACAGCACAGCGTATAAGATCCGAAGCCACGGGCCGACAACCGCAGCGTTTGTCGAGCCCAGAGCGCGCTGGCACACGGCAACAATCGCCGGCAAAAGCGGCGGATATTGCAAGGCTTCCGGTGAGCCCGGTTCGCTCAGGATTCTGTAACCCTGGCCAGTGGCCAGTGAAGTACCAAGCACATAGTAAGTGCCCGCGTCCCAGCGCAGATCTATCGGGCCAGAGAGACGTGGAGCCCAAAGCAAAACCGCGATCGCGACTACAACGGCCTCAGCCCAATAATGGGTGATCAGCGTGTAAATTTGTGTCCATCTGTGACTGCTTTTTTCGACAGAATGAACAGAATCTACAGAATCAATTTTGTTCATTTTGTTGATTCTGTCTAAATCCTCTGTGCGCCTCGTGTTTTCCGTGGTTAAACACCGTTCGTTTCATCTGTGTCGATCTGTGTTCATCTGTGGCTGTCCCCAAATTGGTGTTCATTCGTGTCCATTCGTGGTTCCAGCAGATGAGGACAACTGCCGCGTTCTGCGTTCAGCGACCAAGTTCATGAGGCCAAAATAGAACCCAGCCAGAAGCGTTTCTCCACCGAGCAGTAGGAAAAGCACAGAACAAATAACAAGCCGCAGGACCCACACGGATTCCAAACTGCCGAAAGCTACTAACGACCATTGTGTTGCGGCAATAATTCCCAGCACGACGCCGGCAACGATTAACACGACGCCAACCGCGATGCACCATTCCAGTGTCCCGCGTTGTTCGAGAAACCGGTATTTGCTTGTTGGCGGATGTAAGCCGCTTTCGATGGCCATCAACTCGGCAAATATGAAAAGCAGTATGGATTGGTATCCCAGAACGATGGCAGACGTCGAATACATCAGTGTGTGATAATCGAACGAAACGCTCCCCAGTACAATTGGGCCGCGGAACAGCGCAACCGAGACGATCACGCCGATCAGCAGCAGAACCAGACCCGGGAGCCCGAAGAACCATCTGGGGCTCATCAGAAGATAAAACCGAAGACTCCTCCAGCCATCGCTGTACCAGCGAAGATGCGGCGGGCGGCCGCGGCCGTCTGGAGAAAGTGTGATTGGAACCTCCGCGATGCGAAGTCCATGCAGTTGCGCCTTAACGATCATCTCGAGGGCAAACTCCATCCCGCGACTCTGCAGCTTGAGCGGTTGCACCGCGTCGCTGCGGAAACCGCGCAGGCCGCAGTAGAAATCGCCACACTCCTTGCAGGAAAAAAACAGGCGGCCAACCGCACTTAAAAATGGATTGCCAACGTATCGATGCAGCGCCGGCATGGCACCCGGGGCAATTCCACCTTGGAATCGATTACCCACGACCAGATCATACCCGGCGCGAAGCTTTTCAAGGAAGGGAAACAGAGCCGAAAAATCGTAGCTCCCATCGGAGTCTCCCATTATCACGTATTTTCCCTGCGCTGCGTCAATTCCGCCTGCCAGGACCGCGCCGTATCCAGGTGTCTCCACGGTCACAACTCTGGCACCCATCTCGGCGGCGAGTTCTATCGAACCGTCGGTGCTGCCGTTATCGGCCACGATAATTTCGCCGGTGATGCCGTGCTCCGTGAGAAAGAATTGCGCTTTTGCGATGCACTGCTCCAATGTGCGCGCCTCGTTGAGGCACGGCATCACGATCGACAATTCCGGCCGCATAACATTCAGGGTCGCGCTTCAGTTCCGCCGGGGTCACCGCCCCCGGCTACAGCTTTTTGAACCAGTAACAATCGCCTGCCGTCTATCATGCCCAAAGCGTTTGTCATTAAAAGCCGAATGATTCCTGGTTGGGCTGCTGTAGCCGGCATCGTTGATGCCGGAGGGTGAAACGTTTTCAACGAAAACCGGGATCATCGATCCTGGGTACAACAACACTGTAACGGCGGTCTCCCGACCGCCAAAATCATCTGTAGAGGCAGCCGTGCCGGCTGCAATTCCCTCGCACGCGACCCGCCTTCGCAACGCTTCGGCGCGGCGAGCACGCGCGCCACACAGATACGAAAACAAAAACGCCCAGCCGGACGCTTCCGGCTGGGCGTTTTGAAATTTTATCTGAAAGGCGCCGGTCTAATCCGGCCAACTGCCCTCATTACGGATATTTCAGCGTCGTTGCTGGATCGCCCCCTACAACATTTCCCTCGGTATCACCGGGCTTCATCCCAATCTGCGTTTGAAATATTACCGGACTGGTCCAACCCGCGGTTGTGGCCTGACCTTCTCTAAAGATGGCTGCGTCGCCGCCCTTTTTGACTACGATGAAACCTTTCGTGCCGTAAGGTTGGTTCGCACCGGCCAGCGCAGTGTCATAGACATAGTTCTGGGTACAGGCAAAGATCGTGGTTGCCGGGTTGGAATCCTGGACAAGATAGACTTTCAGAGCCGATCTTCCAGCAGTAAGCGTTATACTCTCGGGATTGGCTGTGCCCGCGGGAGTTATGTTACCGACGAGATTTGCGCCAGGAGCACTCAACAGCTTCAGGGCGTCAGCGCCCTTTAGATAACCTTTTCCGAGCAATACGTTGAGGTAAGCTTCCAAGGTTCCTGGTACAACGGGAAGATCACCAGGCCATGCTGAGGTGGCGTCGCCCGTTGCCGCGCCGTCATTCGACATCTGGAATTGGGCGATGTAAAGCTGGCGGGCGTTGTTCATCGTACCGGTCATCTGACCCTTGGCGAGGGCGGAGGTGAGCGCCGGCACAGCGAACGCGGCCAAAATTGCGATAATCGCAATCACGACCAGCAATTCGATGAGTGTAAATGCTGAGGGTTTGTTTGCTTTTATTGTCATTTGGGTTGTTTTCTGCGGGTTGTTCTGAGGGTTTTTCTCAGAGGGTTTGGTTTTCAGGTTGTTCTGAGGTTCGGGGGTTCTTTGATTGAAGAGCGGCCTATCGTAGGGTTTCCGGATAAAGTCAATGATTATTTTTTACTATTTTTGGAGGTTGGCGAACCGCGGATGACGCGGATGCTGTAGGGCGTCTGTGCCAGACGCCGTGGCGTTTCGTAGAAACGCCCTACAATTACCGTCCGCTTCGTCATTTTTCTTCGTGTCTATTCGTGTTCATTTCGTGGTTGCTCCTTGGCTCGCCGTAGCTTTACGCGAAGGCGGCTCACTCTTCTTATACGGAAATGGCGGAGCGAAGTTCCGAAAAAAACTGAAAAATTTCTAACCACGAACGGACACCCACCTTTCACCACATAGAATAGAGAGAACACGAAGTTTTTGGACAAAATGAACAGAATGGAGCGAACGGGATGAGCGACATAGAAGGTAAAATCGCGAGGGTAGCGGCGAGCGAACTCGGGCAGAGAGCGAGTTTCAATTTTTCAGAATCTATTTTGTTGATTCTGTGAATTCTGTCTAATGCTTCGTGGGCTCTGTGGTTCGTTTTCCGTTCTATTTCTTGTACGCCGGCACTTCGGGTAACGCCGGCGGCAGCAAACCTTCCTCTTCTTCAGCCAACGGCACACCTGCGGGCGTGACGATGCGCGCGGTGACAAACATGACCAGGTTCTTTTTAACGTGCTGATCGACATTGGTGCGAAACGCCCTGCCGACGAGCGGAATGTCCCCCAGGATGGGGACCTTATCTTCCGTCTTTTGCACGTCCTCACGCATCAACCCCCCCAGTACCACCGTTTGACCATCATAAACACTGACACTCGTTGTCACTTTACGCGTGCTGAACACCGGCTGGTTAATTACGTTCGGCGTTAGCAAAACGGGCACAGATGTTGAGAGGACACCACCAACGGTATTGACACCGATTGCGTTGATCGGGCTCCCATAATTGATGAAACCCTCAAATTCCACAACCTGCGGAACCAAATTCAAATCTATCGTCGTTGCATCTCCTCCTACTACTGGTTCCACTTCCAGAGTCACGCCTGTGTTGCGTGTCTCCCAATCCTGAGGCGTTGTCGGTGTGACTACCACAGGCACTGGTCCGGCCACGAGCGTCGTGGTTGTGCTGCTAATCGATGGAACTTGCGGCTGAGTGTATGTCCTCGGATAACGAAATTCTCTAATAACTTCGACGATAGCGCGCTGCCCGCTCTTAGTCGTCACCTTCGGCGCGGAAAGTAGATCGATGCCTTTCTTTTGGTTCAGCGCGCGGATCACAACCTGGAATTGCGGATTGGTGAAAACGCCGGCCAATCCAAAGATTCCCGGGGCGGCGCCAGCCACTTGCCCAATCCCTGGCATCAAAAGCGCATCGAGCGCATTTGCACTAATTGAAAAATTTCCGCTGCGGTTTCCAGAGGTAACCGGGCCACCACCGGTACCGTCGTTTGGAATTCCCGTTCCAGGGCCACCAACGGGGACTCCGTTATTATTGAAAGGGAAATTAGCCGCATTGATCGGTGCGCCGTTTCCCGCGGTTCCGCCTGAACCAAAGACCTTCCCGTTTAAGCTAAACGGACCCAGCAGCCAATCGAAACCGAGTTCCTTGAGATTATTTTGGTTGATCTCAACAAATTTGGATTCGATTTCGACCTGCTTCGGCTGCGAAGCATTTGCTTGATCGGCCAACGCATCGACGAAGTCCAAATTGTCCTGCGTATTGCGAACGATCAGCGTTCCGCTGTGCGGCCAGAAAGTCGCGCTTGCCCCAGGGGGAAACTGAACGCCCATGCTCTCCAACATTATTTTGGCGTCCGCTCTGCCGACAAGTTGACGATCATTAACCAGAGTCTGGCGAGTAGTCGAAGTCCCCTGCACTAAATTTGCCTGGCTCGTAGCGCCGGCGCCGTAGCCGACTCCAGAAGCGGTCTGGTAACTCAGTGCCTCCTTCTCGATGACATTCGTGGAAACAGGTGGCGCCTGCGCACTTCCACTCTGGCTCCCACCGGTTTGGCCACCACCGTAACCACCACCACCCACGTTACTTCCAATATAATAACCGACATCGAGCGGGCCTCCGAAAAATTCCGGTGGAACGCGATACCGCTTCGTGATCAGGTCGTTGCTTTGCTCGGTGAGTGGGATCACTGACACTGCATACGGTTCAACTTTGACCTTCAATCCGGCTTGATTCGCGATGTAGCGCAGCGCTTCACCAAGTGGAATGTTGTCCAGCGTAACGCTAATCCGCGCGTTCAATGGGGGTATCGCAGACGTTGGAACCACCGCTGGCGCGGCGACAGCACCAGCCTGAACCGGGGCACCTGGAGCAGCGGGAGCAGCCGCTCCTGGGGGAGCGCCACCCGCGGGAGCGCCGGTACCTGTTGGCGGCGCGGCGGGCTGCACCGGGATCGAAGGAGGAGCAACCTGTCCAATTGGCACTAGCCGCAGCACAATGTTCACGCCCCTCTGACCCTCTGGCCCCGTATCGTTCTCCGCAGCCTGTTCCCGAAGAACATCGATTGCTTCCCGAATAGTCGCATCGCGAAATTCAATATGCGGAATGATGATGCTGTTTAACTTTTTGCTAACGAGCGCGGTTCCACCCAGATCTCTTGCCGCGCCAATCGCGGCTGACGGACCCACGGCGCCATATTTCCTGACCGGTTGCTGCCACGCGCCTTCTACTTTCCAAAGCTGACGGGCGCGTGTCTCGTTGTACGCTTCCTCGCCGTACTGATATTTGGTGTTGTTGATTTTTTCCTGGCCCCTCCGCGCCGCAGTGTTGTACGGATCCAGAGCAAGCACCTGATCGTATCGTTTCATTGCAAGATCGTACTGGCCCGATTGATAAAAGCCGTCGGCGTCAGTCAGCAATTGTTTTACTTCTTCGACCTTGTTGATGAAGGTCGGCGTGATCGTTTTGTTGAAGTAACCGGGTGTGCGCAGGTGCTTGTAGAGTTCCTGGGCTTCGCGGCAATTGGGATCGTAACGGCTGCTTAACGCTTGACTCAGGATCGCCTCGGCCCCGGCGTAATCGCCTTGCGCAACCCGCGCCTGGGCCAATATTACGGCGCTTTTGCAATAGCCGTCGACCGCTTCGTCGTGCGCTTTCCCCGAGACGACTGAGTCCGGCAAATACCCGACGGCTGTTTTGAATTCTTCGTTCGCGAGCGTATAATTTTTCGCTTTCATCGCGGTTTTGCCACGCGCCAAAGCGGCTTCGCCTTGTGGTAAGGCAGACTGACGCCGCTGAACTTCGCGCTCGGCGACGTTATCCGGAGTTTGCGCAAAGCTCGTCAGGCAAAGGAGCGACAAGCAGATCGCGAAGAACGCAGGGGGGATTTGACTGTAGGGCGTCTGTGTCAGACGCCGTGGCGTTTCACAGAAACGCCCTACAATGACAGATCGGCGGTCATAGACAGCCGCTACAGAAGTGGAATTTTGTTTCATAAGGGGTCCTTCCATGGAGCGGCAAAACCGATCTCGATCGGCGCATTTGAATCTTGCGTATTCACGATTACGGCCTTGGCCGGCTGCACATTCACGAGCTTGTATTTGATTTCCTCTACCGACTGCAAGGAAAATTCTTACGATTTTTTGGCGTTAACCACGAATGGACACCAATGGACACCAATAAAGGAAGGAACAGAAAACCACGGATGACACGGATTGCGTACTGCGAAGTGATCAGTGATCGATCATCGGTGATCGGTGGAGAATCCGCGAAATGTTTCGGGGCAACAGCCTATCCGTGATATCCGTGCAATCCGTGGTTTTTGCTGTACTTCGTGTCTATTCGTGTTCATTCGTGGTTAAAGATTCTCACGGCGCGGAAAAACCGATCTCGATCGGCGCATTCGGTTTTTGCATATTGACGATCACGGCCTTCGTCGGCTGCACTTCCACGAGCTTGTATTTGATCTCTTCTACGGGCTTCAAAGAAAATTCTTGATCTTTTCTCACCTCGAATTCCCGGCGTCCGCCCCAAGTATAAACGAACGTAGCCACGGATTGCGGCGAGGTAGCGACTTTTCCCTTTACCAATGTGACCTGCGCATGGCTTTCGGGGTGTTCGAGGTGTAGCTCCGATACATCCTCATTGATTCCGTACCGATTCCGCGCGCGTTTTTCCGTAAATTTTACGATCTTAAAGTCAGTACCGCGGACGACGTCACCGACCCTCAAGAATTGTGTCGGCTCACTTTGGTCGATGGTGTTGATCCCAAATTTGTCTTTTATCCGCGATGAAAATATGTAGCGGAACGGTTCCTCGGTGGCGGAAGCCAAATGTAATTTTGTGATGTAATCCGGGTGCGAATCTTTGTTCGTCGGATCGGTGCCGCCCTGCCATTCGTCGAGATTGGTGAAGCCGTCCTTATCAGGATCCTGATCGAGAACGCCGGCGTCTTCGATAGGCAAACCGTATTTTTCGAACCAATCATTCGGAACCGGAGCGTGTACCTCCGTGTTTTGCAGCGTGGCCGGAAGACCGTCCGCGCCGATGAAATGTTTCTCGGGAACAAAAAGCCCCGAACGGGTGCTGGCTTTCCACTGCGCAGGTTGCCGGAGCTGCTCCGTTGCGCGATCGAGTTCGACTGCGACCGGCGGCTGCGCGGCAGCTTTCGGGCGCGGCGGTTGCGGCGTGAGAAGCCGGTCCCCGAACTGGATCGCGCTCCACCAAATGGCGATGGCGGAAATGAAAAGGAACAGCGCCGCAGCCATGACCGCAACGCGGTCGTAATGCGCCTTAATCCACTCTAAGACCTTTGCCACGGCTAATCATTAACCACGAAGTTAACCACGAATGAACACAAATAGACACGAATTTTATAAGGCAATCCTCTGCCACTCTAATTTCGAGTGCTTAAAGTTAAGAATCTCGCCAACGCGCAGGCCGGTGATCCGCAGATAATTCAGCATCAGTCCCCGTTCGTGGTCGGAGATTTTCTCAATTACCTTCGTATCTACGACGAGAGAATTGAAAGCAATCAGGTCGGGAACAAAGATGCCAATCTTCTGACCTTTGTACACCACATCAAACGGGGGTTGCTGCTGGAAAGGAATTTTCCGCAGCAAAAACTCGATGACCAATGCATTTTCGTATGGCTTCTCGACGAGACCATGGCCGAGTGTGTTGAGAACCTCGATGGCGCAGCCCACAACTTGAAAAACCTCCTCCTTGAGCAACAGCTTTTCGCTCTTCGTGTTCATTCGTGTTCATTCGTGGTTAAAAGCTAAATCTTAGCATTTCGATCGTGGCTGAAACCTCGATGTGCTCGTTGCCCACGATAAAATTCAGCGCGCCGGCTGGGCTTGGCTGGCCTGGACTCGCCTGCGGGCTTGGCGGCGGTGTTGGCACTGTCGCTCTCTCGCGCGGCGGACCTTTGTCTTTTTCGTTGTGCACGTACAGCGTGCGAATGATAAAAAACTGTCCGGTAGAGGCTGTGATTTCGTTAATGACTTTTCGCGCCGCAGACGGCGACGCTTTAAAGCTCACATCAACCACATTGCGCTGAATCAATGTTGGCGCAGGCGTGCTGCCGGGTTTCGTCGCCGCGATCCTTTGACCGGGAGCTGGAGACGGCGTCGGAGTTGGCGAACCCTTATGTTCTTCGGATATCGGTGCACGATGAAAGGACGTCACGCTGTCCACCTTGGCATCGAGCAAAATGTTTATGAGCATCTGGATTTGGGAGAGCTCTTGCCCAAGCAGCGGCGTCACGGGTGTGTCAGGCATTGTCCTGGTGAACTCGTCGAAGCCCAGCTGAAATCTGTCCGGCAGTTTGACGTTGTTAAGGCGCGCTCTGTCAGCCGTCGCGATGGTTGCCTGGCGCAAGCGTGACTGAAATTCATTCGGCGCAAGCGGTGGGGCCGGGGCAACCTCGCTTTTGAGCTGTCCCTTGAATTTATCGAGAGCCGCGCTGTATCTCTCGAGGTAACCCTGCACTTTCCGATAGTTCGCGTCATTTGGGAACGGATCGAGACTTCCGAGTCGGTACCGCTCTGCAACCATTTCCGTGAACCCTCGCCTTGCATCGTTCCCGGCACTCCATCTCCAATAAAGCAGTGCACCGGTGAGTAACGCGCAAGTTGCAAAGCCAATCAGCAACATGCCAAATGCACGATTTTGCTGAAACCACTTCATGGCATCAACCACGAATGAACACGAATAGACACGAATTCATAAGGCAATCCTCTGCCACTCTAATTTCGAATGTTTAAAGTTGAGGATTATGC
>Ga0209376_1004613_pt1 | contig 11909 bp, 12 predicted proteins | sample GraSoiAngelo_134_FD_185891 | JGI IMG/M metagenome (GOLD analysis project Ga0209376, IMG submission 185891) | Grasslands soil microbial communities from the Angelo Coastal Reserve, California, USA - 14_0929_05_30cm (SPAdes) (version 2) | ecosystem: Environmental > Terrestrial > Soil > Grasslands ... | reverse complement strand
GTAGGCCGCGGTTTCGAGTAGCACCGGGCCGTGGCACCCGGCGTCGAAGTCGGTGAAATCACTATCCGTGGGCTCGCCCTCTCAAGACCGAGACGCGGGTTCGAATCCCGCTGGGGCCACCAAATTGTTCTCCGTCAGAAGAGTACGTCGAGCGGTGATGCCACCGAACCTGCATGGAACGGCTACACCGTTCGTTCGCTCTCTCCTTCGTCGTCATAGTCGCCTCCCCGACAGGAGGGCTCAGCTCACGGCCCCGGGACGGGGGACCGAAAAGCCCCTCAGGATCGACGGGGTCTCTCAGGCCCTTGGTTGTAAGGTCGCTCGGCATGCGCAGCCCAGCCGAGTACCGGGCAGAAGTTACCCAAGCTCCTCGCAGTGAGCAGAAGATTGGGGAGCACTCCATATCCCTGCCAGCGCCTTCCACAGCAGCGGGCGCACAGGAGGGCTCAGATGACTGATCTTGATCGGCTCGGGCTCGCCCTGATCGGCTTCGCGGTCTCGGTCGTGGTCGGGGGAGTCATTCTCGGACTCATCGGCAGACTCATCAAGGGTGGGAAATCGTAAGGCTTCGCGGGGGACGTTCCGCCTGGCAGGGCGACGACACCTACGTCTCGAATTGTTTCCGGGATCCGTCCCTGCCGTGAGAGGCTGAAGTTAGGAGGGCACAACGATGAACGGACTGATGGTCAAATTCGCGAAGGCGGGTGCTGGGAAGCACGTATCCCGGTGGAAGAAGCGGATGGACCACGCGATCCGCCACGCCGTCAAGGTGAGCCGCACGGCGATTCACACGATGAATAATTCTGGATCGTCCTACAAAGCAGAGCGTCTGGCGCTGAGGGCGAAGAGAGACGTGATGAAAGCGGCGAAGGCATTGTAGCACTCAAGAAATCTCCATCGCCGAGGGGTCGACCCGCGAGCTAATCGTTCGCTTGTTTCACTACACTTCGCGAGCAGCCGCCGCTTGTGACGGGCCGGGCAGGTTATCGCTCGGCCTGTTCTCTTTCGCCTCCTATTTGGCGAGAGCCAACTTTCTCTTCAATCGGTAGAACGGTGGCCCGGCTTCGAAGCCCCGAAACACTGGAGCGCCCCTTTGTCGGGGGAGTAGTAGTGCTTGCCGCCACAGCGAGTGCAACGGAAGAAGTCACCTCTAACGTTCTTCTTGAGCTTTGGACCAGTCGGGAGCCGTCGTGTACTGGTAAGTACACGCGGTTCAGCGGACTCGTCTTCGAGCCCAAACCGCTGCAGAAGCCGTACCCACCGATCTGGGTCGGGGGGCACAGCAGGGCCGCGCTCCGCCGCACCGTCCAGCTCGGGGCCGCTTGGCACCCGATCAATCGCTCACCAGAGGAGCTGCGGGCAGGCCGAGCCGAGCTGACACGCCTCTCCAAGGTCCGCGGCCGCACCGAGCCCCCGACCATCACGCTTCGTAATGAGTGCGCGTCCTTCGGCCTGGCCAGAGTGTGCCGGCTTCGACCCACGGCGGACGGGTGCTCGCCGGCGAGCGAGCTGCCCTGGTCGATCAGATTAAATCGGACCCGGTTTCTTTGGACACCGTCTCGACTACGATGACGGCAGCTAAGGAGGCCGGGCATACGGGACAAGCGGCGGAAGGCAACGACTCCTCCTGGTAGTGATCCGCCGGCGGCGGAGCAGAACGAGCTGCCGGAGCGCTGGAGCGCATCGCGGAAGACGGAGCTGGTGCTGCGGCTCCTGCGGGGCGAGGCGCAAGGGGAAGAGTCGGAGAGTTATCATCGAGCCGGGATTGTGTCTGGATCAGGACCGATAGATCAACCGCTTGCGTGCCGGCCATGGTTTTGGCGAAGGACAACGTGTCTGACCTGGCGCTGGTTGTGGTCCTGCACCGCAAGGACGGGGAAACGGCCGAGGACCAGCGCAAGAAGGCCGAGGGCGCGCTGGGCGCGGTCGTCGAGAGCTTGGTGCAGCCCATCTGAGAGAGGAGGAGCTTATGCAGCGGTATCGGTGGATCGTGGCGGGCGCGGCGGCGTTGGCCCTGGCGGCGGGCCTGCTCGCCGGGCAGGCCCCGGCCCGCGCCCAGCAGAAGACCGTGGTGTGGAACCTGCCCACCGTGGCAGCGCCGACGTACTTCCACACGGTTAACTACACCGCCTTCGCGGCCAAGGTGAAGGAGAAGTCCGCCGGGCGGATGGAGATCCGCATCCACCCCGCCTCCTCGCTCTACCCCTCGTTCGAGCTGCTCCCCGCCCTCCTGGACGGGCGCTCTGAGATCGGCACCGTTCTGGCATCGTACCTGACCGACGTGCTCCTGGAGATTGGCCCGCTCGAGCTGCCCTTCATGACCGGGAGCGTGGAAGAGCACCGCAAGGCGGCCCTGCAGCTCCGCCCGTTCTACGCGGAGATGTTCGCAAAGAAGGGGCTCAGGCTCCTGTCCATTCATGCCTGGCCCTCTCAGCAGATCTTCTCCACCGTCCCCATCGGCACGGTGGCCGACTGGAAGGGCAAGAAGGTGCGTGTGTACGGCACCGACTCCGCCAACGTCGCCCGCATCCTCGGCGCGGCGCCGGTGAACATGGCCTTCGGCGAGGTTTATTCCGCGCTGGAGAAGAAGACGGTGGACGGCGCCATGACCTCCGCCACCAATGCCGAGCCCATGAAGTTCTACGAGGTGGCCAAGTACCTCGACTACTGGTTCCTCGCTGGCGCCGCGATGGAATGGCTAGTGGTCAACCAGAAGGCGTGGGACGCGCTGCCCACCGACCTCCAGCAGATCGTGCTCGATTCGATGAAGGCTGTCGATCTCGAGAACAAGGAGTGGGCCGACGCGATCGCGGCGGACGAGCGGGCGCGCAAGCGCCTGCCCGAGCTCGGCATGACCATCGTCGATCCTCCCAAGGAGGAGATCGAGAAGGCCCGCAAGCTGGCGCGGGGCGCCTGGGACACGTGGCTCTCGCGCACGGGCGCCGACGGCAGGCGCGGGTTCGAGCTGGCGCTGAAGGCCCTGGGTCGGTGATCGCGCGGGCGGCGCGGGTGGCGGGCCTGCTGGCGGGCCTAGCCACGCTCGTTATCGTGCTCCTGATCTCCCTCGACGTCCTCATGCGCTACTTCTTCAATCAGCCGCAGCTCTTCGTGGACGAGCTGGCGAGCTTCCTCGAGGTGCTCATCATCTTTGGGGGGCTCGCCTGGACGTTCACCTCCGGCGCCCACGTCCGTATCGACCTCGTGACAGCGCACTTGGCCGGGCCGACGCGGGCGTGGCTCAGGGTCGTGACGCTCCTGGTGGGCGTGGTCCTGCTCGGCGTGGTCATGTGGGTCACGGGGGAATCGGCCCTGACCGCCTTCCGCTACGGGCGCGTCTCGGCCGTCATGCTCTATCCGCTCTGGGTGCCGATGCTCCTCATCCCCGCAGGCCTCGGGCTCATGGCACTGACCATGCTGGTGGCGCTGGGGCGCCAGGTGCGCGCGGTCCTGGGTCCCCCGGGCGACTGTGACGAGGTGACGCTGACCGAAGGGCGCGAGTGAGCGAGTCCGCGTTCGGCACGCTCCTCATCGCGCTGCTGTTCGTGCTGTTCGCCATGGGGTTCGAGGTCTCCCTCTCCCTGGGCCTCGTCGGCGTCCTGGGCCTGCTCTGGCTCAAGGGGTTCACGGTTGGCCTGGGCGTGGTTGGCTCCATCGCCTGGTCCAACGCGACCAGTTTTTCCTTCGTCGCCGTCCCGCTGTTCGTGTTCATGAGCGGGATCCTGCTCCACTCGGGCATTGGCAAGGGCCTCTACACCGCAGTGGCGCGCTGGGTTTCCTTCCTACCCGGCGGCCTGGCCGTGGCCAGCATCTTCTCCTGCGCGATCTTCGCGGCGATCTCGGGCTCGAGCGTGGCCACCGCCGCCACCATCGGCATGATCGCGATCCCCGAGATGGAGCGGCGCAGCTACTATCGCCCCTTCATCTTCGGCTCGCTGGCCGCCGGCGGCACCCTGGGCATCCTCATCCCGCCCTCGATCCCCATGATCATCTACGGCGTCATGACCGAGACTTCTATCGGGCATCTCTACATGGCGGGGATGATCCCGGGTGCGGTGCTGGCGCTGCTCTTCGCCGGCTTCGTGATCGCCTACGCCCTGATCTGGCCCGAGACGGCGCCGCGGTCCGCGGCGGACCATGGCTCGTTTCTCGATAAGCTCCGCTCGCTCTACGAGGTGGCGCCGGTGGCGGTGCTGATCGTAGTCGTGTTGGGCTCCATGTACGCGGGCATCGTGACACCCACCGAGGCCGCGGCGCTGGGCTCGCTGGTGAGTCTCCTCCTCGCCGCGCTCACGGGGAACCTCACTTGGCGCGCGCTGCGGGATGCCTTCCACGCCACGGTGCGGACGACCTCGATGGTGATGCTCATCATCATCTTCGCCTCCATGTTCTCCCACGTGTTCGCCCTGCTCGGCGCCCCCTCGGCGCTGTTCGAGGCGGTAGTCGGTCTCAAGCTGCCCGCGTGGGCCTTCTTCGCGCTGATCTTCTTCGTCCTCCTGGTCATCGCCTACGCGCTGGAAGAGCTGTCGGTGATGATCATCATCCTGCCCATCCTGTTTCCCCTGGTGACCAAGCTCGGCTTCGACCCGATCTGGTTCGGCATCATTATGGTCGTGTGGCTCGAGATCGGACTGATCACGCCGCCAGTGGGTCTGAACCTCTTCGTTATCCAGGGGCTGATGCCGGGGACGACGGCGCGCGATGTGACGCTCGGCACCACGCCCTACGTGCTCCTCATGATCCTGCTGGTGGTGCTGCTCTTCCTGGTCCCGGACTTGGCGCTCTTCCTGCCGCGCCATATGCGGCTGGGACACTAGGCCGGCGAGATCATCAATGAGCGGCGGCATCCTCGGAGCAGATCGGGGCCTCGAGTGGCACCGGGTCGTGGCACCCGGCGGGGAAGTTGGTGAAACCACTACCCATGGGCTCGCCCTCTCAAGGCTGAAACAGACGTTCCGATCCCGTTGGGGCCACCAACTTATTTTTGTTGGGTTCGTAGCGGGGCATTTCCGTCCGCGCCTCCCGAAAGGACGGGGAGCCCTAGTGCGGGAAGGCCGATGTCCACCGAGAGGGCCAGCGGGCATAGTACGTGAGCCTCGTCATTGACTCTGAGTGGTCTCAGATACCTCAGGCCGCCGCGTCGCTGCTCGAAGCAGCGGCCCTCGCGTTCACAGTGTCACGCTGTCCACAGAGCCGCACCACCGCCGCGGTCTCCTGACTTTTCCACAGAGCGTCCGGGAGCTGACTCCGCACCCATCTGACGGCAACCGCTGGGATTTCGCGCGCCTCCCGATAGGCCTGGAGCGAGCTCCGCATTGGCATATCGGCTGCACGCTCCTTGACGCGGAGACCCCTTCCCGAAAGGGCAAACCTGCCGCGAGGCGGGGACGCAAAGCCGCGGGTCAGGTGATGCACCTGACAGCCGGGCTACCGAAGGAAGGCAGCGGACGCGCTCCCGGAGCGCGGGCTCCTCGGGAACTATGGTGGTCATCCGGAAGAAGGGGATCACCATGCGCTGCACGCCCGCGTCCGCCATCAGGCGCGTCGTTCTCCTTCGGACCCTCGGGCTGGTCCTCACCGTCTGCGTTCTTCACGTCGCTCCCGATGCCTCCGCGGACGGAATCGCTGCGCTCTACCCGGGAGACGTGGGCATCGAGAATCACCCCGACGTGATCTTTGTCGAAAAGTTCGAGGAGGCCACGCTGACCGAGCTCTTCAACAGGTGGACGGACATCCTCAATGGTTCAGTCATGTCGTTCAGTTCCGATGTTCCAGCCGGCAGCTCCGGCAGGCACTCGCTCAACATCCCGTGGGCGGGTGGCGGAGTCAATGACGGCGGCCATCTCTACAAGCGGCTGAGCCCCGGCGTCGACGACAGGCTCTATGTCCGCTACTACATCAAGTACCCCGCGAGCGGCAGGTACCACCACACCGGGATCTGGGTCGGAGGTTACAACCCGCCGCTCTCCTGGCCGAATCCCCAGGCGGGGGTCAAGCCCGTCGGTCATGACCGGTTCAGCGCGGCGGCTGAGCAAAACAACGTTACATACCGCCTCGATCACTACGACTATTGGATGGACATGCGTGTCTCGAGAGACGGAAGGTACTGGGGGAATTTCCTCCTCGATGATCCGGCTGTGCAGGCGAAAGCCGGTCAATGGACGTGCGTGGAGCATATGGTCAGGCTCAATAATCCGATCAGCGCCTCGAACGGCGAGCATGCGATCTGGCTTGACGGAGTCAAAGTCAGCCACCTTGGCCACGGGTTTCCGAACGGCCGGTGGTCGGGCGGGATTTTCACCCAGGACCCGAGCGGCAGCCCCTTTGAGGGATTCCGATGGCGGAGCGATTCGAGTCTCAACCTCAACTGGATCTGGCTTCAGAATTACTCCCCCGACGATCCCCCGGGGTTCAAGCAAGACATGAAGTTCGACCATGTCGTCGTTGCGAAGAGTTACATCGGGTGTCTCCCATCGGGTTCTCCAGACACCGCCCCTCCTGCGGCGCCGACTGGACTGATCGTCAAGTAGACGGCGCCGTCCGAGACCTCGTTACTGGGCCTTGACCTGAACGACCACATCGGGGCTTTCGTGATTGCGCGTCGGGTGATGAACCGGCGAGATCATGATTTGACGTATGTCGACGGTGCGTGCTAGCGTCGCCACGCGGTGCACGCCGAGATCCTGCTCGTGAAGCTTGTCATCACCCCCGCCCTCATCGCCATCGCGACCCTCGTTGCGCGCCGCTGGGGGCCCGGCGTGGCCGGGTGGCTTGCAGGTTTCCCGCTGACCTCGGGGCCTGTGTCGGTGTTCCTGGCGCTCGAGCAGGGACCTGCTTTCGCCGCTGACGCCGCCGTCGGGACGCTCTTCGGACTCGCGGCAATGGCGATCTGCTGCCTCACTTACGCGCGTATCGCGCACGCCGCTTCGTGGCCCGTGAGCACGGGGACGGGTCTCCTCGCATTCCTCATCTGTGGGGCCGCGTTGCGCCGGGTGCCTCCATCGCTGCCGCTGGCCTTCGCGCTCGTGTGCGTCGTTCTCGCGCTGTCGGCGATCGCGATGCCCGCCACGGCCCTCCCCGGCCGCGGCCTCTCACCGCGGGGATGGGACCTCCCGCTTCGCATGGCCGTGGGGACGGCCGTGGTGCTGCTGCTAACCGGCGCGGCCAGCTGGCTCGGACCAGCGCTAAGCGGGCTCCTCTCGCCCGTGCCCGTCTTCTTACTCGTCCTGGCTGCGTTCGCTCACCGGACCGAAGGGGCGGAGGTGAGCATTCGGATCCTCTTGGGCGGGATCGTCGGCTCCTTCGCGTTCGCCGTCTTCTTCCTTGTCGTGGGCGCCGCGCTGGACCGGCTCGGTATCGTGGCCACGTACACGCTGGCGTCGGGCAGCACCATGGTCGTCAACAGCGCCGTGCTTGTCGCGAGCCGGCGCGTCCTCGCCCTCTCCTAAAGGAACTCGCGAGGGGCCAGAGGATCGTCGGGAAGAAAATCAGGAGAAGGATCTCGGTCAAGCGTTCGGCCGCGCCGCTCATGCCGAAGCTCACCCTGGGGTCCGCGGCCCCGCTCTGCCTGTCGCCGCGCGGTGATGTCGTCGATGGCGAGGAGGATCATGCGCCTCGCCTTGTCCTCCCTGGGCATCGGGCGCGCGTTCAGCAGCATGGTCTTGGCCCCGACGCGGCCCCAGTCGTGCTCTACCTCGAACTGCTGAAACCCGACGTTTTTCTCGAACACCTCCGCGAGCGCCTTCCGCAACGCCGGGATGTTCCACTGGCCGTTTCCCAGTTCGTAGATGAAGTGCTCGGTGGTCTCCTCGGGCGTGACCTGGAAGGTCTCATAGAACGAGCGGCTGGCCCACGCGACGCGCAGCTCTGTGTCGAGCACCATGAGCGGCACCGGCACGCTGTCCACGATCGTATGGGCGTCGTCGCGTGTGGAGGTGGCCTGGTCGACTCTCGATTTGAGCGCGTTGATATCGTCGAACGTGATCACCGTGCCGTCGATCTGGTTGTCCGCCGTCGTGTACGGCCGAACCTGCAGAGAATACCAACGGCCGTCGCGGTCTCTGACCTCGCGCTCGGCGACGGTCGTCGTATCGACCACGTGCTTGCACACCTGCTCCAGGTCGGCTAGATCCGGAAGCAATCTGATGTCCCCGATCGGACGTCCGAGGTCGGCTGGGATGAGGCTGAACACCTCTCCCGCCATACGGGTAAACCGCCGGATCCGCCCGTCGCTGCCGAGCATGATGATCGGAATATTGACGCCGGCGAACAGGTTGTTCAGATCGTTGTTGAGCTGGGACTGCTCGACATTTCGGTGCTGCAGCTCCTCGTTCACGGTCGTGAGCTCTTCGTTGACCGACTGGAGTTCCTCCTTCGCGGTCTCGAGCTCCTCATTCGTGCTCTGCAATTCTTCGTTGCTCGATTGGAGCTCCTCGTTGGCCGCTTGCAGCTCCTCGTTGGCCGCTTCCCGCTCCTGGATGATGGACTGCAAAAACTCCTTGGTCGCGGTGAGCTCCCGGCGGAGGTTCTCGGTCTGCCGCTCCGTGGCTGTCCGCCTCGAGCGAAGGGTCGCGCCGGGAGCCGTGCTCCCCGGTGCGCGCGGCTCCTCCGGTGGGAGAACACGCTCAAAGAGCACGAGGTAATTGCGCTCCCGGGCGGGTCCGCTCACCGGGATGACTTCGAGCGTCACCTGGGTCAACGCGCCGTCCTGCTTGATGCTGACCTTCTCCCGTCTGACCGGCGCGTTCTGCTTCCGCGCCTTGTCGATCGCCACGCGTAGCTCCATCAGCAGGCCTTCCCGAGCCATCTTCAAGAGGTTGAGGCTTGCCTGCCCGGGGGCGGGCTCGAGATATGGGCTCGTGTGGCCACGGAATTGAAGGATCTCTGAGGCCTCATTGATGAGGACGCCGGCGGGAACGTATCTGCTGAGCAGGATCCGGTCGACCTCCTGCAAGAGGTCCGACGGACCGCCGCCGGCCTCGCCCGCACGCCTCGCAATCCTGCCGATTCCGATCTTCTCGAGGCGTTGATCGAAACCGGTCACGCCCAGGTCGAATCTTCTCGAGGTCGGTCTCTTCGCGTAGACCCTGTGCTTTTTGTCGACTAGGGAGAAGAAATCCGACATGGATCCGACGGTCTCCGCCACCCCCAGCATCAAGAAGCCGGGGTCCTTGAGGGCATAATGGAAGATCGACAACACGCGCTTCTGCAACTCCGGCTCCAGGTAGATGAGCACGTTGCGGCACACGATGAGGTCCATCTTCGAGAAGGGCGGATCGGTGGCCAGATTGTGCCTCGAGAAGACGCAGAGCTCGCGCACCGCCTTGCGGACTTGATGCTGGCCATCGAGCTTCACGAAGAAGCGCCGCAGCCGCGCCGCCGTGACGTCGAGCTCGATATTTTCCGGGTAGATCCCGGCGCGCGCCTTCACGATCGCGGTTTCACTGACATCGGTTCCGAACAGCTGGATCGGGACGGGGCCGGCCGCGTCGTCAATGGACTCGAGCAGCACCATGGCCAGTGAGTAGGCTTCCTCTCCCGTCGCACACCCCGGCGCCCAGACGCGGATCGGTGCGTCCGCCGGCAGCTGCTTGAGAATGCTCGGAAAGACGCGCCGCTGCAGGAGCTGGAACGCTTCCGGATCCCTGAAGAATCTGGTCACGTTCACGAGCAGGTCGTTGTACAGCGCGTGCACCTGGGAGGGGTGCCCCTCGAGGTAGTGGACGTAGCTCTCGAGCGTGTCCAAGCCGTGAATCATCATGCGCCGACCGATGCGGCGCCTGATCGTCGTCTGCCGATACAGCGCGAAATCGATGCCGCTCTTCTCGCGCAGCATCCGGAGGATCTGGTCGAGGGGCGCGGGGCCGCTGGCCAGAGGCTCGGGGGACGCCACGGCCTCGGTCTGGACGAGGTAGGGATGGCGACCGATCCTCGTCAGCTCCTGCGCGATGGCTTTCGGCGGAAGGACAAAATCGACCGCGCCCGAGGCCACAGCGCTCCGCGGCATGCTGTCGAACTTTGCCGATTGTGGGGCCTCCGCGAACGTGATGCCGCCCTCAGCCTTGATCGCCTTCAGCCCAAGTGCGCCATCTGACGCGGTTCCCGAGAGAATCACGCCGATCGCCCGGCTCCCCAAGTCTTCGGCGAGCGAGCGCAGGAAGTGATCGATCGGCATGTGCGGTCCCCGATCTTCGGACCGCGGTGCCAGGTTCAGGACCCGGCCGGCGATGGTCATGCGCGCGTTCGACGGCATGACGTACACATGGCCGGGCTCGACGCGCGTGCTGTGCGTCACCTCGACGACCGGCATCCGGGTCGTTCTGGACAGGATCTCCCTCAAGATGCTCGGATGCTTCGGGTCGAGGTGCTGGATCAGCACGAAGGCCATCGTCGCCTCGACCGCCAGATGCGACAGCAACTCAGAGAATGCTTCCAACCCGCCGGCAGAGGCTCCAATGCCGACAACCGGAAAGGTGTCCCTCGACGGCGGGGTAGTGGCGGCGCGCGCGTCACCAGGCAAAGCCTTGCCTGGCTCGCCAGCTGCCTTGTTGATCGGGGATGGTGTCGCCGCTGGCGAACCTCGCTCACGGGCCGCCGCGCGGGGCGCACGAGGCGATTTTTTCCTCGCCATGCCTACTCTCCGGCCACGTCGCCCGCTAATCCCATGACACCAGCAGCGTCCGCCGAAGTAATGACCGCGCGATCGGGAAATGTCAAGGTGTGGGTTGCCCCCCATCAAAATGCATGTGCGCGCTCCTCGAGGCTATCCGCGCCCCGCCCGAATGAGGAATTTGGGCGCCTATGCCCGCGGCGGACGGCCAGACCGTCACTTTTGGGCGACCGTAACTGCGAGACCGCGCCACGCTGTGCAGTTCTGGCGTCTGTGGATAACTGTGAACATGTGGATAAGATCTGCGATCAAGGATGGGCGCGCGCCTCCGGCCGGAGTGGACCACCACCGAACCCCGGCGCCGCCGCCCGGTGAGGCGTCGCACTCAACGCAGGTTGGAGGCGATCACACAGCGGCGATCTCAGCTCTTCTCGAAGCGCCAGCGCGTAGCGCCCCGTGGAAAGCCCTGGAGCGTCCAGGCGAAGGCCGTGGTCGGGCGCAGAGCCCAGAACGGCTGGAATGAGACGTCGTTTCCCGAAACGTACTGCGGGTACTTTTCCTTCGACGCGGCCATGGACCGCGCAGCGAGGGGATGTGACGGATTCGTGACGTACTCGGCAGTGCCTTCCAGGATGATCGCCTCGGCTTCGCTCGAGAGATGGACGGAGATCGACGGGTTTGCCATTAGGTTGCGCACCCGCCGCGTCTCCGGCGAACCACCGAAGCAAAGAGCGCCGTCGATCCACACGCCGTCGACGGGCCGCGCATGCGGCCGCGCCTTCGGCCCGACCGTCGTGACCCAGTAATTCGACGCGACCCGGACACGTTCCTCGACGTAACTCCATGGAAAAAGACTGTCCGGTCCGCCCGGCGCGCCATAAGCGGCGGGGAAGCGGACAGCACGAACCGACGAGGGCTTCCGGGTCATGCGTCGTCCCTGCAAGCGGTCGCGATGAGGTTGAGCACTCCCCCAGTCACCCCGGAATCTCGGCTTCGATGAGTTGCGCAAGAAGCGTGAGCGATTCTTGCCAGCCCAGGTAGCAAGCCTCTGGTGGAATGGCCTCAGGTATCCCTTCCTGGACTACGTTCACCTCAGTACCGCAGGACACCTTCTTCAACGATACCGTCGTCTGCATTTCTCCGGGGAGGTTCGGGTCGTCGAATTTGTCCGTGTGGCGAATGCGTTCATGTGGCACCAGTTCAAGATATTTTCCGCCGAAGGAGTGGCTGTGGCCTGTGGTGAAGTTCGTGAAGGACATCCTGTAGGTGCCGCCGACTTTGGCATCTATGTGGTGAACCTTGC
>Ga0209376_1004612_pt1 | contig 11910 bp, 9 predicted proteins | sample GraSoiAngelo_134_FD_185891 | JGI IMG/M metagenome (GOLD analysis project Ga0209376, IMG submission 185891) | Grasslands soil microbial communities from the Angelo Coastal Reserve, California, USA - 14_0929_05_30cm (SPAdes) (version 2) | ecosystem: Environmental > Terrestrial > Soil > Grasslands ... | reverse complement strand
GGATCGCCCGGCGCACCGGGCTTACGAATCACGATGGAATCGACGTGTTCCTACGTATTAGTAGTGTAAGTCCTGAAAATCCGCATTGAGACTCGATTGCGACCAGGGAGAACACATGTTCCCGAACCTGCGCGATATCCTTATCTACGACTCAAATGTAAGCGACTTTGAGGGGTGCCCTCACGGCCATCGGTTTCGTCCTGATTGACATCGAGCCGACCTACGAGAAGGAGGTCTACGCGATGTTGATGAAGATCGGACAGATCGTTGAATTGTATCCGCTGTTCGGGGAATATGACCTCATCGCGAAGGTCGAGGCCGATTCCTACGAGGCGATCGGAGCGGTCGTGATGTCGAAGATCCGGTCGATCGAGGGCGTGAAGGCGACGAAGACCCTCGCCCGGGTCGCGTTCTAACAGATTGGTGCCCCGCAAGGCAGAGACAGACCAAGCTCGCCTACCGCTCAAGTTATGCATGCTCGCTACGACCGTCGCCCCCAGCGACTTATCGGTGCTCGGTAACAAAGCTCTTGACGGAAATCGCCAGCCGGTCCCGCCCTCCTTATCGCGAGTGGAAAATGTCCCCTGACGCATCCCCGGCTTCGGTGTGGGAGGCAGCCCGATGAAAGGCGACCTTGCGTTCCACCCAACCGCGCTCTCCCCACAGCCGTGCATAGGCGAAGAGCGCTAGCACGACGATGACAACGATGGCGACAAACGCGAGGATTGCAACCAGTGCCGGATCGAATGTGGGAGGCGCGTCGCTCGGCAGCCATGACAGCTTCATTTGCAAGGGAACAAAGACGAGAAGGGCGAGGATCCCAATGCCGAAGAGGTCCCGGGCGAGCTCACGAAGCGTCCACTCGTACCACCCCGGCTTCCCATGTCGGTCGAGGATCGCCCGCTTGCGGGCTCTGACGTACCTAGCTGGGTCTGTCGAAACCCTGCGGGCGGCGGCCAGTGAGCGATCGGGAACTGAAGTCACGAAACAGGCTAAGGCACGGCGCGATAAGGACCCTCGCCATCCCGTTTGCGACCCGCTCGCATTCAGATCATCAGCTGAGGGGGTCGGGACTGGCGCTGTTCATCCCAGGGCTCCGGCAGACTCGCGGGTGGGACCCGGCCGAACCGCACTTCGAGTTGTGAGCCAAAATGCATAATAGGGGCTCTCACATCCCGCGAAATGAGTACGGAGGGGAAGGATGGAGCCGTCCGCGTCGCCCGCGCCTGAAGAGAAGCCGCTTGTGGAAACGAAAAAAATTGGAGCGCCAAGGATAGTCCTCGCGACCCTCGTCGCAATTATCGTGATTCTCGCGGGCGCGCTTGCGTTCGTCGAATTCTATCATCCTGCCATTCCGCCGACGCCGACAGGGATTCTCTCGGTACAGTCGACGTCTCCCACGGCCCAACAGGGAAGCGTCCTGCGGTTCACCCTGTCCAATTTGAGTTCTAACGCCCATGCGGTCGTCCACATGGGCGACGGCCAGATCGAGAACACGACAACGCCCACGTTCACGCACAAATACGACCTTCCGGGCGCGTATCTTGTATATGCGGAAGAATTTGGGAATGCGAACGGCACTGCCTTCGCGAACACCGCGAACGCATTGATCAGCGTCACGGTCGTCCCTTCGATTCCTTTCCAGCTATCTCAATATCTCTCCGTACCTCAGATTTACTTCAACAAAAGCCTCTCAGGGAATACGAATGCCCCGATTTTTGCGGCGGGGACTCAAGCGTCTCTGTTCGGCGCGTACGGAGAGGCCTCGCAGCTCCGTGACACCAAGGAGTCATTCTGGAACAAGACGCTAAACCAGTACAACAACATCACGGACATCGTCAGCCTCGATCACTACACCTGGGATTTCGGCAACGGGAAGGCGACGGATGTCCAGCCGGACCCGGACACTCTGCTCCCTGCCACGAACCCGGTCAATCAGGCGTACAGCAACGCCGGGTTGTACACGGTCCTACTCACCCTCTGGACCACGGAGACGCTGACCGCACAGTGGCACGATGTGGCGACGAACACGAGCTTCACGAACACGACGACGGTCAACACATACTCGGTCACCGTCGGTCAGACCCTCGCCGTCGGGAGCTGGTCCTTCCAGACGACATCGGGCAATGTGCCGAACCCCGGCGTCATTACGGAGATCGTGAACTCGCCGGGCGGCCCTTTCTCCTTCGACCCTCAAATCGACTACGAGACGACAGGCTTCGAAGTCGTCGTCAACACCCAAGCGACCCTGCTCATCTATAACAGCAGCAGCACGACGAGCTGGTTCCCGTACGTCGCGGATTCCGTGCCCACGGTGGGAAACGGCGTCTCCAGCGATTTCAAGACGTATACGTTCCACATCCGCCCTGGGATGGGATTTTCGAATGGAGATCCGATTACCGCCTACGACGTTTGGTACACCATGATCCGCGCAATCCTGTTCCAAGGAGGTTACCCCGGTGATGCGGACTGGATCCTCTGCAAATATCTGTTCCCAGTCGGCACGCCGCCGCTGAATTTCCAGCCCTTCGTGTCGATCGTGAATGATACGAACAAGGCGGTAGCGTTCAGCGCGATTGTGAACGCGGTGAGCTACAACAACGACTCCCAGACGGTGACATTCCATCTCGCGATTGCGAAGTCCCCCGCGGAGTTTTTCACGTCGATCAACGATGCCCTAGGAACCGGAATCTTGGACGCCGCATGGCTGAAGAGCGTCGGGGCCGGAATCACGTTCACCCCCGACGGATTCCTGGCCTACCAGGACCAGGCGAACGAGGGGAGCTACAACCTACAAGTCCAGTACCACCCGGTCGCATCTGGCCCCTTCGAAATCAACACTTATGTGCCGGCCACGGCGGTGGTCTTGACGCCAAACCCGTACTTCCCAGGAATCCCCGCGATCCCAAAACAAGACAAGACGGTCATCCTGAAGTGGGTGTCCTCGCCGGCCGTCGCGTACCAACTCTTCGCGAGCGGACAAGGTGACATCGTGACCTTGCTGCCGCCGCCCTACTACAAGACGATCAACACGGGCCTCGTGCCGAACCAGGCGCATATCGAAGGACCATTCCCGACGATCACGGAGTTCTTCGTCGTTTTCAACGTGAACATCGCGACGAGCTTGATTTCGACGGACATCGGGCCTGGATATTCAATCCCCTCGGACTACTTCGCCAACCCGCTCGTCCGGGAGGCGTTCGCGTACGCCTTCAATTACACCCAATATGTGGACCAGATTCTTGGCAACAAGAAGTACGGGTTCAACTTCGGGAGTCCGTACTGCGGGGTGATTGTGAAGGGACTGCCGTACTATGTGCCTCCGACCGGCCTGCCGGGGTGTCCGACCTACGACTTAGCGAAGGCAAAATCCTTGCTGTACCAGTCCGGAGAGTATAACACATCCGTGAAGATTCCCATCGTCGTCCCGACGGGGGACGACACGGACTTCCTGGCGGCGCAGGTCCTTTCGGCAGCCCTAGCGTTCATTGATTCCAACATTGTGATGACGCCCGTGTCCATCACTTTCCATAATATCATCGGGTACTCTACGCCCGGCGCGAATCCGATGCCAATCTACTTCCTCGGCTGGATCGCGGACTACCCGTACCCCTCCGACTACACGGACGCGATGTACCTCGAAAAGGGGACATATCCCGGGCCGAACGGATGGGACCAGACGTACCTGAACGGCCTTGCCGCAGCGCACCCGACTGAGGCGGCGTTGTATCGGGCGCAAGCCTCAGCTTTCGCGAACCTGACGGCGAATATCACGGCGGCGGACACCGCAACGAGCGCAGCCACCGCGGCCGCGGACTACGCGGTGGCCGAGCAATGGGGTGTCCTGTTGTACATGTACGTGTACACGTACCAGGCTACGGGCTTCTGGATTACGAGTACGTTCATTCACCCACACAACAACGATTGGGGCTTCCAGGAGAACCCGACGATCGGCGCAGGCGCCGATTCAGCCTTCTTCTGGTGGACTAAGGGGTAACCTTTTTCTACCCCTTTCATTTGGCCTTTCCGGGGCGACTCCAGTGAAACTGTGGGTCTACGTCCTTCGAAGGCTAATCCTGCTTGTGCCGACCTTAATCGGTCTCACTCTTCTCGTCTTCGCCCTCGAGCATGCGGGGGGGCCTTCGGTTTTCCTCGCCCTGTACATCAATCCGCATCTGACGGGGTCGGCCAGGCAACAGCTCGTCGACCAACTGACCGCGCGGTTTCATCTGAACGATCCGATCTACGTCCAATACTTCTACTGGCTCGGCGCGATCCTGCAGGGGGATTGGGGGACGTCGGCGCAGAATGGCCAGGCCGTGACGACCAACTTTGTCTGGTTCATGCCGAATACGATCATGCTGACCGTCGTGGCGTCCCTGCTCACTTGGGTCATCTCGATCCCGATCGGCGTGTACTCGGCCACGCGCCGCGACTCGGTCCTCGACCAAGGGGTTCGCGTGGCAACGTTCACCCTCTACTCGATGCCGATCTTCTTGATCGGCTTCGCGTTATTCCTGACCTTCGGGACATCCTGGCACTTGTTGCCAGCGCAAGGGAACATCGATGATAATCTCTTACCGACGCTCAGCTCCAAATCCTGGTTCGACAGCAACGCGGTGTCCTACCCGACCCATATCTATCTCATCGACGCACTGCTCCACGGGGACGTGCCGATCGCCTGGAATGCGTTCCTGCACGTAATCCTCCCTGCCGTGGCTCTGACGCTCGCCCTGTTGGCGGGCATCATCCGGATCCTTCGGGTGTCGATGCTCGAGGTCCTCGACCAGGATTACATCCGTCTCGCGCGGGCCAAAGGCGTCCCGGAGCGAACGGTGAACAACTTTCACGCAAAGAAGAACGCGTTGCTGCCAACGGTCACCACGTTTGGCTACCTTGTCTCGGGGCTCTTTGGCGGCGCGGTCGTCATCGAGGAAATCTTCGGATTCAAAGGGATCGGTTGGTGGACAACGATGGCGTTCCTGAACTCAGACATCGCCGTCGTCATGGGATCTACCCTCGTTTTTGGGATTGTTCTCGTCCTCACGACGCTGATCCTTGACATCTTGTATGGCTTCCTGGACCCGAGAATCCGGTACGAGTGAATGCATGGAGACCATCAAGGAGGAGAAGGGACGCTTCGACGAATGGAAGCTCTCCGCGAGGGTCTTCTTCGCGAACCGGACTGCGGTGGCGGGTCTCGTGATCTTCCTTCTCTTCGTCGGGGACGCGATTATCGTTGAAGTCGCCCCCGGCCTCGTTGGCGTCCAGTATCCGGACTCCGTGGTTCCACCGTTGTTTTCTATAACGCACCCGGAATGCGTTAACCAGGCCCCCGAACCCCCCTCCTTCGACCACCCGTTTGGGACGACGGAATATGGTGTGCCTGGTGAGGGATGTCTTGATGTGCTCCAACTCGTCATGAAAGCGATTCGAATCGATCTAGCGATCTCGCTTTTCGTCGTCTTGGTGGGCGCCGCGGTCGGTACCGTCATCGGCGTAGTCTCCGCATACATCGGCCGACTACTGGACGAGGCCATGATGCGCATCACCGACGTTTTCTTCTCCGTTCCCTTTCTCATCTTGGCCCTCGCCCTCAGCTTCGTACTCGGCCGAACAGTGTTAAACATGGCATGGGCCCTGATCATCATATGGTGGCCGCTGTACGCTCGATACGGACGCAGCCTCACCCTGTCGACGAAGGAAGCCACCTACATCGAAGCGGCAAAAGCGGCCGGATCGGGCCGGCTCAAGATCATGTTCAAGCATATCTTTCCCAACGTCGTACCCCCCGTCCTCGTGCAGATCTCCCTCGATGTGGGAACGGTGGTTGGAATCTTCGCAACGTTGGCTTTCATCGGAGTTATCCCGAACGCTCTGGTCCCCGAACTCGGCGCCCTTGCGAACATCGGTCTCAACCTCGCTCCCCTAGGCTATTGGTGGACGGTCATCGTGCCAGGCGGGACGATCACCCTGTTTTCCCTCGCCGTCAACTTGATGGGAGATGGCCTTCGGGACGTCATCGACCCGCGGAGACGGAGCTAGCGTGGCGGACGCGCTCGTGATTCGCGACCTCCACGTCCAGTTCCATACGCGGCGCGGAGTCTACAAGGCGTTGAATGGAGTCAACCTGCGCTTACGTCGGGGCGAGGTCCTCGGGATTGCGGGAGAAAGCGGGTGCGGGAAGACCACCATGGGCCTGGCGGTGATGGCCCTCCTCCCGCGGAATGCGTCGTTCCCTCAAGGCCAGATCATCTTCGACAACAAGGACCTGATGAACCTTCCGCGCGAATATTGGGAGCGCGTCGGCGATCGGTTCAACCCGAAGCAAAACGAGCGGATCTTGCGGCGCGTGAGCAAGGCCATGGGGCGGATTCGTGGCGTGCGCATCTCGATGGTCTTCCAGGAGCCCATGACCAGCTTGAACCCCGTGCTGTCCGTGGGCTTTCAGATCGCCGAAGCAATTTACGTCCACGACCCGGCATCGCTGGCCCACCGCGTTCTTGCGCGCACAAGGGCGACCCCTTCGCAGATGCCGGAGCTCCTCGCGATCTTGGGGACGGCGCGCGACGACGAAGCCGCTGTAAAGGAATTTGCGGCGAAACACGACCTGCTCGGGATTGAAGATCAAGTCTTGTCCGTCTGGAGGCGGGATGACGTCCACATCTCGCGGAAGGAAAAGGCGATTCGATTGCTCGCCGGACAACAGATCCGACCTGTGGAACGGAACATCGTCGAGACTGTGGCCCGCGCCGGCTCGATCCCGCCGCGCTTCTCACGCGTCCCAGTCCTTTCGCGCGTGGTTCGTCGGGTCCTCCTGAAAGAAGGATACCGCAAGGCGCGCGAGCTCCTAACCTCCCTAGGGATTCCTCACGCCGAGCGCGTCCTGAAGATGTATCCCCACGAGCTCTCGGGCGGGATGCGGCAGCGGGTTGTCATCGCGATTGCGTTGGTGAACAATCCGGAAGTCATAATCATGGACGAGCCCACGAGCGCCGTCGACGTGACCGTCCAGGCGCAGATCCTCGAGCTCGTCAAGCGCATTCGGACTTCCGTGTCGGCCGCCTTCCTGGTGATTTCCCACGACCTCGCGGTACTGGCCGAGGTGTCTGATCGAATCGCCATCATGTACGCCGGTCGGATCGTGGAGGTCGCGCCGACTGACAAGATCCTCCGCAATCCCCTTCATCCGTACACGCAGTTGCTCATTTCCGCGATCCCAACATTGGAAGGCAAGCCCGTCGAGGGCATCAAAGGAGAGGTCCCGGACATGCGGGCCTTGCCTGCGGGATGCGCCTTCCACCCTCGCTGTCCGTTCGCCTTCGAGAAATGTCTCGAAATCATCCCGATCGACTTGCCTCATGACCGCGATCAGCTCGTCGCCTGTTGGCTCTACGAGGCGAAGTAGCGTGATGATTGCTGCGTATGGGCTCAGCAAGTTCTTCCCGATCCGTGGCGCGCTCCGATCCACGATCTCGCTGAAGGCAGTCGACGACGTCGGCTTGAAAATACAAAACGAGCAGGTCGTCGGGCTCGTTGGCGAGAGCGGCTCCGGCAAGAGCACCGTTGGTCGTTGCCTAATCCGACTCCTCAATCCGACGGATGGGGAGATCCTCTTTGACATTCCGGATTCCGAGCTCGTCGAGTACGAGAGAGCGCGTGCCGACGTCGAAACGAAACGTGTCGACGCCATCGCTGACCGGTTTTCCCTACTCCGAGCGTCGTCCGCCGAACTCCAGTCTCTGCGTCGGCTGGCCAACATCGTATTCCAAGATCCATACTCTTCGCTCAACCCGAGGATGAGGCTCGCGGACATCATCTCCGAACCGATGCTCTCCACGCGGTTCTGCTCGCGGGCCGAAGCGGCGATTCGCTCCAGGGAACTCCTTCGCGAGGTGGGCCTCCCTGAATTCTTCGAAGACCGATACCCTCACGAACTTTCAGGAGGACAAAGGCAACGGGTCGCCATTGCCCGAGCCATCTCGACCAACCCGAAACTCTTGATTCTCGACGAGCCAACCTCAGCGCTCGACGTGTCCGTCCAAGCCCAAATTCTCAACCTGCTCCGCGGCCTCCAAGAGAAACACGGAATCAGCATGCTTCTGATCACGCACAACATCGCCGTCGTCGCGTATCTCGCCGAGTACGTGTACGTCATGTACGCCGGTAAGATCATGGAATGGGGAGAGAAACAGAAGGTGTTGAGAGATCCGCAGCACCCGTACACGAAGGCGCTGATGTCTTCGGTCCCAGTCATCGGCGAGACGATGACGCGGACGATTCTCAGGGGGGACCCGCCGAACTTGGTCAACCCTCCGATCGCCTGTCGGTTCCACCCTCGCTGTCCCGTGGCCTTTGATGTCTGCGGGTGGACCGCGGAGGAGGTCGCGGAGGACCTCGAGTACCTCCTTGGGGGCAAGTACTATGGGACGTTCGGTGATGGGGTGAGGGTGACCACGGAAGGGGAACGGACGCTTACTATCCAGGGCACGGCGGACGCTCAACGGATCCGGGAGCTCGTGGGGCTCGAAAATCAAGAGGTTCGGAGCCTGAAGAGCGTCCAAGCGATCGATGTCTCGGACGGCGCCACTGTCCTCCGGCTCTATGAGCCCGTGGAACCTGAAATGTACCCTACTCCTGACGGGAGACAAGTCAAGTGCCTGCTCTTCCGACCCGAGGTTTCAGCTCCGGCGGCAGATTCCTGAGTCTCGGACTGCCGCTGGCCCCACCAATCGGGCAAGTGGCAGTCAAGTGGCGCGGACTCGATCCCTCACTCCTCTTGCTTCGGTTCGTACACCGCGATCGCGTCGATGCTCACCCGGAGACCCGGGAGGTCCAGGCCCAGCCGGGCGGTCGATCGCGCCGGCGGCTCCTCCGGAAAGAACTCACGGTAGGCCTCGTTCATCGCCTTGAAGTCCGCTGGATCCGCGAGGAGGACCGTCGTCCGGACAACGGAGCGCATCGCGAGTCCCAGTTCCTCCAGGATGGACTGAACGTTGCGGAGGCATTGATGCGTCTGACCGCCGATATCGGAAGCGGCCCATTCTCCCGACTTCGCTCCGGCGACGAGCGGTGCCTGTCCGGATATGAAGACGAAACCGTTCGCGACGACGCAGTGGGAATACGGACCCACGGGTTTCGGGTGGTTCGGGAGCTCAGGGACGTCTTTCATCTTCACACGGGATTGTGGCGGGACGCAAAAGCATTGTGACACACCTCACCGAGGTCCTCGGCGGAAGCTTCCCTCGAGCGGGTCGAAAGTCTCCAGGGAGACCGGCGTACTCCGGGTTCCATGGATGCAAGAGTATATTAAATTGGGACGTTGTTCAGAGGGAAAATCGTTTCGCGCGGAAGCCATGGGTGAGGGATCGATGTCGAAACGGTCGCTTGCATTGCGCGTCGGCGGCGCCGCTGGTGATGGAGTGTCATCAACCGCCGAATCCTTTGCCAAAATCAGCGCTCGAAGCGGCCTTCACACCTGGACGTATTCTTCATATCAAAGTGTGATCCGCGGCGGTCACGTCTGGACTCAGGTCCGCGGCGGCTTGGATCCCCTCCTCTCCCATGGGGACGACCCGGACGTCGTCCTGTGCTTGAACCAGCAAACGATGGACGTCCATCAAGCAGACGTCCCCGAGGACGGCGCGATCATCTACGATGTCGATTCCGTGAAGCCGGATCCGACGAAGATCCGGAAGAACGTGCGGCTCATCGGGATCCCGTTGCGGAAGAAGGCCCAGACGCTCTCGCCGAACGCGTTGATGCGGAACACGGTCGCGCTGGGGGCTGCGGTTCAGCTATTCGACATGGATTTCCGGCATGTGGAGAGCGCGTTCAAGGACATCTGGGGCGACAAGAAACCGGAAGTCGCACAGCAGAATCTGCAGGCCGCGAAGCTCGGGGCAAGTGCCGTGGTCGAGATGGGCGGATCCCTTCACCTGGGGCTCGCCTACACGAACGAGGCGAAGTACCTGATGACCGGGAACGAGGCCCTCTGTCTCGGCGCCCTCGCGGCCGGCGTGAAGTTTCTCGCGCAGTATCCGATGACCCCGGCGTCGTCGATTCTGCATTGGATGGCCTTGCACGGACCGAAGTACGGCGTCGTTGTCAAGCAGGTCGAGGACGAGTTGTCCGCGATGAACATGGCGGTCGGCGCGGGCTTTGCTGGGGTTCGCTCGATGACCGCCACGTCCGGTGGCGGTTTCAGCCTCATGGTCGAGGCAATCGGTCAGGCCGGCATGACGGAGACGCCGCTCGTCGCGGTCCTCGTGCAACGGAGCGGACCTTCCACCGGATTGCCGACGAAGACGGAACAGGGAGATCTCAACCTCGCTCTGGGGGCGGGCCAAGGTGACTGGCCGCGGGCGATTCTGGCTCCGCGTCACCCGGAAGAATGCTTCTCCCTCACGGCCCAGGCCTTCAATCTCGCAGAGATCTACCAGACGCCGGTCATCGTGATCTCGGACCTGTATTTGGGGGAGGGATTTCGGACCGTCGAGAAACCCGATTTCAACGTGCCCATCGTCCGGGGAATGATGGCCGCGGACGGTGGGACCGCCAAGGACTTTCGGCGATATCAGATCACGGAGAGCGGGGTGAGCCCGCGGGCCTTGCCCGGGACGAAGGGATTCCAGTTCATCGGGGCGACGGACGAGCATATGGAGAGCGGGGAGCTGATCTCCGACGTCCTCTCAGGCCTCCCAGAATTCGTCGAAGAGCGGCGGAAGATGCACGAGAAGCGAATGCGCAAGCTGGACGGATTGCGGAAGGACACGCCCCGTCCTGAGATATGGGGTCCGAAGAACGCGGACCTGACCGTGATCCTATGGGGCTCCACCTGGGGCGCGGCGCACGAGGCGATCCTCCAAGTAGAGGAGAAAGAGGGCCTGAAGGCCAACAGCCTGGAATTCCCGACGATCTTCCCATTCCACGTCGATGAGACGCTGCAATTGCTGCGCGGCGTGAAGCAGTCCCTCGCGGTGGAAGGGAATTACACAGGCCAGTTCTCCCGACTGCTCCGGGCGGAGACGGGGTACAAGCCGGACCACTTCTACGGACGGTACGACGGCGAGCCGTTCGCCTCGCGGGACATCGCGGACAAGATCGTCGAGGTGGTCGCATGAAAATGGAGTTCGAGATGGACACGTACAAGTCCGAGATCAAGCCCACATGGTGCCCAGGGTGCGGAGACTTCGCCGTCCTGCGCGCGCTCCAGACGGCGATTCACGCCCTTCAGCTGGAGCCGTGGAACATCCTCATCGTGTCCGGCATCGGATGCTCGAGCAACCTGCCGCACTTCCTCTCCACGTACGGCTTCCACGCGATCCACGGTCGGGCGCTCCCCGTCGCGGAAGGGGCCAAGCTTGCAAACCCCGACCTGAACGTGATTGTGACCGGGGGAGACGGCGACGGCTACGGCATCGGTGTGGGTCACTTCATCCATGCGATGCGTCGCAACTTCGACATGACTTATGTGGTCATGAACAACCAAATCTACGGCCTCACCACGGGCCAGGCGAGCCCGACGTCGGAGAAGGGAATGAAGACGAAGTCGACGCCGATCGAAGGTGTCATTGAGAACCCCATCGATCCGATTTCTCTGGCCCTCGCCTCGGGGGCTACGTATGTCGCACGGACCTTCAGCGGGGACGTGAAGACGATGGCCGAACTCGTGAAGGGGGGGATCGAGCACAAAGGGTTCGCCCTCATCGATTGCCTTTCGCCGTGCGTCACCTACAACAAGGTGAACACGTACGATTTCTTCCGCGAGCGCGTGTACGACCTCGCGAAGGAAGGCCACGATCCGAGCGACATGAAGGCCGCTTTCGCGAAGGCGATGGAGTGGCCCGCCGTGCAACGGGACCGGATCCCTCTCGGGCTGTTCTATCGGAACAAGGACCTGCCGACCTA
>Ga0209376_1004611_pt1 | contig 11910 bp, 10 predicted proteins | sample GraSoiAngelo_134_FD_185891 | JGI IMG/M metagenome (GOLD analysis project Ga0209376, IMG submission 185891) | Grasslands soil microbial communities from the Angelo Coastal Reserve, California, USA - 14_0929_05_30cm (SPAdes) (version 2) | ecosystem: Environmental > Terrestrial > Soil > Grasslands ... | reverse complement strand
AAGGCATTGGCGAAGATTTCATTCCAGAAATCGCAGATATGTCGTTGGTCACAGATGCGTTTGAGATTGACGACGCAGAAAGTTTTGCGACCGCGCGAGAGCTTTTGCATAAGGAAGGAATCTTCGGCGGTTCATCTACCGGCACCCTTCTCGCCGGCGCGCTGCGATATTGCCGACAGCAAACGAAACCAAAACGTGTGGTCACTCTCGTTCCCGACACCGGCAATAAATATCTCTCAAAAATGTACAACGACTTTTGGATGGCCGAGCAGGGATTCATTCATCGCCACCCGCACGGCGATCTGAGCGATTTGATCTCGCACCGATACGAAGCGGGCGAAGTGATCACGGTCGGGCCCGACGATTCGCTGCTGACAGCCTTCAAGCGAATGCGCGGCTCGGACGTTTCGCAGCTTCCGGTCGTCGATAAAAACGGACGCGCCATCGGCATTATCGACGAATCTGATCTCCTGGTGAGGGTGCACCGCGATACATCGCACTTCAACGATCCGGTAGAAAAAGCGATGACCGACCGGTTAGAAACGCTGCCGCCAGACACGAAAATTAAAGACTTACTGGATGTATTTGACCGCGGGCGGGTCGCTATTGTCATGGAGGACGACAAATTTCTGGGGCTGATTACGCGCACCGATTTGCTTTCTTATCTCCGGCTTCACATGCCGAAATCGGCCACGCCGCCAGAACGAGAGTTCGTCTAACGAATCCACAGCAACAATGAAAAAAGAACAGGGCTTCGCGACGCGCGCCATTCACGCCGGTCAGAAACCTGATCCCACGACCGGCGCGGTCATGACGCCGATTTACGCCACGTCGACATACGTCCAGGAAAGCCCGGGAAAACACAAAGGCTACGATTACGCGCGCTCAATCAATCCAACCCGGCTCGCCTACGAAAAGTGCATTGCCGATTTGGAAAGCGGGACGCGCGGCTTCGCCTTTGCATCCGGCCTCGCTGCGATGGCGACAGTGCTCGAGCTGCTCGACAGCGGCTCGCATATCGTCGCGAGTGACGATCTTTACGGCGGCACCTTTCGATTGTTCGATCGAGTGCGGCGCCGCTCCGCGAACCTCGATTTTACCTACGTCGATTTGACCGACCCGGAAGATCTCGACCGCGCAATCAAAACAAACACGCGCATGGTTTGGATCGAAACGCCGAGCAATCCGCTGCTGAAGCTGGTCGATCTCGAAGCGATCGCCAAAATCGCGCGCAAGCGGAAAATCATTTCTGTGTCCGACAACACATTTGCCACTCCCTGGATCCAACGTCCAATCGAGACGGGCTTCGACATTGTCGTGCATTCCGCGACGAAATATTTGAACGGGCATTCCGATCTCGTGGGCGGCGTTGTTGTCGTTGGCGAAAACAAGCAACTCGCTGATCAAATTGCATTCTTGCAAAATTCGGTCGGCGCAATCGCCGGCGCATTCGACAGTTTTCTTGTTTTACGCAGTTTGAAAACGCTGGCGCTCCGCATGGAGCGGCATTGCGCGAATGCGCTGGAGATTGCGCGCTGGCTCGAGGAACAGGGCGAGATCAAATCAGTCCATTATGCCGGCCTCAAATCCCATCCGCAGCACGATCTGGCCCGCCAACAGATGCGCGGTTTCGGTGGCATGGTCACCATCGTTTTGAAGACGGACCTTGCCGGAACGCGGCGTTTTCTCGAGAACACCGAGTTGTTTGCGCTGGCAGAAAGCCTGGGCGGCGTTGAGAGCCTGATCAATCATCCTGCACTCATGACCCATGCCTCAGTGCCGAAGGAGCAACGCGAAAAGCTCGGCATTACTGATTCGCTGGTTCGCCTCTCGGTCGGCATCGAAGACGTGCGAGATTTGATTGACGATTTGAAGAGCGCCCTCGAAGCGATCTAGCGTAGCACGGCCCACAGCCAAAGAGCCTGTGCTACAATACACGCAATGGGCAATACATTCGGCCGGCTCTTTCGCGTCACCACTTTTGGTGAATCGCATGGCGGCGGCATCGGCGTGGTGATCGACGGTTGCCCGCCGCGGATCGACATCTCTGAAGCGGAGATTCAACGAGAGTTAGATCGCCGGCGGCCGGGTCAAAGCAAACTGACGACGCAACGGAAAGAGGAAGACCGATGCGGGATTCTCTCTGGCATTTTCGAAGGGAAAACGCTCGGCACTCCCCTCACGATAATGGTGCGCAACAAAGACGCTCGGCCCGAAGATTACAGTGAGATCGCCGGCAAATTTCGGCCGTCACACGCCGATTACACTTACGAGGCTAAATATGGAATTCGAAATTGGCAGGGCGGGGGCCGCGCGTCTGCGCGCGAGACGATTGGTCGCGTGGCCGCGGGCGCGATTGCCAAAAAGATATTATCAGGTTTGTACGCGCACTTCGAGATCGTCGCGTACGTGGCACAAGTTCACGGCATCGTTGCAAGCGTTGATCGCGCTGCTGTGAAAATGAAAGACGTGGAAAAGAACATTGTTCGGTGCCCGGACGCCGTCGCTGCAAAAAAGATGATATCGTTGATAGAGCAAGTTCGTGACGAGGGCGACTCAGTTGGGGGCGTGATTGAGTGCGTTGCACGTGGCGTCGCGCCTGGGATTGGCGAGCCTGTTTTCGACAAGCTGGAAGCAGACCTGGCGAAAGCGATGCTGAGCATACCGGCCACCAAAGGCTTTGAGATCGGCTCCGGATTTGCAGCGACGCGGATGCGCGGTTCGCAGCACAATGATCCTTTCGAAATGCGCGGCGGAAAAATACGCACAACGACAAACAACTCCGGCGGCGTGCAGGGCGGAATCAGCAACGGTGAAGACATTTATTTCCGCGTGGGATTCAAACCGCCAGCGACGATCGCGCTTCAGCAGAAAACCGTCACGAATTCAAAGCAACAAAGCGAGCTCGCGGCGCGCGGACGCCATGATCCGTGCGTTCTTCCTCGAGCAGTGCCAATTGTGGAAGCGATGGCCGCGCTGGTATTTTGCGATCACGCGCTGCGACAAAACGCGATCCGTTCGTCAAGTCGATAATAGATCTCGCACAACGTCCACAGTGGACTCAACGGCATGACGGAGAATGAAATTGCGAAGCAGATTTTAGACGCAGCGTTCCTCGTTCATACTAAGTTAGGTCCAGGTCTTCTCGAATCGGTCTATGAGGTCGTAATGGCTTACGAGCTTAAGAAAAGAGGCTTAACGGCTGAGCGCCAAAAAGCAATGCCGATCATGTACGACAACGTTCGTTTTGATGAAGCCTTTCGATCCGACATCGTCGTAAATGGGAAAGTCATCGCAGAGCTCAAATCGGTGGAAGCGCTGCTGCCAGTTCACGCGAAGCAGGTCCTCACGCAGCTCCGGCTGAGCGGATTAAAGCTTGGACTCCTTATCAATTTCGGCGAAGCACACCTGAAGGACGGAATAAAGCGAATCATTAATGGTCGGTTAGATGACGACGCCCCCGCCGAGTTTTCATTGTGACCTTTGTGGACGTTGTGTGAGGAGTCTTCTGGCATGAACTACATCGCCACCATCGGTCTTGAAGTGCACGTGCAGCTCAAGACGCACTCGAAAATGTTTTGCGAGTGCCCGGTGACATTTGGAGCCGAACCAAATTCGCATACTTGTCCGATCTGCCTGGGTCTGCCTGGCGCTTTGCCAGTGATGAATCGGGAAGCGTTGCGCATGACGGTTCTTACCGGGCTCATGCTCGGATGCGACATCGCGCCGGTCTCCAAATTCGACCGCAAAAACTATTTCTATCCGGACATGCCAAAGAATTACCAGATTTCCCAATACGACATGCCGCTTTGCACAAATGGCAGCGTGCCATTGCATGACCTCGCCTATCCGAAAGATGCGCAGAAAAACATCGCAACCCCAGACAAGGAAGTGCATCTCGTGCGGATCCATCTCGAGGAGGACGTCGCGAAGAGTTTTCATTTCGAGAACAGCACAGGGATTGATTTTAACCGCGCCGGCACTCCGTTGATGGAGATCGTGACGCAGCCCCAAATCAATTCGCCAGAGGAAGCGTTCGCGTTTTTAACGGCGTTGAAACAAATCCTGATCTACGGCGAAGTGAGCGACGCCGACATGGAAAAAGGGCAGCTGCGCTGCGATTGCAACGTTTCCGTACGGCCCGAAGGGCAACGGGAACTTGGAGCAAAAATTGAGATCAAGAACATGAACTCGATCAGCGGCGTGCGGCGCGCTCTCGCTTACGAGATCCGCCGCCAAATCAGCGTACTGGAGAGTGGCGAACAACTCGAACAGGAGACGCGCGGCTGGGACGATGTCGCGGGCGAAACCTTTCTCATGCGCACGAAAGAGTTCGCACACGACTACCGCTATTTTCCAGATCCTGATCTGGTGCCCGTGAAAACTGACGTATTGGTGGCTGACGTGCGAGAGCACGTGCCAGAGTTACCAAAAGCGAAGCGCGCGCGCTTCGTGGATCAATATCAGGTCAGCCCGTACGATGCGGGCGTGCTGGCGAACGATCTAGAGCTGGCAAGATATTTTGAGGCGGCCGCTAAAGGCGCTAAGAAACCGAAGAATATCGCCAACTGGATCCTAAACGATTTGCAGAACGCGCTCAGCGCCGCCGGTAAGGCCATCCATGATTGTCCGATTCCGCCGGAGGCGCTGGACGAGCTGGTTAACCTCATCGACACCGGGAAAATTAGCGGCAAGCAAGGCAAGGAAGTGTTCGCGGAGATGTTTGCGAGCGGCAAAACCGCAGCTACGATTGTGAAGGAGAAAGGGATCGAGCAATTAAGCGATGCTGGCGCGATCGAAGCGCTCTGCGACGACGTGATTGCGGCAAATCCCAAGCCCGTGGCAGATTACAAGGCGGGTAACATGGCTTCGCTGAATTTTCTCAAAGGCCAGGTGATCAAACGCTCGAAAGGGAAGGCGAATCCGCGATTGGCGGGCGAAATCTTAGAGAGGAAGTTAAAGTAGCGCGAGCCTCCGGCTTGCGCATCAAGACTCGCAAGCGAGGACGCTCGCGCTACCATGAAAATCCTAATTGCCCCCGACAAATTTAAAGGCGCGCTCCACGCGCATGAAGTTGCGGAAAACATTGCCAAGGGGCTGCGCGATGTGCTGCCGGACACAAAGATCGACATCGTGCCGATGGCAGACGGTGGCGAGGGAACTGCGGAAGTGATTTGCGGTGCACAAGCCTGTACTTGGTTGCAATGCAAAGCACACGATCCGCTGGGTCGCGAGATCGGTGCGCGTTACGCTTGGATCGAAGACGCGAAACTCGCAGTGATGGAAATGAGTGAAGCCGCCGGAATGCGACGGTTAACTCAAAGCGAACGTGATCCGCTTCGGGCAAATACATTCGGCACTGGCGAAATGATTTTGGACGCCGCGAATCGTGGCGCGAACGAAATCATTATTGGCCTTGGTGGCAGCGCAACAAACGATGGCGGATTCGGAATGGCGCGCGCTTTGGGTTTTCGATTTCTCGCGCATGAGCACGAGTTAAGAGGCGTGGTTACCGAGCTGGCTGGTCTCGAGCGAATCCAGAAGCCGAAAGACTTGATCCTGCCGAGGCTTATTGCTGCGGTGGATGTGAAAAATCCATTGCTCGGCAAGAATGGCGCGACGCGAGTGTTTGGTCCGCAGAAAGGCGTGACAAAGGACCAGATCGACAAATTGGAACGGGCACTGACCAGACTGGCTGATGTTGTCGCCGAAGAATTTGGTTTTGATTATCGCGATAAAGCCGGTGCGGGCGCAGCAGGCGGACTGGGCTTCGGCCTGATGAGTTTTTGCGGCGCGAAAATTCGACCGGGGTTTGACGTTGTAGCAGAGGCAGTCGGCCTCAAAGCGAAAATCAAAGATGCCGATGTTGTGATTACAGGCGAGGGAAGTCTGGATTGGCAGACCCTCGAAGGGAAAACGCCAGCCGGCGTGGCGCAACTGGCGCGACAACTCGGAAAACGTGTTTTCGCAATTGTCGGCCGCGCAAGCACAGATCGAGAAGTCCGTGAGATTTTCGACGGCGTTTCTGAAAACACGCGACCGGGAATGAGTCGGGAAGAAAACATGAAACGCGCAGCGGAATTATTGCGCGAGAACGCGCGCGGGTTGGCCTACGATTTGTAGGGCGCTTCTGCGAAACGCCAGTGACTTAGCGCGACTTCTTTGCGTTCCTCGGATCGTCGGCGGGATTCACATAATTGATCTGCCACGGGCCGATGCCATGGAGTTGAATGACCGTTTCCCCTCCGAACCATGCGGTATGCTTCATGCGAGCGGGCCAGAAGCCAAATGAGCCGGCAGGAAGTTCTTTCGCACTATTGCGGTCGAGCGCTTCTCCGGTTGCGAGGTAAACCGCACCTGAAATTACAGTGACCCGCTCAGTTTTTGGATGAGTATGCGGCGGTATATGATAGCCATCGGGAAACTGAAATCGCACCACGAACGGGCCTTCTTTCGTTGGATCGCCTTCCAGCATGGCCATCTTCGCTCCAGGAGGCAAAGCCGCTGGTCCCTCCTTCCATTCGATAGTTGTCGGAGGATAAAGGCGCATGTCTGTGGATTGCGTCTCTTCGGCGGATAACCGGCCGTGGGAGATGATCACCGCTGAAAGCGTAGCTAATGCGAAACCGGCAATAGTTTTCATGAATGCACTATTGGTGCCTGATTTCATGGCGGCAACTCGTTCAGCAAAGTTCGCGGAACTGCTTCGCGGTTTCGACGTAGCTCCAGGCCCAGCGCGCGATGTCCTTCTGCTCGTCGAGTGTAAGTTGCCGGCGAATTTTCGCGGGCGACCCCAAAACGAGTGAGCCGGGCGAGATTTTCATCCCGATTGTGACCAGCGCGTTTGCGCCAATGATGGAGCGCGCGCCTACCTCGACATCGTCGAGAATAATGGCGCCCATGCCAACCAGCACTTCATCGTCAACCTTGCACGCATGGACGACGGCATTATGGCCGACGGTGACCAACTCGCCCATTGTTGTCGGATAGTTCGTATCGACGTGAACAACAGCATTATCCTGAATATTTGAGCGCGGGCCGATGATGATGCGGTTGATGTCGCCGCGGAGCACCGCACCGTACCACACGCTGGATTCTTCTTCTAGAATCACGTCGCCGAGTACCGTCGCGCCTGGGACGGCCCATACGCTCGAATGAATTGTGGGACCTTTTTTCAAACGCGCAGCGATGCCGGCGTGTCCGGTCGGCAGTGTATCTGGCTCGATATGCATTTAACAATTAACGTCTAACATCGAATGCCCCACCCGCCTTCGCAAGGCTACGGCGTGGCAAGCATCCAACGCCGAAAACGACAGAATCGGATTTTCTTATTCGTACGTCTGAGCGATTATAAGCACCGCATGCCTGAATTTCCTCCAGAAGAAGTTACGCCATTCGTTTTCTCCGATCCTACCGGTAAACGCTGGCCACGTTTGCGCTTGATTCTGCTTATTGGTGGCGTCCTGTTTTTTCTGGGGACGGTGCTGTTCGTTCAGACGCTTTTTGTCACGCTGCACATGAACGTGCCGTTTTCCCTGCGCCAGTTAAAAGGCCAACTGAAAGCGTTGCAAAAGGAAAATCCGGCCGGCCAGTTGTCTGTGAGCTCGCTGTTGTGGCAGAAATTTAGCGCCGCGCGACAAGCGGCCAGAAAGCTTGCTGGCCCAGCGCCAACGACTTCGCCGCGACCCAGGAAGAAATCGCCCGATAACGAAGTACGGCTCGCATTTTACACCAACGGAGATCCGTACAGCTACGCCTCGCTTCAGCAACACGCGGCGCAGATTACCCATCTTTGCCCGGAATGGATGACTGTGATGAATGGGATGGGCGACTTGCAAATCGACGGGGACACCCGGCTATTGAAACTGGCCGCGACCAAGGGGATCGCTCTCATGCCGCTGCTGACCAACCTCGTCGGTGATACCTGGCAGCCGGAAGCCATCGAGAATCTGGCGCACGGGCCACCGGCGCGGCGGGATGAGTTCATTCAACGTGTGCTTTCGGTCTTGCGCAGCGCGAAAGCTTCCGGCGTGGTGATCGATTGGCAGCAAATTGATCCGGCTTACAAAAAGGACGTCACTAAATTTATCGACAAGTTCGCCGACGCGTTGCACGACGATAACAAGGAGCTGTGGCTGTGCGTTCAGCCGGGCCAGGAGCTCGATTACATCGATTTCGATGCACTCTCCGACAACGTCGATCGTTTCGTGGCGATGTTGTTTGATGAAACTTCAGACACCGATCCACCGGGACCACTGGCGTCGCGGTCGTGGTTTGAAGGTTGGCTACGCGTCCTGCTACAAGATTCCGACACCAAACAATGGATCATCGCGCTCGGCAGCTATGGGTATGATTGGACGATCGGCGCGAAGAAAGCCGAGCTGATCAGTTTTTCAGAAGCAATGAGCCGCGCCAATGATGCCGAAATCAAGAGTGCAGAAGTGGCCGGACCGAGTTACAGCCCGTACTTTTATTTTCAGGACGAGGACAAGGAACACGCCGTCTGGTTTCTGGATGCCGCGACATTCCTCAATCAATTGCGCGAAGCGCGCGACCAAAAGGCGGGCGGTTTCGCGCTTTACCGTCTCGGCAGCGAAGATCCCGCAATCTGGGACGCGTTAAGCGTGCCGCGGGATTTCAAGTTCGATAATCAAACGCGACAATCGCTCGAGCTGATCAAATCGACGGACACGATAACGGACGTTGGCGATGGTGAGATTGTCACTGTTGACGAGGATCGCATGGATGGGATGCGAAAGCTCGCTGTGGACGGGGACGGCTATCTGACGGCGAAATACGTGACGTTCGCGCAATTCCCGACGCTTTATCATCAAGGCGCCGGCGGCGAGCGCCAGGTCGCAATCACTTTTGACGACGGCCCCGATCCGCGATGGACGCCAAAGATCCTGGATATTCTCAAAGCGGCGAACGTGAAAGCTGCGTTCTTTTTGGTGGGCGTAAACGCGGAGCGTTACCCATCGCTTGTTCGTCGCATTGTCAACGAAGGGCACGAGATCGGGAACCACACTTATTACCATCCGAATCTGGCGCTCTGCTGGCCGGAGCACATCCGGCTTGAACTGAATGCCACTCAGCTTTTGCTCGAAACAATAACAGGTCGCGCGACCACATTGTTCCGCCCGCCTTACGCGTCTGATACGGGCCCGACGCAACTGAGCGAACTCGCTCCGCTAAAAATCGCCGAAGACCTCAATTATCTCGTGGTCTTGGAGGATATCGACCCGCAGGACTGGGCGAAACCTGGAGCGGACGTCATCCTGCAGCGCGTGAAACAGCAAAGGCACGATGGCAGCGTCATTTTACTGCACGACGCGGGTGGCGATCGCTCGCAGACGGTGGAGGCGCTTCCGCTCATTTTGGATTGGTTGCATACGCGAGGCGACACCGTCGTACCCTTGAGCACGCTACTGGGAACGACGCGCGACGCTGTGATGCCACCCGTGCAAGGCAACGCACAATCACTCACCCGTCTGGTGAGCAGCACCGGATTTCGCGTGTATCACAGTATCGAGCAATTTCTCTGGGCATTCATGATCGTGGCGACGGCGCTGGTGGTTATTCGCGCGCTGGTTGTCATTTGGCTCGCGTATCGTTTTCGGCGCGGACCGAAAACAGATTTTGCCGAGCCGATCAGCGTGGTGATGGCCGCTTACAACGAAGAGAAAGTGATCGCGGAGACTTTGCGCACGCTTCTCGCCACAGAATACAAGGGCGAAATCGAAGTCGTCGTGGTTGACGACGGGTCGCAGGACCAAACCGCTGCGGAAGTTGAACGCGTAGCAGCCAGCGAGCCGCGCATCCGTTTGTTGCGGCAGGAAAATTATGGGAAAGCGCGTGCGCTGCAACGTGGTCTCGCGGCCGCGCGCAATGGCATCGTTGTTTTCATTGATGCTGACACGCAATGTCAGCGCGATACACTGCCACGTTTGCTCGAGCCATTCGCGGACGCGCGGATCGGGGCGGTGTCAGGTCATGCGAAGGTCGGAAATTTGCGAACGTTTATCGCTCGCTGCCAGGCTCTGGAATACACCTGCGGTTTCAATCTGGACCGGCGCGCTTACAACCGCTGGAACTGCATCACCGTTGTGCCCGGCGCGATCAGCGCGATCCGAAAGGATGCGATCAATGAAGCGGGCGGTCTGAGTCTGCAAACTCTCGCCGAAGACACTGACCTCACTCTCTCATTGCACCGAAATCGCCAGCGCATTGTTTACGTCCCCGACGCAATTGCGTGGACGGAAGCGCCTGAAACCGTGCGCACACTGGCGCGCCAACGTTCTCGCTGGGCTTACGGCACGCTGCAATGTCTTTGGAAACACCGCGACATGGTGTTCAACTGGAACTATCGCGCGCTTGGCTGGTTCAGTTTGCCGAGCGTCTGGTTTTTCCAAATCATTCTCGTGGCCGTTACGCCAATGGTGGATTTGTTCCTGATTGCGTCGCTGCCGTTCGGCGCGTGGAACGCGGTGTTGCCATTCATTATTATTTTCCTGTCGATGGACGTGATCCTCGCCACGCTCGCCTGCCTGCTCGAGCGCGAGCCGATCGTGCGCGCCTGGCGCATTTTACCAATGCGATTGATTTATCGGCCGATGCTCAGTTACTGCATCTGGAAAGCGATCCTGCGCGCAATCAAAGGCGCATGGGTAAGCTGGGGCAAACTCGAACGCACCGCCAGCGTGCCCGTGCGAGCTTAGACGCAAGATAACCATCGTGAGCTCTTCCAACTCCCCAATGGACGTGGCATGACCTTGTTAGACGAAAAAATGTTCGCCTTTTATTACGAACATTCGTCTAATTCTCGTTAGGCGTATAGCGCGCGCAAGGTGAGCAAACTTTTGTCCGCTTATCAGTATCTCTTCTACAAATATTACCGCCTACAGCGCTTTTGGTTTGATCCGGCTGCAGATTACGGCGCGCTCGCATGTCTCCTCATCGTTGAAGCCCTGAACATCTACACAGTCTTTTGCGCTACCGACCTGTATGCCGGCCGGCATTTGCTGCCGCGCTTCTCGTCCGCTCACAGTTTATTGCTGCTTGCTGCGCTCGCGATTCCTCAGTACTTCGCGCTCGTTCACCATCACAAGTACAAGCGCATAGCGCAGCGTTTTGTGCATGAGACCGCACGGCAGCGTCTGGTCGGTGGCATCGCAGTCGCCGTTTACACCATCGCTTCGTTTCTTGTTTTCTTTTGGCTTCTGAGTTTGCTACCCAATACGCCTAACCAATCGCTGGAGCCAACCGTTGGCCGCTGTGTTGTCCACGTTTGATTTTATGAAACAGTTCAGAGTGTTTACCATGCTCGCCGCCGCCAGCGGTGGCTCAGCTCCGTCTCGTTAGGCCTATGTCCGTTGCAAACCGACTGAGGATTCTGGCGATCGTTCTCGCGCTCCTCACTGTCCAACTTGATGCAAACGAGGGCCAGAAACAATCTCTGGGGCCGAGAAGCCTACAGTTTACCACCACGTCCGTAAGGGCTCTGAGCGCCCGGATGACGCTGAAGCGAGGGCACAGTACCGGGGGAAGTTTAGAATTGTCGATTTTTAGCGACGACCGCGGATATATCCGCTCGAAGGTCACAAAAAAATTGATTCCTCGGCCGGTCATCGAGAATGGACGCTCCGTCAAGGGAGATGTCCGAATTGTGTTCGTCGTGAATCAGGAGGGCCGCGCGGTAATGCCTTTCGTGGTACACTCGACAAATAGGAAGCTGAATAAGACGGTGCTGGACATAATCACTCAGTGGCGTGGAACCCCGGCCCTCGATGATGACCGAGGTCATTTTGCCAAGGCCGCGCGGTGGCTCTGCATTGGCGGCGTTTTGCAATTGGCGGGTGAGCTGGTCGATCTTCTCCTGCAGCAAGAGCACAACAGGCTGACTGTTGCCTA
>Ga0209376_1004608_pt1 | contig 11913 bp, 12 predicted proteins | sample GraSoiAngelo_134_FD_185891 | JGI IMG/M metagenome (GOLD analysis project Ga0209376, IMG submission 185891) | Grasslands soil microbial communities from the Angelo Coastal Reserve, California, USA - 14_0929_05_30cm (SPAdes) (version 2) | ecosystem: Environmental > Terrestrial > Soil > Grasslands ... | reverse complement strand
ACGTCACCTTTGCGGATGGCCGCAAAGTATTTGCCGGCGCCGCCGAGGACGTTGTCCCGCAATAGCCGGCAGCATCGTCGGAGTTCTATATGAGAAAGAGTAGTTTGTCCGTGCTGTTGTGGCTTGCCGTCTTCGTAATTATGACGGCGCCCGCTTGGGGTCAAGCCGTTCCCACTCGCCAGTCCATCCCACGCACTGCAGACGGGAAGCCGGATTTCACAGGCGTGTGGGCTGGGCCAGGCTTCACTCACAGGGTCGGTCCGAACGACACCGACACTCCCAGAGTCTCCAACTTTGATCCCAAAAACTTCGCTCCGTTCAAAGCGGGAGGCGAGGCCCTATTCATGCAGAAGGAGACCGGCGAGGTCCTGCATGACGATCCGACAGCGAAATGCTTGCCGGACGGGTTCCCGCGTGAAGCGCTGGCGCCATACGCAACTCAAATTCTTCAGCATCCTGGTGTCGTCATCTTCCTTTATGAATACATGCACTTCTTCCGCGTTGTGCCCACAGACGGGCGCCCTCATCCGAAAGATGTCGAACCCACGTTTATGGGAGATTCGGTGGCGCATTGGGAGGGAGACACCCTCGTCATCGATACGATCGGATTGCGTGAATGGACGTTGGACGCCACCACGCGTCCGGCAATCCGCTATCACAGCGACGCGCTCCACGTGATCGAGCGGATCCAATACACCGATCCCATGACCGCCTTCTATCAAATTACTATCGACGATCCCAAGATCTTCACCAGGGCGTGGTCCCAAGACTTCGGAATGAAGCTCCATCCCACATGGAAACTCTACGAACAGGTGTGCGAGGAGAACAACAGGTGCGAGGACGGGAAATGCACCGCCTCGGACGCGCAGAAGTAAATTCTACTGATTTAACTGATCCAGTTTCAGATCCGGCAGGTGGTGCTCGAGGAGACTCTTGTTGTTCTCCATGCACCAATATTCCATGAGTTCTTCGCCCGGTTTCATGCGCGCATACACGCGCGTGTTCTTGACGGGCTTCGTGTACATTTTCGGATCTTCCCACGTAATCTCGTAATTAAGACGCTGGGGATCCGCGTAGCTGATGCGCTCTGTCACATGAAGCGCGTCGCTGGATGGGTGCTCGGCTGTATCGATGTATGTCTTTCCATTGAAACCGATCGAGTCGATGACCAGCGTATCGCCTTCCCATTTGCCTACGGAATGTCCCATCCAACTCGGTTCCAGATCTTTGGGATGATCACGTCCATCCAGATGGACGACGTGAAAAATATTGTTCGATTCATAGAGGAAGGCCAGGCGATCGGGTTGGTGCATGATCGCGAGTGGATACTCTACTTGACTTGACCGCGAGTACCCCCAAGGCAGGCAGTAAGCCGTGAAATCAATTCGGGGACCTTTGAATCGCTTTGCGCCTTCAGGAGTAAGGGAAAGCTCTCCATTGCCCTTTTGTGTGCACCCCGGTGTGCCTCCTCCGCATCCCTTTCCATCCCGCGTCACGTCAAGAACGCGCGGGTGGTCCCAAACGCCGCTGAAGTCCGGCTTTCCGTTGGCAAGCCGAGGGATCTCCTTCGAGACATCGGACTGGGCCGCGCCCGAAATCGGCGTCAGGCATAAGCCAGTGACGATTGCGAACGCGATGGCGATCAGGCCATCGAAGCGGATTTTCATTTTGGCGAACTCCTTTCCTGTTACGAAGGAACTGTGTATTCAGGAAATCCTAGCCGAAATTGCTCCGATTTCATAGGAAGGCAGATACCGATTCCCCTCCTCGCAGAGGAGAGGTGGCGCGAAGCGCCCGCGTGGTCAGTTCGCCAAAACGTTTCAGCCGCTCTGAGCATTATTACGGCTTCGCGCTATCGCGCTCGCGCTTCGCGCCCGTCTGCGGCGTTTCGGTGGCTTCGCGACTTTATATCACCGCTATAAAGGTTTCCACGCCGCTCGTCGATACGCAGGGAGAACGGATAACCGTAGCGCGGGTCGTAACCGCCGTTACAGTTGGGTATAACTATGAGAAACATACTCTTTGTCGACGACCAACAGGAAGTTTTGAATGCGCATCGTGAGTCCTTGAAAAAATATAGCGGACAGGTGGAAGCCATATTTGCGCTGGGGGTCGACGCCGCCCTGGAGGCGGCTCGGAGGGTTCCGATCGATGTCGTTGTCACCGATTTGCACATGCGTCAACTGGACGCTACGACGGTTCTTCGACGGATCAAGGAGGACCATCCGGACATCATCCGTCTCATGTTGTGCTCGCCTTATGAATTCGATTCGATCTTCATCGCCCTCCCGATTGCACAGCAGATCCTCGCGAAGCCTTTGGATCCAGACGCTCTGTTGAACGTTGTTGAACGGACCTGCCGGTTGCGCGAACTACTCACGGATTCGCTGCGGAGGAAAATCGGCGCTCTCGAGCAACTGCCTTCGATTCCCGCCGTCTATTTGGAGTTGAACCAGGCGATGGCGGATCCATATGTGACGAACTCCAAGATAGCCCGGATCATCGAAAAAGACCCGGCGATGGCAGCCAAGACCCTTCAACTGGTCAACTCTGCCGCCTTTGGCCTGGTGAAACAGATCACGAGCCTGCATACCGCCATTTCTTATTTGGGCATGGACTTGGTCAAGAACCTGTCGCTCGCGGTTCATATCTTTGCCGCTCTCGATGGCCTTGGCGTCGGCTCTTATTTCTCATTCCACACCGAACAACAACATGCGCTGATCACGGCGAAGGTGGCAAAGCGCCTCGTAACGGGACGGCGTCAAACCCAGAACGCATACACAGCCGCTCTGCTTCACGATATTGGAAAGTTGCTGTTGGCCGTGTGTATTCCGGAAAAGTTTATAAAGGCGCAACTTGCGTCGAAGGCCACCGGCCGGCCATTACACGAGATCGAGGCCGAGATACTCGGTATAACTCATGCTGAAGCAGGGGCTTACCTGCTAAGCCTTTGGGGCCTGCCCTATCCGATCGTCGAAGCAGTCGCATATCATCACAATCCTGCCGCAGCACTGGAGAAAACTTTCGATGTTTCGACGGCGGTTGCCGTTGCCAATGCTCTGGTTGAGGAACCTTCAGGGAACATACCGCCGGCGCTCGCGGAGCACCTGCAACTTCTTGAGGTGATTCAAGAACTTCCGGCCTGGACCGCAATTGCGAATGAAGAGCTCCAACGAATCCCCGCTCCGAAGGGGGCAGTCCCAAAATACTCCGAGAGCGCCGCGCTATTGCCAAATTGAACTGGATCGCACCGCTTGATTGATTTCTTCGCTAAGCGAACCAAGATTCTTTTCCAGAAAATAGATATGGCTCCGAATATTACGTTGCACCGGTGTGACACGCGTATTCAGCCGGCTTCTTTCGAGCGCGAGAATGTTCAACAATTCCCGCTGGCGGGTCTTCAGCGCCTGTAACTGTTCAACAACAGTGTCCGGAATAGGCCGGACTTCCGGACGGGCCAGTTCTGCAAAGTGCGCCAACAATTCTGCGTGACTTCGATCCCCCCGCGCTCCGACCGAGCGGGCGAACTCGCGGACATTGCGACGGGACACGAACGCAAGCGGCAAGCCTGTAGTGGCCAGGGTGCCGGCCACAGGCAATTCGATGCCGCCTTGCGCTTCAATCACAATGATTTCCGGTTGTACGGAAGTCAGCACATTCGCGAGTTCACAGATTCCTGCGTCGTCGCTGTTTGCAACCCATTTTTGACCTGCCGGCCGTGCTGCGGCCTGCAGGCTAGAGCGACCGATGTCCAAACCTACAAATACTCCGGCATTCATCAAAAACTTCCCTTTCGTTTCGGTGCGGTGGTTCTTAGCAACTCCGCTGCCAAAGCTCTTCCATGAAAATCAATGAAGAACATAAATCCCATGCCAAACATATGGAATTTTTGGATGAGACGGCGTTATCGGTCCGCAGCCGGGGCCGATCCGCCGCTGAAGAGTTCGCGGCCGTCGGCCAATTTGATGGAACGGCCATTCCCGACCGCTCCTCCGGCTTTAACGCGAAACCCTGTAATTTCGACCTCCGTGCCCGGCTTAATCGTGTCTGTCCGCCAACCGAGTCTGCTGAGAGCGTTCGGCGCACCAAGTTCGAAACGCCAGTTGGTTAACCGTGCCTTCCAGTTCTTTAACATCGATATATAGCCACGCATGCGGATTAGTCAATTCAAACCTTCTCAAGTACGGTATCTCGCGGGAATACGCCACGTGGCCGTTGAAATTGGCCGTGTCCACCACGAGCGTATTTCCTTCCCAATGGCCCAGGGCATCGCCCATAAACAAACGGGTATTTTTACCGAAGTGTTCCCGCCGGTTGAGGTCGATCTCCCGGCTGGTGTGGTTGTAATCGTAGACAATCACAACCTTCCCCGGAGGCTGAAGGATCGTATACGGGTTGTTGCCGTCTTCACCCTCGAATAGTCCGGGCAGCGCGCATCGTGAATTCAGTTCAACGTGCTTGAGGTCTTTCGCCGGATTCATATCCAACAGGAATTGCCGCCTCTTCGCATCTTCATCGGTTTCGGGTCCGCCACTGTAGGGGCGCTCTATGAGCGCCCGCGATGTATTTCTTGTGCAAAGCTGCGAGGAGAGGAATGCTAATGTAGGTTGTCAGAATTAGTGACAATTCTCGCCACAATTAATGACAAGACTCGGCACAGCCACTGCGTAACAGTTCAGCGGGATCACCGGTGCGAGTAAGTAGGCTATCAGCGGGTCTTGTGATGACGATGGGAACGGGGCAGAAATCGGCGGCGATAAGGCTTGCGGTGTTGGGTGGCGGAGCCGTCATCATCGACACTCTGGCGAAAGATGTGGTAGTGGGTCTGTATCCGCTGAGCGTATTCGGGAGATTGCAGCAAGAGACGAAACAGATTCAGCAGGGCCGGCGAATACGGAGTCTGAGGATTTAAAGGATCCAGGAACGGGCCCTTCGAGTTTGGGGTGGTGACCCAAGAGCCACCCCATCGCTTGTAGAACTCGACGCTTTCCCAGCCATAGTTAATCGAAGCCCAGATCTTGTTCAATTCGGTGTCGGATCTTAGGACGACAATCATGACCCGGCGGCAATCACAACGCGGTTCGTCGCAAAACGATTCCAGGAAACCGTATTCTCCATCGGGAATGTCGGTTCGGCCGGAAACGGTCACGGACCGGGTTTCGCGAGCAGCGAGATCTGGAAACCGTTCCATAAAAGGGATCATAGGCATTGGGCACCTCCAGACGTAGCGACGAGCGGATAGCCTGCGGGATTTTACCGAGAATGCTGGACAAATCCGGTCACACCGGCATGCGCGGGTTGAGTTATACGAGTGTCCAACGGCTCGGGTGCAGCGCCAAGGTCATCCTTTCTTCTTTCGTCGTCGCTGCGCCCGTCTGAAGCGGGCATACAGAGCCACTTCTTCAAGATCGTCGTCATCCAGGTCGGCCGCAGCACTGAGAAGGCCAACCGCCCGTGACTCCCGTGACTTTGATTGGGCCTGAGGAAAGAAAACATTAATCGGCACGCCAAAGAACCGGGCCAGGGTCTCCAGGTCGGAAATGGACGGTTTGTATGTGGCGGTCTCCCAGCGAGAGATCGTGTTGGCTGTAGTCTTCACGGCATGAGCCAGTTCCTCCTGACTGATTCCCTCGCCTCGGAGAGTAGTTCTCAGTTCGCGAATCTGATTGCCGATCTGTTCGTAGATGTTCGGCATGGTCATCCTTTTATAGGATGTTACCATCCTTTTGGTGTTGACATCAAATTCGATGCTGGATGATACTTCCTTTTGTAGGATGTTGTTTGTCCTATACAAGGAATAGCATCGGAGTGACGAAACAGTAGAGAGTCCAACTTGGAGATCGATGCCGGAGCTGTTTGAGGAACAAAGCTGCAGTCATTTGAGGTTCGTCGTCGACAAGGGAACGACTGAACCCATGCGCGTTGATCAACTGCGGAGGGCACGGGAGCCGGTAAGCCGTTCAAAGTCCGGCGTGCAGGGCAAGGTCGCGGATGTTTTCCATGGCCGCTCGCGCCACGCGGAATCCCAAAACGAACTCAAAGCGTTCCAGATTTTGCTGGCCACGGCGCGTGCGGATGCGTGGCAGGAGCAGCCGTTTGTTCTTGAATACCACCATGAAGGCGCAAAGCACCGATACACGCCGGACATTCTGGTGATCTGGGGCGCCCATAAGCAAGTCGTCGAAGTGAAGGACGATGCCGAGGCGGAGTTGCCCGAGAATCAGGTGCGCTTTGCGCTCATCAGCGGATTGCTGGCCGAACATGGTTACGATTTCCGAATCTGGAAGAAATCCGAGATTTGCGCGGAGCCACGCCTCAGCAATGCCAATCTCGTATTGCGGTATCGCTGCGTTGCCGTTCCACCCTCGGAGCGCGAACGACTTCGGCGGGTGTTTTCATCCACACCGGAATTGCACTTGCGTACACTTGCGGAAACGTTCAACGCGCCGGTCCAAACCGTGCTTCGGCTAGTGCTCGACGGCACGCTGCACATTAATTGGTGGGAGCCTCTCGGCCTGGATTCCAAGGTGAGTATCGTGCCGGTCGGCCCCCAAATATGGCCTGTCCCTCCTCCGACAGTCTCGCCAACATCCTTCCCGGAAGCCATATGTTGCTGAATGGGCTAAGACCGGGGCGTTGCCTCCAGATTGGGGCGGCGAAGTTCGTCATTCGCCAAAAGCTGAACGAGGATCAATGGCAGCTGCAAAATGCCGTGACCGGAGAATGGTGCACGTTTGCCGAGGATGATCTCCTCGAGCGCTTCACTCGAAATGAACTGACGTTCGATCGGAACGCTGACGACGAGCATGCGTCCACTACCGAGAAGGCCGCCGCTAATCTGGCTCGCGATCTTTCCTCGTATCCACTGAACCTGGTCCGTTTGGCGCAAACGCGTGTGCAATATCTGAAAGAGATCGACCGGCGGCAACCTATGGCCATTACCCGAAAAACCATGGAGCCGCTCATCCGGTCGGTAGCGGAGGAAGTGAAGGACACAAAGCCGCCAGGCTGGCGCACGCTTGCCCGGGACTACCGCAAGTGGCGAAAGACTGGCCGGGACATTCGTTCGATCATCTCGAGGTTTTCCGATCGCGGGAGACGCGGCGGCCGAATGCATCCGGAAGTCCTGGCCATCAGCGAACAAGTCATTGAGGAGTTGTACATGACGGCGGAACGCAAACGAGTCCCCGAAGTGCATCTGGAAATCGTCCGCCGCGTCTCGGATCGAAACAAGTTCCGGCCGGAAACTGAGCCACTTCCGATTCCAAGTCAAAGAACGATCTATCGGGAGATTGCGCATAAGCCGCCCTACGACGTCATGGTGGCGCGCTATGGCAAACGCCGGGCTGAAATGGAATTCCGGATCTCTGGCGCCGGCCCGGAGACATCCCGTGCTCTTCAACGGGTATCGATGGATCACACACCCAGCGACATGATCGTTGTTGACGACGCCAGCATGTTGCCGCTGGGTCGGCCGACGATAACGTCGGCGCTGGATGAGCACACGCGCTGCCCCATGGGCTTCTATATGGGTTTTGAACCGCCGAGTTGCTTATCCGTGATGAGATGCCTGAAACACGCGATTCTGCCCAAGACGTATGTTCAACGCGAGTTCCCATCGATCAAAAACCGCTGGGAATGTTACGGCGTGCCGGAACTCGTCGTCGTGGACAATCCGCCAGAGTTCCACTCCAGTCACTTCGAACGTGCGTGTCTCGAAATCGGGACCGACATTCAATACGCCAAAGTTCTGGTCCCCTGGTACAAGGGAAAGCTGGAACGGTTCCAGGGCACCATGAATCACGATTTAATGCACGGCGCACCTGGAACCACGTTCAGCAATGTCTTCGAACGCGATGATTATGATCCCAGCCGGCACGCTGTCGTTCTGCTCAGCACGTTGCGCGAGATGCTTCACAAGTGGATCATCGACATCTATCTCGAAACGCCTCATTGCGGCATCACGGACACACCGGCGCATCGATGGCACATCGAAGTGGCCGCTTTGCCGCCTCCATTGCCGATGAGCGCCAGCGAACTGGAAGTCGTGCTCGGAATGACGGCTCAACGCGTCGTGTTTCATTACGGCATCGAGTTGGAGGGCCTGAAATACAACAGCCCGGAACTCGGCGAACTGCGGCGTCGGACTGGACCAGGAGTCAAGGTCGAGTTGACGTTCGATAGCGGCGACCTCGGCCAGATCTACGTATTCGATCCGTTGAAAGAAACCTATCTCTCGATCCCAGCCGTGGACCAAACCTACGCCAAAGGAGTGTCTCTCTGGCAGCACAAGGTAATCCGGCGCTACGCTCAACGGCAACTGAATGCGCGGACAGACATCGTGGCGTTGGCCGAGGCCAAGGCCGAGATCCGTCGACTGGTGGAGCGTGACTTCAATCGCAAGTCGACTCGTGGCCGGAAACGCCATGCGCGCTTTATGGAAGATCACTCCAAAACGACGATCTCGGCAGTGACCATTCAGACCTTATCGGAGAGGAATCCAGACGATTCGAAAGCGGAAGCCCATCTTGCCAACCATACAGTGCAAGGCAAGCGCATTAGTGAAGCCGACGTCTTTAGCGATGAAGAGGTTCTACCCGTTTTTGAAACCGGCTTCGACTTACCTCTGCCGCCGGTTCGTGACGCCGTTGACGCCACAGACGCTTCTGTCGCCGAAGCAGGTGAATCGCGCCAATGACACCGACGACCGAATCGATGGATCGATCCGAACGTTTACTCATCAAATATCCGTTGTTCAAAACCGCTATTGCGCGAATCCAGGCGTGCTTTGACAGCCACAATGCCACAGCCGAACCGGACTGCTGCCCTATCGTTGGCGAAAGCGGCAGCGGCAAGACGACCATCGTTTCCTACTTCGCCAGCCTCCATCCGCGCGTGGACCACAACTGGGGCGTCGAAGTGCCGGTGCTGGCCGCCAAGGTGCCTGCGCGGCCCACCGTGAAGAGTTTTGCGGAAACATTGCTGTACCAGCTTGGCGATCCGCTGTGGTCGCGCGGCAACACGGTGAGCAAGAGCATTCGCTTGCGAGAATCACTGAAACGCTGTCGCGTGCGCCTGCTGGCGCTCGATGAGTTCCAACACTTCGTCGATGTCCGGCAGGCCAGTATCGTGAACGATGTTGCCGATTGGCTGAAAGAACAAGTCGAGGAAGCCAAACTCGCAATCGTGGTTGCCGGATTACCACGGTGTTTGGAGGTGCTCCGGCAGAATGAACAGTTGCGTCGCCGTTTCGGCGCGACGCTGCGTGTGGGAGCTTTTCGTTGGGACGTCAAAGAGGACCGCACAACATATCGGGCTTTCCTTCGCGCCGTCGAGGAACAGCTTCCCGAATACGACATGCCCAACCTGTCCGATGTCGACATGGCTTTCCGCATGCACTACGCATCGTACGGCCTCATCGGCTACACGATGAAAATCATCCGCGGCGCCGCCCGGATCGCCCGTGCTCATCCACACCGGCAGGTCGCGCTCCGTACACTATCGCAGTCGTTTCGAGAGCATGTGTGGTCGGAACGCCTGGATCATCCCAATCCGTTTTCTGAAAACTTCGATGGCGATACTGCGCCGCCCCTGACAGTCCCGAGCACAAGCGCCTGTGTTCCGCACGTCGCGGGCAATCATCGTGGCGACCGCGTGGAGCTGCACGCATGAACATACCGATCGCTCCTGGCGGCCGGGTCCTCTTCCGCGTGGATCCGCTGCCCGGCGAGAGTCCGCGCGGCTAATTATGCCGTGTCGCTCAGGAGCACAGTTACTGCGGCCCTTTATCCCTGGCGCAAATCGCCGGCTTACCTCCGTTCGGTTTAGATCGGGAAGACAGAGTCGAGCAGATGGCTCATGCCCTGCGGCTTTCGACTGAGGAGTGGCGGACGATGTGCTATCGCCCCATCCATAAGGAGCGCGGGCGTTTCCTTCAACGATTGTTCTACGGCAAGCGTGTGAGCGCTGACGATCTGAATTACAGGTGGCCACGTCTATGCCCCAAGTGCCTCCGGGAGCGCCTGATCTGGTGGGCAATCTGGGATCTCAGCCTTGTTACGGCATGCCCCATCCACCGCTGTCTCTTGGTCAACCGTTGTCCCGCCTGTAAGAGAAAACTAGGTTGGCAGCGTCGGTCCATTCACCAATGCCGATGCGGGTTCGACTTTCGGAATCTCATTCCTGAAACGGCAGACCGCGATCTCGTGGTGATCCATACCGCGATCCATCGGACTGCGGGCTTCCCGGCCGGTGCGGCGGTTGAACGGGATCTCTCCGATTACGGCTTTCCGCCCGAAATGCTCGAGATGCAACTCGGTTCTTTATTGAAGCTGATACTGTTCCTCGGTTCCGCAAAGGAACGGCTCCGGAAGCAGCAGCCTTTTTCGGGCACGGATCTTGTGGCCGCGATCGAGATCAACCGCACCGCCGTCATGCTTCTGAGAGACTGGCCGGCGCACCTGTGCGAACGTCTGAGGTCGGTAGCACCGGCAGCGCCTGGAGATCCGGCCGCTCTCACCTTTCGGACCATCTTCGGAAATTTTTATCGCCACTTGTTTCGTGTCCTTCCGCGCAGCGAGTTCGGATTCCTGCACGATGCCTTCGAACGGTTCGTCATAGAGGATTGGGACGGTTTCATCCGCGGCCAGCACCGATATTTTTCGGCCGCTACGCGCCGAAACGCTCAATGGATGACGGCGGACGAAGCGGAGAAAACAGCACGGACCACCAGCGAGCGGATCGTGGACCTTGTCCGCCAAGGTCACATGAAAGGCAGATTCTGCAGCCTGGGACAAAACGGCCGCACGGAGTGTTGGATTCGACGGGAATCCTTCAACCAGTGGATGGCGGCCCGCGACGCGGAACTCGCTTGTTACATGGTTCGGCCCGAGGCCATGCGGACGTTGGGCTTGCGCCATTCCACCATAATGCACGTTGCTTCCGCAGGACTCATCCGTCAGGTTAAGGGCCCGGCACACAACTTCCCATATGGTGATCACTTTTTCCAGCGGGAAGACGTGATGAAGATCAAGCATGCATTCGAAAAGCACGCCGTTGCCGCGAAGCAATACTCGAAACCGACCGAGATCATCGCACTGCGCCATGCGGTGAAGAACTATCTCGGCCGCGGTTCGGGGCTTGCGGCTGTTATCCGCGCTGTCGTTGACGGCCATCTCCAGCCTGTTGGATACACCGAGCGCTTTCCGGGGATCACGGGGTACTTGTTCCTCTCTGAAGATTTGCGCAAGTACCGGCCGGCGCCCAATGTTGAAACGCCTCCTGAAGGCTTTCTCAATTACCGGGAAGCGTCCGCTGTGTTGGAGATTCAACCGGCTGTCGTCCGCGGGATGGTGGCACAAGGCATTCTGACCGCGACTGAAACTCGCTTCGGTTTATCCAAGCTGGTACCCGCTGCCGACATCCGACATTTTGTGGATCAGTACGTGTCTGCAACAGTCCTCGCCAAGCGTTTTAACCTGAAAACCCAATGGCTCGCTTATTACCTGAAAAAGACAAGTACACCGTTCCTTGCTGTGCGGTTACTGGAGAAGGGAAAAGGGCATGCGCTCTTTCTTCGACGAGACATTGCCACACGATTGCCACTGGCACCGATCACGCTTGAGAACAAGTCCGCGGGCAAGCCGTAGGATTTTGCCAATAACCGTGACAGAAACATAGGATTTTGCCAGTAATCGTGGCGAGGATTGTCACCATCTCTGGCAACGAACCACGTGTTCTCGTTTGTTATCAATACCGGTCTTTGTCACGTTCTCTGGCAACCTACAGCTAAAGCGCCAGCCAGCCCCCGTCGACGTGCAGCATCTGGCCCGTCACATAGGATGCTGCATCAGAGGCGAGATAGATGGCAGCACCTACTATTTCCGCAGGGTGGCCAAGGCGTCCGAGCGGCAC
>Ga0209376_1004607_pt1 | contig 11918 bp, 9 predicted proteins | sample GraSoiAngelo_134_FD_185891 | JGI IMG/M metagenome (GOLD analysis project Ga0209376, IMG submission 185891) | Grasslands soil microbial communities from the Angelo Coastal Reserve, California, USA - 14_0929_05_30cm (SPAdes) (version 2) | ecosystem: Environmental > Terrestrial > Soil > Grasslands ... | reverse complement strand
ACGCACGCTTCAGCGGGAGCGCCTTTTGCGGCGGCGAACTGCTCGACATGCCACAACACCATCACCTGGACCACGGCGATCTTCGACCACAGCACCACGGGTTGGGCCTTGACGGGCTCGCACCAGCTAGCCCCGGCGGGGAAAGTCGTGGCCTGCACGGACTGCCACGTGGGGAACAACTACACCTTTACGGTGGCGAACACGGACTGCTACGGCTGCCATCAGCCGGCCTGGTTGAGCACGCAAACACTCGGTGGAGCGGTACCGAATCACGTCACGGCGGGCTTCCTGACCGCACAATGCTCGACCTGCCATGACACGCTGCTGTGGGCAGATGGCAAGTTCGATCACAGCACGACGGGCTTTGCGTTGCAGGGCGCGCACGTGACCACACCCTGCGCTTCGTGCCACGTCAGCAGCGTCGCGCTAACAGCCGCGAACACGGATTGCTATGGTTGCCATCAGGCGGCCTGGTTGAGCACGCAAACGCTCGGCGGCGTCGTGCCAAACCATGTTACCGCGCTATACCCGACCACTTGCCTGACCTGCCACACCACGTGGGTCACCACGGGCTGGCTGGGGGCGACCTTTAATCACACCTGGTTCCGCATTCCGCATAATGGCTCGGTCTGTTCGGACTGCCACCTGGTTGCGACGAATTATAAGACGTTCTCTTGTGAGGATTGCCATACGAGGGCAACCGCGCACCGGGCCGGAATGTCGCATCCTAACGTTTGCACGCCATCTCCCGCATGCTGGTACAATCCACCGACTCGGTGCTACGACTGTCATAAGAATTGACGGGGGAAACGCTTCGCGGGCTTCTGAGGTCTTGGCAGTTGAAATGGTGCAAGAGCAAACTCCTCGGGGAACTGTAGTAGGGGGAAGGAAAGCAAGTGTATCGAACGACTTGGCAGACAAGACTAGCCGCGAGACTCTTTTCGAAGCCATCATGGGCTTTCGCGGTGTTGCTTTGCTCAGCCGTCCTAGTTTCGGTTAACGTCGCTCGCGCGCAGAATCCGCAGGCGGATCAATCGAGCAACAAGCCTTCCGTTTTTCGCGTGAAGTATGTCGCCGACGGCTCGCTCTATATTGATGCCGGGCGCAACGCCAATCTCCAAGAAGCGATGAAGCTTTCTCTGGTCAACCCACCCCCTGATGGCGTGGTTTCTGATGCCGTGCGGTTCCGGGGCTATGAACACATCGCGGAGCTCAAAGTCGTTTCGGTGGCGGATTCCTCTGCGGTCTGCGAAATCGTCAGCTCCAACGGTGAGATTAAGGTAGGTCAATTGGCGTTTCTCACTCCCGACAGCGTGGTCGAACGTCGTCAGGCCGTAGAGGCCACTGAAGAAGAGCAGTATCCCATCGTCATGACCTTCACCTATGGCGACCCTCTCGAGGAAGAAATTCGCACGGTACAAGAGCAAAAGCAGCTTCGAGAATCACCCGTCGGACGGGTCCGTGGCCGGATCGGCATTGACTACGGCGGGATCCATGAGGCTGGCGGGCTCAATTCCAAGCAAGTGGGGTTGTCCATCTCGTCGGACATCAGCAATATCGGCGGGACCTACTGGAACTTCAAGGGTTACTGGCGCGGCAACATGAACGTGAGCAGCTCCACTCCGTCGGGCGCCAATACCACGACGCTCACGGACTTGCTCAACCGCACCTACCAAATCGGTTTATTCTATCAAAGCCCTTATTCGCCGGTCACCATTGGCGTGGGGCGCCTGTTTCTTCCTTGGGCGCCGAGCCTGAGCACGATTGATGGTGGTTACCTGGGAAGGAAAATCACGCGGCTTGCGACGGTTGGTTTCTTCGCAGGATCCACTCCAGATCCGTCCTCATGGAGCTATAATCCAAACCAGCATATTGCGGGGACTTTCGTGAATTTCGAGGCTGGCGACTTCGAACACACCCGCTTTTACAGTACTGCCGGCGTGGCCGTTACCAGCATCCAATGGAAAGTGGCCCGGCAATTTGCATTCTTCGAGAATAACTTGTCGTGGAAGCGCTACATGACGCTTTACAGTTCTTTGCAGGCGGACGAGGCCAGAACATCTCCGTTGCCAAATGGCGGAAGCAATCCCACGGGAATCTCCCAAAGCTATTCTTCGCTGCACTTTCAGCCATTTCACCACCTGGGGTTCGGTGTCAATCACAATTATTTCCGCAGCCTGCCGACCTACGATCCTCGGTTGCTCGGCACTGGTCTATTAGACCAGTATCTGTTTCAAGGCTTTAGCGGCGACGTGCGCGTAGAGCTCGTCAAGCACATCAGCGTCTACGCCAGCTTGGGCCGGAGTAAGGCCACCTCGGACAAGAAGAATTCGCTCAATCAGGCTTTCGGCATCACCTTGCCCAACCTGTTGAAGACTGGACTGCTCGCCGACGTGCATTACTCGAAATTCGATAGCTCGTTCGGAAGCGGCAAATACACCTCCGTTTCACTTTCTAAGAATCTTACCGATTCGTTCCGGCTTCAGCTCTTGGGTGGACATCAGACTTTCGATTCCAGCTTTACGAACAATAATCACTCTAATTTCGTTAATGCCGTCGCCGATTGGAACGTTGGCCCGCGCTATTTCGTGGAGGGCAATTTCGGCTGGTATCGCGGCACCAACATGAATTACCAGCAATGGTCCACGGTTTTCGGCTATCGCTTCGGAGGATATCGCAAATGAGAAACCGCTTCCGCCGCGAAGAGCTTCCAGGTTCCCGAACTTCGTTGACGGTGATGTTTGGGTGGCTCTCCGTGGCCCTGCTGTTTTGCACGGTCACCGCGTCTGGCCAAGCACAGGTGGCGGCCCAACCCGCTAGCGAGACGCCAGCCGCTCCCGTTTCGCCGCCGATGGAGGCTCTCTCACGCGCCCGCGCCACGGTCGAAAAGTTCTTTGAACAGGCTACCAATGTGGTGTGCATGGAAAATGTAACGCAGGCGGTTGTGGGAAAGAACGGGAAAGCCAATTATCGTGAGGAATCTGTCTTCGATTATCAGCTTCAGGCCAATACCAACAGCGGAGCACTGAAGCTGGTCGAATCCCGAGATACGCGCAAAGCCGCCTTCCGTGATTCGGGGCGTACCCTGCTCATCACCAACGGCTTTACCAGCATGCTCCTGATCATCCACCCATCCTATGAGAGCAGCTATACGTTTGAGCCCGCAGGAGAGGAAACCGTCGACGGTGTGAGCTTTGCTAAAGTAAATTTCAAGGCCATTCCCGGTGCTTCTTCGCCCGCGGCGCTGCAACTTCGTGGCAAGAACTATCCCATCCCTCTTTCAGGTACGATTTGGATCGAGCAGCAGAGCGGCTCCGTCGCTAAATTAGTCGCGACCATGGATTCCAGTCTGAGCGATGTCGGTCTTCACAACATGCGCAGTGAAATTCACTACGCCACGGTGCATTTTCATGATCCCGAGGAGGCCTATTGGATGCCCGTATCTGCCATTATCGACGTTGAAACGGCTCGCCAGCATTGGCGCAATATTCATCGCTTCACCGGTTACAAGAGATTTAGGGCCACCATCCAGGTGGAGGAACTCGAGACAAAACGATGAGCGCATCCGCAAGCGTAGGCACTGCAGTCCTGACACGCGACGACCCCGAGAAAGGGCATCGCATTCGCCTGCTCCTTGCTTGGCTGCTGGCCGCTGCCGTTGTTCTGGTGATCGCCGGCTATGGCTTTAACTATTACATGCTGAGTGCCACACAGCGTCCTTTCTCACCCAAGCACGAACTGCTTCGGCCCAGTGGAACGATTGGCATCAAGCTCGGCATGTTCGGCGTGTTTCTGTTCTTTCTCATCTATCTCTATCCGCTGCGGAAGTACTGGGGATGGCTCGGTAAGCAGGGCAACTCCCGCCACTGGCTCGATTTTCACGTTGTTCTCGGGACCACCGCCCCGCTCATTGTGGCGTTTCATTCCTCATTTAAATTTGGAAATATTGCCGGCATGGCTTTCTATAGCATGCTGATGGTCACGCTCAGCGGTTTCGTCGGCCGTTACCTCTATTCGCAAATTCCTCGCGGCCTCAGCGCCGCGGAACTCTCCAAGAAGGAGATGGAAGAGAAGGAAGAGAATTTCCGAAAAGAGCTCGAGGAACAAAAGCAGACCTATGGTTTTTGTATAGACGCGCTGTACCATCTGCCTTCCCCGCAGCACGTTGCCAGCACACCCTTGGTCGAGGCGCTCTTTTCCATGATTCTGATTGACTTCAAGCGTCCCTTTCAGGCGTCAATGGCGAGGCGGCAGGCCGTGGGACTCGGCCCTTGGCTGTTCTCTTTGTGCGGTCTCCTGCACACGTCAGACCGGAAACTGGAGCGTGCCATCAAGGTTGCTCAGACTCAAGCGGCGCTCTCCAAACGCATACTCTTCCTCAAGCGCACGCAGCAGGTTTTCCACCTCTGGCACGTCATCCACCGGCCTTTTAGTTATGCCTTCGCCATTCTGGCCGTTTTGCACATCGGCATCGCCTTGTTCATGGGCTACCGGCTGTAGGCCCTTGCGATGAACGGCCAGTTTTGACAGGATTATGTTGGGAGCGTCTCCCAAGGAAATCGATACACAAATTACCGGTAAGCCGGTCTCGATGTCCCTGGAAAGGATTTTCGCATGAAGCGTATTGCCCTGGCACTGGGGTTGTTGGCCGCGTTTTTCGCCGCCAGCGGATGCAAAAAGCAGCAGAATGACAACGATGCTATTCGCTCCGGAATCATGCAGCACCTCACCGGAGTTGGCACGCTGAATATGACCGCCATGGTGATGGATATCCGAAGTGTTTCCATCAACGGAAATCAGGCCCACGCCGAAGTTGAATTCCGACCGAAGAACGGCGCGCCTCAGGGGCCGGGCATGCAGGTGGCCTATAACCTGGAAAAGCGCGACGGCGCGTGGGTCGTTCTCAAGACCCAGGCGACTGGCGGGATGATCCAGCATCCGGATCCGAACCAAAACCCGCACCAGAAACAAGATGTACATGCTGGTGGCCTCCCGAGGTTCAACGATGTCTTGAATCCGCCTGCTGTCCCGGCTCAGGCGGCCCTGCCGCCGGGCCATCCCCCGGCCAACTCACCTTACCCCGCTTCGCAGCCGGGCCAAGATCAAGCTTCAGCAAAAAAACCGCGCTGATTTTATGGATACCTTTGCCGCCTTCATTGTCGCCGCCATCGTTATTGGTCTCTTCGTGCGCGGTTATTTAAAGAAGCAAAAGAAGATAGAAGCACTAGCCCACGAGGCTGAAGAAAAGGGGAAAATGCGTTCCGACGGCCCCCAATCTCAGCACCCGCATATCGACGCAAACAATTGCATTGGCTGTGCCGCTTGCACGATGGTCTGCCCCGAAGGCGATGTCCTGGTCATGTTGGGTGGCAAGGCGGTCATCGTGAATGGCTACAAATGCATCGGGCACAGCCTCTGCGCGGAGGTTTGTCCTGTCGGGGCCATAACCATGGTCATGGCCAGCCCCAGCATGGGCGGCGACATGGCCTATTTGACGCCTCAATATGAGACCAGCATTAACAACCTGTTCATTGTCGGGGAACTGGGCGGATTGGCTTTGATCAAGAACGCTATAAACCAGGGTCGGGATTGCATCGACAACATCGCCAACCGGATCGCGGCACTGGGTTCTCGCCGGTCCGTGCCGGATGTTCTCGATGTGCTGATCGTCGGAGCGGGTCCCGCGGGAATCAGCGCCTCTCTCCGTGCCATCGAGAAAAAACTCAGCTACCTCACCGTCGACGAAGGCGAAATGGGCGGCACCGTGGCGAAGTATCCGCGCCAGAAACTGGTCATGACCAGCCCGGTGGAATTTCCGATGCACGGAAAATTCAAGAAGACCGAGCTTTCCAAGGAAGAGCTGATCGCTTTCTGGGACAAAGTCTTGCGGCGCTCGGATTTCAAGTTTCGCAAGGGAGAAAAAGTAGAGGACATCAAGAAGGGTGAAGACGGCATCTTCACCGTCATGACCACCAACACCCACCAGTATCGCGCGCACACGGTGGTCTTGGCGCTCGGCAAGAGCGGCAGCCCGCGAAAACTCGGGGTCAAAGGCGAGGAATTACAAAAGGTGATGTACCGCTTGATTGAGGCGGACCACTATATCAACAAGAAAATCCTGGTAGTGGGCGGAGGCGACAGCGCCATCGAAGCCGCCATGGGCCTTGGCCACCAAGTCGGTAATCAGGTCACCCTCTCATATCGTAAAGAGGCCTTCAGCCGCATCAAGGAGCGGAACTCGCAGCGGATACAGGAATCCATTCGCAAAGGCAAAGTCAAAGTGATCTTCAATTCCGCTCCCGTGGAGTTCAAAGAGAAATCCGTGCTCTTGGAAGTGAATGGCAAAACCGAGGAGATCCCTAACGATTACGTGTGGATCTTCGCCGGCGGCGAGCCCCCCACTGCATTCTTGAAAAAGATCGGCGTCGGTTTCGGAAACCAAGACCTCACATCGACGGGGAGCAAAGAAGCAAAACAGGCCAAAGCGGAAAAACAGGCTGCGCTCTCCGGCGTTGGCTCACTGGTTTCTGTCCAGTAAGCGAACTCCGAAAGCTCATCGATTCCGCGTTCTTTGCCTCGTTTTCCGCGCGATTGCCTGGGTGGTGTCTGGATCCGCCGCTCGAATAGCGCTTCCTTTCTTTCCTACGGGCTTCGCGGATGGTACCGGCGTGGGTGTCCAGAAATTCGGATCGCCGGCGGCAAACTCTTTTGATACGTGGGATATCTCGCGGTCGACCGCGTAGAGGTTGCTCTCGGTGCTGGCATACGATTCGCGCGCAATCTGTTGCAGCCGTTGCATCGCCTCTCCGCCTTCCGCTTCCTGCAGATTTTCCTTCCATGAGAGTAGGTCGTCGTTTTGCTTGAGGGCGTGCATGGGCATGAAAATGAGGAAACCCGGGGACTGCATACCCAAGTTCACCTGATAGACACGGCGAGTCTGCTTTGATCTTCTCGAACGCCTCGCCGAGGATCTTAAACGTTTCCACAAATTCGTTCTCCCGCCCCGGCGCCAGGCGCACTTCAACCACGCGCATGAAGCGCGTTTCCGACAGATCGATGCTGTCTGCCTGGTAGCCCAGGTCGTCGCGGCGTACCGCGACGATCGTGCGCTCGCTGATCAAGAGCGCGTCGATCTCCTCCTGCATCCGGGCGAGGTCGGGATGGGCCGCATAGATCTGCTTCCAGCCGTCGAAGGACTGCTCCAGCTGCTCGAACGAGTCAAACGGATCGAAAAATAGCGACTCCCGCGGACCGGTAAGGGATTCGAGGCCAATCCAGGAATTAGGGACTTCTAAGCGATTGCAGGCGCGCGCCATTGCAACCCCTAACTTCTTCCGGGCGTTTGCCTTGCCGTACTGGATTTCCTGGTGCACGAGTAGCAAGAGACTTGGCGGGGCGGGAGCCGGATTCACGCCCTTGGTATCTTGCCCCGAAGAAATCGAAACGTATGCCATTGAGAGTAAAGTGATCGCTGCCCATCGTCGGATAACAGTCATGCGGCATCCCTCCAAGAATTGAAAACCGCCACGGCGTGCCGTGTCACTTGGTGCAAAACTCAACCGCAACGAAACCTGGTTGGCCCGGTAAATGACACGCGGACCGGCGTGGCCCCTCCGAAAAGATGGGTCAGCATCGCGCTCGACGTTCTGAATCTTGTGTGAGCAGTCGGCATCGTGTTCTGAAAACGCGTGCCTTTCAAATCTGCAACTTTTTCGTTCCGTTGGATATACCTGACCGCGGTCGATGACTTCGGAACCAGTTGTCAATGGTTGCCTGCCGTTGACTTCGCCGGGACGTCACAATTCTACTCCAAGTCCTGTTTGGTACGCAGTTTGTGATGTGGCATGTACTACTGAGGGACTCTTGCTGCTAGCGAGAAGCTTCTCTATTTGTGTCCCGCATGCAGGATGATCCAGCGAGATGGAGTACGCTCACCCCAGCGGAATAGGCCTTCAACGGAACCCCGAATTCAAGGAGATCCCGTACTGTGACTCTAGATGGTAATAATTTCCGTGAACCGTTCCTTCGCCGTTGGCGATGGTTAGCTTGCGGTTCTGAACATCGGCCACCCAGTGCGGATTTGCCGACGCCGCCGAGCGCGTAGCAATGATGCGCAGGCGAGCAACTTCCAGTGGCACGTCTCCGTCGCCGGACTGGTCCAACTGCTCAAAGTTGCTGAGAATTTGCGATTTCACCCAGCTCTTGATCCCGCCGGTCTGGACTTTGATGTCGAACAGGAGCGCCGCGGCGCGCTGCGAGTTCACCCCAAACTCATTGCAAAGCGCCAGCGCCTGCCGAAAAATTCCGGCAGCGCTTTCAGCTTGGATATCCTGGAATTCCCGTAGCCTGCCCAGCGTCTTGAACTGCCCCTGCCAAGGCTCAAACAATACGTGCCGGATGGGATCTTGAATGGATCTGGCCCACACCAATTGCTCTTCCTGGGTCTCCCCGAGCATCGCCACGAACGTAGCATAGTTGGGGCCGAATACCTGTCCCACAATGTCCGGATGGTTCTGGTTCATTTGCATGAGAAGCGGTTGCAGGCTGCCTTGGCCAATATTCCACTGCAGCGCGCCAAAGCTCATTCCTTGGTCATCGAAGTCGCCGGACAGCCCGGCAAAACAATCCGGAGGCGGATGGTCGGTTTCCAGGCCTCCGGTGAGCGCCAGACACTGACGGTCGAGTGACTCCTTGGTGACCGTGGGTGCCGGAACGTCCGCCCCGCTGAATAGCGCACCCCAGGTTCCCGGACCGACCTTTCCGTCCACCTGCAGTTGTTGGGACAGCTGAAAGGCGCGAACCGCTGAGTCCGTCCCGCCTCCAAAAACGCCATCCGGCGGACCAGAGTAGAATTGCAGCTCACTCAGCTGCTGCTGAATCTTCAATACTTCCGGCCCGCGAGAGCCAAGCAGATAAACCGTCATAGGCGCCTCTCACGCGAGTTCTGAGAAATCATATTTTGCTCCAGGAGCGGCCCCCAGAGTCTGGGCCGGCCTATGCAGTTAGCATCCGGTCAGACCATGCGGATCATGCTCCACGATGTTCGGTTTCCCGGGAGGTGTTCCTGTTTTCCGTCTTGCATCATCCCCCAGCGCGGCAATTAGGTTTTGGCCTTGTCGGGCCGAAGGGAGGCCAGAGCTTGAAGTAGATCGTGCCAGTAGGGCGCAGCAATGCTCACGAGGATCCCGGTCAGCAGCGAACCAAAGAACTCATAAACAAACACCCGGATGGGAGCCCGCTGCTTTGGATCCGCATTGTCGCTCGGAGGGTTTGCTTGCCAAATCCGGCCGATGCCAAATCCGACGTCGGTGAGAAAACCCCGCATGCTGGTTTGAAAGTTTTTGAGCTTTGCGTCCGCGTCCTTTTGATTCGCTTGTTCCTCGGCAAGTCTTGTGGCTTTCTCGGCATAGGAGCTGGAAAACGTCGCGCGCAATTGCTGATCCGTGTACAGAGACTTCCAGATCGTGAACGCGTTTATGTTCAACAAGAGGCATAGAGCTAACCCCACAGCCAGCGCCAGGTTCTTCATGCGCATTTCGAATGTGTATTTCACGCTGGCAACGTGAATCTTGAGGCGGGAATCAATGTCGGATACCCGTGCGTTTTGATCGAGTTGTTTGAGAAACCAGCTCATGTAGGCGGGAGTCAGGAACTCGTCGCCGAGCCGCTCCCAGTCGATGCTCCTCACCCAGTCGGGTGCCGTGGGATTCTGAACCAACGTCTCCCAGGATTTGCCGGTGGTTTCGAGAGCCAGGCGTTGAACCTCATGTTTCAGGTTGTCCGAGTAATAGTCCCACTGGTTCTTAATCACCGAGGTCAGCGTCTTGACCAGGAGGCTCAGCATCATCATGATGGCGGCAAATCCCGTCAGGGTCTCAATCAGGGAAAGCATCTCAGTGACCTCCCTGCGGCGCCGGCGGTGCGCCGGGCCCTGGCCCCGGCGGTCGAGGCGCGCCACCCGTTTGCGGGGTCGAAGAAGCAGAGGAAAACCTAGGTGGCTCGAACCGCGACCAATTGCCTACTCCCCAGATGTAGACGGCCAGCGCTATCTCCGAGGAGAGAACCGCGTATGCCACTTGGATGCCGCTCAAGGAAATTTTCCCACCCGCATAGATACCGAAAAATGGGGCTATCAATGGCAGCACAAACGGAAGGAGAACGGCGGCGACTACAAAGCCTATTTTTAGTCTAAACCTGGTGGTCTCAAATTTGTTCACGGTGAGGCCCTTTCAACCGCACGATCTTCATTGCCGGTGCTCCTGGCACCCATCAAACTGGCGTAATCGATGAGCGCTGCTTGCCAGCAATCTGCCTGCCTGACAGCTGCATCTGCTTGATAGAACGGTTTGCTTCCACACTTTCAGCCAATCGTGAGGAACGGAACTTCTTCGGCGGCCCCGCAACCTATTTAGCTAGGTAGCCTTCCTGCAAGTGGTGTGCGCCTTCCGCGATACTCCGCAGCTGACGGACGTGGGCGGGTCCTGTGGACTGACGAATCACAAACTCCGGTTCGATGGCGATCTCCGGCACGTATTCACCGCGCCTTTCAATTAGATCGACGACCGTCTGCGCTGCGATTTGACCCATCTTCACAAGTGGCTGCCTTACCGTAGTGAGGCCAGGATCGGCGAACGCCGCTCCTGGAATATCGTCGAAGCCGACAACGGAAATATCTTGCGGCACACGCAGGCCCGCTTCGCGAATCGCCCAGATCGAGCCGATTGCCGAGATGTCGTTGTAAGCAAAAAGTGCAGTGAAAGGATGTTTCCTTGCCAAGAGTTGCCTGGCGAAGGGATATCCGATGGCGGGCGTCGAATCGATGCCCTCCAGTTGGATGGTCAACTCGGGACGAATGCGAATTCCGAGCTGCTGCGCCACTTCGCAGATCGCGCTCCAACGCACGGCGGAGTCCGAGCTAATGGTCTGTCCCTTGATGAAGGCGATTTCTTCGTGACCGAGATCGCGAAGATGTTCGAGGGCCAGCCGGGCGGCGCGCTTATGATCCAGGACGATGTTGGTCAAGCCTTCGACGCGCTCATGTCCTGCGACCGCGACGGTCGGCAGTGGAAGCTTCTCCGTCAGGGAAGTGTCAGTGGTAATGAAGCCCTCCACACCCCGCGTCAAAAGCATTTGCGCGTAGGCTTGCAGGAGCTTTGGATCGTGACGATGGATCACGGTGAGGAAGAAATAATTGTTCTTGCGCAAATATTCTTCAATGCCGCTGATCACCATGGACCCATAGGCGTCGCCGATTTCTTCGGCGATCACGCCAATCGTGTAGGTGCGTTTCAGGCGCAGAGTGCGAGCAAAGAAGTTGGGCCGATAATTGAGCGCTTGCGCGGCTTCGATGATGCGATTCTTTGTGTGCTGGGGAATGGAACGCGCCGCGGGGGAGTTGTTCAGGGCGGCTGAGACCGTTCCCGGGGTCAGCCCGAGACGCTCCGCAATGGTCTTAAGGGTGACCTTATCCTCGTTGCGCAAACCAGATTTCTCTCTCGGCGGCGGCGTCATTCAGAGAACCCTCAGAGTATCTTCCAAAATTGGGATATGGGAAATGGCGTATCCGAGCGCGAGAGTGCCTCCTGCCAGGTTCGCCCGACGTCCCGTGAGCCGCGATTCTAGCTCAAGTTGGGCTTTGTCAGGCGAGTTTTCTGCGCACCAACCTAGGACGAGGTTTCGCCCGAGAACCGGCATGGCGTGCCCCCATTCTGGCCAGCCGGAGAATATCACTATTTCTGCTTGACAACCGCACGACGTGATGGCGGACGCGATCTACACCATCAGTGAAGGCGAGGGCATCAGGACACGAAGCCTCTGCCACCAGTGAACGACAAAGAACGCCGCAAACCCGGCGAAAGGGAAGCGAAACTTTTCGTTTCGGCGCGGAACAGGGTAAGGTCGACCTCAAAATAAACCAA
>Ga0209376_1004606_pt1 | contig 11920 bp, 8 predicted proteins | sample GraSoiAngelo_134_FD_185891 | JGI IMG/M metagenome (GOLD analysis project Ga0209376, IMG submission 185891) | Grasslands soil microbial communities from the Angelo Coastal Reserve, California, USA - 14_0929_05_30cm (SPAdes) (version 2) | ecosystem: Environmental > Terrestrial > Soil > Grasslands ... | reverse complement strand
TCGAGCTGGAGACGCTGCTCGCCGCGGGCGTGCAGCCGGTCTTCTTCCGCGTCGATTCGCAGATGCGGGCGGACTTCGAGGACGCGAAGGCGAAGTCCGCCGGAGCGGCGGCGCTATACGTCATCCACTACGCCGGGTTCCCCCAGGACATGCACGCGGCGCGGCAGCTCGCGAACGAGCTGGGCGTCCCCGTGATCGAGGATTGCGCGCTGGCGCTCCTCTCGCGCGACGGTGAGAAGCCGCTCGGCTCCTTCGGCGACCTCTCCGTCTTCTGCCTCTACAAGACCATTCCGGTCCCGAACGGGGGCGCGCTGCTCGCCCGCGGCGACTACGCGAAGAAGCTGGACCTGCTTGCGCCGGTGCGGCCGCCGGCGCTGGCCAGTACCGCCTCGCACCTGATCGGCAACATGCTCTCGAATCTCGAGCTGCGCACCGGCGAGGTGGGCAGGCGCGTCCGGCAAGCCATGCGCGACGCCGGACGCTGGGTGGTCCGGCGCGCGAACGTCGAGCGCGTCGCCACGGGGACGCAGCACTTCAACATCGACGACGTCCAGCTGGGGATGAGCGCGGCGAGCCATCTGGTGCTGCGCAACCAGGACACCGCCGGGATCGTCGAACGCCGCCGCAGGAACTACTTCCTGCTCTACGCCGCGCTCCGCGACGTGGCGCCGCCGGTGACGGGCGAGCTCAAGCCAGGCGTCTGTCCGCTCTTCTATCCGATGCCGGTGGACGACAAGGCGGGCGCGATGGCGCGCCTGCTCGCGCGCGGCGTGGAGACCGTCGACTTCTGGCGCGTGCGGCATCCGGCGGTGCCCCCCGGCCTCTTCCCCGAAGTCGACCGGCTGCGGGAGCGCGTGCTCGAGTTGCCGGTCCACCAGGACCTCTCACCGGCAGACGCGGAGCACGTCGCGACCTGCGTGCGGGAGCTCTTGCGGTGAGCGAGGCGCGCGTGATCGAGGTGCTCCCGATCGAGACGACGATCGGCGCACCCGGCGCCGGGGAATGGCGCGATCTGAACTTGCGCTCGCGCAGCGGGAACATGTTCCTGGGCCCGGAATGGCTGGAGCCGTGGTGGAAGCACTTCGGCGAAGGCCGCGACCTGGCCACGCTCTGCGTGCGCGAGGGCGGACGTCTCATCGGCCTGCTTCCGGTTTTCATCGAGACCGCGCGGCTGGGAGGCGTCGAGGTCCGCCGCCTGGCGTTCCTCGGCGACGGCGACACCGGCTGCGACGACCTCGACCTGCTCTCGGAGCCTGGCCGCGAGCGGGAGGTCATCGAGCATTGCCTGGCCAGGCTCGTCGAGCTGCCCTGGGACGTCTGCGATCTCGACGGCCTCTGGCGCGAGAGCTTCACCGCGCTCCAGCTGGCGCAGCGCTTTCCGCCCGGGACGGCCGCCGGCATCCTGCGCGACGGACGCGTGCGATACGTCTGTCCATACATCCCGCTCACCGGGACCTGGGAGCAGTATCTCGAAGGCCTTGGGCGGAGGGAAAACCTCCGGAGGCGCGAGAAGTGGCTCTACCGGCAGCCGGGCGTCTCCGTCGGTTGTGCCCGCACCCCGCAGGACGCGGTCAGGGCGACCGAGGAGTTCCTCCAGCTTCACCGCGCCCGCTGGTCGGTCGAAGGTGGCTCCGACGGCCTCAGCGACGAGCGGCACGAGGCGTTCCACCGTGACGCGGCGCAGCGCCTCGCGCAGGCGGGCATGCTCCGCATGTACACGCTTTACGCGGCGCGCCGTCCGGTCGCCTCCGTCTACGGCGTCATCCATGGCGCGAAGTTCAACTATTACCAATCCGGCTACGACCGGAATTGGGCCTGCAAGTCGGTGGGGCTCGTGCTGCTGGCGCGCACGGTCCAGGACGCTTTCGGCGAAGGTCTGAAGGAGTTCGATTTCCTGCGCGGCAACGAGGGGTACAAGGCCGACTGGTCGCGCGGGGAACGTTGGACCATCCAGATCCGTCTCTGGCGCGGCACGCGCGCGCGCGCGGCGCGGGCGGCGCTCGGAGCAACCCTCTTTGCCCGCGCAGCAGTGAAGGCCGCCTTGCCGCAGCGGGCGCTGCGGATGATCCGCAAGGCGCGCCGGCTCCTGCGCGAGCCGTTCAAAACCATGCAGGAGCCGTGAGCTCTACGGATGCACAAATTCCGGGCGCGGTGGAGCGAGGGAGGGCGGCGATGGGTGAGCTGAAGGAGCGCGGGCTTCACGTGTTGCGGCGCGTGGCAAAGGGCGCCGCGGCGCTGGCGCTGCATTACTCCGGCGCTCGCGAGCTCCTCTCGGCGGTCCAGCGGCGTGCCGTGGGCGGCCGGCGCGTCCTGATCCTGAGCTATCACCGCGTGGTTGCCGACTTCGGCCTCGAGGAGAAGCGCAGCCTCTACACGCTGAACATCGAGCAGAGGACGTTCCGCCGCCATCTCGAGGTGCTGCAGGAGAGCCACGACGTGGTCTCGCTGGAGGATGCGCTCTCCGTCCTCGACGGCACGCGCCAGGCGGCGCGCGACGTCGCCGTGATCACCTTCGACGACGGCTACCGCGACGTCTACAGCCACGCTTTTCCGGTGATGCGCGATCTGCGCGTTCCCGGCATCGTCTACGTCCCGTCCTCCTTCGTCGGAACGGATCGGCGCCTCGGTCACGACCGGCTCTTCGCAGCTCTGCGGAGGATGCGGGAGCGCGGGATCGGCCCCATGGCGGTGGGAGTCGGCAACCCCGGCGAGCGCTGGCTGATCGACGCCTTCGAAGGCAACGCGCAGCCTGTCAAAGTCCTCGAGCGGCTGATCGGGCGCCATCCCACGCCCGGCCTCCTGCGGCTGGCGGACGCGCTCGAAGATCGTCTCGGTCTTGGATCGCACAGGCCGCCCGACGGCGAGCTGCCGGTGACGTGGGAGATGCTGAAGGAGATGGAGGCGCACGGCCTCGTCACCGGCGCGCACAGTGCCGAGCACACGGTGCTGACGAACCAGCGCCTCGACGACGCCCGCCGCGAGATCGCTCAGTGCAAGGCAGCGCTGGAGAAGGGCCTGAAGAAACCGATCCGGCACTTCGCCTACTGCAACGGTTACTACAGCGCGGGTGTGGCGCAGGCGCTCAAAGCGGAAGGCTTCATCAGTGCGGCCACCACCGAGGACATGCCGAATGCGCCCGGCGTCGACCCGTTTGCGCTCAAGCGCAAGGTGCTCTGGGAGGGTTCCTCCTGCGGCATCCTCGGGTTCTACTCGAAGCCGCTCGTCGCCTGCCAGTTCGAGGACACCTTCGTCATGCTCGCGCTGCAGAAGCCGGTGATGGGCGCGCGCCCGACGAACTTCGGGACCGCGGACAGGCCGGGCGCGGGGCGGGGGATCTCCGCGCACGGATGATCATGGCCAGGCCCGGCGGAATCCTCAGACAGGCCGGGCCCCTGATGCTCGGCCGCGGCGGAGCGACGGTCCTCGGGTTCGCGCTTCCGCTGATCCTCACCAGGCTGCTCCCGCAGGCGCAGTTCGGTACGTACAAGCAGATCTGGCTGGTGGTGACCACCGCCTACTTCATGCTCCAGCTCGGACTGGCGCAGAGTCTCTACTACTTCGTTCCCCGCAAGGACGGACGCGCCCGCGTTTGGCTGACGCAGGCGTCGCTCTCGCTCGTCACACTGGGCGGAGTCTGCGCCGTGGCGTTGTACGCGGCCCGGTTCGCGGTCGCGAGACAGTTCGCCAATCCCGGGCTGGCGGATTTCGGTCTGCAGATGGCGCTGATCACCTGGCTGATGATCGCCTCCGCGCCGCTGGAGATCTCGCTGACGGCGGAGGGACGCGTTCGCACCGCCGCAATGATCATCTTCCTCTCCGACGCGGTGCGCGTGGTGGCGAGCGTCGTGCCGCTCCTGCTCGGGATGGGGCTGCAGGGTTTCTTCTGGGCCTACGTCCTCCATGGCGGCGTGCGCTTCGCGCTGCAATGCTGGTTCTTTTTTCGCCGCGGCCGGCCGCGCATCGAATGGGACTTGTTTCGCGAGCAGCTCGCGTATGCCCTGCCGTTCGGCGCCGCCCTCTTGCTCGAGATCGCGCAGCGGACGTTCCACCAGTGGGCGGTCGGCTGGAGCGTGGATGCGGCTGCGTTCGCCATCTACGCGCAAGGTTGCATCCAGGTGCCGATCATCAACCTCCTCTACGCGCCCATCAGCGACATCCGCGCGCGAGCACCGGGTGCACCTGTTCCACGACGCGAATCTGCGGCTGGCCGCCGTGTTCTTCCCGTTCACCGCCGGCCTCGTCGCCGCGGCCTCGCTCTTCGTCCCTGCGCTCTTCACCCACCTGTACGACGCCAGCGTTCCCATCTTCCGCGTCGCCATCCTGCTCACGCCCTTCGCCGCGTTGCCGCTCGACGGCGTCCTGCGGGCGATGGGCCAGACCAGGTACCTTTTCCGCATCTTCTTCTGGCGCCTGCTGCTCACGGTTGCGGCGGTGCTTCTCGGCCTGAAGCTGTTCGGCATGGTGGGCGCGATCAGCGGTCATGCGATCGCGGAGTCGGCCATCCGGGTGGCCATGCTCGACCGCGTCCGCCGCGAGCTGGAGGTGAGCTGGAAGGAGGTGCTGCCCTGGCGGCAGCTCTCCGTGATCGGCGTGGCCTCGCTCGTCGCATGTGTACCCGCCACGCTGATCTCGCAGATGGCCGCGGAGTCGCCGCGGCCTTTCCTCGCGCTCTGCGCGGCCGGAGCGCTCTATTGTGCCGTCTACCTGACAGTCATCGCGCTGATTCCAGGGGAAGGAACCCCGGTGGCACGGGTTCGCCGCGTGCTGCTCGGAAGCGCTCCTGCGGCAGCGACCTAGAACACTTGCCTGGTTTCGGGCTCCTCCCCACCTTCCTGGCGGGCGCTCCCCTGCCGGGCGTCGTGGAGGGCGGGAAACATGCGAAACCTCGTTCGCAGGATTGCGTTCGTCGGCTCGCCGGACCGCGCGGTGTGCGAGTCGCTGCGCGAGTACGGGTACCGCGTCGACGGCGTATCGGGCGACAGCATCGTCGGGCTCGCCCGCGAGCTGTATGGCCTTCGACCGGCGCTCGTCCATGCGCGGCAGAACCACCTCAAGTCCGCCCTCGTCGGCAGGCTGCTCGACGTGCCTGTCGTCCTGCATGCCGGGCGCGCCGACGTTGGATCGTTGACGGCGCGGGCGGCGCGGATGAGCAGCCGGACGCTCTGTGCCGGCGCCGCGGTACGGGAGGCACTGGTCGCGGAAGGCGCGACCGCGTCCACGACCTGCGTGCTGCGCAGCTTGCTCGATGTGAAGGACGACCTGCGGGCCGCCGCGATCTTCCCGCCGATGCTCGATCCGGCAATTCGCTGGGTGGTCGCGGCCTCGCCTTGCGACGGCCCCGAGCGCGGGCACCAGGACCTCCTGCTCGCGTTCCTCTCGATCGCGCGCACCCGGCCCCGGCTGAAGCTGCTGATCGCGGGCGAAGGTTCCGAGGCGGCGAGGCTGCGCAGCCAGGCCGAAGCCGCGGGCATGCTCAATCGGGTGCTCGTCCATGGAGTCTGCCTCGAGCAGTTGCCGTCGCTGTTCGGGCGCGCGGTCGCCGTCGTCGCGCCGAGCCGATCCGGCAGCTCGCCGGACCCCGTACCCGAGGCGCTCGCGGTAGGCGCTCCCGTCGTCGCCACTGCGACGGGCTCGCATCCCACGTGGGTTCGGGAAGGACGCACCGGCTGGTTGGTGCCGCCGCGCGCTCCGGTGGCGTTGGCGGCCAGGCTTGCACAGGTGGTCGACGACGCGATCGTCGCGAAGAAAGTGGGCGACAACGCGCGGGCGGCCGCTCTCGAGCTTGCGGCCCCGCGCGCCGTCGCGCAGGAGCTCGCGCGCTGCTACGCGGCAATCTCGCGCATTCCGCCGCAGCCTTACGCCGGCATCTACATCGAGGGTCCGAGGCGACTGCAGCGGGCCTGACCCTTGCAGACGCCCTGGCCACCATGACGTCGCAGCACGAGACCCGGGTGCTTCTCGTGGGTGACTACCCGCCGCCGAACGGCGGGGTAGCCACGCATGTGGAAGAACTTTTCCGTGCGGTCCGCGGTCGGGGCGGCGTCTGTGAAGTGCTGGACATCGGCAAGGGACAGCTTCCGGCGGCGGGAGTGATCCCGGCGGGCAGCGTTCCCCGATTCTCCGCGCTGCTCGGGTCGTATGCGGCGCGGGGCTTCCGGATCCATGTCCACACCAGCGGGAGCAATGCCAAATCCTGGATGCTCGCGCAGGCTTGCGCGGCGGCCGGACGCGTTTCCGGCGGCGCGCTGATCACGCTCCACTCCGGCCTTGGCCCGGCCTGGCTGCTGGCGAAGCGGTCCCGCCGGACGATGGCAAAGGCGGTGCTGGCCCAGTTCGCGCGGGTGATCGCGGTCAGCGGCGAAATCCGCGACGCGCTCGTGCAGTGCGGCGTCGCTGGCGTCGACGTCGTGCCCGCCTTCTCGCACGAGTTCATCAAGCCCGGGCCCCCGCCGGAGGCGCTCGCCACGCTGCGCGCAGGGGCGTCGCCACTCTACTGCGCGATGATCGCTCCCCGTCCCGAGTACGGCCAGGGAATCCTGCTGCGCGCATTCGCCGACGTGCGGGTGAAGATTCCCGCCGCCGCGCTGGCGCTGTACGGCCCCGGAAGCGATTCGGTCCGCGAGGACGGAGTGCATCCCTTCGGCGAGCTCCATCGGTCGCAGGCGCTCGCGGTGATGGCGGCGTGCGACATCTTCGTGCGGCCCACGCTTGCGGATGGAGATTCGGTCAGCGTTCGCGAGGCGCTGGCGCTCGGGCGCAGGGTGGTGGCGACGTCCGTCGGCCATCGGCCGCCGGGAGTGCGTCTGGTGCCGCCCGGGGACGCCCGGGCGCTGGCAGATGCGCTGATCGCCTCGTCGGCCGAGCCCGCCGGCAGCCCGGAAGCGACCGGTCCCGACGGGCTGGAACGGATTCTCTCGCTCTACGGAGTCACGGCATGTGCGGCATCAGCGGCTTCGTGAACCGCGACAAGGATCGGCCCGCGGACGAGGCGCTGCTGCGCCGGATGACCGACGTCATCGCGCATCGCGGTCCCGACGGCAGCGGCCACTTCTGCACCGGCTCGGTGGGCCTGGGCCACCGCCGCCTCGCGATCATCGATCTCTCGCAGAACGGCGCGCAGCCGATGCACAACGAGGACGGCGCGGTCACCGTCACCTTCAACGGCGAGATCTACAACCACCTGCCGCTGCGCGAGGAGCTGATCGCCAAAGGTCACGTCTTCCGATCGCGCTGCGACACCGAAGTGCTGGTCCATGGGTACGAGGAGTGGGGCGACGCGTTGCCGGAACGGCTGGCCGGAATGTTCGCGTTCGCCATCTGGGACGCGCGCAGGCAGCGGCTGTTCGTTGCTCGCGACCGGCTGGGAAAGAAGCCGCTCTATTACCATCTGGGGAGCGATCGGTTCATTTTCGCATCCGAGATCAAGTCGCTGCTCTGCGACGCGAGCGTGCCCCGCGACCTCGACGACGAGGCGCTCGATCTCTACCTGAGCGCCCGCTACGTGCCGGCGCCGCTGACGATGTTCGCCGGCATCCACAAGCTGCCCCCGGCGTCCGCTGCCGTCTACGAGAACGGCGAGCTGAAGATCCGGCGCTACTGGAAGTGCCAGTTCCCCGACGAGACCGACGCGCGCAGCGAGGGCGAGCTCGCGCACGAGCTATGGAACCGGCTCAGGGACGCGACCGAGGCGCGGCTCATGTCGGACGTGCCCCTCGGCGTCTTCCTCTCCGGAGGCCTGGACTCGAGCTGCATCGCCGCGCAGCTCGTCGACCTGCGGCAGAAGCGCGGGGAGGGCGACGTGAAGTCGTTCTCGGTCGGCTACCGGGCCGATGACGGCAGCTCGGAGCTGGACCAGGCCCGCCGGGTGGCCCACGCGCTCGGCACGCGACATCGCGAAGTGCTGGTCACCGCCGAGGACTTCCACCGCTTCCTGCCGGATCTCGTCTGGTACATGGACGAGCCCATCGCGGACGCCGCCTGCGTGCCGCTGTACTATCTGTCGAAGCGGGCGCGGGAAGAGGTGGTGGTGGTCCTCTCTGGCGAAGGCGCCGACGAGGTGCTGGCCGGCTACCCCATCTACCGGACCATGCTGTGGATGGAGCAGCTCCGCGCGGCCGCTCCGCTCGCTTCGGCGGCGCTGCCGTTCATGCGGCACCCGAAGGCGCGAAAGTACCTGCGCTGGGCAACGCTGCCGCTCGAGCAGCGCTACCGCGGCGTCTCCGTCGCCTTCAGCGACGACGAGAAAGCGCGCCTCATCGGCCGCCCGGCGGCGCGGGTCAGCGAACGGCTGGTGACCCGGCTTGCCCAGGAGTGGGCGGAGACCGAGGGGCTGCCTCCGCTCGAACGGATGCTGGAGCTCGACCGGCGCATCTGGCTGCCGGACGATCTGCTCTTCAAGGCCGACAAGATGACGATGGCCACCTCGCAGGAGCTGCGGGTGCCGTTCCTCGACCACCGCCTGATCGAGTGGGCCGCGGGGCTTCCCGCGGACGTGAAGCTGCGCGGCAGGACCGGGAAGTGGCTACTGCGGCAGGCCGCGCGCGACTGGCTGCCTGCGGAGTGTACCGCTCCGGGCAAGCGCGGGTTCACGGTCCCGGTCTCGAACTGGTTCCGGCGGCAGCTCCACGGTCCTTTGCGCGATGCCTTGCTGGCCTCGGACTCTCTGGCCCGCTCGCGGTTCGGCGACAAGGCGGTCCGGCGTCTGCTCGACGATCACCAGCGCGGCAAGAGCGACCGCAAGGAAGAGCTGTATGCGCTCTGGGTGCTCGAGCTGTGGCGCAAGCGGTTCGAGGTCGGCGCGCGCTGCGCGCCGGCGCCCGCGATCCAGACGACGAAGCGAAAGGTGGAAACGGGGATGGGAGCACTTCGGGGTCGCGACATCGTCTGCTTCTCCAACGACTGGGACGGGGATCCGCTCTCCAAGATGCACGCGATGAAGATTCTCTCCAGGCAGAACCGCGTGCTTTGGGTGAACAGCATCGGCAACCGCCGCCCGACCATCTCGATGTGCGACGCGCAGCGGATGCTGAAGAAGGTGTCCGGCGCGATGCAGGGGCTTCGTGAGCGGCATCCCAACATCTGGGTGCTGACACCGCTCGCCATTCCCTTCTACGGCAGCGAGCTGGTCCGCGCCGCGAACGGAGCGCTGCTCAAGGCGCAGATCCAGCGGGCGATGCAGCATCTCGGGTTCGAGGCCCCGATCTCCTGGAGCTTCTTGCCCAGCTCGGCGCCCGTCTCGGGCACTCTCGGCGAATCCCTGGTCGTCTATCACTGCGTCGACGAGTTCAGCGCCTTCAGCGACGCGCCGGCACAGGAGATCCGCGAGCTGGAGCGCCGCCTGCTGCTCAAGTCGGACGTGGTGATCTGCTCGTCGGAGAAGCTGCGGGCCGACAAGGCGCGGGTGAACTCGAACGCTCACCTGGTGCAGCACGGCGTCGATCTGGAGCATTTCGCGAAGGCGTTCGATCCGGCCACTCCCACTCCGGACGACCTGAAAGGCGCGCCCGGGCCCGTCATCGGTTTCTGGGGCCTCATCGCCGATTGGGTCGATCTGCAGCTCATCCGCCACGTCGCGGACGCCTTTTCCGGCGGGACCGTGGTCCTGCTCGGGAATTGTGCAACCGACATGAAGCCGCTGGACGGCGCGCAGAACATCCGCGTTCTCGGCCGGAAGCGATACGCCGATCTGCCGCGGTACGCGAAGGCGTTCGACGTGGCGCTGATGCCCTTCAAGATGAACGAGCTGACTCTCGCCTCCAACCCGCTCAAGGTCCGCGAGTACCTGGCGGCCGGACTTCCCGTCGTGTCCACGCCGATCCCGGAAGTGGAACGGCTCTCCGTGTGCCGCATCGGCAAGGACGCCGACCAGGTGGTCCGGGAGATCGCGGCCGCCATTGCCGCCGGAGCGGGACCCAGCGAGGTGCGCGCGGCGCAGATGAGAAGCGAGGGTTGGGAAGCGCGCGTCGCGGAGATGCAGGAGATCGTCGCCGCGGCGCTGGTGGCTCGCAAGAAGGCGGCGTGATGGATGTCTCGTATTACGGCTATCTCGCGCAGACGATTCCGCCGCGCGAGATTGCCCGCGCGCTGGTGGTGCGCGCCCGCCGGGCCCTCTTGCGCGGACGGCCGTTCTTCTTCGACTGGCCCCCGCGCCGCCCGGCGTCCGCGCAGATGGGACCGCGTCCCGCGGTCCTTCGCGCGCCGGCCGATGGTGACCGCACTGAGATCCTGCGCGAGGCGGAGGCGGCGTTGCGCGGGGATCTGCCGCTGTTCGGTCAGTGGAAGAGCTGCGGGTCGCCGATCGACTATCATCGCGATCCCTTCGCGCCGGGCATCGAGTACGACCCGTCGGTTCCGGGAGAGCGCGTCGACCTCTTCCAGCGCGGCGCGGACGCCAAGGTGATGTGGGAGGTCGGTCGCCTTCCGCAACTCTGGCGTTTCGCGCAGGCGTACCAGATCAGCTGCGACTTCTCGTGGGCGCAGGCCTGGGTGGAGACCGTCCGCCATTTCCGGGATACCAATCCTGCAGGGCTCGGCGTGCAGTGGGCGTGCGCGATGGAAGTCAGCCTTCGGGCGACGTCCGTGGCGCTGACGCACGGCCTGGTCCGGGACGCTGCCGATGCTCCGTTCCTGGTGGATTTTCTCGAGGAGCACTGCGCCTGGGTCGCCGGTCACCTGGAGGAGACCGGCGCAATCCGCACCAACCACTACGCCGCCGACCTGGTCGGGCTGGTCGTCGTGGGCGCGCTCTTTCCCGAGCTGCGGCGCTGGTTCGACGCGTTCGCGCCCAGGCTGTGGGAGGAGATCCCGCGGCAATGCCGCGCCGACGGGACGCACTTCGAATCGTCGACGGGATACCACCGGCTCTGCGCCGAGATGTTCCTGGCCGCGGCGCTGGCCGCGCGGGCCGCAGGTCTCTCGGCGCCGGATCGCGTCGAGCGCGCCGTTCGCGGGCTGTTCCAGAGCCTGGCTGCGATGCTCAAGCCTTCGGGCGAGATGCCACAGATCGGCGACCTCGATTCCTGCCGCGCGTTGCCGCTCGCTCCCCGCACGGCGCTCGACGCGTCGTTCGTCGCGGATGCGAGCGCGCCGGAGTGGGCCTGGATGCCGTCCGCTCAGCGATTCACTGCCGAGCGGCGCCGCGACAGCGCCGTGCTGCCCGATGCCGGATTGGCGGTCCTTCGCTCCGGCGACGCCTGGATGTGCCTGAGCGCCGGACCGAACGGGCAGGGTGGCACCGGCGGCCATGCGCACAACGACAAGAACTCGGTCGAGCTGAGCTTCGGCTCGTTCGACGTGCTGGTCGACCGCGGCACGTATGTCTACGCGCGCGACCCGCAGGAACGGAACGCGCGCCGCGGGACGGCCGGCCACAATACGGTCCAGGTCGACGGGCTCGAGCAGAACCGCATCATCCCGGGGCGCCTGTTTGCGCTTCCCGACACGGCGCGCGCGGGCATCGCCGCGATGGAGCGACGCGACGGATTCGACCTCGCGGCAGGCGAGCACCGGGGGTATGAGCGCAGCGGCATCGTCCATCGACGTGTTGCCGCCCTGCGAGAGGATTGCGCGGCGTTCGTCGACGAGCTGCGCGGGCGCGGCGAGCACCTGTTCCAGTCGCGCTGGTACGTGCCGCAAGAGAGCGTCGTCCAGCGCCGTGCCACCGCCGAGGAGAAGGAACTGCTCGCCCGCCTGGAGCGCAGCGGCCTGAGCTTCGGCTACGACCTGGAGAGGTGCGTGGAGGTTGCCGGCAAGGCGCTGTTTGCGTTCGGCGCCACCCTTCCCTGGGACCTGAGTCTTTTATCCAGCGACGTATCGCCCGGGTATGCCGAGAAGAAGCCCGCCCGGTGCATCCGGATCGACGCGCCGGGAGCCGCGCCGGCTCGTCTGTTCACCGCCGTGCTCTTTCTGCGTAAACGCTGAG
>Ga0209376_1004604_pt1 | contig 11924 bp, 23 predicted proteins | sample GraSoiAngelo_134_FD_185891 | JGI IMG/M metagenome (GOLD analysis project Ga0209376, IMG submission 185891) | Grasslands soil microbial communities from the Angelo Coastal Reserve, California, USA - 14_0929_05_30cm (SPAdes) (version 2) | ecosystem: Environmental > Terrestrial > Soil > Grasslands ... | reverse complement strand
TCGACACCTGCGGGTCTATCATGCACGTTGACACCGACAAGCGTTACCTTCGGAACCTCGCCTCAAACTGCAACGTTGAGCTGCTCCGCAACCGCTGCGGGCGATTATACCGTGACCGTTACTGGAACTGATAGCACCTTGAGTCATGCGACTGCAGCGATACTCTTCCATGTCGTAGACTTTAGCATCGCCGCTGCAGCAGTATCCCCGACCCAGATTTTCGCTGGATCCTCCGGCACATCAACCATTACTGTGACCGCGTTGAACGGTTTGACCGGCACAGTGAACCTAGCGGTCTCCGCTTCCACACCCGCAGGCTTGACATGCACCTTGCCTGCCAGCGTTACCTTCGGAACATCTCCACAGACAGCGACACTATCATGCAGCGCCACGACCGCAGGCCAATACACTGTGACAGTAACGGGAACTGATGGAACACTATCTCACACTACCGCAGCGATCCTCTTCCACGTAGTTGACTTCACTATCGCCGCAGGCGCGGTGACCCCGGCCCAGATCCTTGCTGGAGCCTCTGGAACTTCGACTATCACAGTAACCGCGGTCAACGGCCTGACCGGAACTGTTACTCTCACGGTATCCGCCTCTACACCTGCAGGCTTGACATGCACGCTGCCTGCCAGCGTTACCTTCGGAACTTCGCCTCAGACTGCTACGCTCTCTTGCAGTGCTACAACGGCGGGAGATCGTACTGTCACAGTGACCGGAACCGACGGAACGCTAACTCACACTACAGCAACAATCCTCTTCCATGTAGTCGACTTCACAATAGCAGCGGGAGCAGTTTCGCCCACCGTGATCCTAGCGGGCTCGTCAGGGACCTCAACGATCACCGTTACTGCCGTCAACGGGTTAACTGGAACTGTAAATCTCGCGGTATCCGCTTCGACACCTGCGGGTCTAACCTGCACTCTACCCGCCAGTGTTATCTTCGGCACCTCACCACAAACCGCAACTCTCAGCTGCTCGGCAACAGCAGCAGCCGATTACACGGTCACCGTAACTGGAACTGACGGGACTCTGAGCCACTCTACCGCAACCATCCTCTTCCACGTTGTCGACTTCAGCATCTCTGCCGCCGCGGTCTCTCCGGCTCAGATATTCGCTGGATCCTCCGGCACATCCACAATTACCGTCACCGCGCTGAACGGTTTGACCGGCACAGTGAACCTCGCTGTCTCCGCATCCACACCAGCAGGCCTGTCATGCACGCTAGCACCGACAAGTGTCACTTTCGGAACTTCCCCACAGACGGCAACCTTGAGTTGCAGTGCCACGACTGCAGGCGACTACACTGTCACGGTTACTGGAACCGACGGTACTCTCTCTCACACTACCGCGGCGATCCTCTTCCACGTAGTTGACTTCACAATCGCTGCGGGCGCCGTGTCCCCAGCCCAGATTTTAGCGACGAGCTCTGGCACTTCAACGGTAACTGTCACTGCCGTCAACGGTCTGACCGGCACAGTGAACCTAGCGGTCTCTGCTTCCACACCCGCAGGCTTGACTTGCACTTTACCGGCCAGCGTCACTTTCGGAACTTCGCCTCAGACTGCAACTTTGAGTTGCAGTGCGACAGCTGCAGGCGACTACACTGTCACGGTAACGGGTACTGATGGAACACTGACTCATACAACAGGAACAATTCTCTTCCACGTAGTCGACTTTACTATTGCGGCTGGAGCCGTATCGCCGGCCCAGATTCTCGCCGGCTCGTCCGGAACCTCCACGATAACAGTAACAGCTGTCAACGGCTTGACTGGAACCGTCACCCTATCGGTATCTGCCTCCACACCAGCTGGTCTCACTTGCACACTACCCGCCAGCGTAACATTCGGCACATCACCTCAGACTGCAACGCTCTCATGCAGCGCAACCACTGCCGCGGACTACACTGTAACGGTCACCGGAACTGATGGGGCTCGCACTCGCACAACTGCGGCGATACTCTTCCATGTCGTAGACTTCACAATCGCAGCAGGCGCAGTATCCCCAACACAGATCCTCGCAGGTGGCTCCGGAACTTCGACCGTCACAATAACCGCGGTCAACGGCTTGACCGGAACTGTTACTCTCACAGTATCCGCTTCTACGCCCGCAGGCTTGACATGCACATTGCCTGCGAGCGTTACCTTCGGAACTTCCCCACAGACTGCAACTCTCTCATGCACAGCCGCAACAGCAGCTGACTACACCGTAACTGTAACCGGCACCGACGGGACACTAACTCACACAACTGCGACAATTCTCTTCCATGTAGTCGACTTCACAATTGCCGCAGGCGCAGTCCTGCCAGCCCAGATATTCGCTGGAGCATCCGGCACATCGACCATAACGGTCACCGCTGTCAACGGGTTAACTGGGACTGTCAATCTCGCTGTTTCCGCCTCGACACCGGCAGGTCTTACATGCACTCTGCCAGCTAGCGTTACCTTTGGAACGTCTCCACAGACAGCAACACTGTCCTGCACCGCAGCGTCAGCGGGCGATTACACCGTAACAGTGACTGGAACTGATGGAACACTTACTCATACAACAGGAACAATTCTCTTCCATGTTGTAGACTTCACGATCGCAGCGGGAGCGGTTTCACCAACACAGATCCTAGTGGGATCTTCTGGAACCTCAACTGTCACAGTAACCGCGGTCAATGGTTTGACTGGTACTGTGAACCTAGCGGTCTCCGCTTCCACACCCGCAGGCTTGACATGCACATTGCCCGCCAGCGTTACCTTCGGAACATCTCCGCAGACCGCAACATTGTCATGCAGCGCAACTGCTGCGGGTGACTACACTGTAACTGTTACCGGTACAGCGGGAACCCTATCTCATACTACCGCAGCGATACTCTTCCATGTTGTAGACTTCACAATTGCCGCAGGCGCAGTTTCACCAGCCCAGATCCTAGCGGGTTCCTCCGGCACCTCCACGATAACAGTGACTGCCCTAAACGGTTTGACCGGCACGGTCTCTCTATCGGTATCGGTATCTACACCCGCTGGTTTGACATGCACTCTTCCGGCCAGCGTGACTTTCGGAACTTCGCCGCAAACGGCAACATTGAGCTGCTCCGCAACCGCCGCTGGTGATTATACCGTGACCGTCACTGGAACTGATGGGGCTCGCACTCGCACAACTGCGGCGATACTCTTCCATGTCGTAGACTTCACAATCGCAGCAGGCGCAGTATCCCCAACACAAATTCTCGCCGGCTCATCTGGAACCTCAACTATCACTGTTACTGCTGTCAACGGATTAACTGGAACTGTCAATCTTGCGGTATCCGCCTCTACACCCGCAGGTCTAACATGCACGTTACCAGCTAGTGTCACCTTCGGAACATCTCCACAGACCGCAACTCTCAGTTGCTCCGCAGCAACGGCAGGTGACTACACTGTCACAGTAACTGGTACTGATGGAACCCTCACTCACACTACCGCAGCGATACTCTTCCACGTTGTCGACTTCGCAATCGCAGCAGGAGCAGTCTCGCCGACCCAAATTCTTGCTGGAGCTTCAGGAACTTCGACAATAACTGTTACCGCTCTCAATGGATTAACTGGAACTGTCAATCTCGCAGTTTCCGCATCCACACCAGCCGGCTTGACCTGCACCATCCCAGCAAGTGTAACATTCGGTACCTCGCCTCAGACTGCTACGCTCTCTTGCAGTGCTACAACGGCGGGAGATCGCACAGTCACAGTAACTGGAACCGACGGAACGCTAACTCACACTACGGCAACAATCCTCTTCCATGTAGTTGACTTCAGCTTGACAGCAAGCCCCTCAACCGTCAGCTTCTCGCCGCCTGGTACCTCCACCTCTACTATAACCGTGAACGCTTTGAACGGGTTCACAGGCAGTATTGCCCTGACAATTACCTCAACTCCGCCCGCGGGTTGTACCAACACCATATCGCCGGCCACCGTTACTCTCCCAACTCCGAACACCGCGACACTGACAGCTGGAGGATCATGCACAGTTACCTTCATCGTCACGGTCAGCGGCACTAGCGGCACTCTGACCCGCACCGTACCTGTCACCTTCACCCCGCAAGCAGACTTCAGCATCTCAGCAGGCGCCGTGACGCCAACCCAAATACTCGCAGGCGCCTCCGGAACCTCCACTATCACCCTCACTGCACTGAACGGATTCACCGGCACCGTGAACCTGTCAGTGTCCGCCTCAACACCTGCAGGTCTAACGTGCAGCCTAACACCCACCAGTGTCACCTTCGGAACATCTCCGCAGACCTCGACACTGTCCTGCAGTGCAGCGACCGCCGGTGATTACACGGTCACTGTTACTGGCACGAGCGGAGCTCTAACTCACCCCACTACTGGAATTCTGTTCCACGTAGTCGACTACACAATCTCCGCTGGAGCAGTTGCTCCCACGCAGATTCTTGCCGGTTCGTCAGGAACCTCGACAATCACAGTAACAGCGGTGAACGGATTCACGGGAACTGTCAACTTGGCAGTATCCGCTTCGACCCCGGCAGGACTAACATGCACCCTACCAGCCAGCGTAACATTCGGCACATCCCCGCAAACAGCTACGCTCTCTTGCAGCGCTACAACAGCGGGAGATCGCACGGTCACCGTTACCGGAACCAGCGGAACGCTAACCCACACTACAGCAACAATCCTCTTCCATGTAGTAGATTTCACAATCGCAGCAGGTGCCGCATCACCCGCTCAGATACTAGCCGGCGCGTCCGGTACGTCGACAATAACTGTTACAGCTGTGAACGGTCTAACGGGAACCGTCAATCTCGCAGTTTCCGCATCCACACCAGCCGGCTTGACCTGCACCATCCCAGCAAGTGTAACATTCGGTTCATCACCTCAGACTGCTACGCTGAGTTGCTCTGCAGCCACAGCCGCGGACTACACCGTAACTGTAACTGGAACTGATGGAACACTGACTCATACGACTGGAACAATTCTCTTCCACGTAGTCGACTTCACAATTGCCGCAGGTGCAGTTTCACCAGCCCAGATACTAGCCGGTTCCTCAGGAACCTCTACGATAACTGTGAGCGCAGTGAACGGTCTTACAGGCACTGTCAACCTCGCGGTATCCGCCTCTACACCCGCAGGTCTAACATGCACGTTACCAGCTAGTGTCACCTTCGGAACATCTCCACAGACCGCAACATTGTCATGCGGCGCAACTACGGCGGGTGACTACACCGTCACAGTAACTGGTACTGATGGAACTCTCACTCACACGACAGCGACAATTCTCTTCCACGTCGTTGACTTCACCATTGCTGCCGGAGCTGTTAGTCCCGCCCAGATCCTCGCCGGGGCCTCCGGAACCTCGACTATTACTGTGACTGCGGTCAATGGTTTGACCGGCACAGTTAGTCTCGCAGTTTCCGCCTCCACCCCCGCAGGTCTAACCTGCACTCTACCCGCCAGCGTCACTTTCGGAACCTCGCCGCAGACAGCAACATTGTCTTGCTCTGCAGCTAATGCAGCTGACTATACTGTAACAGTCACAGGAACAGATGGAACATTATCGCACACGACCGCGTCGATTCTCTTCCACGTGACCGCCTTCACCCTTACCGCGAGCCCAACCACCATTACCTACACTCCACCCAACACAGGGACCTCCACGATAACTGCTAATGCTCAGAACGGATTCACTGGTAGCATCAGCTTAGCCGTTACCTCGGTCGTTCCAGCTGGATGCACAGCTACGATCTCGCCAGCCTCCGTCACCCTTCCAACGCCTAACACTGCGACTCTGACAGCGGGCTGCACTAGTGCCATCAGCTTCAGCGTCACAATCACTGGCACAAGCGGAACTCTGACCCGAACCGTAACTGTACCGGTCAGTCCAGGAGCCGACTTCACCATCGCTGCAAGCACTGTCACCCCAACCCAGATTCTCGCAGGCTCGTCAGGAACCTCCACGATCACCCTCACTGCACTGAACGGATTCACCGGCACCGTGAACCTGTCAGTGTCCACCTCGACACCTGCAGGTCTAACGTGCACCCTAGCACCGACGAGCGTCACCTTCGGAACTTCTCCACAGACAGCGACACTATCATGCAGCGCTACTGCTGGCGATTACACTGTCACCGTAACAGGAACAAGCGGCGCTCTAAGCCACACTACATCTGCGATACTCTTCCATGTCGTAGACTTCACAATCGCAGCAGGCGCAGTCCTGCCAGCCCAGATATTCGCTGGAGCATCCGGCACATCGACCATAACGGTCACCGCCCTCAACGGGCTAACTGGAACTGTTAACCTCGCAGTATCTGCGTCCACACCTGCTGGACTAACCTGCACTCTCCCGGCAAGCGTCACGTTCGGAACCTCGCCGCAAACCGCAACATTGTCGTGCAGTGCGGCCTCCGCAGGTGATTACACAGTAACTGTTACAGGAACAGACGGTACGTTGAGTCACACAACTGGAACAATACTGTTCCATGTTGTCGACTTTACGATTGCAGCGGGCGCAGTATCTCCAACACAGATACTCGCAGGCGGCTCCGGAGCCTCAACGATCACAGTCACAGCAGTCAACGGTCTAACGGGAACTGTCAATCTCGCAGTATCAGCATCCACTCCGGCCGGTTTGACATGCACCCTCCCGGCTAGCGTCACATTTGGAACATCTCCACAGACAGCAACACTGTCCTGCACCGCAGCGTCAGCGGGCGATTACACCGTAACAGTGACTGGAACTGATGGAACACTTACTCATACAACAGGAACAATTCTCTTCCATGTTGTAGACTTCACGATCGCAGCGGGAGCGGTTTCACCAACACAGATCCTAGTGGGATCTTCTGGAACCTCAACTGTCACAGTAACCGCGGTCAATGGTTTGACTGGTACTGTGAACCTAGCAGTGTCCGCATCTACACCCGCGGGTCTGACATGCACGTTACCAGCTAGTGTCACCTTCGGAACTTCTCCGCAGACTGCGACACTCTCGTGCACGGCATCAGCGGCAGGAGACTACACAGTCACCGTAGCCGGAACTGACGGAACGCTCAGTCATACAACGGCAACAATCCTCTTCCATGTAACCGACTTCAACCTAACCTCGAGTCCAGCCAGTATAACCTACACTGCGCCCAACACAAGCACTTCCACAATAACCGCGAACGCTCTCAACGGCTTCACCGGCAGCATCTCGTTGGCCGTTACATCGGTTGTTCCAGCTGGATGCACAGCCACAATCTCGCCAGCCTCCGTCACCCTTCCAACGCCTAACACTGCAACCCTAACTGCGGGATGTACGAGTGCCATCAGCTTCAGCGTTACAATCACTGGCACAAGCGGAACTCTGACCCGAACCGTCACTATCTCGGTATCACCCGGAGGACAGACCTTCACTATCGCCGCCAGTGCTGTTACTCCCTCCCAGATCCTGGCAGGTGCGTCTGGAACATCGACAATAACGCTGACCGCCCAAGGAGGCTTTACAGGAACGGTCAATCTGTCAGTGTCTGCCTCAACACCTGCAGGTCTACTATGCGGTTTGACACCCACCAGTGTGACCTTCGGAACATCTCCGCAGACCTCGACACTCTCATGCTCCGCTGCAACTGCTGGTGACTACACCGTCACCGTAACAGGAACAAGCGGCAGCATAACCCAGACTACTTTCGCAATCCTATTCCATGTGGTTGACTTTGCAATCGCAGCAGGAGCCGTATCCCCAACACAGATACTCGCAGGCGGGTCCGGCGCCTCAACCATCACCGTAACGGCGGTCAACGGTCTAACCGGCACTGTCAATCTTGCAGTGTCCGCTTCTACACCTGCGGGTCTAACCTGCACTCTACCCGCCAGCGTAACATTCGGCACTTCGCCACAGACCGCGACACTATCATGCAGCGCCACAACGGCAGGCCAATACACGGTCACAGTTACCGGAACGGACGGCACCCTGAGTCATACTACCGCGACGATTCTCTTCCATGTTGTCGACTTTACGATTGCAGCAGGCGCAGTATCTCCAACACAGATACTCGCAGGCGGCTCCGGAATCTCAACGATCACAGTCACAGCAGTCAACGGACTGACTGGTACTGTCAATCTCGCAGTATCAGCATCCACTCCGGCCGGTTTGACATGCACCCTCCCGGCGAGTGTGACATTCGGCTCATCGCCTCAGACTGCTACGCTTAGTTGCTCCGCAACAACAGCAGGCCAATACACCGTTACAGTAACTGGTACCGATGGAACCTTGAGTCACACCACCGCCTCGATTCTCTTCCACGTCGTTGACTTCACAATTGCCGCAGGCGCAGTATCGCCAACCCAGATACTGGTCGGAGCGTCTGGCACCTCAACGATCACCGTAACGGCGATTAATGGCCTGACCGGAACCGTCAATCTCGCGGTATCCGCATCTACCCCTGCAGGATTAACATGCACGTTGCCAGCTAGCGTAACCTTCGGCACATCCCCACAAACAGCAACCTTGAGCTGCTCCGCAGCAACAGCAGGTGACTACACTGTCATCGTAACCGGAACTGACGGAACATTATCTCATATGACGGCAACAATTCTCTTCCATGTAACCGATTTCACTCTAACCTCAAGTCCCTCCAGCATCAGCTACACTGCACCTAACACGGGCACCTCTACGATATCCGCGAACGCCCTCAACGGATTCACTGGAAGCATCTCGCTAGCCGTCACATCGGTCGTTCCAGCTGGATGCACAGCCACCATATCCCCCGCCTCTGTCACTCTCCCAACACCTAACGCCGCAACCCTAACTGCGGGATGTACGGGTGCCGTCAGCTTCAGCGTCACAATCACTGGCACAAGCGGAACTCTGACCCGAACGGTCATCGTCGCAGTGTCACCCGGAGGACAGGACTTCAGCATCTCAGCTAGCGCAGTCACTCCCTCCCAGATACTTGCAGGCGCCTCTGGCACCTCAACAATAACGGTAACTTCTATCGGAAGCTTCACAGGAACAGTCAACCTCTCCGTGTCCGCCTCAACACCTGCAGGTCTACTATGCGGTTTGACACCCACCAGTGTGACCTTCGGAACATCTCCGCAGACCTCGACACTCTCATGCTCCGCTGCAACTGCTGGTGACTACACCGTCACCGTAACAGGAACAAGCGGCGGTCTAACCCACACCACTTCCGCAATCCTATTCCATGTGGTCGACTTCACGATTAGCGCGTCCGCGCCAGCCGCGGCTCCAGCCGATGGGACCACAACCGCGTCCTCCACGGTCACCGTCACCGGTCTCAATGGGTTTGCAGGAGCTGTAACACTCTCTGCCACAGCTCTAGCACCGCTTGTCTGCTCAGTAACACCTTCCAGCGTAACACTGCCACCGTCCCCGCAGACCTCGACCGTATCATGCAAGTCGACGTCAGCCGGCACGTTCAGTGTTGCAATCACGGCCACCAGTGGAAGCCTCAGCCACTCCGCGACGGCGACGTTCAACTTCAACGACTTCACAATTTCACCCTCCGCGGCGGTAACAGTCAACTGTACTCCAGGTGTAACATGCACGACACCGATATCCGCAAGTAGTGTCAACGGATTTGCAGGCAGTGTCTCGCTTACGACAAGCCCGTCAGCCGGCCTAACCGCCACTCTCGGCAAGAGCGTCCTCGTCCTCTCAAGCGGGTTCGACAGCACAACCCTATCCCTCAGTGCAGCGGCGAACGGCGACTACACCGTCACCGTAACAGGGACTAGCGGCTTGCTCTCCCACACAACCGCAGTAATTACACTGCATGTCACGACACCCGACTTCACCATAACAGCCAGCCCAGCCTCATTCACCATATCCGTCGGCGGAACCGGAACCTCAACGATCACCATCACCCCCATCAACGGATTCAGCGGCACAGTCAGCCTAACGGCCACCGTCAATCCATCCACGGGACTCACAGCCTCCCTCAGCCCAACAAGTATAATGATGTCTGGCTCAAGCACCCTCACCGTAATGGGTTCACTAAACGGCACCTACATCGTGACCGTGACAGGCACGAGCGGGACAATAACGCACTCCACCAACGTCAATGTGACGGTAAGCGGTGCACAGGTGTCAGCACCAGCGTTTGGCCAGAGCAACTGGAAGCAGCGCCTGCAACTTTCCAAGAATAACTTCCAGCAGCAATGGAGATTCGGCCTGCAAAACACCGATCCCAGCACAACCGTCTATGCCCAAGTACAGATCAACGTGGTCGACGGAGCCGGCTTTGTACCCTTCACCCTGACATCATCAGTGATCACTCTCGCGCCAAATCAATTGCTGACCAACCTGATCCTGACGAAGACGTTCACCAACGCGGACATTGGCAGGTCGTTCAGTTTCCAGATGGTGATACTCTGGGGCACCAGCCCGACATCGCTAACACAACAGAGCACAGCGGCCATCGGCTTCGTCCGAACTAGCGGAAGCTTCACCATACTCGCGTAGAACGGCAAAGCCAAAACCCCCCTCCAACTCCCTTCTTTGTTTTATTAGAATCATGTCATACTCCACGCACCATCTCCGTATCATTGATCTTTTCCATTCTGCCACAGTGAAGCAATCCGAGATTTGCTAGGGGACTAGCGAAGGCTTGACGAAGCGATCGCTTCGGGGACTTTGCCTAGTCCTATTGTCTGTGGCCGGACTAGTCTTTCTCCCGCTGGTGTTCCACCCTGTCACTGCCACTACCCTTTGGGGAAGCCCTACGGCGATCGAGAACAACGCGGGAATCAATATTTTGAACGCAGGTCTCCAAGCCAGCAACGGGACCATGTGGCTGGCTTGGCAAACGAACAGGTACAGAGGAGACTCCCAGTACGATATCTCCTACAAGACGTACACAAACGGGGTCTGGTCGACAGTATCGCGGCTAACAACTGGTGGGATAAACGCGGGTGCAGCGCTAGCGCAGTTATCGAACGGAACTATCCTGCTTTTCTGGGCGTACAAGCCTGCAGCCAGCTATCTCATCTACTACAAGATGTACAACAGTCCTGGAGGATGGTCAAATCCTCTACAAGCGTCGAGCACATCTCTCAACGATACGAATCCCTCCGCTGCTGTTGGTAGGGATGGGACTCTCTGGCTCGTCTGGACAAGGAATAACTCGACCTGCAGCGGCTCTTGTACTGATCCTGCTAAACAGCTCTACTACAAGACCTTGAAAGCAGGAGTCTGGTCCACAGAAACGAAGCTGACCTCGGACACGAACCAGAACTGGGGCTCCGGCATAACGGTTGGCAAAGACAACATTGTAAGAGTAGTCTGGTCGAAAGGATTAGGATCTCTCGAGAATTACCAGGTATACTACAGGACATACAACGGAGCGGGCTGGAGTGCGGAGACCAAGGTTGTCGCCTCGACTGATTCCGACGAGCATGCCGCGATTATGCAGGATCGGAACGGGACAATGTGGCTCTTCTGGTCGAGGAAGCACTACTACAGTGGCCTCTCCTTCTACTACCTCCTTTACTCCAAATACTCCTACAACAGCGGCACAACCTGGTCCGCAGAAATCCAGATGACAAACACTTCGACCAGTGTTGACAGTATGCAGCCATATGGCGTCCAGTCCACTTACAACAAGTCCATCTGGCTCTTCTACACAACGAACCCCGTCTCAAACGAGGACATTTACGCGCTAATATCCAGCCCGATACAGCCAATACACGATGTAACAATTACATCGGTTACCCCGTCGACGCAGATCGAATACCCAGGCGGGCTCGCGTCAATCGGCCAAAGCGCCATCGTCTCATTCACCGCGACCATCCTTAATCGTGGCGACCAGAGCGAAATAGTAACAGCTGCCCTCACCGTATACAACTCTAGCTCCTACAACTCTGTAACGAAGCAGAACCTTGCAGTACCCGGAGGCACAGTCAATCTATCGTTCAGCATGAATACGACCAACT
>Ga0209376_1004603_pt1 | contig 11924 bp, 10 predicted proteins | sample GraSoiAngelo_134_FD_185891 | JGI IMG/M metagenome (GOLD analysis project Ga0209376, IMG submission 185891) | Grasslands soil microbial communities from the Angelo Coastal Reserve, California, USA - 14_0929_05_30cm (SPAdes) (version 2) | ecosystem: Environmental > Terrestrial > Soil > Grasslands ... | reverse complement strand
CCGTCCGTGGCTCTCGGGTAAGGCCGCTCGAGACGCCGGGCAACCGGCGTCCTAGAGAAATGACCGTCACCCTGGGTCACACGCTCGGGGGACAGGACCCGGCTTACAGATCTTCTCTGGCGCGCTTTATTCATTCCGCGTAGTTGCCGCGGCATCGTTCGGGACCCGTGGCGCAGGCACAGAATCCGGGAACAGAACCTTTTCACCGCTAGGCTTCTTTGAGAGGACGTTCACGGCCGAGCGTAGGCGCTGGGCTGTCACCTGTGTGTAGACCTCGGTGGTGGCAACGCTCTCGTGGCCGAGAAGGTCCTGCACCTGTCTGAGATCGGCCTTCTCGCCTGCCGCGTTGCCCTCCAGCAGGCGCGTGGCAAAGGTGTGCCGGAAGCGATGCGGCGTCACCGCCTCCACACGCGACGCGAGCGGAGAGCACAGGAGTGTTGGGTTGACCGAGATTTCTACTTGTCCGCCAAGAGCTGGTCGATGAGGCGGCGGAAGACCTCCACGGGCTGGGCGCCGCGAATGGGCGTGCCCTCGACACTGTCGCCAGGTTTCGTCCTCGCTATCACGAACCCCGGCGTGCCCTGGACCCCGGCGGCCAGACCGTCTTCGAGGCCCTTTTGGACTCGCCCGGCGTGCTTGCCCGACGTCAAGCAGGTGTCGAACGCGGCGCCATCGAGCCCGAGCGTACGCGCGTGCTCGCTGAGCTGCGGAGGGGTAAGGGCCTTCTGGTTCTGGAAGAGTCGGTCGTGCATCTCCCAATACTTGCCCTGGTCGCCAGCACAGTGGGCGGCCTCGGCGGCCTTGCGCGCTTGCGGATGGATCTGATCGAGCGGGTAGTCCCGAAACACATAGCGCACCTTGCCCGCGTCGATGTAGTCGCGCTTGAGCGTCGACAGCGTCGCCGAGAAGAACCGCCCGCAGAACGGACATTGATAGTCGGAGAACTCCACGAGCGTCACGGGTGCGTCAGGTCGGCCGAGTGCTGGCGCGTCCGCCAGGCTCGCACGCGCGGGGCCGGGCAGCGTGGCGGGACCGCCGGGGACGGAGCGCTGCTCCATGAGCCGCAGGATCGGGCCAAGCAGGCGCTTGAGGTCTGCGAGGTCGGCCTTGACGCGGTCGAGATCCGCCTTGACCGCGTCGAGGTCCCCCGGCGCGCTCGGAGGCGCCTGCGCCCAGACCGGCGAGACCACCAGCGCGAGCATCGCCACCGCGGCCGGCACGGGCGTCCTCATGCGTACCACCGCCCAGGTGTCCAACAACAGGTCGATGACCCACGACGAACGCTTCACGGGCAGTGCGCGATCAAGTACTGCGCGTCGGTGATCATAATCGTTGCTGCGGTGGCGTCCACGTGCTTGCCGCTCTGCGCTTGCAGCTCGTTGATGAACGCCTGATAGATATTGTCAGCGGTTTCGCAGCTGCCTCTTGCCCGCGCAGCGGCGGCGGCGTCCAACTTGGCGAGGAGGGACTTCGCTATGCCCCCGTTATCGATCGCGCCGCTCGCGCGGAACTGCCCGACGTCATTCTTGATGCTATCGGGCGTGACGATGATCGTGAAACTGACCGACGCCTTGCTGGTCCCTCCCACGTTGTCAGCCGCGTCAACCGTGAACGTGTGGTCACCCGGGGCCAATTCCGCCAGCAGGCGTATCGCCTGACCGCTCTGCAGTCCGTGACCGTCAAGCATGGTCAACCCGTCCAGACGCGGCGTCACACTGCCGACCCCACAACCCGTGTCGGCCTCACTGTAATTCAGCGTGAGGACATCACTGTGTAAGTACGTGGTCGCCGCCGGCTGGATGATCGTTATGGCCGGCGGAAACTTCTCCCGGGACCACTCCACCGATGCCGATCCGTAAACGGGGAACGGCTGGCCGTCGCTGTTGTCCTCTGCGGATATCGGACCCGAGAGCTGATCGATCGGCGTCGCCACGACGACGTTCTGAGAGTCCAGGGGACTCGCGGCCATGAGCGGCGTGAGGGCGGCGCAATCCGGAAATGTACTGCTGCCGAGAGTGCCGTAGGACGGGTCGTAGCAATCGGTGAGTAGGCCCCGTTCCAGGATGAGAGCGAAGAGCGGTCCTATCGAGGGATCGATCGGGGCAAGTGCGAGCAGGATATCCCGGATAGTGACGATCGTATCGGCCGTATCAGGCTCTAAGAACCTGATGTCGTCGATGGACAGACTCATATCGGCCTTTGGTGGCAAAGGCGGCGCCGTGTACTGGCTGTCGTCCATCGTGATGATGACCCGTGCAGCATCACTGGTGAACGGCTCGATGGACGCAGTGACCCCATGGCGCACCGTGAAGTGAGACGAGACCAACAGCTTGTGTGCCGCACACTGCCTCGGCACCGGTGGTCTCAGGATGTAGCTCATCGTCTGGAAGCCCTTGAAGGGTTTCGGCAGGAAGCGCTGGTGTGCCTCGAAGCGCGTCGTGCAGGGCACATGAAACCACAACACCGGATCCAGGCAGAACGTCGGTACACAGACGCCGAAGGCGCAGACATCTACCGTGCATCCCCCAGACTCATCGAGAGCTCCTTCGACAATGTCACCGATGACCGGGCAGTCTGGTATGGCCATCCCCCTCAGCAGCTCATTGTAGAGGTGGTGCCGCACACCTTTCCCGTCTTCGAAGGTCTGGCTTATGAGATAGGGCCTCGATATCACCTCTGAGAAGGTGACGGGTTGTCCTGACGATCCGGAGACTTGACGGCCAAAGGCCGTCAACAGGGGTGGATGCATCTCCGAGTGAAAATCCTCGTGGCCACAATCCACGATCCAGCGCCCGAACATCGCCACGCGATCGCCCTTGTGCGCCCGGGCGCGGTAGTCTGGAGGAACGAGGCCTTGGTCGGTCTCGAAACCGAGAACAGCTCGGACTCCCAGGGGGCTTGTCGGCAGCGGCAACTGCTCCCGGTGGGCGCCTTCGACTGCCGCCTTATACTCCATATTTACGTTGCAGTTGCCGATGGCCGCTCCGCTGCAGCAACTCTCGGGTGTCCCGGGCCCCGTGCACCCCGCGTTGGCATTATTGTTGTCGGCCACGCTGTTCAGACAAACACCCTCCGGGGTGAAGCCAGTACATCCATTCGAGGGTGCCAGGAGGGACGCATAACTTTGGTCTGGTGCGACGAAAAACTCCCAGTCGGTGCCGAATGGATGAGTAAACGGCAGATCTTTCCCGGAGATTGTAGGTTCCTCGACAATAGTGCCCGCGAACCCGACGAGCCGTTCGTCGACCTCGCTGCTAAATACGGGCGTCCATTCGAACAGTGGCGTCCGATTTGCCAGGAACCGCCGGCCGCCGCAGACGTCCCTTGCCCACCCTGGACTGAGGGTCTGATCGACCCCGCCGACTACATACGGCGGATTGCTATAGTCTGTTTCGAGGATTTGCGCTGTGGCTTGTGAAGTCGCGGTGAAGAACGAAAACAGAAGGAGTGCCCCGAGGTACACGTCACGTGGCCGCATATGTGGTTTCTCCCCGGATGCTCCACCACCTCGTTCGACCGTTCGCAACACCTCACACGCGCCACTTCTGCAGCGCCCACGCCCCTGACCCAGCCCGTGCCGAAGGGTCGGGCGATGCTCCAGTTCGTGTGTCAGCCCATGCGCCGTCCTCACGTGGGAGGCCGGTCGAGTCGCGCGACGCGGCCGAGAATCTGCCGAAAGAGGGTCTTCGTCAAGTGGCTTTCGGCCCGCTGCAGGATGAAGTACCGGGCATGATGAGGCGCCCGCCGGTTCTAAATTTAAACCTGAGGGAATGAACTAGGAGAGACGCGACGGTGACGCTCACGATCGCAGAGACAGTCGTGGTGTGAGATCAAGGGCGGCATGCTCACGGGCCTGCTGCGGATGATGCATGAGGCGAAGACGTCCATCGTTCAGAACCTCAGGGCCTGAAGGATCCGCCGGCGAAAAGCGCCGCGTCGGTCAAGGGTGGCGCGACGGTCAAGAGTGGCTAGAATCTCGCAAAAACCCTCGAGGGATGAGGCTAACCTCGACCTCCGCGCTTCTTGGTGATCCACGCACCGATGAGGCCGAGCAGCACGCCAGCGACGACGACGACGACTGCGAATCCGACGAGACCGAGCCCTAATCGTTCAAGGTCCGTCACGCGTCCGCCCGGATCATCGCTCGTGGCCACGGAAGGTACTGATGATCGCTCCAGCGACGAACGCTAGGGTGACGAGCACGATACCGCCCGCCCGGACGCCGTGATGCGTCGTCAGGTCGCCCCAGATGAAGACCACGAACCCCAGACTCGCGAGGAGGACGTCAGCGGCAATGACCCAGGTCCGCACAGCTAGCTCCACCAGCCGGCGCGGGCGAGGCGCTTGAGGAGTCGAGCCCCCAGATCCCTGTCCGTCATCATCGGCAGGACTCTAGGGCGGTGGAGTAGGGTCTGTCAAATTTCTCTGGCGCCCTTCTTCATCCTGTTGCGCCGCGTCGTACTATGACGTGGTGACTTCGCTCCCGTCCTCCGCCGGCTCACCGCTGCGCCGGCGCGGCGCGCTGATGGCGACGCTCTTTGCCGCGCAGGTCTGCGGCAGCACCGGGTTCTCGATGAGCATGGCCGTCGGCGCGATCATGGCCGCCGCCATCACCGGGACCAATACGTGGTCCGGGCTCCCCGTCGGCGTCGGCTCGCTCGGCACCGCGCTCGCGAGCTGGCCGCTGTCGCGGCTGATGGCCCGCTTCGGGCGCCGTCCGGGACTGGCCCTCGGTTACTCGCTCGCCGTCGTGGGCGCCGCGCTCGGGATACTCGGCGTGGGCCAGCAGAGCTTCGCGCTCTTCCTCACGGGCATGGCGCTGTTCGGCACTGCGCAGACGTCGAACCTCCTGGCACGTTACGCGGCGGCCGACATCAGTCCCGGCGCGCAGCGCGGCCGCGCGATGGGCCTGATCGTCTGGGGCTCCGCCGTCGGCTCGATCGTCGGCCCGATCCTCATGGCCCCGGCCATTCGCGTCGGCGCCGTGCTCGGCGTGTCGTCGGTGGCCAGCGCGTTTCTGATCTCCGTCGCCGGGTACGCGCTGGCGGCGATGCTCGTGCAGGCGCTCCTGCGGCCCGATCCGCTCGCCATCGCGCGACGGCTCGAGCCGCCGCCCGCGCCGGCCGGCGCCGCCCGGCGTGGACGCCCGACGGGGACAATTCTGCGCGAGCCGCGGGTGATCGTGGCCTACGGCACGCTGATGGTCAGCCAGCTCGTGATGATTGGCACCACGTCGACCTCGCCCCTCTACCTGCACGACCACGGACACGCCGTGAACACGATCGGGCTCGCCGTGTCGCTGCACCTGGGCGGGATGTACGTCGCGTCGCCCCTCTCGGGCTGGCTGTGCGACCGCTTCGGGCGGCTGCCGGTGATCGGCGCCGGCGGCGTCGTGCTGCTGCTGGCGCTGGCCCTCGCCGGCCTCGCGCCCGGGCGCGCGAGCGGGCTCGTCATCGCCGGACTCTTCCTGAACGGCGTCGGCTGGAACCTCGCCTTCGTCTCCGCGAGCGCGCTGCTCACCGACGCGCTCTCGCCGGAAGAGCGGGCGGCGATCCAGGGACTGGCCGACCTCGTCATGGGCCTGATGGGCGCCGTCGGCAGCGCGCTCGGCGGCATGGTCCTCGGCGCGTGGGGCTTCGGCATCCTCAATATCCTCGGCGCCGCGATGCTGGTCGTGCCGCTCGCCGCGAGCTGGCTGCAGCGTGAAGCGCTCGCCGCGCGCGCGGCGGAACCGAATCCCTGGGCGTCCTGACCCCTCCGACGCCGGCGCCGTCGCACCGCGCCGGCGCCGTGCTGCTCGTCACCGTCGTGTTCGCGTGGGGCCTGACCTGGCCGATCAACAAGGTGATCCTCCAGACCGTCCCGCCGCTGTGGGCCGTCGCGCTGCGCGCGGCCCTCGGCACGCTTGCGCTCTTCGCGCTGGCCCTCGCGACGCGCCGGCTGGTTCGGCCGCCGCGCGCCGATCTGCCGGTGCTGCTCAGCATCACGCTGTTGCACATGGTCGGCTTCACGACGTTGTCGACCGCCGGGCTCGCGCTCGTGCCCGCCGGCCGCTCGGCGGTCCTCGCCTACACCACGCCGCTCTGGGTCGTCCCGGGCGCGGGTCTGTTTCTGGGCGAGCGGCTCAGCGCCTGGCGGCTCGTCGGCGTGATCGCGGGCCTCACCGGGCTCGTCGTGCTGTTCAATCCACTGGCCCTCGACTGGACGCGGGGGGCCGTCGTCCTCGGCAACGTCGCCATCCTCGTCGCCGCGCTGCTCTGGGCCGCCAGCATCCTGCACATCCGTGGGCACCCGTGGCGGTCGACGCCGTTCGATCTGCTGCCGTGGGAGATGCTGTTGGCGACGCTCGTCCTGCTCCCGCTCGCCTGGGTCGTCTCGGGACCGCCCGTGTTCGAGTGGACACCGCGGCTGACGGCGCTGTTCGTGTACGCGGGTCTGCCGGGGCAGGCGCTGCCGTACTGGGCGATCGCGATGGCCGGCCGTCGTCTTTCCGCGGTCACGACGTCGCTCGGCCTGCTCGCGACGCCGGTGGTCAGCATCGTGGTCGCCATGCTCTGGCTCGATGAGCGTCCCGGCCTCGCGCTGCTGGTGGCGGTGGCGCTGATCCTCGGCGGCGTCGCGCTGGGCGCGACCGGCGAGCCCTCCCGCGGGCGTCCCTCAGCCGCGGCCGTGCAGTAGCGCGAAGAGCCGCGCGGGTGTGATCGGCAGCTCGCGCACGACCACGCCGCGGTCGGCGAGCGCGTCCTCCACCGCGTTGGCGACCGCGCTGGCGCCGGCGATGCAGCCGCTCTCGCCGACGCCCTTGACGCCGAGCGGGTTGACGCTCGACGGGTGCTCGTCGAGGACCACGTCGAGCCACGGCAGGTCGTCCGCCTTCGGGATCGCGTAATCCATGAGGCTGCCGCTCAGCAGCTGGCCCTGCGCGTCGTAGACGACCGCTTCCATGAGCCCGGCGCCGATCCCCTGCGCGGCGCCGCCCTGCAGCTGGCCCTCGACGATCGCGGGGTTGATGGCGCGGCCGGGATCGTGCAGCACGACGTGCCGCAGCAGCCGCACGTGGCACGTCTCGACGTCCACCTCGACCGCGCACGCCTGGCCGCCGAACGCCCACGTCACGGTGTCGGGATAGAACCACGTGCACGCGTTGAGGCCCGGCTCGCCCGTCGTCGACCCGAGCGTCTTCGAGCGGACCGCGGCCTGAGCGAGGCGGGCGAGCGGCAGCGTGCGATCGGGCACGCCGGCCACGAAGGCGCGGCTGGCCTCGAAGCGAACGTCCGCCGGCGCGCACTCGAAGAGCTCGGCGGCGACGACGGCCGCGCGCTCGCGCACCTCGGCGGCCGTGCGCGCGACGGCATTGCCCGCGTTGACCATCACGCGGCTGCCGCCGGTGCCCATGCCGTAGGGCATCAGGGTCGTGTCGCCGCCGAGCACGATGACGTCGTCGAAGCTCGCGCCCAGCTCGCTCGCCGCGATCTGCGCGAGCGTGGTCGAGTGCGCCTGCCCCTGCGCGGCGACGCCGATCAGCACGTAGACCTTCCCTTGAGGATCGACGCGGACGGTGGCGCCTTCGAAGGGGCCGAGGCCGGTGCCCTGCGCGTAGCACGCGATGCCGACGCCGATGGGTCGCGCCGAGCCCGCCGTGGCCACCTGCCGCTTGCGCCACTCGTCGTAGCCGAACGCCCCCAGCAATCGCTCGAAGGCCGCGGGATAGTCGCCCGGATCGTAGGTGACGGCGACGCCGTCCTTATAGGTCAGGCCCGGGCGGTACGGCATCTCCGCGGCCCGGATCAGGTTGCGCCGGCGCAGATCGGCCGGATCCAGCCCGAGCCGGCGCGCGCCGATGTCCATCAGGCGCTCCATGACGAAATTGGCCTCGGGACGGCCCGCCGCGCGATACGCCGCGTTGAACATCGTGGTGGTGACCACGCTCTCGCCGCGGCCGCGGTAGTGCGGCACGCGGTACGGCCCCGGCAGGTGGTTCACCGTGTTGGCGGTGAGACCGTTGCCCATCACCGGATAGGCGCCGACGTCGGCGAGGAAGCTGTCCTCGAGGGCGGCGATCGTGCCGTCGAGCGCGAACGCGATGGTGGCCTCGTGCAATTGCTCGCGGTCGTGGCCCACCGTCGCCAGATGCTCGCGGCGTGCCTCCGCCCATTTCACGGGACGACGAAGCCGGAACGCCGCCGCCGCCACCAGCACCTCGTCGGCGTAGACCTGTCCCTTCGGGCCGAAGGCGCCGCCGACGTCCGGCACGATCACACGCACGCGCTCGGCGGGCAGGCCGAGGACCCGCGCGATGACGTCGCGCTGGCTGTAGGGGCTCTGGATCGACGCCCACACGGTCAGCACGCCGGTCTCCGCGTCGTACTGCGCGAGCGCGCCGCGGCACTCGATCGGCATCGCGGCCAAGCGCTGATGCCGGAACCGCTCGCGCACCACGGTGAGGCCCGGCCGCGTGAGATCGATCTCCCCGACGGCCCCGCCCACGGAGAGCGCCACGTTGTCCGGCCAGTCGGCGTGCACGCGCGTCGCCGAACCCCGCGCCGCCGCCGCGCCGACCAGCGGCGGCAGCGGCGCGTACTCGACGCTGACCGCGTCGCGTGCATCGGCAGCGAGGGCCGCGGTCTCGGCCACGACGACGGCGACGGGCTCGCCGACGTAGCGCGCCCGGTCGCCGGCGAGCAGCGGCACGACAAACGGCCGCTCCTTGTGCGCGCCGCTGGACGCGGTGGCGAGCGGCTGTGCGAGCTGCGGCAGGTCGGCCGCCGTCCACGCCGCCAGCACGCCACGGATCGCCCGGGCCGCTGTCGCGTCGACCCTGGTGATTCGGGCATGGGCGTGGGCACTGCGCACGACCCCGAGGTGGACGAGGCCGGGGCGCGTGAGGTCGTCGACGTACCGGCCGTGGCCGGCCAGGAAGCGATGCGCGTCCTTGCTCCTGGGGGATTGGCCGATCATGGCAGGCGGCGGGTCGGCGTCAGCCGCGCGTGGCGCGCCGGAACGCGTCCGCGAGCCGCCGCGCGATCGGGCCGGGCTTGCCGTCGCCGACGACCTGGCCGTCGATGCGAACCACCGGCGTGATCTCGTCGCTCGTCCCCGTGAGGAACGCCTCGTCGGCGCGGGCCAGCTCGGTGTCGAGCACGCCGGTCTCGACGCACGGGATGCCCTCCTGCCGGCACAGCTCGAGCGCCACCTCCCGGGTGATGCCGCTCAGGATGTAGTTGCTCTCGGGCGGCGTCCGCACCTGGCCGCCGAACACGAAGAACGGGTTGCTCGCCGTACAGTCGGTGACATGGCCGTCGCGGATGAAGATGGCCTCGGCGGCGCCCGCGCGCAGCGCGCGCCGCTTGGCCAGCACGTTCGGCTGCAGCGCGAGCGACTTCACGTTGACGTGGCCCCACCGCGAGTCGGTCACCGTGATGGCGGCGATGCCGTCGCGGAGCAGCTCGGGAGCCGGCGTGGTGGCCGGGCGCACGTAGATCACGATGGTCGGGCGCATCCCCTCGGGCGGCGCGTGGCTCCGCGAGGCGGCGCCCCGCGTGACGAACATGATGACGGCCGCGTCGGGAAGCGCGGCGCGCTGGACGAGCTGATCGGACACCTTGCGGATCTCGTCGACGTGCCCGGGGGTGAGCCCGAGCTCGAGGAACCCGGCGCCGCCCGCGAGACGGCGCATGTGACTGTCCATCCGGAAGAGCCGGCCGCCGTAGGCGCGGATCACCTCGTAGAGGCCGTCACCAAACTGAAAGCCGCGATCCTCGACGGACACCGCCGCCTCGGACCGTCCGACGATGCGCCCGTTGACCCAGACCTCTCGTGGCCACTCGGCCGGGTTCACTGCTGTCACGCCGCCGCACCTCCACGCATGAGCCCCGCCGAGGCGAGAACGTCGCGGAGCGCGGCGAGGCTCTTGGGATCCTCGATGGCGAGCAGCGGCGGGCGCGGCCAGCCGCCCGGCTGCCCGAGGACCTGCATGCACGCCTTGATCTGCGCCTGCGGCGAGCCATAGACGCCGCTCCAGTCGGGGTTGATGAGTTGGCTCATCAGCGCCACGTACCGGTCGGCAGCCGCGCGCGCCGCCGCGAAGTCCCCGCGCCAGAACGCCTCGTAGAAGGCCACGGCGAAGGCCGCGCCGAGGCCACCGCCGTCGATGTTGCCGTCGCCGCCGATCCCGCGTAGCACGGCGAGACCGAGGGGGTTGATGAAGCCGCCGAAGACGCGGACCCTGTCGACGACCCGCTCGAGCGTCGCCAGCGCCTGCACGCGGTTGGCCGTGCTGTCCTTGATGGCGACGACGTGGTCGATCTTCGTCAGCTCCAGCGCCGTGTCCGCGGTGATCTCCACGACCACGCCGCGCGCCCAGTTGTAGACCATGAGCGGCAGGTCGACGCGGTCGGAGATGGTCTGGTAGAAGGCGACGATCTCGCGCGCCGTGGGCGCCGCGTAGGGCGGCGGCGTGGACAGGATTCCGTCGGCGCCGATCTCCTTTGCGTGGCGCCCGAGCTCCGCGCTGTGCGCGGCGGTGTAGGTCGTGCAGCCGATCACGACGGTGGTCTTGCCGGACAGCTCCTCGACGGCGATCTCCGCCACCCGCCGGCGCTCGGCGTCCGACTGCGAGAACCACTCCCCGGTCGTCCCGTTGACGAGGAGGCCGTGCACGCCCTGGCCGTGATAGAGCTGCAGCTCCTCGCGCCAGAGCTTCTCGTCGAGCGTGCCCTCGCGCGTGAACGGCGTGGGAGCGGCGACCCAGTAGCCCCGCCAGTTGACGTCGTCGCGGTTCATGTCGTGTCTCCTCTCGGTCCGTCAGGCGCGGCCCCGACCGTAACACACGTGCGCCAGCAATTCACCCTCGAGAGTGGGGTATAGTCGCGCGAGAGAGGCGCCATGGTCAGTCACCACGTGAAGGTCGTCGTCTGATCCGCCGCGAGGACGTCGGCGCGGTCGCCGTCCTCACGCTCGACAACCCGCCGCTCAACGTCCTCAGCCAGGCGATGTACCAGCGCCTCGAGACGCTCGTCGACGAGCTCTCCGAGTCCGGGACGATCCGCGCCGTCGTGCTGACCGGCGCGGGCGAGCGGGCGTTCTCCGCGGGCGCCGACGTCAAGGAGTTCCCTGGCGCGTCGGATCCCGAGCGCTGGCGCCGCCAGATCCGCTACATCATCGGCGTGTCCGAGAAGCTCGCCGCGCTGCCGCAGCCCGTGGTGGCAGCGGTCAACGGCGTGGCGTACGGCGGCGGGCTCGAGCTGACGCTGTTCTGCGATCTGCGTCTGGCCGGCGCGCGCGCCCGCTTCGCGCTGTCCGAGGTGAAGCTCGGCCTGTTTCCCGGCACGGGCGGCGTGCAGCGCCTGCCCGGACTGATCGGCATCGCGCGCGCCAAGGAGTTGCTGCTGCGCGGCGAGCCCATCGACGCCGCCGAGGCCGAGCGGATCGGCCTCGTCAATCGCATACTCCCCGCCGACCGGCTGGCCGCGGAGAGCCTGGCCCTCGCTCAGTCGCTCGCCGAGCGTCCGGCGCGCGCTGTGCGGACCATCAAGCGCCTGGTGGACGGCGCCGCCGGCCTCAGCGCGGCCGAGCAGCGCGACCGCGAGATCGACGCCAACGTCGAGATCATCCAGACGGCGGACGCGCGCGAGGGCTTCGCCGCGTTCCTCGAGAAGCGTCCGCCCAAGTTCCGCCACCGCTGAGCGCAACATCGCCTGGGCGTGGCTCGAGACGCTGCCGATCAGGGGGCACCCATGGCTCGCCCCAATTCCCCCATCCCGCGGGCGCACTCATCGCTCCTGGAAACGATCGCCACGGCTTGGTCTCGCACACCGCAGGCTTCTGCTCGGGATGATCACCCGCCCACCCGTAGATGTGACACCATTCGTGATCCATCGTGTCCTCGGAGGCTCCCACGGCCGCGATGATCATGCTGTGGAAGC
>Ga0209376_1004599_pt1 | contig 11929 bp, 8 predicted proteins | sample GraSoiAngelo_134_FD_185891 | JGI IMG/M metagenome (GOLD analysis project Ga0209376, IMG submission 185891) | Grasslands soil microbial communities from the Angelo Coastal Reserve, California, USA - 14_0929_05_30cm (SPAdes) (version 2) | ecosystem: Environmental > Terrestrial > Soil > Grasslands ... | reverse complement strand
ACGCGGCTCGACGAAGCGCTGCAAAGGACAGTCTCAGAATTTGGTTAGCAAACGGTTAGCAAATGTTGAGGTACGTTACCAATAAAAGCTCACCGGACGGCCAATTTCGTACGGAAAATTTGGTGGGCGATGCTGGACTCGAACCAGCGACCTTCTCGGTGTAAGCGAGACGCTCTAGCCAACTGAGCTAATCGCCCACTAACGCGATTCTAGCAGACGAAGTCGTGCGCGAGCCCGCAGACTCGACCCAGGCGAGGGGTGGCAGATTCGGGCGTCAGCGCCTTCGATCAGGCAAACGTCAAGGCGTTGAAGCGCTTACAGGTCGTCGCTCTTGAAGAGGGAGGAGAATCGTATCCCGTTGCGGACGAGCGGCTCCTCGGCTTCGTCCACTGGATCGGCTGCGGAGACGACCAGCGGGTCTGGTTCCGGTTCAGGTTCGGACTCTTCAGGGAGCTCTTCGTAGGCCGGCACGGGCTCGTCCTCGAAGTTATCGCCTAGGGAAACGACGGGTTTATGCTCGACCTTCATCGAGAGCTCGGTTGCATCGAAGACGCGGATGCGCTCAAGTTCAGTGCCGGCCTCCAGCAGGTCCTCCGCCACTCGCGCGGCTTCCTGCGGGGTCGAGAGAATCGTGATCGACCCCCGGTTGGGGTCGTCCCGGTCCAGCACCATTACTACAGTTGTTCCAGACATTAGACGTTTGCCTCCTCAATCACGATCGCCAAAGTTTTGATTGAAGCACTTAGTAGACGCTGGCACCGTAGCGGTCGTTACCGGGGCTTGCGGGCGAAAAGTTGAGGATTGAGCGAGGCGTGGATGAGAACTGAAGAAGAGAACGCTCATGCGGCGGGACGCGGTGGATCGGGCGAAGCCTCTGAAGGGGCCGATTCGGGGATGATTGAGTAGCGGACTGCGAGGCCGGCGATGATGATGGCCCCGCCGATAACCGTCGCCACGGTCGGCTCCTCGCCGTAGAATAACGCGACCCAGACGGGATTGAGTACGGGCTCGATTAAGGCCAGGAGGCTCGCTTCCGCGCTTTCGACCTCGCGCAAGCCGCGAGTGAAGAGGAGGTAGGGGAGTGCGAACTGGACCGCTCCCATGACGAAAAGCAGTGCTAGGTCTTCGGCGTCGACGTCGCGCTTGAGCAGGGCGAAGGAGAAGAGGAGCGCGACCCCCATGCAGTTGGCGAAAGTGACCGCGATCGGATCAGCGTAGCGGACGCGGCGGAGCCACAGGAGGAAGAGGCCGTAAAAGAAGCCACTGCCCGCACCCAACAGCATGCCTGGAACATCACCGGAGCCGCTGTTGCCGATGAATAGGACTGCGATGCCGCCGAGGCAGATGGCGAACGGAAGGGCATCACGGGAGCGGAGCCGCTCGCCGAGAAGCGCCGGGGCGAAGGCGATGACATAGAGCGGGGCGGTGTACTGGAGGAAGATGGCGTTGGCGGCGGTGGTCTCCTTAGTCGCGCCCACGTAGAGGCCGAGAAGGAGCGCGAAGAGAACGATCGAAACGACGATATCCGGCCCCCGGGGGAATTGGCGGCCGGCCACGGCGGGGGCAAGCAGTAGGCCGGCGAAGAGGCAGCGGAAGAAGGTGATGCTGGTGGCGCCGGCGTCTATCTCCTTGATGAAGAAGCCGCCGGTACTCCAGAGGACGGCGCCGCCGAGGAGGTAGAGGCGGGCGGTGGTGTGGGGGGAGAAGGTCATGGGGGTAGGGTAGGGGGTGGGGACGGTAAGAGGTAAGAGGGTAAGAGGTCCGATGTACGAAGTACGAGGTACGGGGTGCGAGATGCATTGCAGAAGTAGTCGCGTTGACTGCCTTTGGGTGTGGCCCTAGAATCGAACAGGCGAGGGCGGTTAGCTCAGCGGGAGAGCGCTTGCTTCACACGCAAGAGGTCGCAGGTTCAAACCCTGCACCGCCCACCATTTGAAGGGGCCGAAGTGGCGGAACGGCAGACGCGCTGCGTTCAGGGCGCAGTGCCCGAAACGGGCGTGGGGGTTCAAATCCCCCCTTCGGCACCAACGTACGCGCTCGTAGCTCAGTCTGGATAGAGCGCAGCCCTGCGGAGGCTGAGGTCGTGGGTTCGAGTCCCACCGAGCGCGCCACTTCCAATCTCGTGCCACTGATCCCTTTTGCGGGCGCTCCGAGGAAGGACAGAAGTCCATGAAGCCGCTAGTCCTGAAGACGGGTGAAGGCCGGAGCTATTCCTGGAACGAGTATCTGTTCACCGTCAAGGCCGGTGCTGCTGAAACAAAGCGCGGCGTCTCGTTCATGGAGTTTTTCACGCGCAAAGGCGACGAGCCTGCTGTCCACGTCCACGAGGAGGAGGACGAGATCTTCTATGTCCTGGATGGCGACCTGACCATCAGATGTGGCGATGAGTCGTTTCAGGTGGCTCCAAACGGATTCGTCTTTCTTCCGCGCAACATCCCACACGGATTCACGATCCACAGCGACGGGCTCGTTCGGATGCTCGTCGTGACCGTCTCGGCTGAATCGACCAAGAACTTCGGAGAGCGCATCGAGAACGAGGGCATACTTTTGACGACTGACGCTGCGGTCAGACGCATCGACGAGCTACGCGAATCTTCGTAGCATCGCCGGGAGCGAGCTGAGGCGTTCGTTGTCGTATGATCGATGGGTGGCGTAAGGCAGGGTAGCTCAGCGGCAGAGCAGAGGCTTCATAAGCCTTGTGTCGCGGGTTCGAATCCCGCCCCTGCCACCAACCATCTGACAACGCACATAGCCTGCCTCCTCAGGAGCTTTCAAGAATGGACGCCCGAGGATGCCCCCTCCCGCCGAGTTACACGGTCGGGTAAACGGGCATGACGCCCCCGTGGGACTTAAACAAGGCCATGACCTGCTCGGTCAGCCTTGTCATGCCCAGGTCGCGGGCAGTGTCTACGGCCCGGCTGAGAAGCGAGTATGCCTTCTTTCGGTCGCCCGGCTGACGGCGCGCCAGGAGCATGCACGCGTAGTCGTGCTCTGTGTGCGCGACCCAAGGCCTGGCACCCATGTGTGTATTCATTCCCAGCGCGTCCTCGAAATGCCGCTCCGCGTCCTGCCAGCGTTGCATCGTGGCGGCGAGGAGGCCCAGGTAGCGCGACGCGGAGCCGTGGCAGGCGACCCCGACGCTAACAACGACGTTTCGCCGGCTGTAAGGAAGAAGGATCTGGTACAGGGGGTCGGCGCGGCGGGCATCGCCTAGGAAAGAGCAGACTTCGGATAGTAGTGTCACGCCGGTGAGCCAGACCTCGTCCTGAGGTAGGTCAGCGAAATCGTTGGCGGCCAGGTGCTCAAATTCGCGCCGCGCGTCCGTCTCCCGCCCGAGCTCGCGATAGAGATCGGCCAGCGTGCAGCGCGAAGCAGGCATTTTCGGATACTGCTGAACGAATGCCCTGAAAATGGGCTCCAATTCCTCGAGCCGCCCCTGTTCTCGCCGCACGGCAAACATCTGCGCCGCGAAGACCATCGCGGTGCCCGGAGCCTGCGCCCGTTGCCCAAAGTTGAGCGCCTCCCGGGCCAGCTGTTCGCCCTCCTCCAGCTGCCCTTCTAACAGCGCGCGCGAGGTTCGGGAGATGGCCGCGCGCCAGAGATAGTAGGGCTGTTGGAGCTCTTCTGCTTGGCGAGCCACTACCTCCATCTCCCCGTCGGCGCCGGGGATATCGCCGAGCTCCAACAGGTGGCTGTGGCGCAAGACGTGGGTCCATGACACCATCTCTCGGTCGCCCACCTCCTCAGCCAGGCGCAGGATCTCGGTCACGACGGCGAGGCGATCCTCGGCGCTGGCGGGGCCCCAGACATAGTGCTTGCTGAGGAGTGTGAATGCCAGCGCCGCCTTGTCCCCGACCCTTCGCGCCACCGCCTCGGCGTCCTGGCTCAGTGATAAGGCTCTCTCCCGCGACGCCGTTACGTTCAGCGCCGCCGCCAAGCGGCTCATCAGCCTGGCCCGGAGCGCGCTATCCTGATCGCCGAGGGCGCTCACGGCTTCCTGCTGGAGGCTGATCTCAACTTCGCTGATAGTTGTGAACGTGAACCAATGCCAAGCCAAACCCAAGGCGGCGCGGGCAAGGCCCTCGGCATGCCCCAACTCTCTGGCCAGGGCAGCCGCCTGCTGGAAGGTCTCGCTGGCCTTGGCGCGATCACCGGCCTTATCATGGGCCTCGCCCAGAGACAGTAACAGCTCGCAGCGCTGGGCTGCCTGGTTCCCTCGCGTCTCCGCGAGGTCGAGGGCGTCCAGCGCCATCTGATAAAGGCGGACCGCCTCTTCGTACGCCAGCTGCGACAGAGCGCTTTCCGCCGCCCGTGTAGCGTAGGAGGTTGCTTTAGCGACGTCACCCTGACCGGCTCCCGCGAAGAAGTGGTGCGCAAGCTCCGCCAGCCTTTGGAGATCAAGATCGGCACCCCACAGAGCCTCGAGCGCTTTGCTAACTCGCCCGTGAAGCTGACGGCGCCTGGGAGCGGTCAGCCCCTGGTACAGCGTCTCCTGGATCAGGGGATGGGAGAAGGCGTAGCCCTCGACTCCTTCCCTGAGAACGTGAGCGGCTACCGCCTCATCGAGGAGGTCCAGGAGCGTGTCCTCGTCGCGCCCTGTGACTGCCGCCACCTTCGGCAGGGAGAGGTCGCGGCCGAGTACGGACGAGTAGGTGAGCACCCGATTCGCCTCTTCTCGCAGGCGGGCCAGCCGTCTGACTATCACCTGGCGCACGGTCTCCGGGATCGGCCATTCCCCCACTCCGGCCTTGGGGTTGGCGAGGTCGTGGCCCTGCTCCCGTAGATGCCGCACCAACTCCTCTGTGAAGAAGGGATTACCCTCAGCGGCGCTGAAGAGAGCATCGACGACATGGTCGGCAGCGGTTGAGCCGAGGACAGCCTCCATGAGCATGGCGGCTTCGTTGCGATCGAAGGGGCGCAGGGCCATGGTGTAGCTTAGTCCTTGGCGTGCCGTCTCTGTCATAAGGCCTCTGAGCGGATGCCGCGCGTCTACTTCAGTGTCACGGTAAGTACCCACGACCAGGAGAGGGGCCTCGCTCACGCGCCGAGACAGGTGCTGAAGGAGGAGCAACGTGGCCGCATCGGCCCAATGGAGGTCATCCAGGAAGAGCAGGAGTGGTTTTCGGCGAGCGGCTGTAAGCAAGAAGTCGCTAACAGCATCGAAGAGGCGATGGCGCTCAGCTTCGGGGCTCAGGGGCGGCGATTCGGAGATATCTGGAAGGAGCCGGCCGAGCTCGGGCAGCAGCTTGGACACGTAGGGGGCGCCTTCGCCCAGGTCCTCTCTGAGGTCTTCGATACCATGGCAGCGAAGATACTGGGTGAGCGCCTCGATAATGGGCAGGTAGGGTGGCATTCCTTCCGTCTCGTAGGCGTGGCCCGAGAGGACCGGCAGCCCGTGGTCCGTGGCGTCGATGGCCAGCTCGGAGACGAGGCGAGTCTTTCCGACACCGGGCTCGCCGGCCACCATCACCAGGCGCCCCTGGCCTCGGATCGCGGCTTCCAAGTGCCGTCGCAGTTGGGCGCTTTCCGGCTGGCGGCCCACGAAACGGGTTAGCCGTGGACTGACCGCTTCTTGCGGCCAGCGCACGTCGAATAGGGGCACGCGCTCTACGAAGCCCTTGATCGAGCGCTCGCCCAGTGCGGTGAACTGGAAACCAAGACTCCCGCGAACGAGAAGGCGTGTCACCTCCGAGACCAGCACGTGGCCGCCGGCGGCCTCCGATGCGATGCGCGCGGCCAGGTTGACATCGCTGCCGAAGAGGTCACCACCCTCAGCGACAGGCTCGCCCGTATGCACGCCGGCGCGCACTTCTAACTCCAGGTAACGCCCCTCGGCATGCTGGGCGGCTATGGCCCGCTGGAGCTCCACGGCGCACTCGACACCCCGGCGCGCCGAGGCGAAGGCGGCCATAAAGCCATCGCCTGTGCCTTTGATTACTCTGCCGTCGAAGCGCGCAAACTGCTGCCGAAGAATCCGGTCGTGGGCGCGGCGCAGGGCCTGGGCGGCATCTTCGCCCAGGCGGTCACCCAGTGCGGTAGACCCCACCAGGTCGGTGAACATAATTGTAATGGTGCCTTCAGGAAGATCCTGTACCATCTTGGGCAAACCAGTAGAGTGTCGGGGGCAAGTGTGCTCCTCCTGCCAAATAGAGTCAACGGCCTTGGTTCCTAGTCACGGGCGGTACCGGAGCCGAGATCCGTACGAGCGCCGCCACTACAACCATTCGCGCCAGCCCTCGGGGAGGGTGGCCTCCAGTGCGTCGTCGACGGGGACTTCGAGGGGGACGAGGACGCGGGCGAGCATGCCCCAGTGGCCGACGCAGAAGCTGAGCTCGAGCAGCTCGCGGTCGGAGAGCCAGCGCTTGAGCCCGCGGGCGAGCTCAGGGGCGTTCGGGGTGAGGTTCGCGGCGGCGTCGGTGTAGCGGACGACGGCGCGATCGAGGTCGGAGAAGTGATCGCTTTCGTCGTAGTTCTGGAGGGAGGCGATCTCGTCTTCGCTGAGGCCGGCCTGCTGGGCGATGCGGATGTGGTGCGCGAACTCGTACTCGCTGCCGCAGACCTGGGCGACGCGGAGGATGGCGATCTCGCGCAGTCGCGGCGAGAGCGTGAGGCCGCCGGCGAGGAGCGGTGTCGCCATGCGCAGCCAGCCGCGGAGGAGCTGCGGGTTGTGGGCCATTACCTTGAAGATGTTGAGGACGCCGATTTCGGGCATCGTCTGGGAGAGTCGTTCGTAGAGTTCGCGGAGCTCTTCGGAGTCGGGTTCGTCGACGAGGGGGATGACGGGCATTAGCGGGAAATGGGCAAGTGGAAAGGGAAAATGAGTGATGTAGATGCGACCCGCCGGGTCGCATGCATGCCGAGGCGTGGTTGCTCCGCTCGTTCCTTCGATACCTCAGGACGAGCGGGACGGATCGTTGTTGCGGTGACAGAGACGCGCCTTTGGGGCGTCTCTACGCGGGGCAGGGTCAGGATGGCCGACGCTAGATCCCTCGCCTCCACCCCGCTGCCGCGCCCCACGCCCCACTCGCTCGGGATGACGTGCGGGGCACTCATTCCGTGGGCTCGCGTTCGATGATGCGGTAGACGACGGTGCCTTGGGCGAGGAGTTTTCCCTCAGCGTTGGTGACACGGACGTCGGAGTAGATGATCTCTTTGCCGCGCTTGAGGACGCGGCCCTCAGCGAAGATGTCCTCGCCGATGGCGCCGGAGAGGTAGTTGACGTTGATGCCGACCGTCGAGCCGAAGTAGCGGGGGTTGCCGAGCTCGGCGGTGGTCCAGGCGGCCATGGCGCCCGTGGTGTCGATGAGGGAGGAGATGGCGCCGCCGTGGAGGGCGTCACCCATGGTTGAGTTTTCTTTTTTGTAGGGGAGCCGCAACTTGGCGTAACCCTCGGCGCCCTCGACGAACTCGATGCCGAGCTGGGCCTGGTACGGGACGAGGGATGTTCCTCGGGCGATGCGGCGGATGCTCTTTTCGGTGGAGGTTTCAGTTTCGGATTGGGTCATGGGGGCCTCCGTTTGGCGGTTAGTTTAGAACGGATTGGCTGTCTGCGGATACGCGAACGGATTAACGATGCGTGGGGCGAAAGTTGTTACGCCGCTCAATCCTTCGATACCTCAGGATGAGCGGGACGGTGCGGGTTCGAAAGCGGAAAGTGGGCGGGCGGTTATCGATGACGCCGGGTATACGACGGCGGGGCGTAGGGGCGAGGCAGCCACGCGAGCAGGTCTTGTCTCGGTTTGCGACGGCCTTCCCTAGCGGATGGCCGTTCCGTCTGCCTGGGTGCCTCGCCCCTACGGGCAGTCGGGCCGGGTCGGACGGCCGGATGTGTCGAGGAGCGTCGGGTTACGGCACCAGCGCGATGTGGATCGCCTCTTCCCCGGGTTCCTGACGGGCGAGGAGGCGGATGGCGCGCTCGGCGTCCGTTAGGGGGAGGGTGTGGGTGTGGAGGCGCTCGAGGGGGTACTTGCGGGACTCGATGAAGCGGACAGCACGCTCGTAGTTGGGGTAGTCGACGCCGAGGGCGCCGATGATGGTGAGCTCCTTGAAGACAACCTGGTCGCTGAGGAAGTCGGGGACGGGTTTCGGGCCTTTAGTGCCGGCGAGGACGGCCTTGCCGCCGCGGCGGGCGAGGTTGATCGCCTGCTTGACGGCTTCGACGCTATATGAGGTCACGTCGATGACGACGTCGGCCATGCGGCCGTCGGTGGCCTCACGGACGAGGTTCGTGATGTCGTCCTTCTCAATGTTGACGGCGTGGTGAGCGCCGAGCTCGCGGGCGAGCTCGAGCTTGCGTTCGTCGGCCGCGAGGCCCGTGACGATAATGCAACCGGCGCCCGCCTCTCGCGCGGCGATGACGCTGGCGAGGCCGCGCTGGCCGGGGCCGAGGATGACGATCGTGTCGCCGACGGAGAGGCCGGGCATCTCGACGGCCCAGCGGAAGCCCGCCCCGAGCGGGTTGAAGAACGTCGCGATTTCGGGCGGGATGCTGTCGTCGATCTTGTGGACGAGGGCGTGCGGGTCGAGGTAGAGGTAATCGGCGTAGCCGCCCCAGAGGCCAGGTGGAAGGTCGACGCTGAGGTAGCCGTAGGCGTTCATGCGGCGGTGGCCGAAGCAGAGGGTGTATGCGCCACGGACGCAGTTCGGGCAGAAGCCGCAGGGGATGAGCGTCTCGACGCAGACGCGGTCGCCTTTCTGGACGCGCCAGCGGCGGGCGGCCTCGTCGCCTATCTCCGCGATGCGACCGACGGGCTCGTGGCCGGGGATGACGGGGAAGCGGACGGGGAGGGCGCCTTCGTACTGCTCGTAGTCGGAGCCGCAGATGCCGCACGCCTCGACCTGGAGGAGGGCATCGTCGGGGCCGATCTCTGGGAGGGGGAGCTCGCGGAGCTCGAGGGTGCGGGGGGCTGTTTGGACGATGGCGCGGGAGGTCATGCCCTCACCCCCGCCCGCCTCGGCGGGCGACCCCTCTCCCGTGCCACCCCCCTCGGCACCTCCCGGGAGAGGGGTTCAACTGGGGTGCCAATCGTGACGGGGAAGCGGACGGGTGCTTCGACAGGCTCAGCACGAACGGAAGTAGGGTACTGCTCATAGTCGGAGCCGCAGATGCCGCAGGCCTCGACCTGGAGGAGGGCGTCGTCGGGGCCGATCTCAGGGACCGGCAGCTCGCGGAGCTCGAGGGTGCGGGGGGGCGGTCTGGACGATGGCGCGGGATTTCACGAGGGCAACTGTAGCACGAGTTCGGGACGGCGAATCGAAGCGGATTGACCGACAGCGCATGGGAAGTGGATGAACGGATGGGAAGCGTGGCGTTGTTGGGGCGAATCGGTGTGGTGTTCGACTGCGCGGCGTAGGGGCGAGGCACCCACGCGGGCGGTTCGTCGTCTCGATTCAAGACAGTGTTCGTAGGCGATCCACGTTCCATTGTCGTGGGTGCCTCGCCCCTACTGGGCCTGCGTTCGCCAGGGGTTCGACGGCCGGACCGGGTTACGCCTTCTGCTTCTGGAGCGACGGTTCGATGAAGCGGGACTCGATGACCTGCTGGGCTTCTTCGATGATGTCGCGGACGATCTGGCCGGCGGGCTTGATCTCGTGGACGAGGCCGGCGGACTGGCCGGCAGGGAGGAAGGTGCGGGTGGCGTCGAAGGTGTCGCCGACGCCCATGTAGTCCATCACGCGGTTCTGGATCGAGATGCCGGCCTGCATCGGGAAGGGCTGGATCTGGTCGGGCTTCTGCTCCCATTCGTCGGTGTACTGGTTGCGGATGGCGCGGGCGGGCTTGCCAGTGTAGCAGCGGGTGCGGACGGTGTCGGCCTCGGTGGCGCCGACGATGGCGTCGCGGTAGCCGGGGGCGGCCTGGGCCTCGGGGGAGGCGATGAAGCGCGTGCCGAAGATGGCGCCGTGCGCGCCGAGGGCGAGCGCGGCGACGAGGCCGCGGCCGTCGGCGAGGCCGCCGGCGGCGATGACGGGGATACTCACGGCGTCGACGGTCTGGGGGATGAGCGCCATGCCGCCGACTTCGCCGGTGTGTCCGCCGGCTTCAGTGCCCTGCGCGGCGACGATGTCGGCGCCGGCCTCCTCGGACTTCTGGGCGTGGCGGACCTTGCCGCACATGACCATCACGATCATCTCGCGCTCGTGCATCTCGGCGATGAACTCGGCGGGGACGGCGAGGCCGGCGACGAAGATGCGGACGTCCTCCTCGAAGAGCACCTCCATCTGCGGGCGGATGCGGTCGGGCAGCGGGGCGAGGAGGTCGACGGCGAAGGGCTTGTCGGTGAGGTCGCGGGTCTTCTGGATCTCCTCACGCAGCTCCGCGGGGCCGAGAGTCGCGGCGCCCATGATGCCGAGCCCGCCGGCGTTGGAGACAGCGGCGACGAGGCGCGAGAGCGAGACGCCGCCCATGCCGGCGAGGAAGACGGGGTGCTCGATGCCGAGGCGGTCGCAGATGGGGGTGTGGAGGGGATTGTGCATGGCTTCTCTCCTACGGAGTTTGTTTGGCAGATTTTGGTGGTTCAGATGATAGGAGGAAGCGGGCGAGAAGGCAACCTTTACGTGAGGGTTAGAGAGCCTAGGGGAGGTATTGACGAGTCATCGCCAACACCATCAACGCCGGACCACCCAGCCCCAGTAGCAAGGTTTGCCAGATCGGCGCTCCTTGCTCATGGAGCAACACCGCTACAACAGTGATCAGCATCGTGGCGAGTCCGAATCTGATATCAACTATCGCGTGTCTGGCCGCATGCAGAACAGTAGGGAAACCGGACGGAGCCCGCGCGACTTCTGCACGGCGACGCTCTAAGTTGGGCTGGGGGATCAGTGACTTGAAGAATCTGGTGGCGTAGTGTGCCCGCACCGCCGCTGAAGCAAAGGAGACGCCGCCTATTAGAGGTGATATGAGTACCACTTCCCAGCTGAACCCGAGTATCAGCACTATCAGCGGACCGAACAGTACGCCGAAGAGAAACGGTGCGATCAACTGACTGCGCGACATGGCCAGCTACAAAGACGCGACCATAATCGCGTCTTTACTGGTGCATGCGTGGGGCGCGCGAGACTGAGGTTGGGTAATATACCCACTGTCCTCGCGGGGTGTAAGCGAGGGCGAAAGGGGGGAATCGAGATGAAGCGAATCCCGTTTGTTTTGCTTGGCCTGTCGTTGCCGCTCGCGGTTCTCTTGAGCGCGTGCTCGAATTCGGATGATGGTAGTCCGTCGGTGACCGCCGGAAGCCCGTCGACCACAAGCGAAGGGGCGTCGATCACGGTTGGTGCGCTCCTCCCACTGACCGGCGATCTCGCGTCCTACGGTGAGACGAGCCAGGTCGCGCTGGACGACGCCGTGGCCGCGCTTCAGGCCGACGGGAACAGGGTGTCGCTCCTGGTGAAGGATACGGCGACTGACCCGGCCAAGGCGCTCGAAGGGCTGACCAGCCTCAACGAGCAAGGCGTGAAGTTCGTCATTGGCCCTTACGCCAGTTCTGAAGTGCGAGCGGTCAAGGACTTCGCCGATAAAAACGGCATCATTTTGATCAGCCCGCTGAGCACTGCGACGTCGCTCGCTGTGCCGGACGACAACGTCCTGCGATTCACGCCGGATGATGAGCAGGAAGGCATCGCGGTAGCGAACCTGGCCTACTCGGACGGAATTCGGACGATTGTGCCGATCACGCGCGACGATGAAGGCAACAAGGGCCTGCAATCCTCGATGAAGCCGGCCTTCGAAGCTCTGGGAGGATCGGTGGCGCCGCTGATCACTTACCCGGCCGGCACAGAAGACTTCACGGATACGGTGCGGGACCTCGACGAGGGTGTGTCGGCGGCGTCAGCGCAAGGCGGGCCGGTGGGAGTCTACCTCACGGCGTTCGGGGAGGTTACCAAGCTGTTTGGCGCGGCCGCAGGTAAGTCTGAGCTGCAGTCAGTGAAGTGGTAT
>Ga0209376_1004596_pt1 | contig 11937 bp, 7 predicted proteins | sample GraSoiAngelo_134_FD_185891 | JGI IMG/M metagenome (GOLD analysis project Ga0209376, IMG submission 185891) | Grasslands soil microbial communities from the Angelo Coastal Reserve, California, USA - 14_0929_05_30cm (SPAdes) (version 2) | ecosystem: Environmental > Terrestrial > Soil > Grasslands ... | reverse complement strand
TTTTCTCGCTGCTCAATCAAATCCTGTTGCGGCGCTTGCCGGTCGAGAATCCCCAAGAGTTGGTGGTGCTGAAGTCGCCCGGACCCAAACATGGACATGTGTGGAGTGACGGCGATGATTCGGAGATTTTTTCCTACCCGCTGTACAAGGGGCTGGCAAAAAACACCACGGTTTTTGACGGGGTGCTCGCGCGATATGAATTTTCGGCAAGCATCGCGAGTCAAGGACAGACGGACCGTGGTTCGGGCGAACTCGTAACGGGGAACTATTTCGAGGTGCTTGGTGTGCGGCCGGCCCTCGGCCGAGTGCTGTCGGCTGCCGATGACGATGTCCAGGGGGCCCATCCGGTACTCGTGTTGAGCCATGCTTATTGGACGCAGCATTTCGGCGGAGATGCGGGAGTTTTGAATCACACCATTCTGGTGAACAACACGGAAATGACCATCGTCGGCGTTGCGCAGGCAGGATTCAGGGGCATCCAGGTGGGACACACGCCGGACATTTTTGTGCCCATGACCATGAAGGGGCAGATGACGCCGATCCGGAATGGGCTGGACGACTGGAATGATTCGTTTTTGGCAGTGTTGGCGCGGCGGAAGTCGGGCGTGTCCATGGAGCAGGCGCAGGCGGGAATCAACGTGGACTACCCGGGCCTGCTCGAACAGCAGCTGGCGGCCATCCCCAACCCCAATATGGGAGCCAAAGACCGTCAGAAGTTTCTCGCCAAGAGGATTGAGCTGTTTCCTGGAGCACAGGGAAGAACCGTCGTACAGCGCGATTCCGGGCCGGGTCTGATGGCGCTGTTTGCCATGGTGGCACTGGTGCTGCTGATCGCGTGCACCAACGTGGCGAATCTGCTGCTGGCAAAGGCAGCTGCACGACAGCGCGAGTTTGCCATCCGTTCCGCCCTGGGAGCCTCGCCAGGGCGGATGATGCGGCAATTGCTGGTGGAAAGCTTTCTCTGCGCACTGGGTGGAGGCGTTCTAGGACTCATTTTGGGCGGCTGGATAATGAACATTTTGACGGAAGCCGTCGTTTCTGAAGCAATGGTACAGGGGATCACCGCGCGGGTCGATGGAAGCGTATTGGCGTTTGCGACGGCAGCGACGGCGGTCTCGGCGCTGCTGTTCGGGCTGATCCCTGCTTGGCGGGCGACGCGAACCGGAGTTTCGCAGACGCTGAAAGACCAGGGATCAACAACATCGGCGGGGCCGGCCCACGTGCGATTCCGCAAGTACCTGGTTGCAGGTCAGGTGGCATTCACGCTGCTGTTGCTGACAGGCGGGGCGCTGTTTTCCCGGACGCTGTGGAACCTGCGGACACAAAACCTGGGATTGAGCACGGAGAAGCTGATGACGTTTTCGATTTCGCCGCAATTGAGCGGCTATGACGCGTCGAGAACGGTGGCCCTGGTCGACCGGCTGAGGGAGAGGCTGGGTGCGCTTCCCGGAGTGCTCGGTGTGGGATCGTCGCAGATTCCGGTGCTGACGGGGACCGATATGAGCGGGAACATTACCGTGGAAGGCCGTCAAAACCTAGATACCGATGACCAGCACGTGAATTATGACGCGGTGAGCCCGAACTATTTCTCGACCATGAGAATTCCGCTGCTTTCCGGTCGCGAATTCAACGCCGGAGACACCGCGGCAAACACGAAGGTGGCGATCGTGAATGAAGCGATGGCAAAAGAGTTCTTTCCGAACAGAAATCCGATTGGCATGCACTTTGCGCTGGGCGGGGGAAATAACGTCAAGCCAAATATAGAGATCGTTGGTGTTGTGAAAGCGGTAAGAGAGGGTCACGTCCGGGATGCCGAGCGGCCGTTTTTCTATCAGCCCTATTCGCAATTCGGAAAACTCTTCGGCATGAGTTTTTACGTTCGCACCCAACAAGATCCCCTGTTAATCGCCAACACGCTGCGGGAGACGGTCCGGGGAGCGGATGCTAATTTGCCGGTGTACGAACTAAAGACAGTCGAGCGCGTAGTGGACGAAGATCTATTTGCTGAGCGCGTGATCGCGGGGCTGTCCGCGGCGTTTGGCGGTTTGGCGGCGTTGCTGGCGGCACTGGGAATTTACGGGGTGCTAGCCTACCTGGTCGTGCAGCGGACGCGGGAAATTGGAATTCGCGTGGCGCTGGGGGCCCCGGCTGGACACGTAAGAGGGCTAGTGTTCAAGGAAGTTGGATGGATGGTTTTGGTGGGCGCAGCGGTGGGATTGCCACTGGCATACGGGCTAGCTCGGCTAAGCGAGTCTCTGCTGTACGGGGTGCACGCGGGCGACGTTCTGGTGTATGCGGCATCGTTGGGGATTATCTGCCTGGTGGCTTTCGCAGCGTGCTACCTCCCATCGCGGCGAGCAACGCGGATCGATCCCATCGTGGCGCTGCGCTACGAATAAATCCTGGTTCTTCGAAACACGACGAACCAGGAAAGAAGCGAGGAGCGTGCGCTGGAAATAAAGGGGTTACGGTTTCTTTCTAAGGAATAGCCGCAAGCTAGATTTTGTCTGGTGAGCACCAGGACCAAGTGCAGGTGAAAAGAGCTTTCAAGATCGGATACGAGAAGGAGAGCAAATGACGGACCCAAACGCAACACTCATCAAGATGGAAGGCGTGAAGAAAGTGTTCTATACGGATGAGGTCGAGACGCACGCTTTGTCCGAGATCCACCTGGAGATCAAGAAGGGGCAATACATCTCGATCGCCGGGCCTTCGGGCTGCGGCAAATCGACCTTGCTCTCCATTCTCGGGCTTCTCGATTCACCGACGGGCGGGGAGTATACGCTCAACGGGTCGCCGGTCGCGAATCTCTCGATCAGCGAGCGCACGCGGATCCGCAACCGCGAGATTGGATTTATTTTCCAGGCCTTCAACCTGATTGGCGACCTGACAGTGTATGAAAACGTTGAACTGCCATTGACGTATCGGGGCACGAGCGGTGCGGAGCGGAAGCAGAAGGTGCAGCACGCGCTGGAACGTGTGGGCATGGCGCACCGGCTACGCCACTATCCCTCGCAACTCTCCGGCGGTCAGCAGCAGCGTGTGGCGGTGGCCCGCGCGCTTGTCGGTGATCCGCTCATTCTGATGGCTGACGAGCCGACCGGAAACCTCGATTCAAAGAACGGCGAGGCCGTGATGGAGCTCCTTCGCGACCTGCACCGCAACGGCGCGACCGTTTGCATGGTCACGCACGACCAGCGTTACGCCAATTTCGCCGAACGCACCATTCATCTGTTCGACGGGCGCATCGTCGAGGAGACCCAGGAAGCGCAGGTAGGCGCCTGACGCCGAGGCGGCTCATGGATACGTTCTGGCAGGACTTACGATTCGCAGCGCGGATGCTGGCGAAGAGTCCCGGGTTTACCGCCGTGGCCGTTTTGACCCTTGCGCTGGGCATCGGCGCCAACACTGCAATTTTTACGGTTGTATACGGAGTGCTGCTCCGCCCGCTGCCCTTCCCTGAGCCCGACCATATCGTCCAGCTTGCCGAGAGCTATCAAACACTATCCGATGAGATGAGTTTAACGGCGGAGCAGTTGGAGCTTCTGCGGGAGTACGGCAAACTCTTCGAACATATCGCGGGTTACACCGACGTTGGCTTCAATCTTGCTACCGGGAATGAAGCGGAACATGTTCGTGGTGTGCCTGTCTCAGCCGTGACTTTCTTCCCGAAGAAGATCGAGCCGCCGGGCAGCGCGTTGCCATACTGAGTCATTCCCTATGGAAGCGCCGCCTGGGCGGGGCTGAGGGAGCGATGGGCCAAAAGGTTTTGCTCAATGGGGATGCTTACACGGTGATCGGAGTGATGCCCGCTGGCTTTGATCCGCGCGCCAATTCTGATCTGAGTCCGGGTGTCCGGGCGGAGGTGTGGATTCCGCTGGCGCTGGTGGCGAAGACCGCAGGGAGCGGCGAAAACATCAGTGTTATCGGCAGGCTGAGGCCGGGGGTGACGCGCGATCAACTGCAGTCGCAGATGGACATCGTCACCCGGGATTTCCGAGTCCGCTATCCCCACGTTGTGGGGCAACAGCTCATCATGAGTTTCAGGCCGTATCAAGCCATGATCGGCGCGGGGATGCGCCCGTTCCTGCTGGTTCTGCTGGGTGCGATCGGCTTTGTACTTCTGATTGCTTGCGCCAACGTGGCCAATTTGTTCCTCGCGCGCGGAAGCTCACGGGGGCGAGAAATTGCGGTGCGCGTCGCCATGGGAGCCTCGAGGGTTCGACTCATCCGCCAACTGCTCACAGAAAGCATGTTGATTGCTTTGGCGGGGGGAGCACTCGGTTTGGCTGTGGCCGGCTCGGGATTGGGTTCACTCCTGGCGATGGCGCCCAGCAATTTGCCCCGCTTGAGCGATATCCGCCTCGATGCCTGGACATTCGCATTCACGCTTCTAATTTCCATTCTGACGGGCGCGGTGTTTGGGATTGCGCCTGCGCTCTATGCCACCAAGACTAATCTCAGCGAGACGCTTAAGGAAGGCGAGGGAAGGGCCAGTGCGGGAGTCGGCCGCGCGAGGCTGCGGCAGGGATTGGTGATCGGAGAATTAGCTCTATCGCTCGTGCTGCTGGCCGGAGCGGGTCTGATGATCGCCACCTTCGCAAAATTGATGAATGCAAATCCCGGTTTTGATTCCCACCACGTTCTTACCATGCAATTCTGGATGACCGGGTCGAAATACAACTCCACTCGGGAAATTACTCGATTCTACAGGGACATCGAGCAGCGCATTGCAGCTTTGCCTGGCGTGACCGCTGCGGGCGTCGTTGCGGCGGGATTGCCCCTCGAACGAGGGGGAAATAATGGCGTGAGGATTGCCGGGCCCAAGGAATCGCAATGGATCTCCATGGATTACAGGGAGATTACACCGGGGTATTTCCAGGCCATCGGAACACCCTGGAAGCAAGGGCGTGGATTCACGGAATCCGATTCCGAATTCTCGAGTCCCGTGGTCATTATCAACGAAGCGGTCGCCCGCAAATATTTTCAGGGGCAAGGCTCCCTCGGAAAGTACCTCTACGTCAGTGGCGTCCTTTGTGAAGTGGTAGGCGTGGTGGGCGACGTGAAGAGTTACGTGGATCAGCCCGCCGAACCGACCACATTTATTCCAGCAGCGCAAGCTAAATTGGGAACCTCCAGCCTCTTCGAGGGCTGGTTTCCGCGAAGCATCGTGGCACGAACGACGGGGAACCCTCTCATGCTTAACCAAGCCCTGCGGGAAGCGCTGGCCGCGGCAGATCCGCTTGTGCCGACTGGCGCGGTTCGGTCCATGGACCAAGTGCTCGCAGGTTCGCTGGCCCTGCGAAGCTTCATGATGCTGCTGTTGAGCATCTTCGGCGGCCTCGCGCTGGTGCTTGCGAGTGTGGGCATTTACGGAGTCATCTCCTACGCGGTATCCGAGCGAACGCGTGAAATCGGGGTGCGCATGGCGCTCGGGGCAAGGCCCGCGGATGTGCTAAAGATGATTCTGACGGAAGGGTTGAAGCTGGTCGCCAGCGGCGTAGTGTTCGGCGTCGCAGCGGCGCTGATGCTGACGAGACTACTCGAAGGCATGATCTACGGGGTGAGTATGAGGGACCCCCTTATTTTCGTAGCAGTGAATTTGCTCCTGGTGACGGTCTCGCTGGCAGCATGCTACGTCCCGGCGCGGCGGGCGATGCGCGTAGATCCGCTGATCGCGTTGCGATACGAATAAGTCATGGTCCCCGCAGGTTGAAAGTAGCGGTGCGCAGCAGAGCCGTTATTTTCAGTGAGATAGGCGGCTTCTTTCCGAGGAGTAGGAGCTACTAAGTGCACACCATCTTCGAGGACATCCGGTACGGCACACGGATGCTGTGGAAGCATCGCCTGGCAACGCTTGTCTGCGCGACGGCGCTGGCGCTGGGCATAGGCGCGAATACGGCGATGTTCAGCGTAGCGGAGGCGTTCCTATTGCATTCGGTGCCATTCGAAAACCCTGACCGCATCGTGGCCATCGTGAATGTGCGCCCGCAGCAGAACATCGAGACGAATCCCGTGTCTCCGGCAACGTATCGGGATTGGCAGACCCAGGCAAAGTCGTTCGAACAATTGGGCGCCTACAACTGGGATGAGGTGAACTTGACCGGCAATCGCGAGCCGGAAAGAACCCAAGGATTTTGCGTAACGGCAAATTTCTTCGGCCTTTTGGGCGTTCAACCGAAAATGGGCCGTACGTTTCTGCCGGAAGAAGAACAGCCAGGAAAAGATCAGGAGATCATTCTGAGCTATGGACTCTGGGAGCGGCGGTATGCGGCCGATCCGAATATCCTCAACAAGAACGTGAAGGTGGATGGCAAGAGCTTCACGGTCGTAGGAGTAATGAACAAAGGGTTTGATTTCCCGATGCCAGCGGAATTGTGGATGCCCATGGCTCTTACCGTGAAGCAGCGAGCCGAGCGGACTTCGCGCTGGCTGGGGGTTCTGGGCCGGCTGAAACCGCATACCTCGGTCAATCAGGCGACCGCAGAAATGACCGCAATTGCGCAACGAGAAAGCGAGGCGTATCCGGATTCTTACAAAGGGTGGCGGCTGCGCGTGATGCCGGTGCGCGAATTTGCGACCACTGATATCACGCGGCAGTTCACCTTGCTGCTCATGGGTGCCGTGGGGTTCGTGCTGCTCATCGCCTGTGCGGACGTGTCCAACGTGCAATTTGCGCGTGTTTCCGGTCGTCAAAAGGAGCTGGCCGTACGAGCGGCCATGGGAGCGAGCCGCGCCCGTCTCGTCAGCCAACTGCTGACAGAAAGTATCCTTTTATCCCTGCTTGGCTGCGCGGTAGGATTGCTGTTCGCGAAATGGGACATCACTCTCATACTCGCGCACATGCCGACAGACGTGGCCAAGTTGGTTGCCGGATGGAAGACGATCAGCCTCGATGCAAACGCGTTCGTTTTTACGCTGGCCATCGCGTTATTCAGCGGTATCCTTTCTGGAATTGCGCCGGCGCTGCTGACGTCCCGCACAAACCTAAGCGAAACACTGAAAGAAAGCGGCCGTGGATCTTCGGCCGGCCGCGCGCGTCATCGTTTGCGCAACGCATTCGTGGTGGCCGAGATTTCCCTTTCCCTCGTCCTTCTGGTGGGTGCCGGTTTGCTGGTGAAAAACTTTACGGCGCTGCTCAACGTGAATGAAAAGTATCACCCGGAATCCATTCTCGCGATGAACTTCATCCTGCCGGAACTGCGCTATCAGGCGCAGCCGAGCCGGGTGTCTTTCGACGAGCAAGTGCTACAGAGGCTCTCGGCGCTTCCAACTGTTCAATCTGCGGCGATGGTCACCCAAGTACCCTACGCAAACGGGGGAGGAGCCGACATCAGAGCCTTCTCCGCTGAAGGGCACACGACAAGGGATCGCGGCGAAGCAAACAGCGCGATCGTCCAGACTGTCAGCCCGAACTATTTTCTGTTGATGCACATTGCTCTCTACGAGGGACGCCAACTGGCTAACACGGACGGCGCTGGCACCCTACCTGTCGCAGTTATCAGTAAGAGCCTGGCCAGGCGGTATTTTCCAGAAGAAAAGCCCCTGGGAAAAAGGCTGAAAGTCGGGCAAGCCGCAGAGCAGTCACCGTGGCTGACAATCGTCGGGATCGTGGATGACGTGCACTATAGTTGGATCAACAAAGATGACATCCCAACAATCTATCGGACCTATCGGCAAGCGCCGTCTTTGTATGCCTCGCTGGTCTTGCGCACCGCCGGAGATCCGCGCTCACTCGTCCATAATGTTCGCAGCGAAGTAGTCGCGGTAGATCCTGAGCTGTCTCTGTACAGCATCAAACCCTTGGACGAGGTCATCAGCGACTCCATTGTCGGTATCGCCTATGTGGCGGTCATGATGGGCATCCTGGGGATCATCGCGCTGGTGCTCGCGTCGGTCGGCGTATACGGCGTAATGTCTTATGCAGTTAGCGAGCGCACCAACGAAATCGGCATTCGCATGGCCATGGGCGCCGCGGCCAACGACATTCAGCGAATGGTCCTCAAAAAGGGTGCATTGCTCACGCTGATCGGTATGGGCATCGGACTTCCAGTTGCGTTCGCTCTGGCGAGCGCGCTATCCAGTTTGCTTTTCGGAGTGAAGGTCGCTGATCCCGTCGCATTCATCGTGCTTCCGCTGGTGTTGGCGGCTGTTGCCACCTTGGCCTCTTATCTTCCATCGCGGCGTGCCGTACGCGTAGATCCGCTAGTTGCGTTGCGGTATGAGTAAGTCATGGCTCTGGAGTAGGGTAGAAGTCTTGTCGTAACGACATGCGCTAAGATAGAGGCGCGATGCGCTGTGCGAACCGCAAGGAGCCGATGTGGAACCATTGATTCAGCTACGAAACCTGGAAAAAGTTGTCGAGGCCGGTCCGAATAAATTCTATTTGTTGCGCCGAATCAATCTTGATATTCAGCCCAGCGAATTTGTCACCATCATGGGCCCTTCCGGCGCTGGAAAATCTACTCTGCTGAGCATCATTGGGATGCTCGATGGCGCTTGGACCGGGGACTACTACTTCCTCGGTGAAGCTGTCCACAAGCTCAACGTCAAGAAGCGGAACGAACTGCATAAAGCCAACATTGGCTTTGTGTTTCAGAGTTATCACCTCATCGACAATCTGACCGTTTTCGAAAATCTGGAGGTCCCGCTGTCCTACAAGAACGTGCCGCACAAGGAACGCATTAGCCTGGTTTGCGACGCCCTCGACCGATTTCACATCGTGGGCAAGAAAGATCTTTTCCCGAACCAGCTCTCCGGCGGCCAACAACAGCTTGTGGGAGTCGCCCGCGCGGTGATCCTTAGTCCGAAGTTGATCCTCGCCGATGAGCCGACTGGGAATCTCCATTCCGCACAAGGCGACGAGATCATGCAGCTTTTCAAGAGACTCAACGACGCCGGCACAACAATCATCCAGGTCACACACTCAGAGAGAAACGCAGCCTATGGGAGTCGCATTATCCAGCTGAAGGACGGGTGGGTTGTGGGTGACAGCGCTACGGCCGGCGCACACGTCGGCGCGGCACAACCCGCTTGAGCAGAGGCCTGCTGGCCGAAGGCGTCGCTTCCATGGTTTTCCACCGTGCTGGAAAACGGCAGTAGGATGAACTTCACAAACACATTCGAATGAAGACGACTAACCCGCACTCTTATCGAGTTCTTTTGGCTGACGATCAGGCGGACATTCGCGACGCTCTGCGCCTGCTCTTAAAGCGTGAGGGTTATGAAACGCAGGGCGTGGCTTCTCCGGCCGAGGCTCTGAGCGCCATAGAATCCCGTGAATTTGACGCTGTCCTGATGGACCTCAATTACGCACGAGACACCACTTCGGGCCAGGAGGGGCTCGACCTGCTTACTCGCATCCAAATGCTCGACAGTACGTTGCCGGTCATCGTCATGACCGCGTGGAGCAGCATCGAAGTGGCGGTGGAGGCGATGCGCCGCGGCGCGCGCGACTTCGTCCAGAAGCCTTGGGAAAATACCCGCCTGCTCGCCATTTTGCGCACGCAAATCGATTTGCGGCAGGCACTGAGGCAGGCATCGCGTCTCGAAGCCGAAAACCGCATCCTGCGCGCCGAATCGCGGCCGACATTTCTGGCGAAATCCCCTGCAATGGCGCCCGTCCTGGAACTAGTTGGGCAGATCGGCCCTTCGGAGGCCAACGTGTTGATCACCGGAGAACATGGCACTGGCAAAGAAGTTGTCGCTCGAACCCTTCATGCCTTGTCGGCGCGGGCGACGAAGCCAATGGTAACCGTGAATGCGGGTGGGCTATCGGAAGGTGTCTTTGAAAGCGAGCTCTTCGGTCACGTAAAGGGTGCCTTTACCGATGCGCGCGCCGATCGCGTCGGGCGATTCGAACTCGCCGATAGCAGTACCTTGTTCCTGGACGAAATTGCCAACGTTCCACTCAACCTGCAGGCCAAACTCTTGCGCGTTCTGGAAACGGGAGATCTCGAGCGCGTCGGCTCGTCCACGACGCGGCGTGTCAACGTTAGGGTACTCGCGGCTACCAACGCCGACGTGAATGCCGAGGCCGCCGCCGGTCGGTTCCGTCAAGACCTCCTCTTTCGCTTGAATACCATTGAGATCCACATCCCTCCGCTGCGAGACCGCCGTGAGGACGTCGATCTCCTGGCACACCATTTTCTCCACGGTTACGCGCAGCGCTATCGCAAGAACATTTCCGGCTTCGACACCGCCGCCATCAAGGCTCTTCATGAGCATGCCTGGCCGGGCAATGTTCGCGAACTCGATCATGCGGTGGAACGCGGCGTGCTCCTCTCGCCTGGCCCTTCGGTCCGCGCGGCAGACCTCGGTTTGCGCGCGCAGGCCTCTGGCGGCGCGGCCAAGCTGGAGGAAATGAGCCTCGATGAAGTTGAGCGGTATCTCATCCAGCGCACACTCTCTCGCCACGAAGGAAATGTGAGCCAGGCGGCGAAGGCTCTGGGATTGAGCCGCAGCGCCATGTATCGCCGGCTGCAAAAACATGGACTCGAATGACGCGACTGACCTATGAGCGCCGCATCCAGCTCCTCGCGCTAGCGGCGGGTTTCCCAGGTTCGCTGATCGCCATGATTCTCTTGTGGCATGGAAGTTATTCTTCCGGCGCCGTCTGGACACTTGCCTTTCTCATCTTTTCTCTCTGGCTGGGATTTGCTTTCTCGCTGCGGCATCGAGTTGTATTCTCGCTGCAAACACTTTCGAATCTCTTGGCCGCCTTGCGCGAAGAAGACTTTTCGATGCGCGCCCGCGGGGCACGAAGCGACGATGCCATGGGCGAAGTGATGATTGAAGTCAATGCGCTCAGTGAAGTCCTTCGGCAACAACGCCTCGGAGCGCTGGAAGCCACTGCCCTCTTGCGGACCGTGATGGAGGAGATTGATCTCGCCATCTTCACCTTCGACAACAGCACGAAGCTGCGGCTGGTCAATCGCGCAGGCGAACGCTTATTGGGCCGTCCTGAAGGTCGCCTGCTGGGATTTACGGCGGAAGAACTGGGACTCGGAGCTTGCCTGGAAGGCGAAGCCGCGCACACCATGGAGCTGGCCTTTCCTGGGGGCTCCGGGCGCTGGGGGCTGCGTCGCGGGAAGTTCCGCCAGGGCGGCTTGCCTCATCACCTCGTAGTTCTGAGCGATCTGAGCCGCACGCTCCGTGACGAAGAACGCAAAGCCTGGCAGCGGCTCATTCGCGTTCTTGGGCATGAGTTGAACAACTCGCTCGCTCCCATCCAGTCTGTGGCCCAAGGCCTGGAGAGCGGGCTCCTGAGCGCCTCCAGGTCTTCTGAATTGCAGAGCGAGGGGTCTGCTGCGATTCTGGATGATCTCCGGCAGGGCCTGGGCATCATTCGCTCTCGCACCGAGGCGCTTGGGCGTTTTATGGCCGCGTATGCCCAACTTGCGCGGCTGCCACAGCCGAAGCTACTACCAGTAAACGTCTCGGAATGGGTAAGCCGGAGCATAAAACTGGAGACCCGGGTAAGAGTCAGCCTATTGAAGGGTCCTGACGTTGTCATTGCGGCCGACGCCGACCAATTGGAACAGTTGCTGATCAACTTGGTTCGCAATGCGGCGGACGCGACGCTGGAAACTGGCGGGTCCGTTCAGGTGGGCTGGTCCCGGCAAAGCGCACAACTCGACGTCTGGGTTCTTGACGAAGGCCCTGGCCTACCCAATACCTCGAACCTATTCGTTCCCTTCTTTACTACCAAACCGGGCGGCTCCGGGATTGGTCTGGTTCTTAGCCGGCAGATCGCCGAAGCGCACGGCGGTGAGCTAACCTTGAAGAACCGCTCCGATGCGCGCGGCTGCAGGGCCCTACTTCGTCTCCCAGTCTAGGCCACGCTCTCGCTTCTTCTCCGTGCCGAGTATCCGCTCTTCGAATGACGGGTCGTCTCTCCCGCGATCTCGTTAACCACCGCAAGCCACTGGACGTTAT
>Ga0209376_1004590_pt1 | contig 11945 bp, 9 predicted proteins | sample GraSoiAngelo_134_FD_185891 | JGI IMG/M metagenome (GOLD analysis project Ga0209376, IMG submission 185891) | Grasslands soil microbial communities from the Angelo Coastal Reserve, California, USA - 14_0929_05_30cm (SPAdes) (version 2) | ecosystem: Environmental > Terrestrial > Soil > Grasslands ... | reverse complement strand
CGACGGTCGATGCCGAGGCGCTCAGCCTCTACCTGTCGCTGCTCTACATCCCAGCCCCCCACACCATTTACCGCGGGGTCAGGAAGCTCGAACCCGGTCACCTCCTGGTCTGGCAGAACGGCGGGCTGATCAATCGCCGATACTGGGACCTCGCGCAGATTCAGCCCTCCGACGGCGCCGTCCGTCCCGCGGCAGTGCGGGCCGAGCTCCTCTCGCTCCTCACGGATGCCATACGGCGGCAGCTGGTCTCGGACGTTCCCCTGGGGACATTCCTGAGCGGCGGGCTCGATTCGAGCACCGTCGTCGCCCTGACTCGCCAGGTCCATAGCGGCTCCCTGAAGACCTTCTCGATCGGCTTCGACGACCCGTCCTACGACGAGCGGGCGGATGCGCGGCGCATCGCCCGAGCGTTCGAGACGGACCACACCGAGCTCACCGTCACCCCGGATGTCGCCGACCTGGTCCCGAAGCTCGTGCACCACTTCGATGAGCCTTTCGCCGACTCCTCGGCCATCCCCACCTACTACCTTTCGCAGCTCACGCGGCGCCACGTGACAGTCGCGCTGGGCGGGGACGGGGGCGACGAGCTCTTCGCCGGGTACGCCACCTACCAGGCCGACAAGCTCGCGCGACTCTACGAGCGACTTCCGGCGGCGCTCACGCGCCGAATCCTTCCCGCGCTCGCGCGCCGTCTGCCGGTGTCCGAGGGCAAGGTCAGCCTCGACTTCAAGGCGCGTCGCTTCGTGGCCAACGCCCTCCAGGAGCCGGCACGCCGCCACTACGCGTGGAAGGCCTTCTTCGACGACGGCCTCAAGCGGGACCTCCTGTGCGATGCCGTCCTCACCCGGCTCGACGGCCGCCTCGACCCCTTCCCGCTTCTCCGTCGGTACTACGACGAGGTCGGCCATCACGACGCGCTCAACCGGTTTCTGTACACGGATACCAAGGTGTACCTGGCCGACGACATTCTCACGAAAGTGGACCGAATGAGCATGGCGCACTCTCTCGAGGTCCGGGTGCCCCTGCTCGACCACCGCGTCGTCGAGTTCATGTTCCGCCTTCCCGGCCATCTCAAGATGCCCGGCCTCGGGCTGAAGCACCTCTTGAAGCAAACGATGCGCGGCATCCTGCCCGAGGAGACCCTCCGCAAGCGCAAGGCGGGGTTCAGCGTTCCGCTGGCCGCCTGGCTCAAGCGAGAGCTCAGGCCTCTCGTCGAGGAGTACCTCTCGCCGAGCCGGATACGGCGCGACGGCTTCTTCCGGCCGGAGACGACGTCACGTCTGGTGACCGATCACATGGCCGGCCGCGCCGACTACAGCCGGAACATCTGGGCGCTCCTGCTCTTCGGCCTGTGGCTCGAGCGTGATGCGCGCACACCGGCGATCCCGATCGCTGCAATCCACCGAAACGGGCGAGAACCCGTCCTTGAAGGACGTTCGATTCCCACACACTGGCCCAGGCCGTCCTGGAGCTGACAAGGGAGGCGCACGAAATGAGTGAGTCGCGTCTGGCCGATCACATCCGCAACCGTTCCGCCCGCGTCACCGTGATCGGGCAAGGCTATGTTGGCCTGCCCCTCGCCGTCGAGTTCGGACGGGCCGGATTCCGCACGACCGGGCTGGACACGGACCTCGACCGGGTCACGGCCCTCAACGCCGGCCAGTCGCACAGCCCGGACGTGGACAGCAACACGCTGCGCTCCCTGATCCGGGACGGCCGCTACGAAGCGACGTCGGATGCCTCGGTCCTCGAGGGCAGCGACGTCACGATCATCTGCGTGCCGACGCCGCTCCGGAAGTCCAAGGACCCGGACATCTCGTTCGTGGTCGCGGCCGCCGAGAAGGTGGCCGCCCGCTTCAGGCCGGATCAGCTCGTGATTCTGGAGTCGACGACCTATCCCGGGACGACGGAAGAGCTGCTCGTTCCCATGTTCGAGGCGCGCGGCGCGCGGATCGGCGTCGATCTCTTCCTCGCGTTCTCGCCGGAACGGATCGACCCCGCCAACGGGAAATTCTCCCTCGGGCAAATTCCGAAGGTGGTGGGTGGCGTCACGTCCGCCTGCAGCCGGATGGCGGCCCTGCTCTACAGCCAGATCATCGACCGGGTCCTCGAGGTCTCGAGCCCGAAGGTCGCCGAGCTGGCCAAGCTCTACGAGAACACCTTCCGGAACGTCAACATCGCGCTCGCCAACGAGTTCGCCCTCATGGGCCGTCGGCTCGGAGTGAACATCCGGGAAGTGATCGAGGCCGCCGCCACCAAGCCGTTCGGCTTCATGCCCTTCTACCCGGGACCGGGAATCGGCGGCCATTGCATCGGGATCGATCCTTTCTACCTTGCATGGAAGATGCGCCTGAACGGGTACGAGTTCCGCTTCCTCCACCTGGCCGACGAGATCAACCGCTCCATGCCCGAGTACGTCGTCGAGCTGGTGACCGAGGCGCTCAACGGCCGGCGCCGCTGTCTGAACGGCGCCGAGATTCTGGTCCTCGGGGTCGCCTACAAGCGCGGGGTCGGAGACATCCGCGAGTCGCCGTCGCTCGAGGTCATCGCCAAGCTTCAGGAGAAGGGCGCCCAGGTCTCCTATGCCGATCCCTACGTGCCGTCGGTCGTCCTCGACGGCAACACGCTCAAGGCGGTGGACCTCACCGATCGGCAGTTGGCCGGCGCCGACTGTGTCGTGATTCTGACCGACCACGCGGAGTTCGACTATCGGCACATCATCGAGACCGCCTCGCTCGTGGTCGATACCCGGAACGCCACGTGGGGCATCCCCGCGCCAGCGGACCGTGTCGTGACGCTGTAGGCGGCATCCGTCCGTGAAGATCGTCAACGTCGTGGGGGCGCGGCCCAATTTCGTGAAGATGAGTCCACTCATCCGGGAAATGCTGCGCCATCCGACGATCGTCCCGACGCTCGTTCACACCGGTCAGCACTACGACGACGCGATGTCGGCGCGGTTCTTCGCCGAGCTGGAGATCCCGGCACCGGACCACAACCTCGGTGTCGGATCGGGCTCCCACGCCATCCAGACTGCGCAGGTCATGCAGCGTCTGGAGCCGCTGCTGACCTCGGTGCGACCGGATCTCGTCCTCGCCGTCGGCGATGTGAACTCCACCCTGGCCGCCGCCATCACCGCCGTCAAGCTCGGCCTCCCGCTCGTCCACGTCGAGGCGGGGCTCCGCAGCTTCGACCGGGCGATGCCGGAAGAAATCAACCGCCTGCTGACGGACGCCGTCGCGGATCTGCTCTTCGTCACCGAGGAAGACGCCCGGGTCAACCTTCTTCGGGAGGGCGTCGCGCCCGCGAAGATCCACTTCGTCGGCAATGTCATGGTCGATGCGCTGCTGGCGTTCAAGCCGCGCTGGGAGGCCTCGCCCATCCTCGACCGGCTGCCGCTCGACGGAAAGCCCTACGCGGTCCTGACGCTGCATCGCCCCACGAACGTGGACGACCCGGACACCCTGAACGAGCTCCTCGGCGCCCTCCAAGAAATAGGCCGTCACCTCCCGATCGTCTTCCCTGTCCATCCCCGGGTCAGGCCACGGCTGGCGCTCGGCGCGTCGGCTTCGAACCGCGGACTCGTCTGCCTACCGCCGCTCGGCTACCTCGACTTCGTTGCCCTCATGAGTCGGGCCCGCCTCGTCCTGACCGATTCCGGCGGCGTCCAGGAAGAGACGACGATGCTCGGAGTCCCGTGCCTCACCCTCCGCGACAACACAGAGCGCCCCGTCACGGTCAGCCACGGGACCAACCGGGTGATCGGGACCCGGCCTCAGCGCATCGTCGAAGAAGCGCTTCGCGTCCTCGACGACCCGCCGTGCCCGGTCGCGCCTCCGCCGCTGTGGGACGGCCGAGCCGCGCAGCGAATCGTCCGGATTCTGCTCGGGCAGGGTTCCGATCCAGCGCCCGGCACGCCAGAGTCGGTGGCGCACGCTCCCCTGCTGTCGGGACGCGGCGCATGACCACGCTGTCTCAGCGGGAGTGGTGGCGACGGCGTGCCACCCTCACGTCCGCCCCGCGAAGGGCCGAGCCAGTCCCGGCGGACGGCGTGTCGGCGGCCAGCGCGATCCCCTTCCGCGCCCTGATGACCTTTACCGCCATCCTGCTGCTGGCGCCGCAGAACTATGTGCCCATTCTCGCTTCGTTTCGGATCGCGCTCGTCGTCGCCGCCGTGGGGATCGGCACTCACGTCTACGACCGGTTTCGTCACGGGCAGCCGCTCACGATCATGACCCGGGAGATCCGCCTCACGGGCTGGCTCCTCGGATGGACCCTCGTGACCCTTCCGTTCTCGTCCTGGCCCGGGGGCAGTCTCGCGATGCTCCTCGACCTCTATCTCAAGGCACTCGCGATCTTCCTGCTGATCGCCAACACGGTGAACAGCGTCACCCGGCTCCGGCTGATAGCCGGAGGCTTGACGCTCATGGCGGTGCCGATCGGCTTGACCGGAGTGGAGAACTTCCTGTCGGGAGCGTACCTCTGGGGCGGAGACAGCCAGTCCGCCAGCCGCATCCTCGGCTACGAGGCGCCGCTCACGCAAAATCCCAACGACCTCGCCCTGATCCTCAACCTGATCCTGCCGCTCACCCTGGCGCTCGTCTTCATCGCGCGCGGGGCGACGATCAGGGCGGCACTCCTCCTCGCCGTCGGTCTGGAAGCCAGCGCGGTCATTATGACCTTCTCCCGCGCCGGCTTCCTTTCGCTCGCGACCATCGTCGGCAGTTACCTGTGGATAATCCGACGGCGCCCCGAACGCGCCTGGGCGTACGCCGGCCTCGTCGTCGCCGTCCTGTGCCTTCCGCTGTTGCCCGGCAAGTATTTCTCGCGTCTGGCAACGATCAGCGACATCGAAGCCGATGCGACCGGCTCGGCCCAGCAACGGTACCAGCAACAAGTGATGTCGGTGCGGTACGTGCTGGCTCACCCCATCGTCGGAGCCGGAGTGGGAATGGACGCCCTCGCCATGAACCAGACGTTTGGCTCCTGGCAGAACATCCACAACGTGTACCTCCAGTACGCGACCGACCTCGGCCTCCCCGGGCTGCTCCTCTTTCTCCTGCTCCTTCGCGAGAGCATCAGAAGTGCCCGGTCCGTCCAGCGCCGCTCCGCCAAGATCCCAGAGTCGCGCGATCTGTTCCACCTCGCCACCGGCATCCAGACGAGCCTGCTCGCCTTTGCCGTCTCGGCGTTCTTCTCTCCGGTCGCGTACCACTTCCACTTCTACTACTTCGCGGGGCTGGCCGTCGCCGTGAAGGCCGTGGACGCGGCCGCGGCGCGCGCGCCGCGGCCGGCAGAGGCGAGATAGCTCGTGCCGCGCGTGAGCCTCCTGAAGTTCTTGACGACCTTCGTCGAGGGCGGGACGGAAGGTCAGGTGATGAACCTCGTCGACCGGCTCGATCTCTCACGGTTCGCCGTGCGCTTCGCCTGCTTCAACCGTACGGGCCGTTTTCTCCCCTTGCTCGACGCGCGCGCGATCCCGGTGACGCAGTACACGATCAAGCGGCTCTACGGCGTCCGGACGCTAAAGGAACAGTGGCGGCTGGCGAACGAAATACGCCGCCACCGCGTCGACATCGCTCACAGCTACAACTTTTACGGCAACGTCTTCGCGATCCCTGCCGCCCGGCTCGCCCGGGCGCCCGTCGTCGTCGCGTCCATCCGGAGCATGGGCGAGCTGTACACGCCCCTTCAGCAGCGGGTGCAGCGACACGTCTGCCGCCTGGCGGACTGCATCCTGACGAACGCGGATGCGATCCGCCAGTCGCTCATCGCCGAGGGTTACGACGCCGCGAAGATCACCGTGATCCGCAACGGTATCGACGTGGCGAGCCAGCGGCGCACGCCGAATGGCGGGCAGCGATTCCGGCGGGAGTTCGCCCTCCCGGCGGACGCTCCGATCGTCGCCGTGCTGGCGCGATTGAGTCCCGTCAAGGGCATCGAGTACTTCCTCCAGGCCGCCGTCCTCGTCGCCCGACGCTTCGCTGACGCGCGGTTCGTCGTCGTGGGAGGCAGCACCCTCGCCAACGACCGCCGGCACGCGCCAAGGGATTACCGAGACGAGCTGGAGGCGATGGCGAAGCGTCTGGGCCTCGAGGGGCGCGTGGTCTTCACCGGGGTGCGAAGCGACGTCGCGGACGTCCTGTCGCAAGTCGCGGTCTCGGTGCTGCCCTCGCTCAGCGAGGGCGTGTCGAACACCGTCCTCGAGTCCATGGCGGCCGGCGTCCCGGTCGTCGCCACGCGGGTCGGAGGCATTCCCGAGGCGATCGAGGACGGGGAAACCGGCCTCCTGGTGCCTCCGCGCAACTCGGCAGCCCTGGCCCACGCGATCGGCGTGTTGCTCGAGGATCGCCAGCTGGCCACGCATCTGGGCCAGGCCGGGCAACGGCGGATCGCACGGGAGTTTCAGCTGGACCGCTCGGTGCGTGAGACCGAGAACCTCTATGTCGAGTTGCTCGAGCGGGCCCGCGAGCGTGGTCCGCAAGACGGAGCTCCTCGACGCGGCGCTGCTCGAGCGCATCGAACGGCGGAGAGCGCCTGCCGGAAGCTCACCCCATGACGGCCGCGTCCTTCGCCGCCGCTGCCGCCGCATCCGCAACACGCCCGCTAGGAGGAAAACTCGCATGAAAACCACTATCGGTCCCGCGCGATCGAGCATCGCCCCACTCGAGGAACGCATCGACCGCGCGATCCATGGCGTTCTCGCTGCGTTCCCCGACGCTCAACGGCTCTCCCCCGACGAGCGCCGGGGGATCATCGCTCGCTACACCGCGGTGCTCGAAGGCAATTTCATCTACTGGATGACCGCCGCCTATCTCGCCGTCACGACAGAGCAGGCCCACGCGATCATCCGGGACAACCTCCACGAAGAGGTGCGTGACAATCACCCGGGGATGCTGCGGCGGTTCGCCATCGCCGCCCAGGCGGTGCCGACGGATTCGGATGCGCTGGCGGTCCATCGGAATCTGCAGAGCGTCCGCCTGTTCGTGGCCCGGCTCTCGGCGGTGAAGCTCCTGCTCATGATGGCCTTCTTCGAGGGTTGGATCACCCGGTTCATGCCTTACTTGGCGGAGCTCGCCAGATACCAGGGCTCGGCGGAGCGCGAATACACGGACGTGCACGGCGTCTGTGACGTCGTCCATACGCAAGAGCTCTTTCGCGCGCTCGAAGGGGAAATGACGCAGGCGCCCGAGCCGCTGCCGCCCGCGACGGAGCTCCTCGAGGGCGTCGATCTCCTGCAGGCGCTCATCCACAGCATCGCGCAGCCCCCGCGCGGGGTCATCCCCGAAGGGGTCGGAGGGTCTCGATGAAGGTCGATGTCATGTCCGTCAGGGCTACGGTTCTCTCGCATTTCGAGCAAGTCGCCAAGGAACAACGCAAGAGCCTGGCGCCGCTGTCCGACGATCTCGTGCTCGTGGATTCGGGTCTCGACTCGCTGTGCCTCGCCATCATCGTCGCGCGTCTCGAGGATGCGCTCGGCGTCGACCCGTTCAACGCTACCGACGGCGACTTTCCGGTGACCCTGGGTGATTTCATTCAGTTGTACGCGAATGCCGCTCGCTGACGCCGGCGCGCTCTGGCCCGCGGTGAGCGCCGCCGGCCGCCTGGCCGACCGCGCGCTGTGGGGAGCCGGAGCGAGCGTCACGCTGGGCGAGCTGGTCCGGGGCTCGAGCCTCGGGGGTCGGCTCGAGGAGCTGCGCGGCCGTTCCGTCCTGATCGCCACCAGCGATCAACTGACGGCGGCCTTGGCGCTCGTCGAGCTCGATGGCGTCGTCCGACGGCTCGTTCTTGGCCCGCCCGATCTGCCTTCGGAGCATCTGTCGCACATCGTCACGACCGCGGCGGTGGATGCCCTCGTGTCCGATGGGGCGGTGCCGCCGACCAGCGCTCCCGGCGTGGGGGTCGTCGTCCCGTGTCGCCCGCGGCTCGCGCCCAGCGATGCCGAGCGCCGGGGAGGCCATCAAACGGAATGGATCCTCCTGACGTCCGGGACGACCGGCCCGCCGAAGCTGGTCGTGCACACGTTGGCGAGCCTGGCGGGAGTGAGCCGCGGCCGCCAGCCGCTGGCGTCCCCGGCGGTGTGGAGCACCTTCTACGACATCCGGCGATATGGCGGCCTGCAGATTTTTCTGCGCGCGCTCCTGGGCGGGGGTTCGCTGGTGTTGTCCAGCGCCGGGGAAGCGCTCGGGGACTTCCTGGGCCGGGCCGGCGCGCACGGCGTGACCCATATCTCCGGAACCCCGTCCCATTGGCGGCGGGCCCTCATGAGCCCGGCGGCGCACAGGATTGCGCCTCGATACGTGCGCTTGTCGGGCGAGATCGCGGACCAGGCCATCCTGGACCATCTCCGCGCCTGCTACCCGGCGGCGCGGATCGCCCACGCCTTCGCCTCGACGGAGGCCGGCGTGGCGTTCGACGTCGACGATGGGCTCGCGGGCTTTCCGGCGAGCCTGCTCGAGCGGCCGGCCGGGGGCGTCGACCTGAAGGTCGAGGCGGGCTCGCTGCGGATCCGGTCGGCCCGCACGGCGACCCGCTACCTCGAGACCCCGGGCCCGCCCCTGGTCGGTCGGGACGGCTTCGTCGACACCGGCGACATGGTCGAGCGGCGGGGGGATCGCTTGTATTTCGTCGGCCGCCGGGGGGGGATCATCAACGTGGGCGGCCTGAAGGTCCATCCCGAAGAAGTGGAAGCGGTGATCAACGGCCATCCGCACGTGCGGATGTCGCTGGTGCGGACCCGGAAGAACGCCCTCACGGGGGCGCTCGTGGTGGCCGACGTCGTGCTGAAGGCCGCGGCCGACCCGGCGAACGGGCGCGGGGCGGAGCTCGAGGGGGAGATCCTGCGGCTCTGTCGCGACCGGCTGCCCCGGCACAAGGTGCCAGTGGCGATCCACTTCGTGCCCGCCCTGCCCGTCGCGCCGACCGGCAAACTGGTGCGGCCCGATGCGTAATGTGATCGTGACGGGCGGCAGCCGGGGCCTGGGCCTGGGGATCGTGCGCCGGCTCACCGGGGCGGGCTACCGCGCCATCGCGATTGCCCGCAAGGAGAGCACCCAGCTCGCGGTGGCGCGGGAGGAAGCCGACCGCGCGAATCCGGGATCGCTCCACTTCGTCCCGTTCGATCTGGCGGAGATCGCCGAGATTCCGCAGCTGGTCAAGGCGGTGCGGAAGGAGGTCGGGGCGATCTACGGGCTCGTCAACAACGCGGCGGTCGGCTTCGATGGGGTGCTGGCCACCATGCCCACGGCGCAGATCGAGCAGCTGGTGCGGGTGAACACCCTGGCGCCGATCGTCCTGACCAAGTATGTGGTGCGCGCCATGCTGGCCGAGGGCGGCGGGCGGATCGTGAACGTCGCCTCGATCGTGGGCTTCACGGGCTACAGCGGGCTGTCGGTCTACGGGGCGACCAAGGCCTCGCTGCTGGGCTTCACGCGCTCCCTGGCACGGGAGGTCGGGCGCCTGGGGGTGACCGTGAATGCGGTCGCGCCGGGGTTTCTGGACACCGAGATGACGCGGGGCTCGACGACGAGCACCGGCAGCAGATCGCGCGCCGCAGTGCGCTGCGCCGCCTGCCCGACCTGGCCGACGTGGCCGACGCCGTCGCGTTCCTGCTCGGCGACACTGCGAAGAGCATCACCGGGACGGTGCTGACGGTCGATGCCGGCGCCACGGCATGAGCCGCAGCGGGCGAGGGGAACCCATGAGACGGGAGACGATCGCCATTCACGGCGGCTACGACGGCGATCCGACGACGAAGGCCGTCGCGGTCCCGATCTATCAGACCGTCGCCTACGAGTTCGACAGCGCCGACCATGGGGCGGCCCTGTTCAATCTCGAGGTCGAGGGCTATCGCTACAGCCGGATCAGCAACCCGACCACGGCGGTGCTGGAGCGGCGCGTCGCCGCGCTCGAGGGCGGGGTTGACGCGCTCTGCGTGAGCACGGGGCAGGCGGCGCTCAACTACGCCGCGCTCAACGTCAGCGAGCTCGGGAGCAACATCGTCTCCGTTCCCCAGCTCTACGGCACCACCTACACCCTGTTCGGGCACGTGCTGCCGAGTCAGGGCGTCACGGTCCGGTTCGCCGCGTCGGATCGGCCCGAGGCCATCGCGGCGCTGATCGACGACCAGACGCGGGCGGTCTTCTGCGAGAGCGTCGGGAACCCCGCGGGCAACATCTGCGACCTCGAGGCCCTGGCCCGGGTCGCGCACGCGCACGGGGTCCCGCTGATCGTCGATAACACGGTGGCGACGCCGATCTTGCTGCGGCCGATCGAGTACGGCGCCGACATCGTGGTGCACTCGCTGACCAAGTTCCTGGGCGGGCACGGCACGACGCTGGGCGGGGCGATCGTGGACAGCGGCCGGTTCCCCTGGCGCGCCCACGCCGACCGGTTCCCGATGTTCAACCGGCCGGACGCCTCGTATCACGGGCTGGTCTACGTCGACCGGTTCCCCGAGGCGGCCTACCTCGCGCGGTGCCGCAGCGTCTACCAGCGGACGACCGGGGCCGTGCTGCCGGCCCTGAGCGCCTTCCTGCTGCTCCAGGGCATCGAGACGGTGGCGCTGCGGGTCGAGCGCCATGTGGACAACGGCCGCCGCGTGGCCGAGTTCCTGCGCCAGGACCGCCGGGTCGCGTGGGTCGCCTACGCGGGGTTCCCGGACAGCCCCTATCACGCGCTGGCCCAGAAATACCTCGGCGGCCGGGGCTGCTCGCTGATGACCTTCGGGGTCCACGGGGGGTTCGAGGCGGGCAAGAAGTTCTACGACGCCCTCCGGCTGGTCAAGCGGCTCGTCAATCTGGGGGACGCCAAGTCGCTCGCCTGCCATCCGGCCTCGACGACGCATCGGCAGATGTCGGCCGAGGAACAGAAGCAGGCGGGGGTGAGTCCCGAAATGATCCGGCTCAGCGTCGGCATCGAGCACGTCGACGACATCCTCGCCGACCTCGATCAGGCGCTCGAGGCGACGGGCTCGGACCACGGCGGCCTGCTGGCGGCCGAGTCGGTGGGGAAGGATCGCTGATGCCTGTGTATTTCGATCGAGAGCCGGTGCGCTCCGGCCTGCCGGCGGACGGGCTGCCCGGGGCGGCGCCGGCCGCGTTCGACGAAGCGGACGCGAGCTGTCTCACGATCGGCCTCATCAACAACATGCCCGACCCGGCGCTCCAGGCGACGGAACGCCAGTTCGTCGCCCTGCTGGGGGCGGCGGCGGACGGCCTCGGGGTGCGGCTGCGGCCCTACGCGTTGCCGGAGGTCCCGCGCACGGAGTGGGGCCGGGAGTACGTGACCCGTTGCTATGCCGGGCTCGACGCGCTCTGGAGCAGCCAGCTCGACGGCCTCATCGTGACCGGGACCGAGCCGCGGTCGCCGAACCTCCGGGACGAGCCGTACTGGGGGAGCCTGATCAGCGTCCTGGAGTGGGCCGAGCAGCACACCTACTCCGCGGTCTGGTCCTGTCTGGCCACGCACGCCGCGCTCCTGCACCTCGATGGCATCGACCGGCGCCCGCTCGACGACAAGCGCTTCGGGGTCTTCGAGTGCGTGCGCGTCGCCGATCATCCGCTGACCGCCGGCGCGCCGGCCCGCCTGCGGATGCCGCATTCTCGGTGGAACGACATCCCCGAGGAGGCCCTGGCCGCCTGCGGCTATCGGGTGCTCACGCGGTCGGACGCGGCGGGCGCCGACGCGTTCGTGAAGGAGCGCAAGAGCCTGTTCGTGTTTTTCCAGGGCCATCCCGAATACGAAGCCCATACGTTGCTGCTGGAATATCGCCGGGACATCAAGCGCTTCCTCACGCGCGAGCGCGAGACCTACCCGACGATGCCGCGGGGCTATTTCGACGAGGCGACCGTCGCGGTGTTGACCGCGCTGCGGGAGCGCGCCCTGGCGGACCGGCGCGAGGAGATCCTCGCGGACTTCCCGACCGCCCTCGCGGCCGCCACCGTGAC
>Ga0209376_1004588_pt1 | contig 11946 bp, 9 predicted proteins | sample GraSoiAngelo_134_FD_185891 | JGI IMG/M metagenome (GOLD analysis project Ga0209376, IMG submission 185891) | Grasslands soil microbial communities from the Angelo Coastal Reserve, California, USA - 14_0929_05_30cm (SPAdes) (version 2) | ecosystem: Environmental > Terrestrial > Soil > Grasslands ... | reverse complement strand
AGCTGCCGCCGTATGGCATCCGTGAGGAGCGAGAGGAGCTCGGCCCGCACTGCCGCGGGACGGACGGCGCCGTCGCAGGGCTGAATCTGCGCGAGGTCCCAGTATCGGCGATTGATCAGCCCGCCGTTCTGCCAGACCAGGAGGTGACCGGGTTCGAGCTTCCTGACCTCGCGGTAAATGGTGTGGGGGGCTGGGATGTAGAGCAGCGACAGGTAGAGGCTGAGCGCCTCGACATCGACCGTCGGTCGAAGGCCGTCGGCGAGCAGCGCCTTCACTTCCGACCCGAAGAGAAGTCGATCCTGGAGCGGCGCGTAGTAGAGCGGTTTGATCCCCAGTCGATCCCGCGCCAGAACGAGTCGGCGCCGACCCGCATCCCAGAGAGCGATCGCAAACATGCCGTTGAGGTAGCGGACGAAGTCGAGCCCGTGATCTTCGTACAGGTGGACGAGGATCTCGGTATCGGTGCGTGTGTAAAAGTGGTGGCCGCGTGCTTCCAGCTCGCGCCGGAGTTCGGGGACGTTATAGATCTCGCCGTTGTAAACCGTCCACACGGTCCGATCTTCGTTGTGGATGGGTTGCTTGCCGGTGTCGAGATCGATAATCGCGAGGCGCCGCATGGCGAGGCCGACGTTACCCTCGAGATAGACGCCGTCGTCGTCCGGACCCCGGTGGACGAGGGTCGCACACATGGCGGCGACCGCCGCGGACTCCACGGGCCGCTCGCGCTCGCGATAGATCTTACCGACGATGCCGCACATGGTAGTGGTCGTTGTGCCGTTGGACCGGCCGTGCCGGATTACTTCGGTGCGATCCGCTCGAGCCGGGAGGCCGGATGACCGTTTGTCGGCCCGAGGATGATCGGACGATCGTGAGGGGAAGCCGCGGAACCCCGGCCACGCAAGACGATCTTGACGGTATCGAACAGGATACGGAGATCCAGCCCCAGTGAGAGGTGCTTGATGTAGTAGAGGTCGTACCGCACCTTCTCGATCTCTTCCTCCAGATTGCTAGCGTAGCCGTGGCGCACCTGGGCCCACCCGGTGAGACCCGGTGGGACCATCGACCGCAGCGAGAAGTAGGGGATCTGAGTGGCGAACAACTCGAATTTCGGAACCCGGTGCGGCCGTGGCCCGACGAGGTTGAGATCACCGCGGAGAATGCTCAAGCACTGCGGGATCTCGTCGAGGCGAAACTTCCGCAGCCATCGTCCGACCCGGGTGACGCGGGCGGAGTTGTCCTGGAACCACACCGAGGATTCATTGGCCACCGGGTGCATGGTGCGAAACTTGACCAGTGTGAACGGCTTGCCGCGCATGCCGACGCGATCCTGGACGATGAAGAGCGGGCCCCGCGAATCGAGCTTGATCGCCAGGGCGATGAGGGCGAGGAGGGGAGCGAGCGTCACCAGCGCGACGACGGAGAACAGAAGACTCAACGCTCGACTGGCCGCCAGCTCGAGCCGGGCCTTCTTGAAGTCCTTCGAATAGGTGAGATAGCTCGGCGTGAGCGACTCGATGGCGAGCTTGCCGGTCAAGCGCTCATACATCTCCGCGCCGTCTTCGACGGGGATACCGCGAACCCGGGCCTCTAACAACTGACGGTAGGGCAGCTGCCCGCGCCGCTCCGCCAGGGCCACGACGATCCGATGGGGCCGGAGCTCTTCGATGATCGTCTCGAGCTGCTCCAGGGGCCCACGGAGGGGAATCGAGGGGGGAAACTCGTCGTGACGGTTCAGGTCGTCGACGACGCCCATCACCGCGTACCGGCAGTGCGGCTGGGCCTCGATCTCCTGGATGAGCTTCACGGTCAGCTCACTGGTGCCGAGAATGAGGACGCGTTCCATGAAGAGGCGGCTGCGGAGGATCGCATAGGAGAGCGCGCGGAGCGGCAGGAGAAGACCGATGACGATGACGAAGCTCGAGATGAAGAGCCCTCCCGCGATCCTGGCATCTGGAACGAGCGCATAGAAGATGGCGACGAGGATGAAGGCGACGCCCAAGGCGCGCATCAGCCGGGATGCGAAGTGGGCGAACGTTCGCGCGATGCGAAAATCGTAGAGATCGTTGTAGTAGAACGCGATGATGCAGCAAAGGGCGAGGCCGAAGGCCTGACGCAGGACGACGAGGACATCGCTCCGCTCGAGAGAGAACGGGTCCGTCCAGAGGAAGATCATGGCGCAGACCGCGACAAAGAATGAGCCGCCCTCGAGGAGAGCCAGCGTCAGAGCCATCTACTCCACCGTCACGCTTTTGGCGAGGTTGCGCGGCTGGTCGACGTCCGCGCCCCGCAGCACTCCGAGGTGATACGCCAGGAGCTGAAGCGGGACGGCGATCAGGAGGGGTTGGAGCCACTCCGGAGCAGGCGGGACGGAGATGACGAGATCGCCCTTGGCCGCCATCTCCCCGTCGCCTTCAGTGGCGATGGCGATCACGATCCCGTCGCGCGCTTTGATTTCCTCGATGTTGCTGGTCATCTTCTCGTACGTCGCGCCCCTCGGGGCGATGGCGACGACGGGCATCCGCGAATCGATGAGGGCGATGGGGCCGTGCTTCATCTCGCCCGCCGGGTAGCCTTCGGCGTGGATGTAGGAGATCTCCTTGAGCTTGAGGGCCCCCTCGAGGGCCAGGGGATAGTTGAGCCCGCGTCCCAGGTAGAGGAAGTGCTGGCTGTCCACGAAGCGCTGGGCGATCCGGCGAATGGCGTCACTCTGCTGGAGGACGACGGCCAGGAGGTCGGGCAGCTCCGCGAGGCCCTTGATCACCTGGCGCACGAGCGCGGGATCCGCGAAGTTGCGCGCCAGGCCGAGCTTGAGGGCCAGGAGGGTGACCGCGACGAGCTGGGCCGTGAAGGCTTTGGTCGAGGCGACCCCGATCTCGAGGCCCGCGCGGGTGTAGACGACGCCGTCGGCTTCGCGGGCCAGGGAGCTGCCGACCACATTGCAGATGGCGACCGCGCGGGAGCCCTGGTCCTTGGCCTCGCGGAGGGCCGCCAGGGTATCGGCGGTTTCCCCGGACTGGGAGATGGGCACGGTGAGGACACGGCTGTCGAGGACGGGGCGGCGATAGCGGAACTCGGAGGCGATGTCGACCTCGACGGGGAGGCGGGCAAACTCTTCGACCAGGTACTTGCCGACCAGGGCGGCGTGCCAGGAGGTGCCGCAGGCGACGAAGCAGAGGCGGTTGAGGCCGGCGAGGTCGCGATCCTTGAGGCCGAGCTCGGGGATGCGGATGTCGGGCGTCTCGAGGTCCAGGCGTTCGCGCATGGTGTTGCGGAGGGCCTCGGGCTGCTCGAAGATTTCTTTGAGCATGAAGTGGGGGTAGCCGGACTTTTCGGCGGCCTCGCCGTCCCAGGGGATGGTGGTCGGGCGGCGGCGAAGGGGCGCCCCGTCGAGCGTGCGCAGGGTGATGCCGTCGGGGGTCAAGACGGCGAGCTCGCCCTCGTCGAGGACGAGGACCTCACGGGTCTGGCCGAGCAAGGCGGGGATGTCGGAGGCGACGAACATCTCGCCGCGCCCGTAGCCGATGACGAGGGGGGAGCTGCCGCGGCGGAGGGCGACGAGGGTGTTAGGGGCGGCGCTGGCGATACAGGCAATGGCGAAGGCGCCGCGGAGGTCGCGGGCGGCGCGGAGGACGGCGGCGGCCAGGCCGTTGGTCTGGTAGCGCTCGATGAGATGGGCGATGACCTCGGTGTCGGTCTGGGAGCGAAAGCGGTGGCCCTCGGCGGCCAGGGTTTTGCGGAGCTCCCGATAATTCTCGATGATGCCGTTGTGGACGACGGCCAGCCGGGCGTGGCAATCGAGGTGGGGATGGGCATTGGCCTCCGAGGGGCGGCCATGGGTGGCCCAGCGGGTGTGGCCGACGCCCAGGGTGCCTGTGGGCCGGTCTGAGGTGAGCACGGCCTCGAGGTCGGCGATCCGGCCGGTCGTCTTGCGGACGTCGAGCGAGGTTCGAGAGACCGTGGCGATCCCCGCCGAGTCATAGCCGCGGTACTCGAGGCGGCGGAGGCCGGGCAGGATGAAGGAGACCGCGTCCCGATGGCCGACGTACCCGACGATTCCACACATTGCCGTGGAGTCCTTACGCAGCCTGCAAGAGGGTGCAATCGAGCTGGACGGCGATGCTGCGCCGCAGGAGGTTGACCGAGACCACCAGGAGCCCTTTCTTGGGGCTCACACGGACCACAATCCCCTCGACGTCGGCGAGCGGCCCACGCGTGATACGCACGCGCTGCCCTTCGCGGAGATATGGATAGGGAAGGATCGCGAGGCCGGAAGAGACGAGTTTTTGAATGGCCTCGATCTCCGCATCGGGGACGGCGTCGAGTCGGTCCCAGCGCTCCCCGAGGAGGCGCACGAGCCCGCGCGCCTTGTAGACCTCGAGGTAGCTCGCCTTGTCCATCACGTGGCGCAGGAAGAGGTATCCCCGGAACAGCGGGACGCGCGAGAGGCGCCGGACTCCGCCCCGTCGGGACCACGTCTCGACGGTGGGCAGGAACAAGTCAAAGCCCTTCGCGGCAAGCTGGTCAGAGACGAGCTGCTCGCAGTTGCTGTGGGTCCAGAGGACCCGCCAGCGCGGGGTCACGGCTTCCGCCACGATTTCTGACAAGGCTTCGCCCCCTTTGGTCTCCATCCCGTTCTCGGGTACGAGACCAACGACTTCTCACCGATGCCGCGCAGCCCGAGCTTCCGGCTGCACGCGTCCGCCCCCGCCGTCACCTCGGGTGACCGGCGTCACTCGTCTGAGGCGGTCTATTTCCTGTTGCGCTTCGAGAGTCGCGTCGCGTAGGAGCCGTACGAATTCCTCGAGAGGTGGCGGTCGTCTCCGTTGAAGACCAGGCCAACGACCTTGGTCCGCTCCGCGAGGTTCAACGCTTCCCCCAGGAACTTGCGGCCCGTCCTGTGAGCCGTCACCACGATGAGGAATCCGTCCACCCATTTCTCGATGACCCGACAGTCGGGGACCAACACGAGGGGCGGGGTATCGAGGATGACGTAGTCGTACCGCTTACGAGCCTCTGCGAGGAGCTCCCCGACCCGAGGCGACTTCAGCACTTCGTAGGTGGCAGACGGACGGCGGCCTGCTGGCAGCACGGACAGGTTCAGGTGCGGACACGCGTGCGCCGCGGTTTCCAGAGTCAGACTCGCGTCCAGGATCGCGTCCGCGAGGCCCGGGCCCACCCGAGCGTCCCACCCGAGGCGCGCGGCCACGGCGGCCCCCCGCAGATCGGCGTCGATGAGAAGAACGCGTGCGTCGGGCGCCTGGGCCAGCGCGCCTGCGAGGTTGATGGCGGTGGTGGTCTTGCCGTCAGCGACACCGGGGCTCGAGACCGCGACGACCGACAGCGCGGTCGACTTGCCGCGCTGTTCGATCAGATGGCGCAGCGCCCGATACTGTTCGGCTTCAAAGGAGGTTGGCGCGAGCAGGCTCACCAGATGTTCGTCGAGCCCGTTGGCGACGCCCCTCGGAAGCTCGGGCGCTGACCGGAGGGCGGGGTCGAGGGCGGTCTCAGGGACCGCTGGACCCCGCGCGTTCGTTGGCTCGGAAGGTGCGGCCTGAAAGCGAACGGCCCGCTCCTGCTCGGCGCGCTCGAGCGCTTCGAAGAACTTACTCATGGGTCCAGGAGGTAACGAACCGATTGCACAAGGCCCAGCACGGCGGTGTCAGGCGCCAGGGCGAGGCCCACGACGGTACTGGCGAGGGCCACGGCCAGGGTTCCGACCGCCCACCGGGCGAGGCGCCGAGGCTTCAAGCCGCGGAGGCGCCAGACCTTGCGCGGTGCTTGCGTGCCCTCCTCCAGATACTCGATCGCCTGGTTGACGATGGGCCGATCGATCTGGCGTTTCTGATCGGCATAGCCGAAGAGGAGGCAGTGATCGCAGACGATGTTGATGAGCCGTGGAATCCCGCCCGAATATGTCGCGATCCGGTCCACCGCGGGATCGCTAAACAAGCCCAGGTCACGCGCGCCCGCAATGCGCAGTCGGGTCCGGATGTACTCGCGGATCTCGTGCAGCGTCAGCGGCGGGATCTGGCAGCGCAACCCGATCCGTTGCGTAAGCTGCGCGAGCTCGGGAAGCTGGAGCTTGGCCTTGAGCTCCGGCTGCCCCACCAGCAGGATCTGCAGGAGCTTGGTCGTCGGGGTTTCGAAGTTCGAGAGCAGTCGGATCTGTTCCAGCGTCGCGGGGGCCAGGTTCTGCGCTTCGTCCAGGATGAGGAGCGTGTTCTCGCCCGTCCGCTCGCGCTCGATGAGGAAGTGATTCAGCGCGATGAGCCGCTGCGCCCGTGACTCCCCGCCCTTGGCGATCCCCAGGTCCTCGAGGACGTACTCGAGAATGCCGTCAAAGGGCAGGGTGGAATGGACGACGAAGGAGATCGCCGTCTGTCTGTCGAGCCGCTGACGAAGCGCGTGCAGCAGGGTGGTCTTTCCCGTGCCCACGTGGCCCGTCAGGACGATGAATCCCTTCCGCTCCCGGACCCCGTAGAGGAGCTGAGCGAGCGCCTCACGATGCGCCGGGCTCAGGTAGAGGAATCTGGGATCCGGGGTCGCGTTGAAGGGCTTCTCTGCGAGTCCGTAGAACGTCAGGTACATGCGGCGGTTCCTAGGAGCCACCCCGCCGCGCCAGAACCGAGACGAGGTGCTCGTTTCCGCTGGCGACGAAGTAGGCGGTACCGACGATCATGACGAGGCCAATGAGGGCGGCGCTGGCGGCGAGTCGCGCGCGCCACTGGCTTCGGCGGCGGTCGGTCCGGGTGATGATCCGCGGAATACTGACCAGCACCGGCACGGTACTGAACGCCCGGAGATCGTCGACCGTGTGGAAGGACGTGTCGACGCGCTCGGCCACGACCACGGCGCCGACGGCCAGGCCGAGCGATCCCATCAGAGCCATGAGGAGCAACCGGAACCGGTTGGGCGCGGCCGGCTCAGAGTTCGGGATCGCCGGGTCGAGCACGCGAAACTGTTCGCCCTTCTGGCGCTGCTCCATGCTCTCGGCGAGCTGGGCCTCCTCGTAGCGCTTCAACAGCGAGCTGTAGAGCTCGCGGGTGCTTTCGTAGTCGCGGGAGAGCTCCCTGAACTCCTGTTCCCGTCGCGGCACGTTCTCCACCCGGCCCTGATAGGCGGCGATCCCGTCTCGAAGCCGGCGTTCCTCGCCCTTGAGAACCTTGATGTCCGTCTCCGCCTCGCTCAGGGCCTCTTTCAGGCGGAGCACATACGGCGTGAGGGGGGTGACCGGCGGAGTCGCCGGGTTCTCTTCCGGTTTGAGCTCGTGGGCCTTGGCATCAGCGACCTCGCGCTCGAGCGCGGTCACCTCCGCGGCCAGCAGGACGACGTCCGGGTACTTCGCGCTGAACTGAGTGCGGAGCCGTGTCAGCTCTTGCTTCAACCGGGCCAAGCGGGCCTCGGAGGTTTCGCGCGGGGCTCCTGGCCCGCCCGGCGCCGCTGCCGCGGCGACCAGGAGGGAATCGGCTTCGGCGAGCTGACTCGACAACGCCTGCCGGCGCTCCGAGGCTCGCGTCTGACTGTCGGCGTTCAGGCGAAGCTGCGCGTGGAGCCGTTCGAGGGTGGCGAGGTTGGCCTCCATCTGCTGGGGCAGCTCGCCCAGGTGGCGCCGCTTGAACTCGCTCACCCGTTGCTCATGAATGTCGAGCCGCTTCTTCGTTTCCTCGAGCTGGACCTTGAGAAACTCCGCGGTGCCGGTCGCCTGACGCCCACGCGCCTTCAAGTCCTCCTCGATGTAGAAGGACGCGAGGGTATTGGTGACGAGCGAGACCGTGGCCGGCTCATTGCCCTGATAACTGATCGTGAAGGCCACCGTGGCCTCGCGCTGACCTCTGGCCTCGACCCCCTTGAGCTCGAGCTTGATGTCCCCGCGCATGCGCTTGATGACTTCCTCGGATGGGGCCTGCGTCCACAGATCGGGGTAGAGGGCGAAGCGGGTGATCAGGGCTTCCAGTCGCGAGCGGCTCAGGATCTCCTGGCTGATCGTCTGGAGCCGGGTCTCGAGGGCACTGGTCACGGTGGACCGCACGAAGGTCTCGGGGATCTGCTGGCGGTCCACCAGGACCGTGGCCGTGGACCGATACAGGTTCGGGAGAAAGGTGATGAGACTGGCGGCGGCCGCCATGGGGGCGGCGAACGCCAGGATCGCCAGCCACTTGCGCCGGCTCCAGACGGCCAGCACCCCGTCCAGGTCTTTCCGTGTCTCGTCCGCCATCGGTGAGCCTTACGGCACCAGGACGATGTCGCCGTTCCGGAGGTAGAAGTTCTCCTGCTCTCCGGCCAGCTTGTTGTAGTTGAAGGGAATCCGCTTCATCGTCGTTCTCTCGGGACGAAGAATGACGATCCTCGAGCGCGTGGCGAACTGGGTGAACCCCCCGGCCAGGGCGAGGACGTCCAGCACGGTCGTCCAGCTCTTGAGCTCGAAGCGCCCCGGGTGGACGACTTCGCCCATGACCGACACTTTGAAGCTCCGGACGTCGGACACGATCACGGAGACCTCCGGGCTCGGGATGTACTCCGTGAGCTTCTGTACGAGGTCATCGCGGAGCTCGAGCGCGGTGCGCCCCGCGGCCTGCACGTCGTTCACGAGGGGGAGCGAGATCTTGCCATCCGGCCTCACGGGCACCGTCCGGGTCAGCGCGTCGTTCTTCCAGACGGAGACCTGCAGCATGTCCTCGGGCCCGATCCGGTAGACGTCGGGCGCGACGACGCCATTGCCGTCGCGCGCCGACGCATCGACCGCCGGCGCCTGGGCGTCGGCCGGGTCGGCAGTCATCCAGGCGGAGACGAGGACCGCGCCGGCAAGGAGCGGGTAGACCAGCGAGCGCTTCGTCACGGGGTGCCTCACGAGGCCGAGCGGGCTGACGACCGCTCGCCGTCGAGCCTGGCGTCTTTGATCTTGTAGAGGAGCGCGCGGTAGCTGATCCGCAGCGCCCTCGCGGCCCGCACCCGGTTCCAGCCGGTCCGCTCGAGCATTTTCGCGATCGCCTCGCGCTCGGCCGCCTGCGACGCCCTCCGCGCGATCTCCTTCAGGGAGGGTTCGACAGCGGACGAAGGGGAACGCTCGCTGTCGACCCCGTCGTCGGGCAGAGGAATCTTGGTGAGGGAGGGATCGTCCAGCACGATCATGCGCTTGATCAGATTCTCGAGCTCCCGGACATTCCCGGGGTATCGGTGGCGCATGAGGCGGTCCATCACCGACGAGGGAATCGCGAACCCGTTGCGGCGGTAGAGTTTCGCGTAGCGCTCGACGAAGTAGTCGGCCAGCAGGGGGATCTCGAGAACGCGCTCGCGGAGCGGCGGCACGAACACCTGGATCACGTTGAGCCGGTAGTAGAGGTCTGCGCGGAACCGCCCTTCGGCGACCGCGCGCTCGAGGTCCTGATTCGTGGCCGCGAGGACGCGGACGTCCACGCTCAGCGTCGATTTGCCGCCGATGCGCGAGAACTCACCGTCCTGCAGGACGTGGAGCAGCTTGGCCTGGAGCGCCGGGTGCAGGTCGCCGATCTCGTCGAGGAAGATGGTGCCGCGGTCGGCCGCCTCGAACTTGCCGATCTTGAGCTTGTGGGCCCCCGTGAAGGCGCCGCGCTCGTACCCGAACATCTCGCTCTCGAGGAGCTCGCGGGGCATGGCAGCGCAGTTGACCTTGACGAAGGGCCCGGTCCGGCGGGAAGAGAACTGGTGGATCGCGCGGGCGACGAGGTCCTTGCCGGTCCCGGTCTCGCCGGTGATGAGCACGGTGACATCGACGCGGGCCGCCTCGGAGAGGATCCGGCGTGCCTCCAGCATCTTGGGGCTGCGCCAGAGCTCCATCTCCCGTCGCATGCGCCCGCCCATCAGCTCGGGTGCCGGCCCGAGCGCTTCGGGTTCCGGGCGCGCGAGGGCGTCGATCGCTTGCTGGAGTTCCTCGAGGCTCGGTGGCTTGTGGAGCACCGTCTCCACGTCGAGGAGGACGCCGTCGAGGCCGCGGTCGCGCCGGTCGGCGACCGCGATGATGGGACCGGAATTCTTGGCGTGAAGCTTCAGACACTGAAGTAGTTCTGCCGCGTCGGATCCGTTGCTGTTCAGATCGACCAGCGTGAAGGAGAAGCTGGTGTCCGCGAGCACGTCGAGGGCTTGGCCGGCGGACGAGACGACGACGCACTGGTATCCGCGGAGGCGCAGGAAGCTGAGGAGGCCCAGTCGCGTTGCCGCGTCGATTTCGAGCAGGAGCGCTTTTCGTTCAGTCATCTCGAGGCGGGGGACCGAAGCGCAAGTGCCGTACCAAGAGTTCTTCAGAGCACGCGCGGGCTAGATAGTACGGATCTTTCATAGAAATCTTGTCCGATGCTCATGCAACGAGGTTCACAACGGCGGCCGCCAATGGGTAGTCCGGGACTGTGTATGAAATTATCTACACTTTCCGGAAACCCTTTAGAGTTAGGACTATGGAACTACGATGTGAAAGTAGATGCGCATCATTCGTGGCGTTTCCTGAGGGGAGCCTTGATGAGCCTTGTGATCAGAGGCGCGTGGTTCGTCGGGGCGAGCGTCCCGCGATATCTGGCCGCCCGCACCGCGCGCGAAGTGCTGCGATAGGACTACTGGGGGGGCTCGCGCGAGCCTTCCGCCCTGGCATAGCGCGGCTTACGAGACCGGGGTTGTGGGCTCAATAAACGGGCGGGGAAACCTCCGATCCGCTCTATAATTGAGCCTCACGGTGCTCAAGCGGATCCCAGTCCCGTGAGCTTCACCAAGGGGCACGTGGGTAGGTCAGTGCTCGCTTGGCCCTGGCCAGTCGGCACGGGCGGGGGCGCGATCGTTGGGATCGCCCTCTGTTTGATGACGGCCCACGCGTGGGGCCAAGAAGGTCCGCGTGCCGGCGGGAGAGAGCAGCCACCGGCGACTGAGCCCGCTCCATTTCCACCAAGCCCCGGCCCGCCGATTGGGGCGTATCCACTCGAGCTCTTGGGGCTCCTGGCGCCTCCTGCCCAACGCGGACCGGTCACGCTAACGCCCTCGATCTCCGTGTCCGAGGAGTACAACGACAACCTCTTTTTCGACAACCGGAATCGCCAGTGGGATCTCATCACGGGCCTGAGCCCGGCCCTGACGCTCTTCGTCACCCGCTCTTCGTATCAGCTGAGCGGCGGGTATTCGTTCACCGCCGAAATGTACGATCGGAACACCCGTCTCAACAATGCCCTCGAGCATCAGAATTTTGTCGCCAGCGGCCTCTACCGGGCGATGCCAGGATTGACGCTGACGGCCTCTGACGCATACACGTTGGATCGCAGCACAAATCGCCTCGCGACGCAGGGCTTTGCCACCGGCCGGCAGGAATCGTGGAGTAATACTTTCGCACCTGGCTTGACCTGGCAGATGACGCCCCTGACCTCTCTGAATCTCGGCGCGACCTACAGCATTCTACGTTTCAAAGGGGCAGGGGCCGAAGGTGTAGGTACAGGTGCAGGTACAGGTACAGGTAGCGGGATGGACTCAGATACCTACGGGTTTTCGACCACGCTCGGTCATGTGCTCACGCCCCGCCTCACCGGCCTCATCGGCTATGGCTTCACGTACCTGGATGTTCGCGGGGAGGAAAGCTCGCGGACTCATACCCCCACGCTGGGTGGCAGCTACCGTTTCACGCCGTCGCTCACCGGAACCGTCAGTGGTGGCCCGGCCATTACCGAGCTCGGGCGCCAGACGATCATGTCTCCCGCCGGCACCGCGAGTCTCGTCCAGCTTTTACGAACCGGCTCGGCCAGCGTCCAATACACTCGGGCGGTGAGTGCCGCAGGTGGATTAGGTGGGACGACCGACTCCCAGTCCGCTTCAGGCACGCTCACGCTTTCGACCTGGCAGCGCGGCTTGCTCATCGTGGTTAATCCTGTGTACAGCATCGCGGAGTCCGTGAGCAGCCGGCAGACCGACCGCATCGACGTCAAGTCGATCACACTGACC
>Ga0209376_1004587_pt1 | contig 11947 bp, 10 predicted proteins | sample GraSoiAngelo_134_FD_185891 | JGI IMG/M metagenome (GOLD analysis project Ga0209376, IMG submission 185891) | Grasslands soil microbial communities from the Angelo Coastal Reserve, California, USA - 14_0929_05_30cm (SPAdes) (version 2) | ecosystem: Environmental > Terrestrial > Soil > Grasslands ... | reverse complement strand
CTGAGGAGCCCATGACGAGACTCGTCGTTGGACTGGTGGCCGCGATGGCGACGGTGTGCGCAGTGGCCGGTCCGGCGCGCGTCGCCGAAGCGGGGGAGATCCACGCCCTCGTGACCGATCCGGCCAATCACCCGGTCGAGGACGCCGTGGTGGTGGCCGTTCCCGAGGGCCAGACGGCGACGGCACCGGTCAGAGCCGGTCGCGAGGTGGTGGACCAGGTCGACAAGGAGTTCGTCCCCTACGTGAAGCCCATCGTCGTCGGCTCCCAGGTCAACTTCCCCAACAAGGACAACATCCGTCACCACGTGTATTCGTTCTCGCCGGCCAAGATCTTCGAGTTGCCCCTCTACGCGGGAACGCCGGCGACGCCGGTCGTGTTCGATCGGAAAGGCGTCGTGACCATCGGCTGCAACATCCACGACTGGATGATCGCCCACATTTACGTCATCGAGACGCCGTACTTCGGAAAGACGGGCACCGACGGCAAGGCCCGGCTCGAAAACCTGCCGCCCGGACGCTATGCCGTCCGCGTCTGGCATCCGAGGCTGCAAGGCACCGAGGAGTCGACGAGCCGCACCATCACCGTCGAGCGCTCGGGCGCCGTGGACGCCACGTGGCAGCTCGCGTTGAAGCAGGAGCTTCGCCCCCGTCGCTCCCCGGTCCCCGGCCAGCGCGGCTACCGGTAGTCCGAGCCCGGGCGGCTCCGCCGGGCGAGGAGACCGGTGAGCTCCTCCACCGTCGCCGGCTTCAGGACGTGAGCGTCGAACCCCGCCGCCTTTGACTTCGAAGATTCTCCGCGCCGCCGTAGCCCGTCAGCGCGACGAGAAAAATCGCGTCACCGAATGCGGCCCGCATACGGCAGGCGACCTGATGGCCCTCGACGTCCGGGAGCACCTCGAGGTCGCCCGGCAGGTGCACCTCGTGTCCGGCAACCGCAGCGAGCGCCGAGCGCGACAACCGGCAGACGCGTGGCGCCTGTACCCGTAGATTGCGTGTCCGGTAGTCCTGAACGGGTGGCCGATCGTCCGGGCCATCCGTGAACGTACGGAGCTCGCGCTTGACACCGCGGCTCTACGCCTGGCGTATACTCTGCCTGTCTGGTCCGGACACCGGCTCACCTTCGAGCCCCCCTCACCAGACGCCGTCTCGCAGTTGCTTCCGCGCTCCTGAGACGCGCACGCAAAAGCGGAAAGTCCTGCAGGTGACTTCCATGGCGCAGAAACTCTTCGTCGGCGGCCTCAGCTTCAACACGACCAGCGACGGACTTCGTGAGTTCTTCACCCAGTCCGGCACGGTTGTCTCGGCAACCGTCGTCACCGACCAGTTCAGTGGTCGGTCGAAAGGCTTCGGTTTCGTCGAGATGGAGTCGAACGAGCAGGCGCAGAACGCGGTCGCTCATCTCAACGGACGCGACCTCGACGGCCGATCCATCAAGGTCGAAGTGGCGAAGCCCAAGACCGAAGGGCGGCGCGATTCGAGCCGGGGCGGATATGGCGGGAATCGCGGCGGAGGTGGAGGCGGAGGTCGCGGCCGCTGGTAGCAGGCCCGGCCCGAAGCGCAACGCCTCGATCCGCGCTTCGCTGATCAATTTCTCCCGGTCGAACCGCTCAGGCCGCGACCCGCCATCGCCAGGTCGCTGGCCGCGCACTTGCACCCTCCTGCCCACACGTCGGCCCACCGCACGCCCTCGGGCCCACGAGCGTCGGTGGGAAGGGCGCGGGCGGCCTGAGTCATCGCGGGCCGCTCGCGTTCCGCGTCGCGCGCGTAACGACGTAGTACGCAACCTGCACGCCCTTGTAATCGATGAGGCCACGCGGCAGGAAGCCGAGCTTCTCGAGCACGCGCTGCGACACGCGATTCTCCGGATACGTCACGGCCACGATCCTCGGGAGCGCGACGACACCGAGCGCGTAGTCGAGGAGCGTGTTGGCGGCCTCGGTGGCGAGGCCCTGTCCCCAGCTCGACCGGGTGAGTCGATACGCCAGCTCGACGTCGTCGCCGCTCGGCATCCGGATCAATGCGCAGAGCCCACGGAAGCCACCGTCGGCCCGGCTCTCCACGACCCAGAACCCGAGTGGCCCCTGGTCTTCGGCGATCCTGAGCCTCACCCGATCCGCCGTCTCCTCGAAAGACCTCGGTCCGGCCGGGCTCCCCACGTACCTCATCACCTCGGGATCGCTGTCGAGCGCGATCAAGTCTCGCTCGTCGGAGGGGCGCAGCCGGCGGAGACGTAGTCGCGGACTCTCGATCACACCGCACCCCTGACCGGGCCGTCTTGACGGCCCTCACCCCGCGCGGATATTGTTCCACCCACCTTGTGAGCGAACCTCTCCCTCCGACTGAGCGCGAGCGGAGCGCGACGACAAAGGAGACCGCCATGCGGCGCACCATCGCCATCGGATCCGCTCTCTTCCTCCTGCTGGCCTCGAGCTCACTGCCCGGGGCGGAGGCACAGACCAAGGACGACACGCTCGTCTACGCGCTCCAGTCCGACGTGGACAGCTGGGACCCGCCCAACTCGGTGCTGCGGGAAGCCATCATCCTCGGTTATCACGTCTTCGACCACCTTGCCGTGCGTGACCTCAAGACCCGGCGTGTGGTGCCCAACCTGGCCGTGTCATGGAAGGCCCTGGACGACACGACCTGGGAGCTGAAGCTTCGCCAGGGCGTGAAGTTCCACGACGGCAGCCCGTTCACCGCGCGCGACGTCAAGGCCACCTTCGAGCGCGTCCTCGATCCCGCCAGGAAGATGACCGCGCGGGGCAATCACGCCAAGATCAAGAGCGTCGAGGTCCTCGACGACTACACGGTGCGCATCAACACCGACGGCCCCTACCCGCTGTTCGTCGAGCGCCTCACCGCCCTGGTCATGAGCTCGGAGAAGGTCATCAAAGACAAGGGCCACGAGTGGATGCAGGAGCATCCGGTCGGGACCGGTCCCTACAAGCTCGTGAAGTGGGACCGGAAGCACGAGCACCTGCTCGTGCGCAACGACGACTACTGGGGCGCCAAGCCCTACTACAAGTACGTGCGCATCCGGATCATCCCCGAGCAGGCCACCCAGATCGCCGAGCTGGTCTCGGGAGGCGTCGACGTCATCAAGGCCGTCCCGCCCGACCAGATGGACGTCATCAACAAGTCCGGGCAGGCGCGGACGGCGAGCTCGCCGATTCTCCGCACGGCGTTCCTTCAGCTCGACCAGGCCGGGCGCAGCGGACCGAATCCCTTCACGGATCGCCGCGTCCGTCAGGCCGCCAACCTGGCGACCAACATGGACGGCATCATCAAGCACGTGCTCAACGGCCTGGGTGACCGCGTGGCCACCGCCGTCAATCCAATGGCGTTCGGCTTCGACCCCGGCCTCAAGCCGTACAAGCAGGACCTCGCCGCGGCCAAGAAACTGCTCGCCGAGGCCGGCTACCCCAATGGCGTGGACATCACGTACAACCAGGGGCCGCCGACCGTCGAGCCTGGATTGTTGCAGACCGACGAGGCCATCGTGGCCGATCTCACGAAGGCGGGCTTCCGCGTGAAACAGAACTACATCGGCGACAACACGGTGTTCGTCGCCCGCGTCAAGGACAACAAGGGCGGCCCCATGTTCAGCTTCTCGTGGGGCTACTACTCGGTCTTCGACGCCGACGCGATCCTGCACGACATCTTCAAGTGCAAGGAGACGTACAGCTATTACTGCAACCCGGCGATGGATGACCTCATCGTCCAGGGCCGCTCGACGCTCGATCAGAAGAAGCGCGCGGACATCTACGTCAAAGCGCAGAAGCTGATCTACGACGACGCGGCCTACCTCTTCAAGTGGGGGCTGCGCGGCGTGTGGGGCATCTCGAACCGGGTCGAGTACCAGGCGCCGCCCGACGAGGTCGACCGCATGTTCCTCGTGACCCCGCGGAAGAAGTAATCGGAGTGCGCGGCGCCCCGCCCTCTGCCCGCCGGCGACGAAGAGCAGAGGGTGGGGCGCTCGGCGCCGGCCGGCCATGAAGCGCTACGCCGCTCACCAGATCGTCCAGCTCGTCGTCGTCATCGTCGGCATCTCGATGCTGGCGTTCGCGATCCTCCACGTGATCGGCGACCCGGTCCTGCTGCTCCTGCCCCAGAACGCGGGCAAGGAAGAGTACGAGCGGTACCACAAGCTGCTCGGGCTCGACCAGCCGGTGTACGTGCAGTACTGGAAGTTCGCGAGCCGCGCCGTGTTCGGCGATTTCGGGAAATCCTGGTACACGGACACGCCGGCCTTCAACCTGGTCCTGCAGCGGATGCCGCCCACGCTCTATCTCACGGCGGCCGGCCTGGTCGCCGCGCTCCTCATCGCGCTCCCGCTGGGGATCCTCGCCGCGCTCAAGCGCCACTCGTTCGTGGACAACTGCTGCACCGCGATCGCGGTGGCGGGCCAGGCCATGCCGATCTTCTGGCTCGGCATCATGCTGATCATCATCTTCGCGGTCCGTCTGAAGACGCTGCCGGCGTCCGGCTACGGCACCTGGCAGCACTTCCTGATGCCCGCCTTCACCCTGGGCGCCTTCCTGGCGCCGATCACGATGCGGCTCGTTCGCTCCGGCGTCATCGAGATCATGAACACGGAGTACATCCGGACGGCTCGGGCCAAAGGCGTCGGCGAGCGCACGGTCGTCGTCAAGCACGCGTTCCGCAACGCCTGCATTCCCGTCATCACCGTGCTCGGTCTTCAGTTCGGTCAGCTGCTGGGCGGCGCCATCGTCACCGAGACCGTGTTCGCGTGGCCGGGCGTGGCCACGCTCACCGTCGACTCGATCCGCAATCAGGACTTCCCGGTCGTCCAGTGCGCAGTCATCCTCCTCGCGCTCATCATCGTGAGCGTCAACTTCCTGGTGGACCTGATCGTCGGCCTCATCGATCCCCGCATCCGGATCGGCGCGTGAAGATGGCCAGCGTCGCGGCCAAGGTGGCCCTCGAGGCTCGAGAGGCCCCCGCCTCGCGCTCGCGAACACGCCGGATCACGTTACGACGCCTGTGGCGCTTCAAGTGGGGCGTGGCGGCCGCCGCCGTCTTGCTCGTGATCGTCGGCAGCGCCGTGTTCGCGCCGTGGCTCGCTCCCGACAACCCCCTCACCGTGGATATCCAGCACCGGCTGAGCCCGCCCGTGTGGATGGCGGGCGGCACGACGGCGCACCTGCTCGGCACCGATCAGGTGGGCCGCGATCTGTTCTCTCGGACGATCTACGGCGGCCGGGTCTCGCTAGTCATCGGGGTGGCGGCGGTACTGGTCTCCTCCAGCATCGGCGTGTTGCTGGGCCTCGCCGCCGGCTACTTCCACGCGCGCGTGGACTGGACGATCATGACGCTCGTCAACGTCATGCTCACCTTCCCGTTCGTGCTGCTCGCCCTCGCCGTCATCGCGGTGCTGGGGCCGAGCCTCCTCAACATGATCATCGTGCTCGGCATCGCCGACCTGCCGCTCTACGCCCGGGTCGTCCGCGCCGAGACCCTGGCGATTCGCGAGCGCGAGTTCATCATGGCCGGCCGCGCGCTGGGGATGAGCCACCCGCGCATCATCTTCCGCCAGATCCTGCCGAACCTGGTGTCGCTGATCGTCGTCATCGCGACGCTGCAGGTGGCGCGCGTGATCATCCTCGAGTCGTTCCTGTCCTTCCTGGGCCTCGGTGTCCAGCCGCCGACCCCGGCGTGGGGAAACATGCTCGGGGAGGGCCGCGTGTACATGCTCAACTCGTGGTGGATCGCGGCCTTCCCGGGGCTCGCGATCTTCGTCACCACGCTGGCGATCAATCTCGTGGGCAACGCGCTGCGGGACTGGCTCGATCCCCACATGAAGCTCTGAGCGCGCCGGCCGCTCCGTCAGCGGCGGGATCAGTGCTATCGTAGTCGCCATCATGGCTCCCCGGGTCGGCGCCCGCACCGTCTACGAGTCACCGCGGGTGGCCCCGAAGCCCGGCGAGACCGTCGTCACCAGCACGTGTGGCCACAATTGCGGCGGCCGCTGCGTGGTCAATGCCCACGTCCGCGACGGCCGCATCGTCAAGATCAGCACCGATCCCAGGAAGTGGACGCCCGAGATGCCGCCGCTCCACGCCTGCGTGCGTGGCTTCGGCCAGATGGAGCGCGTCCATCATCCCGATCGCCTGCTCCATCCGCTACGGCGCGTGGGCTCGCGGGGCTCCGGCGAGTTCGAGCGCATCGGGTGGGACGAGGCGCTCGACGAGGTCGCTCGCCAGATGCTGCGCGTGCGCGACACTTACGGGCCGGCGGCGATCCTCGACTGCTCGCGCACGGGCAGCCTCTCCATGCTCCACAGCCGCGCCACCGTCCAGCGCCTGCTCCACATGTTCGGCGGCTGCACGGAGCTGTGGACGAACATCTCGTCGCAAGCCGAGGTCTTCGCGGTGGGCATCACCTACGGTGCGAAGGCTGACTACAAGAGCGCCGGCCGCGAGCCGATCGACTACGTCAACTCGCGGCTGATCGTCATGTGGGGCTGGAGCCCCGCCGACGGAACCTTCGGAACGGGCACGCTCCAGTACCTCAAGTGGGCGAAGAAGCAGGGCGTGCGCATCGTCTGCGTTGACCCGCGGCTGACGCGGTCCAGCCACGAACTGGCCGACGAGCACGTCTTCATCCGTCCCTCGACCGACGCTGCGGCGCTCATCGCCATGGCCTACGTGATCGCGAGCGAGGGCTTGCAGGACCAGGCCTATCTCGATCGCCACGTGCTCGGCTTCGACGACGCTCACCTGCCCCCGGGAGCGCCGCGTGGCGCTTCGTATCGCTCGTATCTGATGGGCGAGGCCGATGGGATCAGGAAGACCCCCGAATGGGCGTCGGCGATCACGGGCGTTCCGGCGGAGACCATCCGGAGACTGGCGATCGAGTTCGGGACGACGAAGCCCGCGGCGCTCCACTGCGGGTACGCTCCCGGGCGCACGGTCCACGGAGAGCAGTTCCACCGCGCGGCGTACGCGCTGGCGGCGATGACCGGCAACGTCGGCGTTCCCGGCGGCAACTCGGGAACGAGCAACGGCGCGACGGGACGCTACGGCATCCGCTCGCTGCCCGTCGGAGCGAACCCGGCCGAAGCGCGCGTGGCGTCGCCGCTCCTCGCCGATCTCCTCGAGCGCGGCCGCGCCGGCGGCTACCCCGCCGACGTCAAGATGATCTACTCGGCCGCGGGCGACCTCTTCAACCAGCTCCCGAACGTCGGTAAGACGATCGCGGCCGCCGGGCGCCTCGAGTTCATGGTGGTCCACGACCACTTCATGACGCCGACCGCGCGCTACGCCGACGTCGTGCTCCCCGCCACCACGTTCTGGGAGCGCAACGACGTCCACACGCCGTGGGCGGGCGCGGGCCACTACGCGATCTTCATGAAGAAGGCGATCGAGCCGATCGGCGAGTGCAGGAACGACCTCGACATCTGCGCCGATCTCGCCGTCCGTCTGGGCGTGCAGGGCTACAGCGAGAAGAGCGAGGAGGAGTGGCTCCGCGACCTGACGCGGGACGCCATCGACGACTTCGACGCGTTTCGCGAGCACGGCCTGGCGCGATTGCCGGCGCCGGAAGATGCCGTGGCCTTCGCGAAGGAGATCCGCGACCCCGAGCGCCATCCGTTCTCGACGCCCTCGGGCAAGATCGAGATCTACTCGATGACGCTGGCGGCGAATCCCGACCCGTGTGGCCTCGGCACGATCCCGCCGATCCCGACGTGGATTCCGGACGACGCCGATCCGCGTCACGCCGACCAGCGTCATCCCCTGCGCCTGGTCACCCCGAAGTCGCGGGCGCGGACACACTCGATCCACGACAACCAGCCGATCCTCAGGCGGGCCGACCGCGACGACGTGTGGATCCACCCGGCCGACGCGGCCGCGCGCGGGATCATCGACGGTCAGCCCGTGCGCGTCTTCAACGATCGCGGCGCCACCGTCCTGCCCGCGCGAGTAACGGACCGCATCGCGCCCGGCGTGGTCTCGATCAAGGAAGGCGCCTGGTTCACGCCGGACGCGTCGGGTCAGGACACGCGCGGATGCTCCAACGTGCTGATCGCCGACCGCGCGTCACCCGCGGGCGCGGCCCCGTTCAACACGTGCTTCGTCGACGTCGCGCCGGCGCCGAGCGCGAGCCGTTGACCGAGGAGCGCGCCGGCTTTGCCGGCGTGCTGCCGAGCGATTGGGGGTGTGGGGGCCATGTCGGGGCCCCCACTCAAATGTCCCCCACGCGACGTATGACCGAGGAGCGCACCAGCTCTGCTGGCGCGCTCCGAGCGGGTTGGGGGTGTGGGGGCCATGTCGGGGCCCCCACTCAAACTAGTCCCGCCTGCTCGAAGGCGTGGGCGGCGCGATAGATGGTGCTCTCCTCCCAGTGCTTGCCGATCAACATCAACCCGATCGGGAGGCCGTCGGACTGGCCACACGGAAGGCTCATGGCCGGATGTCCGGTCGCGTCGAACGGGGCGGTGTTGCTGATCATCTCGAACGCGCGCTGGATGGAGACCTCGCGCGGCGCATCGGCCGGCGGCAGCGGCGTGGCCTTGAGCGGTAGCGTCGGCATCACGAGCACATCGAAGTCGGCGAGCGCGGCATCGTAGGCGTCGCGGAGCTTACGGCTCAGATTCTGTGCCTTGGCGTAGAAGTGGCCGCGATGGTGCTTGACGAAGTAGTGGCCGAGCAGCATCGACAGCTTGAGCGTGTCCGAGAGCTCGTCGGCGCGGTGGCGCCAGGCCGAGTGGGCGTCGATCAGGCTCGTGACGTAGAGGCCCCGCCAGTTCGTGCCGAAGCCGTTGCCCTTCATCATCAGCTCGGTGGCGCCCTCGAGCGCGATCGGCGACCAGATGGCCGGCCCCATCGCGTGCATCGGCACGGAGACTTCGCCGACCTTGGCCCCGAGCTTGCCGAAGACGGCGGCGGCGCTCCGCACGCTGGCGTCGACGTCCTTCTCCGAGTTGTGATGTCCGAAGCCTTCCTTGACGACGCCGATCCTGAGGCCGTCGACGCCCCGCCCGAGCGCCTCGGTGTAGGGCGCGGTCCTCGGCGCGTACTGACGAGGATCGAGGCCGTCGGCGCCGGCGAGCACCTCGAGCAGCAGCGCATTGTCGGCCACGGTCGCGGTCATCGGCCCGGCGTGGTCGAGCGTCAGCTCGATCGGCATGATGCCCGTGTAGGGCACGAGGCCGTGCGTGGGCTTCATGCCGTAGATGCCGCAATACGACGCCGGAATGCGGATCGAGCCGCCCTGATCGCCGCCGATCGCCATGTCCACTTCGCCGGCGGCCACGAGCGCGGCCGAGCCCGATGACGAGCCTCCGGCCGAGTAGCCGGGCTTGCGCGGATTGTGCACGGGGCCCGCGGCGCAGGTGTGGCTGCCCCCCGAGAAGCAGAAGTACTCGCAGTGGGCCTTGCCGACGATGGTTCCTCCGGCATCGAGCATGCGCGTGACGATCGTGGCATCGACGTCCGGGACGTAGCCCTCGAGCGTCGAGGCTCCGTTCATCATCGGCACGCCGGCCAGGCAGACGTTGTCCTTGAGGACGATGGTCTTCCCCGCGAGCTTGCCGGTCTGCGTGCCCTTCACGGTCGTCTTCACGTACCACGCGTTGTAGCGGTTCTCGGCGCCTTCCGGCCGGTAGCCGGGTGTGCGCGGATATCTCACGGCGGGAACGTGGTCGGGCATCGCAGCGACGGCGTCGTACGCCGCGAAGCTGCCGGCCATCAGCCCCAGGAACGACTGGGCGTCGGCATCGGAGAGTGTGAACCCGAGATCGTCGGCGAGCGCACGGACTTGAGCAACGGTCGGTCGTGTCACAGGCATCGCTTGGCTCCTCCTCGCCGGGAGCCTAGAGAGAATCTCCCGCCCGCGTCAAGCGGAGCGCTCATGCTCGCTCGACGTCCCGAAGGTAGGCCTTCTTCTCCTCGTCGGGCAGGAAGCTGGCTTCGAAGGAGTTGCGGGCCAGCGTTCGCACTTCCGCTTCCTGCAACCCGAGGGCGGAGGCGACCGCTAGATAGTTGTCGACGACGTATCCGCCGAAATAGGCGGGATCGTCGGAGTTGACGGTCGCCACGATTCCTCGCTGCAGCATCGTGCGCAGAGGATGATCCTGTATCGAGCGGAAGATCCCCAGCTTCACATTCGACAGCGGACAGACCGTGAGCGGAATGCGCCGGGCCACCAGATCATCGACCAGTGCTGGATCCTCGAAGCACCGCACGCCGTGGTCGATGCGGGAAACGCGCAACAGCGCGAGCGCTTCGCCGATGTACGACGGGCCCGCCTCTTCTCCGGCATGCGCGACGGTCAGGAATCCTTCCTGACGTGCGCGCGCGAAGATGGCCGCGAACTTCGACGGCGGATTGCCGGCCTCCGCCGAATCGAGGCCCACCGCCACGATCCGATCTCTGTATGGCAGCGCCGCCTCGAGCGTCTGCATGGCGGACTCCGCACTGAGATGCCGAAGAAAGCAGAGGATCAGGCGGCTGGAGATCGGACCGGCGCGCAGAGCCGCCGAAATGCCGTCGATCACGGTGGCGAACGCGATCCCCCGCCGGGTGTGCGTCTGCGGGTCGAAGAAGATCTCGGCGTGGCGGACGTTGTCGGCGGCCGCCCTTCGTAGATAGGCCAGGGTCATCTCGTTGAAGTCACGCTCCCGACGCAGGACGGCGGCCCCTTCGTAGTAAATGTCGAGGAAGGACTGCAGATCGGTGAACTGATAAGCCCGCCGCAGCGCATCGACCGATCGGTAGCGAAGCGTTATCCCGTTGCGCCGCGCGATCTCGAACATCAGCTCGGGCTCGAGAGAGCCTTCGATGTGAATGTGCAGCTCCGCCTTCGGGATTCGGCGGATGAGCTCGTCCAGCGACATCAATGCGGCAATCCGAAGAGGTAATAGATCAGGCAGAGAACCGCCAGAACGATGGAGCCGGCGTTGTTCTCGCGCGCACGTCCGGCCAGAAGGTTCATGATTGGGGAGAGCACCAGGCCGCCGGTCGGTCCGTTAGCGATGTTGTAGGTGAACACCATTATGGTGATGGTGACGAAAGCGGGAACCAACTCGGTCAGGTCGTCGAACGCGATCCGCCGGATCGACTCCAGCATCAGCACGCCAACCGCGATCAGCGGCGGCCCGTAGGCGAAGCGAAGCTGCTGCAGCGGCTCGACCAGCGGAATGAAGAAGAGGGAGATCGCGAAAAGCGCCGTGGTGGTCACCGCCGCCAGACCGGTGCGTGCCCCTTCGCGGATTCCGGTAGCCGACTCGATGTACGCGCCGCTGCGTATGTGTAGCGGGACTCCGAGCGTCCGGTGTACCTCCTCGGCGTATTTCTTGACCGCCGCCTGCATCTTGAGGGCGGCATACGAACCGCGCACCGCATGGTCCTCGTGCGCAAGCGGGGCACCGAACAGAGCCATGACGCCGTCGTCCATCACCTGGTTGACGGTGGCCTCGTAGGAGTGGACAGCGTCCATCATGTGGCCGAGGACGGTGTCGAGCAGAGCCCTACGTCGGGCCGGCTTGGCTTCCGGTCGCGGCCAACGCAGCCACGGCGTTCATCTCCTTGTTGGCGCTCGGCGCAGCCGTCTGGTATGCCCGAGAGGCGACGCGCCAAACCGAGATTCAGGTCCGACCGCACCTGCTTCTCGAAACGTCAGGCCCATCGGCCTATGTTCTCCGAGTGGTGAACGTCGGGAACGGCACGGCGCATTCGCTCGAGTTCGAGGCCATCGAGATCCCGCCGCCGCACCCGACGCCCATCTCCGAGAGCCGCCGCGAGTCCCAGGGCCCTGTTATGACCCCGGCCGCGTTCAGTTCGTCCGCGATGCACGCATCACCGTGAACGCCTGCAGAAGCGCCCCACGAGCGTGTCTAGTGTGTCCGGACTCGTAATAGTGTTGACACTTCCCGTGAACGAAGAAGAAGGCCATCGGCCTTATCTTTCCCAGAGTGCGTACCCGG
>Ga0209376_1004582_pt1 | contig 11961 bp, 17 predicted proteins | sample GraSoiAngelo_134_FD_185891 | JGI IMG/M metagenome (GOLD analysis project Ga0209376, IMG submission 185891) | Grasslands soil microbial communities from the Angelo Coastal Reserve, California, USA - 14_0929_05_30cm (SPAdes) (version 2) | ecosystem: Environmental > Terrestrial > Soil > Grasslands ... | reverse complement strand
AAGCTGGTTACGTGGGTTCGATTCCCATCGCCCGCTCCATCTTCTTGATCGCGAGGACGGGCACGCTTCTACCCAGCCATCGCGACGGGCGCTCCGCCCCGACCACCAGGCCCGCTTCGGCGATGAAGCTGTCCAGGCCTTTGCGGTCGAAGAAGCGGTGCAGGCGCAGCAGCTGCGTCACCGTGCGCACGAGGCCCCGGCCGATGAAGTCGGCGAGGAGCCAACGCCCGCCGGGCGCCAGCACGCGCGCCACCTCGTTCACGCCTTTGCGCTGATCGGCCCAGTGATGAAACGTCATCGTGCTGAAGACCAGGTCGAACTGGCCGTCGGCGAAGGGCAACGCCTCGGCGGTGCCTTGCTGGTAGTGGATCGGCGCGCCCGGCGCCAGCAAGCTGATTGCCTGCTCGACCATCTGGGGCGCTGCGTCGATGCCGTCGAGCCGTGCGCCCGGGAAGCGCTGCGAGGCGGTGCGCAGAAGGCGTCCGGTTCCGCAGCCCACGTCGAGGATCGATTGCGGCTGCGGCAGCTGCTCGGAGGCCAGGTTGAGCAGCGTCGACTGGATCGGGTCGAACACCACACGCTGCATCCAGTGGCGCTCGTACTGCGGCGCCCATTCGTCGAAGCGGCCTACGTCACCGTGCGAATGTGAGCGCGAGTGGTGCATCGCCGTTAAGAATGACGCAGATGAAAGGGCTTCTATGGGGCGGGGTCGTCGGGCCGGTTCTGTTCATTGCGGTCTTCCTGATCGAGGGCCTGACGCGGCCTGGCTACAGCGCCTGGCGCCACTACGTCAGCCAGCTCGCGACGGGAACCGGAGGCTGGGTCCAGGTCGTCAACTTCTTGGTGTGCGGCGCGCTGGTCATCGCCTGCGCGATCGGCCTGGGTAGTGCGACGCAGTCGGCCGCGGCGCCGATTCTGTTGGCGCTGTTCGGAGCCGGCTTGATCGTGGCCGGCGCATTCTCCACCGACCCCGCGCTGGGCTATCCCGTCGGTGCGCCGCCGGTGCACACGACCCACGGCATGATCCACGGGCTCGCCGGCCTGGCGGCCTTCACACTGCTGCCGGCCGCCACGTTCGTGATGGCCGCATGGTTCGCCCGGCATGGATCAAGGCGCTGGAGGTGGTACTCGCTCGCGGTCGGCGTGACGGTGGTCATCGCCTTCATCGTGAGCAATGTGTTCGCGACGATGGACATGACCGGCAGGATGCCCAACGCTCCGACCGGTTTCCTTCAGCGCATCGCGATCATCGCGGGCTGGGCGTGGATATCGATGGTATCGCTGCATTTCATTCGCGTGACGTCGCTCGACTCTCATAGCGCCTGACCGCTATGCGATACGCCTCAGTCAGCAATGGCTTGAGTTTTTCGAAAGTTGCGTCAGATGGATTCAACACGCAGACCCAATGATTCGGGCCGTAGGCCGGATGAGGCAGCAACACATCGAGCGCTGAGAAATCATGCTCAGCCTCGTCGGGGAAGAGCGATCGGTACGTCTCTTTTGAGACTCCGATGTTCAGGCGGAAGACCTCTGGGCGGTTGAGGTTGGACTTGTCGTCGAAATCGCTGTAGTCCTTGGTGACGATGGTCGCGAACGGAAATCGGCGCGAGCCTTCGAGGTTGCGCTGAGGGTCGTAGATGAAGAATGTGTCGCCCCATGCGATCTCAGGCGACCCTGCCTCTTTGGACCCGATGTCCGCATCGACGCCAGCGAACTCTGAGGCGATCTAGCGGCGGATCGACTCTTCATTCATTCGATATCACCCTCACTCCCGCATCGCGGGAGAGGGATTACCTTAGGTTGCCTGGCAACGCCGTCGTTTTGTCGGCGATCGGCGGTCGTGGCCGTGACGTATCCTTGTCACCCGCTGAACGACGGGTAGACACTAACGACGGGGGTTTTTATGGACACTCAACAAGCGGTCGCCGACGCCGCGCCACACGAAGCCAACGAAGACGGCGTGGAGTCACGCCGCGATGGCGCCAACAAGATCACGTTGGGCCCGGGCGACAGCCTCGATGGCAAGCTCAACTACAACGGGCATGTGACCGTGCAGGGACAGGCCCAGGGCGAGTTCCGGGTGACGGGCAACTTCGACGTCGGCAACGGCGCGACCGTGAAGGCGCTCATCGAAGGATCGAACGTGACCATCAAAGGTGACGTCGAGGGCGTGCTGACCGCGCGGGACAAGCTGACGCTGGGCAAGTCTGCCAAGCTCAGCGGCGACGTGACAGTGAAGCGGCTTCAGATCGAGGACGGTGCCAGCTTCAACGGCCACGTCCGGATGGGAAGCTTTGAGCAGTCTTCGGGAAGCTAGGCCCACGCCCAAGCAGCCGGACACGGGAGCTAAGTCAATGACCGAAAACGAGACAAGCGTCGTCATGCTCGGACCGCGCGACCGGCTCATCGGTGAGCTGTACATCGAGGGGAACCTGCGCGTCAGCGGCACGCTCGAGGGCCAGATCGAGGCCACGGGCGATGTCGACGTAACCGAGGCGGCGACGGTGAAGGCCACGGTCGCCGGCCGCGAGGTGAACGTCAGCGGACAGGTCAACGGCGCGGTGACGGCCTCGAAGAAGCTCATCATCGGCCGCAGCGGATCCATCGTCGGCGACGTGCGGGTGCCGCGCCTGATCATGCAGGACGGCGCCAGCCTCAGCGGCAATGTGTCGATGGGCCCGAAGGTAGCCGCGGAGTTCGCGCAAGCGGCCGCCGCGGAAGCCGCGCCGGCGCCTGTCGAAATGGCGGCCGCTGTGCAGTCGGCCACCGACGGCGAGACGGCGCAGGAGAAGGCGAAGGCAAAGAAGCGCTAGTTAGCGCTTCTTTTTCGCGGCCGCGGCCGGCTTCTTGGCCTTCGCGGGCATGGCCCGCGTGAGGGTCAGCGCGTGGGTGATGTGCGCGCGGACAGCGTCGGGCTTCTTCTGCCAGCTGGCGGGCACCACCACGTAGCCGGACATGGCGTGGCCGGCCACCGGCTCGAATGGGCGGCCGCCGGCCTTCATGATCGGCTGCGCCTCCGGGACGGGCAGGCGCACGAACAGGTCCTCGCCGAACAGCCCGGCGAACATGTTGCCGTTCACAAACGCGGCCAGGTTGCCGAACATCGGCTTGAGCGTTATCGCCGGGTCGCCGGGCACGAGCTTCGTGAAGGCGGCCTTCGCCTGCTCAGACGGCTTCGGCATCTTCATCGGCTCGCGTGCCATGGCAATAATCTTGCCTTGTGGCCGCAACGCGTGTCGTGTTTGAGATCGGCTCGAAAAGGACTTTTGCCAGCGCGATCGATTGGCCGGGATGGTGCCGGGCGGGCAAGGGTCAGGAGCTCGCGCTCCAGGCGCTGATCGACTACGCGCCTCGCTATGCGGTGGTCGCAAAGACCGCGGGCGTGCCGTTCGCGCTGGGTCGCTGGAGTTTCGATGACGTCGACCATCTCCGCGGTGATGCCACCACCGAGTTCGGCGCCCCAGGCGCGATGTCGAAGCTCGAGCTGAAGCCCATGTCGAGAGCCGAGGTCGAGCGCATGTGCTCGCTGGTCGAGGCGACGTGGAAGGTGTTCGATTCTGTCGTCAAGAAAGCGCCGGCCTCGCTGCGCAAGGGTCCGCGTGGCGGCGGCCGCGATCGAGACAAGATCGTTGAGCATGTGCTCGGCGCGGAGACGGGTTACGGATCCAGCTTTGCTCTAAAGCTCAAGCAGCCCGAGTTGGGGGACACGAGGGCGATCAAGGCGCTGCGCGCTGCGTGGCTCGAGGCCTTTCGCGCGGGCGCGGATGGCAAGCCCCGGCGCGAGGGCGGCCGTTCCGCGAGATACATGGCGCGGCGCATCGCGTGGCACGCGATGGATCACGCGTGGGAGATCGAGGACCTCTCGGAAAGTTAGCCGACGAAGGCCAGGCGATGGTTGTTCGGGCTGATCGTGTAATCGCCCGAGCTCGTCTTGACCACGAACTTGAACGAGAAGTCGCCCCACGTGTCACTGCCCGCGCCGGCGTTGGTGCAGGTGAACGGGATCACGAACTTGATCGTCGTGTTTCCACCGGCGGCGACGCTCTTCGGCGAGAACTTGGTGAACGACTCGGTTCCGTGCCCGCCCTTGGTTCCCGACCAGTTGCCGTGGCTCCCGACGTTCGTCCACGTCTCCTGGATGGACTTGAGCTGGACTGAGCTGAAGCTCGAGTTCCTCGCGTCGATCGTGGCGTGCACGTCGTAGGGCAGGTTATTGGCGGGGTTCGGACAGCTGTACGTCGCATCGACGCGGGCGTGGCTGAGCGAGAGGCTCGCGCCGATTCCACAGATCGGGCCGCAGGCGACCAGCGCCAGCAGCGCCGAGGCGAGGAGCGCTGAGCGCACTATGTTGCGCATCTCGCCGCGAATTTAAGGGGCCCGCAGCCCAGGGTCAACTGATCTCGGGTTGCCGCCTGCGTCGGGTAAGCTTCCCGATCGTCGTGTCCACCCAGCCGGTGCCTTCGGAAACCGCCAGCCAGCCGCTCGAGACTCCTTTCGCTGACGCCGCCTCGCCCTTCAAGAGGACCGAGGTGCCGCTTCCAGTGTTCGCCGGGCCTCCGCCGCAGGCGCCGCTGCCGCCGGCGACGCAGTCATCCTGGGTCACGTATCGCGCGCAGATCAACTTTGGGCTCGCGATGCTCGCGTACCTGATGGTGCTTGTGGGCTCGATCACATTGATTCAGGCCAACTCCGACGCCGGCTGGCGGTACTACATCGCGGCGCTGCCGCTTGTACCGGCGCTCATCGCTCTGTTTGTGTTTGTCCGCTCACTGACGCGGCTGGACGATCTGGAGGCGAGGATCCAGCTGCTCGCGTTCGGTTCGTCGCTGGGCGCGACGGCCTTGCTGACGTTCGGTTATGGATTCTTAGAGGGCGTGGGCATGCCACACCTGCCGCCGGCGTACGTGTTGCCGCTGATGGCGATTCTGTGGGGGCTTGCGACGGCGTTCTTCACCTGGAGGTACAAATGGAGGTACCGGCGCTAGCCGGTAAAATCTCCTTTTGACCGCGCGGGAGTAGCTCACTTGGTAGAGCGCGACCTTGCCAAGGTCGAGGTAGCGGGTTCGAAGCCCGTCTCCCGCTCCATTACATCCCTCTCACGATCCCGTGGGTCAGCGCCCTGAATCGACTGGTCGAACGGTCGTCCATTGGGTCGAGGTCAGAAAGCGTTTAGCCGCGGATGGAAGGCTTTGGCGCAAGAATTGAGCCCAAATCTGTACGTGCTCAGAAGTGCTGTAACGCAGCCAAACATCCTCCCATGGCCAGTAGCGGGGCGGGGCAAATCGGGATCCGTAGAAATTCCTTCGGATCAGTTCCGGCGGATCCGGAAGCGATGACACCACCCTCCTTTGGATCTCCAGGGCATTCTTGCGATGGGCGCGATCAAGAAGCTTCCACAAATGCGCGGTTTTCATTGATGTTATGGGCACTGGTCGCGACGAAAGCTCGAAACGCAAGGTGAACCGACCGCCCCAATGCCGGCTAAAACCACCCTTTGAATCCAGCTGTAGCGACACCACAACGAATCGGCTGTCAGCAAGCTGAAGACACCACCCCCGCGGCCTGTGGCTCAGGTCCTCAGGTGCTGAAGCCGTGCTGGTGAAGCCGCTGGCAGCGAGGCCATCTTGTATCGCGGGCCGCAAGACCTTTTGTACCTCTCGTCCTGGGACCAGCTCGAGGGCGCCAGTCGGCTCAGGTTGCATGGTCGCCGCAGTTTAGCCATGGCATGGCCTGATTGTTTAGCCACTCTGAGTCAAGCCCTTCCAGTCTTTCCCGCATACCCCGAAAGTTCGAATAAGACCAAGCGTGGTGCTCCACTTTCGGTACCTCTAGTTGGGGCTCCCGGTCGGTAACCACGACCAGCCGCCGAGGGGCGCAGACGGCGACTGGAATGGCTTGCGGCCGAGTTAGGATGCGAAATCTGTGAGCGAAGACGCTGATTGACCTCTCAGACCAAGAGCTGAGGCTGATGCTCGAAGCGCTCGAGGATGCCGCCTACTACCGCGATACCCGCTCCCGCGTCCTTCAAAGCGCTGTGCGGCGATCCACGCGTCGAGGTCTCGCATCACCGGGGGGCAGCGGCGAGGATCATGCAAAGAAGGCACGTGACTACCAAGAGCTGGCAAAGAAACTGAAAGCGCGGGGCGGCTAGAACACCGCCCCGCGCGTCGAAAGGTCGAGATCTACCGGCGGTGAGTGCGGCGGCCCGTCTTGCCGCCCTTCATCAGAGTGCGCCAGCCGCGCGCCTCGATCTTCACGCCGAACCGGCGGGCGGCCTCTCGGATCCGCCTCCATGCGCGGTCCCGCTCGGCATTGGTCACACCTTCGACCTGGTCAAATCGCGCCACCGCGTTGCGCACGTGGCGCGCGTCATTGATCGGTTCCTTGCGCTTGCGCGCGAAGGCGAACATCTGAGTCGACATCCGGTTCTGCTGCCGCGTGCTCAGCCCGTGGCTCATCTTCCTTATCCGTGCGCCGTGGGCGCGGCGGCTCTGGACGGTCCGCGCCCGCTTGATGTTGCGGCGCGCTGCCGCCTTCTGCCTGGTGGTGGTGGCCATCTGGACCTCCTTGTTGTTTGCTCTCGGAGCGTGCTGAAGCAAGCGCTCCTAATGAGGCAACGCGAGCGCGCGACCGCTTACTTACGGATCAGAGCCGCGACGCGATCAGGGTTCGCCTCTTGGCGGGCTACGTGCTTGCGATGGGCAGCGACATTCGCAACGTCGTGCCGGTGCCGGCGGTGCTGTCCACATCGATCGTCCCGCCGTGCGCGACAGTGATGTCGTGCGCGATCGCAAGGCCAAGACCGCTGCCAGTCGACCCCGCGCCGCGCACGAATCGCTCGAACACATGAGGCAGCAGGTCGGGCGCGATTCCCTCGCCCGTGTCGGTCACCGTGATCACCACCCGGTCACCTTCCGCCGCGGCCAATGCCAAAACCGAGACCGAGCCACCCGACGGCGTGTGTCGAATGGCGTTGGCGATCACGTTGCCGATTGCGCTTCGCATGCGCGTGGGATCAACGTCCACGACAGGCAGGCCGGAAGGAGCCGACGCGACCAGCTTCACGCCAGCCTCGTCAGCCTGCGCCGCGAAGGTCGCCACCGTCTCGTCGACCAGCTCCGCAGGATCGACAGGCTCGCGATTCAGGGCCAGGCTGCCAGTGTCGGTCAGCGCGAGCGCGCGAAGGTCCTCGACCAGCACCTCCAGCGACCGTGTCGCGTCGACGATCGGAGCGATGTGCACCGCATCAGCCGCATAAACGCCATCGGCGATGCCCTCGGCCTGGCCACGAATCACAGACAGCGGCGTTCGCAGCTCGTGCACCACGTCGGCAAGAAAGGATCGCCGCTGCTCGTCGCTCGACTTGAGGCGCGCCGACATCGAGTTGAACGCGCGCGCCACCGACCGCAGCTCGCGTGGCCCGGATTCGGGAATCGTGGCCGAGTAGTCACCGCCTTCGATGCGACCGGCCGCGTCGATCAGGTCGTCCATCGGCCGCGTGAAGCGCCGCATCCCGCGGCCCGCGCCGAAAACCAAAAGCAGGAACACGACCGCCACAAACGTCGCCACCGGCAGTGGTCCGAAACGCCCAGCCAGATAACCGACCGCGATCGAGCTCCCGACTGCAAGCGCGAACGTCGCGATGAGCAACATGCAGCCCAGCCGCCACACAAATGCGGGCGGGCCACGCCTTCCCCATCTGCTCCGAGGCGGCCATTGCCGATCTTCCGGCCACCACGGCGGCCGCCGATCGGGAGGCGGCCCCCAGCGGCGGCTCATTTCGACGCCGGCGGCTCGGCGAAGCGATACCCAACCCCGAAAACCGTAAGCAGGTAGCGCGGCGACCGCGGGTCGGGCTCGATCTTCCGGCGGATGTTCTTGACGTGAGCGTCGATAGCGCGCTCGTACGACTCGAAGGCCACGCCGCGCACCGCATCCAGCAGCTGCGCGCGGGTGAACACGCGGCCCGGCTCGCGCGCCAGGGCCGCGAGCAGCTGAAACTCGGTCTTGGTCAGATCCACCCGCCGGCCGCCAAGGCGCGCCTCCATCCGAGGCAAGTCGAGCGAAACGTCGGTGCCTACGCGGATCAGCTCCGACTGGCGCTTCGAGCCTTCAACGCGGCGCAGGACTGTGCGCACGCGAGCCACGAGCTCCTTCGGGCTGAACGGCTTCGTCAGATAGTCGTCGGCGCCGAGCTCGAGGCCGACCAGCTTGTCCGACTCCTCGCTTCGCGCGGTCAGCATGATGATCGGCACGTCGCCGTCACGTCGCAGGGCGCGCGCCACGTCGAGTCCGTCCTGTCCGGGCAAGCCCAGGTCCAGCACCACCAGGTCGGGACGGCCCGTGCGGGCAGTGCGCAGCGCGGTCGGCCCGTCAGACGCGACCAGCACGGCAAACCCGCCGTGCTGGAGGTAGTCGCGCACGATCTGCACGATGCGCGGCTCGTCATCGACGACAAGGATGGTCGCCACTCCGGCGACCATCCTAGTTCCGTCGTTCACCTACGCAGTCGTAGGTGGCGGAGGCGGGGGAGGTGTCTGCGATTCCGAGGGCTGGCCGCTGTGCACGCGGTCGTGCCACTCGCGCATCCTCTCGTCGCGGTACTGGTGCCAGCCGCCGCCGGGGCCCCAGCCTCGGCGTCCCCACCTTCCGAAGCCGAACGCCAGCTTGGCGAACAGCCAGAAGATGAAGAAGAAGAACAGCAGGCCGAAGATCCAGCCGAAGCCGAAGAAGTGCGGGCCGCCGTAGTAGTACGGGTAGTAGCCCGCCGCGGGCGCCGCCGTCGTGCCCGCCTGGGGCAGGTGCTGAGCGAAGCCGTCCGACCAGCCGGCCTGGTAGGCGATCACTCCGACCACTGCGATGATCACGATCGTCACCAGCAGTCCCAAAAAACCGAGTCCGCGTCTCATGTCGATCTCACTCCTTGAAATACCGGGGGATTCACTGGCCCCAGCATTCGATGGAGTTGTGAACGCGCTGTGAACGGGGCTCGAAGGCCGTGTGGAGGTCTTGACGGCCGCACTACAATCCACGACTGCAATGAGAGGTACCGGTGGCCAGCCTGCTGATCAGGGGCTTCGCACTTGGCTTTGCGATCGCGGCTTCGCCCGGGCCGATCTTCTTTCTCTGCCTTAGGAGAAGCCTTCTCCGCGGCTGGTTGACCGGATTGGTATCCGGGCTGGGCGTCGCCACCGCCGATGCGTTCTATGCGGCGGTCGCCGTGTTCGGCGTCGCCGCCGTGGTCACGACCACGCTGGCCCCCGTTGCACGCTGGCTGGCGCTTGCCGGTGGCCTGGCGCTCGTCTTCATCGGCATTCGTGCGGTCGTCAGCAGTCCGGCGACGCGCGAGGCGACCACCAGCACCACGCGCACCGGGCTTGCGTGGGCTTACACATCGATCCTCGGCCTCACCATCACCAACCCGGCGACCATCATCTCGTTCGCCGCGCTTGCGGCGGCTCTTGGCGCAGGGCTGAGCGGCTCGTGGACGCGCCCCGTGCTCGTGGTAGCCGGTGTTGGGCTTGGGTCCACCAGCTGGTGGCTGATCCTCGCAGCGATCACTGCAGCGCTACGGGCTCGTGTGACTCCAACCGTCGCTCGAACCATTGGCATCGTCAGCGGTCTCGCGATCGCTGCCCTGGGGGCCGTGGCGGTGGTCGCTTCGTTCGGCAAGTAACATCAGATTCGATGACACACCCGCTCCGATTCGGACTGAAGCTTTCGGGTCAGGACACCACCATCGACGCCTTGCGCGCCGTGTGGCGAATCGCCGATGACGCAGGCTTTGACCACGTCTGGGACTTCGATCACCTCGCCTCCATCGGCGAGGGCGGACCCGACAGGCCCATCTACGAAGGCTGGACGCTGCAGGCCGCGATGGCCGAGGCGACCAAGCGGGTCCGCATCGGCTGCCTGGTCACGGGCAACACCTACCGCAACCCCGCGCTCCTGGCCAAGGAGGCGGTCACGGTCGATCACCTCTCAGGCGGGCGCCTGGAGTTCGGCATCGGGGCCGCGTGGGCCGAGATCGAGCACCAGATGTACGGCTTCGAGGGACTCGACCATCGCGTCGGCCGCCTCAGCGAGTCGCTGCGCATCATCAAGTCGCTCTGGACCGAGGAGCGCACCAACTTCGACGGCCGCTACTACCAGATGAAGGACGCGATCGCCAACCCGAAGCCGCTCCAGAAGCCCTACCCGCCCATCTGGATAGGCGCCTCGGGCGAGACCACGATGCGCCTGGTGGCGCGCTATGCCGATGTGTGGAACGCCGCCGGCGGCGATCCGCAGAAGACGAAGGAGCTCATTGAGAAGCTCGACCAGGCGTGCGCCGAGATCGGCCGCGACGCGTCAGAGATCCGCCGCTCGGTTCAGTTCGACTGGGACGGTAAGAGCCGCGACGAGCTCATGGAGCAGTCCGGCGCTTTCCTCGAGCGCGGCATCACCGAGCAGGTGATCTATCTGCGTGGTCCTGGTCTCGAGCCGGTGGCTCGTGCGGAGAAGCTCGCGGCGTTGCTTCCGGACCTGCGCCACAATCAAAGCGCCGAATCCAGCACACATAGGAGGTAGCCATGGCTGACAGCGTGTACCGGGTGACCGAGCTGGTGGGTACCAGCAGCACGTCCTGGGAGGCGGCCGCCAAGTCGGCCATCGAGACCGCTGCCAAGTCACTGCGCGACCTCCGAGTGGCGGAGGTGGTGCGGCAGGACGTCACCATCGAGAACGGGAAGGTGAGCACCTACCGCGTAAGGCTGAACGTGTCCTTCAAGTACGAAGGCGCCCCGACGCCCCGCCGCAAGAAGTAACTAGCGAGCTCCGACATCCCCTCCCAGCCTCCCCGCGAGGCGGGGAGGGGGCAAGGGCAAGGTTCCTCCCCACTGGTGGGGAGGTCAGGTGGGATTCCTCCCCACTGGTGGGGAGGTCAGGTGGGGACGTCGATCTGGGATTAAGGTGCCGTCGCCGCTTGTACCTGGCAGCCCGCCGCCTTCATCTCGTCGAGTGCTTGCTGCCCGGTCTCCGCGCTGACCGCGGCGCACAGGTTGACCAGAACGCGCACCTGGAAGTCGTGCTTGCGCGCGTCGAGCGCCGTCGCGCGAACGCAGTAGTCGGTCGCAATCCCGCAGATGTCCATGTGGTCGACGCGCGCCTCTTTGAGGACGTCGATCATCGGGTGCCCGCGCGGATCCAGAGCCTCGAAACCTGAGTAAGCGGCCGCGTGCTGGCCCTTGGTCAGCACCGTCGAGATCAGCTTCTCGCGCACCAGGTTCTGAATCGGCGTACAGAACCCCGCGCCCGGCGTCCCGGCCACGCAGTGCGGCGGCCACGAATTGTGGAAGTCCGGGTGGTCGGAGAAATGGTCCCCGGGATCCTCGTGATAGTCCCGCGTCGCGCAAACGAACTGGTACTCGCTCTTGAAATGCCTGATGTGGCGCGAGACCTTCGATGCCACCTCGCGGCCGCCCACGACGGCCAGGCTGCCCCCCTCGACGAAGTCATTCTGGATGTCGATGACCAGGAGCGCGTTCCTCATGCCGGGAGCTCACCTCCGCTTAGACTGACCCTGTGTCCAGCGTGATCCTAGCGGGTGCGCGCACACCTATTGGCAAGTTCGCGGGCGCATTCAAAGACGTGCCCGCTGTAACCCTCGGAGGACACGCCATCCGCGCGGCCCTCGAACGGGCGGGCGTGGAGGGCAAAGAAGTCGACTACGTGATCATGGGCCAGGTCCTGCAGGCAGGCGCCGGCCAGATCACCGCCCGTCAGGCGGCCATCGAGGGTGGCATCCCGCAGGAGGTGCCGGCCATCACCATCAATAAGGTGTGCCTTTCCGGCCTCAACGCGATCGCCCTGGCCGACCAGCTCATCCGCGCCGGCGAGGTCGAGGTCGTCGTGGCCGGCGGCATGGAGTCGATGTCCGAGGCCCCGTATCTCGTCCCGAAGGCGCGCTTCGGCGCCCGCCTG
>Ga0209376_1004581_pt1 | contig 11962 bp, 8 predicted proteins | sample GraSoiAngelo_134_FD_185891 | JGI IMG/M metagenome (GOLD analysis project Ga0209376, IMG submission 185891) | Grasslands soil microbial communities from the Angelo Coastal Reserve, California, USA - 14_0929_05_30cm (SPAdes) (version 2) | ecosystem: Environmental > Terrestrial > Soil > Grasslands ... | reverse complement strand
GCATCACTCCTGCCATCACCGCCCCAGAGCCGAATACCTGGCACGAGCTGCTGAGCGCCCTCGATGATGCGACCAATGCCTCGCCAGATCTAAGTTTGCAAGGGGCGCGAGTCGCCATTCAGGAATACGGCGTTTCCAACCCTGAATTACTCGCCGGACTGCGGGAACGAGGCGCCCAAGTTACGCGTGTCCCCGTCTATCAATGGGCATTGCCGCACGACCTGGCGCCGCTCCGCTCCGCCATCACGGCAATTGCTGAAGGAACTGTGGATGTTGCTCTCTTTACGACGGCAGTTCAGGCGATCCATCTCTTCCAGGTTGCCGCGGAGTTGAAGCTCGAAGAACAAGTGAAGAACGGGCTAGCCCGCGCCATTGTGGCTTCTATCGGGCCGACTACTTCTGAAGAATTGCGGCGGCACGGAATCCAAGCCGATCTAGAACCCTCGCACCCGAAGATGGGTTTCTTGGTAAAAGAAACCTCCGAACAAGCCGAGGAACTCCTTCGCCGGAAAAGGCAGGGGATTGCTTCTGGGGGACAAGGCCAATAAGTTTCGAACAGAATCACCCGGACTGGTCAGCGCGAGTTCGCGCCTGCGGCGGCCCCCACGGCGGATGCAGCTTGGAGAATCACTTCGAAATCGATTCCGGCCTGGGTGAGGCCTTCCGTCTCTTCGTCAGCCTGCGCAGCAGACTGCACATCGCCCGACTTGAGGCGCACGACATAATGCCCGTCCCGCGCCGCGGAGATGAGCAGGGATTGAATTTTTTCCTGAAGGCTGCCCGCTTGCAAGCCAAGCTTGTGCACATTGCGCACTTGCGCCGAGGCGGGAACAAATTCGAGGATTTCCGGCGAAACCGGGTCATCGTGCAGGACGACCTCAGCAGCGCGAAGCACGCGCACGGCCTGGGCAGACAGAAGATCGGGATCTCCTGAGCCGGCTCCCATCAAATAGACTTTTCCCTTCATAGCAGCACCTGGATTGGATGCAATCCCGCCGCCGGCCTGGGCCAGCGGCCCTTCTTGCGGCAGCAATTCCAGCCAACGCAGCCGCCGCTATCTACACAGCACAACACTAGCACCACCACTAATACAAGAAGGCGTGAAAGTATGAATTTAATGAATCGAAAATATTAATGAAAAGGGATGGGAAGGGACTGGTCGGCAAACTGGGAGACTAACCAGCCGATGGGCTTCGATGGCGGCGATTTCGGAGGAAGGCTTCGAAGGCTTCCTCACTGGCGTCCTCGTGGAGCAGGCGTTTTTGTTCCTCGGAATCCGCATTCGTGGAACGCAGTTTGTCACGAGCGTCGCCTAGTTGCACGAGCCATTCTTCATATTCGGGGCCGAACTGATCTTCCAGTTGCTTCCTGAGGCGCTGGGCGAGGGCTGGGCTTTGCCCGGCCGTAGAAATGGCGATCTGGAGCGCTCCCCGCTGAACGACGGAGGGGTAGTAGAAATCGCATAACGCGGGGACGTCCACGACGTTGCAGAGCACGCCGCGCCGGGTTGCCTCTTTGTAGATGAGCTCGTGGAGTTCCGTCGAGGAGGTGGCTGCGATCACCAAGAACACACCTTCGAGATCGGTGGGCTCGAACGGGCGCCGACGCCATTCGAGCATCTTGGACGCCTCCCAACCGCGGACTTGCGCGGTCCCTTCTGGCGCTACAACACATACGCGAGCCTCGGCCTCCATTAGGCTGGCGATTTTGGACTCGGCGATAGCTCCCGCCCCAACGACGAGGCATGGCCTGGCCGCAAGCTTGAGGAACATGGGGAAGAGCTTTGGAGGTTTCATGCCTTCGCGCAGGGCGCTCCTCGGTGATGCTTGAATATCAAGTTTACGGCAAATCTGCCCCCCCAAGCTTGCTCAGGGTTAAGCGCGAAACCGCAAAAGTAGGATTTACGAGAGACGGTCGGGAGTCAACAGAGCGGTCATTTCAAGGACGCGGTGATAGTAGTCGCGCTGCGTGAGCTGCGACGCAGCGGCGTCGTCGATGATGAAAGTCACGTCGGGATGGAGTTGCAGCGCGGAAGCGGAGACGGCCGAGGTGATTGGACCCTCGATGGACTTCGCGACGGCAGCGGCCTTGGCGGCGCCAGAGGCGAGCAGGAGAATTTTGCGGGCCTCCAAGATCGTGCCGATGCCCATGGTAATTGCACAGCGCGGGCTCTCCTCACCGGGCGCGAAAAATTTTGCGTTGTCGTCCAATGTTTCCTTGCTCAAGACTTTCAGGCGTGTGCGGGAGCCGATGCTGGAGGTAGGCTCATTGAAACCAATGTGGCCGTTGCGCCCGATGCCCAGAAGCTGAAGGTCGATTCCTCCAGCCTTCCGGACAGACGCTTCATAAGACGCGCAATACTGATCGTAATCGCCCCGGACAGTTCCATCGGGAATGTGGATGTTGCGAGGGTTCGCGTTGACGTGCGCAAAAAGATTTTCGTGCATGAAATGATGAAAACTCTGCGGATGCGCGGCGGGAAGGCCGAGATACTCATCCAGATTAAAGGTCACCACCCGTGAAAAATCGAGCGAGCCCTGTTTGTGCAAAGTCACAAGCTCTTTGTAAACGCCGACCATGGTGCTACCAGTCGCCAATCCAAGGGTCAACGCGGGCTTCTTGCGGATCGCACTGGAGATGAGTTGCGCGGCCTGGCGGCTGATTTCTTCGTCGTCGCGTTTCAGGATAACCAGCATGCGGCGTCCCCTCTGAATTGTGTCTCACTGTCAGATGAAACAAGAATGAGCCGGCGAGAGAAATTCGTTTGCCTTACCGGAACCGGCGAATGACGAGATTGTGCCGGTCTGAACGATAAAAGCCCAGCACATACATGATCGGCCGGCCAGTCGTGGAAAAGATGACCTGGCGAATCCGCAACAGGGGATCGCGCCGAGGAATGGAGAGAGTCTCCGCGATTCTCGGATCGGCCGCGGTGGCGTCGACCTCTTCATCGGCGTAGCCAAGCTCGATCTTGTAATCGCGCTCCAAAATTCCGAAAAGAGAATCCCGCCAGATGGGCGCGTCCAAGAGGCCTGGGAATTCAGTGGCGTTGAGGTAACAGGTTTCCAGAGCAAAGGGCTCGCCCGCAGCATGCCGCAAGCGCTCGATCTTGATAATGTGGCTGGTGGGGGGAAGAGAGAGCCGCGCGGCGGCTTCGTTTTCACTGTCGAGCACTTTCGCGAGGAGCACTTTGGAGCCGGCGACGAGGCTGCGGCTGGCCATCTGCTCGGTATAGCTCATCAACTTATTGAAGTGGATTTTTGGAGCGGCGACGAAAGTTCCGATGCCGCGGCGCCGCTCGACGATTCCTTCGCGCTCGAGCGACGCAAGAGCGTGACGGGCGGTCATCAGGCTGACCCGGTGAATTTTGGCGAGGTCGCGCTCGGAAGCGACAGCGTCACCGGGATGCAACTGCCCTGAATCGATACGCTTGCGAATGGCGCTCTGAATTCTCTGATAAGCGGGCACGCCGTTGCGGTTTTTCGCGGTCACTCGTTCTCCCGAACTGCCTCGCTTCGTTTTCGTGGGCATTGGCATGGAACGCGTTCTCACAACAAGTACCGATAGGGCGATCATCGCAGACGTGCGGCTCCGAAACCTCCCCAGGTTCCTCCTCCAGGACCGCTTGGTGATATAGAGCAGCGGCAAAAGGCGCTATACGGGCGTCTGTGAGCCTTTATAAAGCACAAAAAAAGTCTTGACAAGCAAAAAATAGTGCTATATAGCTATGCCCCAATCGGCCCCGTCGCGGGGCCTGGGGTGCGGATTGCCTGTCGAGAGATTCAATCAAGCGGAGAAGTTGTTGCTTGGCCGACGGCTTCGAATCGGAGGAATGAACATGAGAAAGATGCAGTCCTTGAGGTTGGGCCTTGTGTTTTTGATGCTGCTCGCGGTGCTCTGCATCGCGAATCCAGTTTGGGGTCAGGATGTAACTGCAGCAATCACCGGAACAGTCATGGATCCGAGTGGGGCGGCGCTCGCGGGAGCGACTGTAACCGCGAAAGAAACTGATCGTGGGACGATTTGGACTGCGCAAACCAATGACGCCGGTATTTACAGCCTCCTGCGCATTCCCATCGGAACCTATGAACTCAAGGCGGAGGTGAAGGGATTCAAGACCGCGGTTCATCCTCCCTTCACTCTCGACCTTAACCAGACAGCCCGTGTCGACTTCAAGATGGCCATGGGCCAGGTAACAGAAACGATCGAAGTCTCTTCCGAGGTTCCGCTCCTTCAGGCGGACGGTGCTGCAGTGAGCACCATTATTGATGCCGCGACGAATGAGGCACTGCCGTTGGCCACGCGCAACTATGTGCAGTTGACGCTGCTCTCGCCGGGCGCCGTCACGCCCGATCCGTCCAGCTTCAATAATGGTGATAACACCGCCAGCGGTGGCAGGCCGTTCATCAATGGCAACCGCGAACAATCCAACAACTTTATTCTTGATGGCATGGACAATAACCAGGTTTCGGACAACCTTTTGGGGTACACGCCCACTCCGGATTCGATCCAGGAGTTCAACCTGATCACGCAAAATGCCTCGGCCGAGTTTGGTAACTTCCAGGGCGGGATCGTTAGCGCTTCCATCAAGTCCGGAACCAACCAGTACCACGGCGACGTCTGGGAGTACTTCCGCAACGACAAGCTGAATGCCAACAGCTGGCAAAATAATCTCAACGGTTTGTCCAAGGCTCAGCTTCGATGGAACATGTTTGGCGGCACGGTCGGCGGTCCCGTCGTCAAGAACAAGTTGTTCTTCTTTTTTGATTATCAAGGGCAACGCTTTGACCATCCGGCCAGCCCCGGTACGATTAATGTTTTCTCGGCAAAAGAACGTACAGGTGATTTCTCGGAGCTTTGCCAAACGGGTTTCACGGGCCCGGGTGGGACTTGCGCTCCGGCCCCAGCAGGCTCCAGCTTGTCCGCTATCCAGCTCTATAACCCATGTAATCCAGGAACTGGAGTGCCCGGCACACCTTGCACTGCCGCGGCGACTCGTTCGCCGTTTCTCAACAATAAGATTCCTTCGAACATGCTTGATCCAGTGGCGAATGCCCTGTTTACTTCGCCTCTCTATCCGACTCCCACAATTGGGGGTATTCAGAACAACGCCATCAATACGACAAGCAGTGCCTTCAACTCCCATCAATTCGACATCAAGATTGACTACAATATCTCTGAAAAAGACCGTTTGTTCGGGCGTTATTCACACGCTTACCAGGAAAACCCTACAATCAACTCTTTCCAGCTCTTTGGCATCGGCTACTCGCAGGCGCCTATTACCAACGATGTGGTCAACTGGACACATATTTTCAGACCGAGCTTGTTGAACGAGTTCCGCATTGGAACCAACTATGTCCACCTGAACAACGGAACAACTTTTGACGCCAACGTTGGAAAGCTCGGGGAACAACTCGGGATCACCGGCAGTAACGGCGCCCAACTTGGGCTTCTCGGGCTGAATTTCAGCGGCGGCTTTGCCAGCAACATCGGCAATATCGAAGTTCAGCAGCTATTTCCCAGTACCGTGATCCAAGTCTCGGATGGCATCGTTATTACGCGCGGGCGCCACGTCTTGCACGTCGGCTTTGAGGCGTGGCGCGACCGCATCAATATTTACTATTCGACTAACAGCGGAGCCCTCGGATCTCTGGGCTTTAATGGGAACTTTACCGCAAACGTCACCTCTGTCGATCCTGCATCAGGTGCGTTCAATTATGCAGCGAACACCGGAGCGGGCGAGGCTGATTTCTACCTCGGTCTTGTGCAGAACTACAGTCGCGGTGTTACCAACCCGCACCCGGGACAGAGCCTCTGGGGGCAGCGCTCTACGACCTTCGCTGGGTATGTAGAGGATGGCTGGCGCGTCACCAGCAATTTCACCTTGGACCTTGGCCTCCGCTACGAAGCTCACACTCCGTGGGTGGAGATACATGATAGGCAGGCCAACTTCGGCCTCACCAGCGGCACCGTCGAGCTTGCTGGCCAGAATGGCAACAGCCGGGCGCTCTATAATGGCCATTACGGTCTGGTGGACTTCCAACCTCGTCTCGGCTTCGCTTGGACACCGGCGGCTCTCGGCAACAAAACCGTTGTCCGCGGCGCTTTCACCATCTCGTCTTATCTTGAAGGCACAGGCACCAACTTGCGTCTCACGATGAACCCACCGTTTACGCCTGCTGAATTCGGGCAGAACTTCAACAACGTCCTCCTGCCGACCGATAGCGGTGGCCTGAGGACTACCGAAAGGGGCATCACGCAGCCGACTGATCCATTTGCCGGTGCAAGCGTCCGCCTGTGGAATCCGGATTTCCAACCTTCTATTGCGAAACAGTGGAATTTCTCGGTTCAGCACCAGCTATCGAACAGCACGACACTGCAGGTTGGATATGTGGGGCAGTACGCAGACCACTTGGCCAACCCGATGTGGTTAATCCAGAATATCCTCAACGCGAACGGCACCGTGTCACCCGGCCTTTACATGGCTGGAAACCCCGCGCTGAAGAGCAAACTCAGCTCGATCCGCGGGACCTTTTCCAACGCCTGGATGGACTACAACGCGCTCCAGGCCGTCCTGCAAAAGCGCATGAGCAGCGGTTTGCAGGGTCAGGTCGCATATACGTATTCCAAGTGCATGACCAATTCGGCGGGATACTATGGCACTTGGGGTAATGGGACTCAGGCTTCTCCCGGTATGCCCTATTGGCAGAACGTCTATGACGGGAACTCGGAGAAGGGACCGTGCTTCTATGACGAAGCTCACAACCTAACGAGCTACGTTCTCTACCAGCTTCCTTTTGGGCGGGGGAAGAAGTTCGGGAGCAACTTGAACAAGGTAGCTAACGCGGTCGTGGGAGGTTGGGAGGTGGATGGAATTCTCACTATGCACACGGGATTTGCCATGACGGTTAACAATTGGGGAGACCCCTCCGGTACAGGTGCTTGGGTTACGCGAACCAACTGTCCATCGTCGATCAGCTACCCAAAAACTACAGTTTCGAGCGGTGGCATCCAGTGGTTTGATCCCAGCGCCTTCACACCAGTTGCGGCCGGTCATTTCGGCGGGTGCAGCAACGGCAAGCTGCGTGGACCGGGCCTTAAGAACTTCGATATGGGCATCAAGAAGGACTTCTCTTTTGGCGAAAGCCGAAAGCTGGAGTTCCGATCGGAGTTCCTCAACCTAACGAATACGAAGATACTAGGCGCGCCAACCGTCTTCACTGGCGGGACTCTTGGCCAGATTACCCACTCGCAGGGCGAGCGCAACATTCAGTTGGCCCTGAAGTTCTTCTTCTAACCTTAACCGGAGTGTAGACTGGAAGGCAGGCACGAGGAGTGCCTGCCTTTCTTTTCGTATATGCGAGACCTCTCGAAAACAGTCTTGACCAGCTTTCTTCTTTTGTTGACTTCCACCGTAACTCAGGCTCAGGTCGCCAAGAAGCCCGCTGCCGCGGTTGATTCATCTGTTGTGGCCGAACGCGGCGCGAAACTTGCCGAAACCGGGCACTGCGCGGAGGCAATGCCACTGCTGAAAAAATCTTTCCCACAGACCTCGGACAAGGACCTCAAGCTCAAAATCGGTTTCGACGCCGTGCGTTGCGCCATGACTCTGAATCAAGCCGACCTGGCTGTGGACTTCCTGCGCTTGCTGAACCGTGAATTTCCACACGCTCCTGAAGTTCTCTATTTAACCGTCCACATATACTCGGATCTGTCCCTGCGCGCCTCGCAAGAACTGGCGGATGTGGCCCCCTCTTCCAGTGAAGCCCGCCAGCTCAACGCCGAGTCTCTCGAAGTTCAGGGAAAATGGGATGAAGCCGCGGCGGAATACCGCCGGATACTGGAGCACAACCCGCATGCCATCGGCATCCATTTTCGCTTGGGACGCCTTTTGCTCTCGAAGCCTGATCCTGACGCTTCCATGACAGACCAGGCCAAGGAGGAATTCCAGCAGGAACTGGAGATTGACCCCACCAATGCTGGCGCGGAATATGTGCTCGGCGAACTTGCGCGCCAGGCGCAACACATCCCCGAAGCCATTGAGCATTTTACGCGGGCCACAAAGCTCGATGCGAGTTTCGGCGATGCGTTTCTCGGGCTGGGTATGGCGTTGGTTTTCAACAAACAGTATTCTGACGCGATCTTGCCTCTGGAGACTGCCGTGAAACTCCAGCCTGCAAACCCGGCGGGCCATTATCAGTTGGCCATTGCCTACGGCCAGACAGGGCGGAAAGAAGACGCCAAGCGGGAAGCTGCTCTGCAGCGGGAAACTGCCGATAGGATCGAAGCCGAAAAAAAGAAGGCCGCAGCGCTTCAGGGACAGCTTCCCACTCCGTTAGGAGAGAAGCCTGAGCCCCCGAGATGACGGCTCGACACGCTCCAAATTCCATAGAGAATTCAAATGGAAGCTAGTTTGGCGTGGTTTCCTTGCCGGAGAGGGATTGCAGCGCCTTGCGCGCATCTGTATCGTTCGGTTTGATCCTTAGCACTACTTCGAGTTCTTTTTTACCTTCCTCAACTTCACCCTTAAGGATATAGATCAGCCCCAGATTGCGGTGCAGATCCACACTCGAAGCGCACTGTCCACACAGTTCGATTGCTTCCTTGAAGTCCGTAACGGCTTGCGGCCAGTCGCGGGCGTTCGCGGCCTCCAGACCGTAACTGCCCAATTTTTGGATTCGATCATTGACCTCGCGCTGCTGCTTGAGATTTTGGAAACGTTCCAAGAACACCTTTGCTTCAGGCTTTCCCGCTCGGCTGAGCGTCTGCGCAAGGCTGTAGAGGGCATCTTCATTATTAGGACTGGCTCCAACTGCGATTTGCATGTGGTGGATTGCTTCCTCCATATTCCCCAGAATGACCAAGTTCCGGCCTAACAAGAGTTGCGCATCGGCGTTGCTGGGTTCCAGAGTTACCAGATGATCGAGGAGTTCGACTGAGCGCTGAACGTTGCCGAGTTTTTTTTCAACCTGGGCGAACACATAAAGAGCTTCAGGGTAATCCGGTTGCAGCACGCAAGCCCTGTCGAGTTCTGTCCGAGATTCTTCGAAACGATTTAGCTCGAACAGAACTCGTCCCTTGCTGTAATAGGCAGCGGCGGACTTGGAGTCCAGCCGAATTGCTTCGGAGAATTGATTTAAAGCTCCCGGCAAATCAAATCCATCCATTGAGAGAGCCGCGCCAAGATTCAGGTGTGCGAAGGCGGAATCAGGGTGAACTTGGGCCACTCTTTGGAGAATCTCGATGGCTTCCTCTCCCCGGCCAAGCTTGGCCGCGATCATTCCCAGGGCGTTGTGAGCACTGACACTTTCAGGAGAGCTGCGGAGAGCGTTTCGAACCTCCTTCTCGGCCTCAGCGTACTTACCTTCTCCGGCCAAGACGAGGGCAAGGTTCACATGAGCTGGGGCAAAGTTCTTTTGTTTCTGAATCGCTTGAAGAAATAGTCCACTGGCTTCCAGGTCTTTGCCTGACGACGCGTAAATGACCCCAAGGTTATTCATGGCCGCCGCAAAATTCGAATCGACTGAGATCGCGGCTTTGAAATCGGCTTCCGCCTCTGCCTTTTCGTTGTCCTTCAAGTGCCAGATTCCGAGCTGGTTGCGCGCTTTCGCCAAGTTGTGGTCCAACCGAAGTGCAGTCTCCAGCTCTCGCAGTTCGCCACGCGCATCGCCAAGTTTCGTCAGGGCAAGTGACAAATCGAAATGCAGCTCAGCGTTATCGGGATCATTCTTGAGCGCTTCCCGATATGCGGCAGCGGCAGCTTCGACTTGAGTCCGATGGGCAAGCCGGCTCCCTGGGCTGGCTCCGCCGGTTGCGACGCTGAAATCCCTAAGGTTTCCAGCTAGCGTGACTTGAAGTTCCGCAGTTGCGGATTCCTGCTCCATCCTCTTCGCCAGTTGGAGCGCGGGAGCCGCAGCCTGCTCAGGGCCGCGCGCTTTGGCAAGGGATGAGATTCCAAACAGCAGTATCAGAATTACTAGATGGTTCCTGAAGAATCGCGCGTCGAGGGATTTTGATTTCATTCTTGCCACTAACAAGATGACGGCTCCGGCGCGTGCCGTAAGGGAAAATCTGCACGGGAGACTGAATCTGATTATCAAAAGTTCTGGCTGATTATGCAACCTTGGAACGGCGTGCACTGCTGGTGGAACCTGCAGTATCCTCGAAAGCGCACTTATGAGGAAAAGGTCCATATGTTTTTCGGTTGCAGCGCTCGCGTTGAATTGTTTGCTGCTGTTCGGATCGATGCTCGCTCAACAGACGCGTGAAGGCGCTGCTTCCCAGGGTTCCCTCCCGACTCCTCCGAGAGTGAATTTCGTCGACATCGCGGCGCGTACCGGACTCTCTGCCAAGACCGTGGACGGCAATGAGAAGAGGAAGAAATACATCATCGAGACGACTGGGAGCGGCGTCGCCTTTTTCGATTATGACAATGACGGCTGGCCGGACGTGTTCTTGGTAAACGGGAGCACTCTGGCAGGTTTTCCGAAGGGGCAGGAACCTACCAGCCACCTTTATCACAACAATCGGGATGGCACGTTCACTGACGTAACCAAGAAGGCCGGGGTCGCGCTGACGGGCTGGGGGCAAGGGGTCTGTGCGGGTGACTATGACAACGATGGCTGGGAGGATCTGTTTGTTACCTTCTGGGGTCACAACGTGTTGCTGCACAACAACGGCGACGGCACTTTCACTGATGTCACAAAAAAAGTTGGACTCTGGCATGATAAGGCACGCTGGGGAACCGGATGTGCATTTGTCGACTACAACCGCGATGGCCACCTAGACCTGTTCGTCTCAGAGTACGTGGATTTTGATCCCAACCATACGCCCGAACCCGGGAGCAGCTCGCTTTGCCAGTGGAAAGGTATCTCGGTCATGTGCGGCCCCCGAGGCCTGAAAGGCACGCGTAACGAGCTCTATCACAATAACGGCGACGGCACATTCAGCGACGTTAGTGATAAAACCGGAGTGTCCAAGACAGAGCCTTACTACTGCTTTACGGCGCTCACAGGGGATTTCGACAACGACGGCTGGCCCGATATTTTTGTGGCTTGCGATTCAACACCCAGCCTGCTGTTCCACAACAACCACGACTGCACGTTCGCGGAAATTGCGGTCAAAGCCGGAGTGGCCTACAACGAAGACGGACGCGAAGAAGCCGGCATGGGCGCTGACGCGATGGACTACGACGGCGACGGCTGGTTGGATATCATCAGGACCAACTTTTCCGACGAAACTTCCACGCTCTACCACAACAATGGCGACGGCACCTTTACGGACGTAACCTCCGTTTCGGGACTCGGTACCAACACTCAGTTTCTGGGTTGGGGCACACTTTTTGTTGACGTCGATAACGACGGCTGGCCGGACTTATTTATGGCCAACGGTCACGTCTATCCAGAAGTAGATTCTAATGGCCTCAGCAGTACTTTCCGGGAGCGCAAAGTGCTCTACTGGAACCAACACAACGGGAAGTTCAAAGATATCTCCCTCGATGCTGGTCCAGGCATCACTGCTCCTTTCAATAGTCATGGCGTGGCTGCCGCGGACTTCGACAACGATGGCGCGTTGGAAATCCTGGTGAACAATAGCCACGATGTACCCAGCTTGCTAAAGAATCACGGCGAACACGGAAACTGGATTTCACTGAAGCTCGTTGGCACAAAGTCCAATCGCGACGCAATCGGCGCGCTGGTCACGGTGAATTCGGGCGGTCACCAGCAAGTACAGGAAGTGCGCAGCGGTGGCAGCTACATTTCGCAGAGGGATTTTCGTCTGCATTTTGGTTTGGGCAAATCTACCGAGGCGGAGAGCGTGGAGGTTCGATGGCCGAGCGGGGTCCGGCAAGTATTTCACGACGTGGACGCCAATAAGTTCTATCAAATCCAGGAAGGCTCCGGCCAGATGACGCTCCAACGATTTGCGCGCAAAATCTCCAAAGGAGAGCCGCTTCCTTGAG
>Ga0209376_1004580_pt1 | contig 11963 bp, 9 predicted proteins | sample GraSoiAngelo_134_FD_185891 | JGI IMG/M metagenome (GOLD analysis project Ga0209376, IMG submission 185891) | Grasslands soil microbial communities from the Angelo Coastal Reserve, California, USA - 14_0929_05_30cm (SPAdes) (version 2) | ecosystem: Environmental > Terrestrial > Soil > Grasslands ... | reverse complement strand
CCCGGTGTTCCTGGACGCGGTGGCTCCATGGGTGGCGGTCATCTCCGTGGGCGCCATGAATCCGTTCGGGCATCCCCACCGCGCGACACTCGAGGCCCTCCAGGCCGTCGGGGCGGCGGTGTACCGGACCGACGTCCATGGGGCCGTGACCGTGGCCAGCGATGGGGTGCAGGTATGGGTGCGGACAGTGCGTGATGCGGGAGATCGTTGACGGCACGGGAGACGGCGTGGCCGATGCCTGACGCGCAGGTGTATCTCCTCCACGGCGAAGAGGATCTGCTCATTGACCAGGCATTGGCGGTCCTGCTGGACCGTCTCATGCCGGCGGAAGAACGCGACCTGAATCTGGATGTGTTGCGGGCCGGCGAGATCGCGCTGCCCGATCTGGTCACGCGCCTGGACACGCTCCCGTTCTTTGGACGCCGGCGGGTGGTCGTGGTCAAGGATGCCGATGCCTGGAAAGCCCCAGAGCAAGAGCGGCTGGCTGCGTATCTGGAGCAGGGCCCGCCGCCCTCGGCCCTGATTCTGGTCGCCCAGGGCCTGGACAGGCGGCGCAAACTGTACACTACGATCCGCCGCATCGGAGAGGTACAGGAGTTTCCCCGGATGTCGGTGCGCCAGCTCCCCTCATGGATCGTCGAGCGGGCCCGGCAGGCCGGCCGGCGGCTGGACGCCGACGGCGTGGACGCCCTGGTCGCGCTGGTCGGTCCCGGGCTGCGGCAGTTGAGCCTGGAGATGGAAAAGGCTTTTGCCTACGCGGGCGACCGCGATCGTATCACGCGGGCCGACATTGAGGCGGCGGTGAGCCGCGTGTCGGAGACAACGATTTTTATGCTGGTGGACGCGATCGGAGCGCGGCAGGCCGGGCAGGCCCTGCGTCACCTGACTGACATTCTCCGAGAGGAAGCGCCACCGTACGTGCTGTTCATGATCGCGCGGCAGTTCCGGATGCTCTACCGCAGCAGCGTGTTGCTGGCAGCCCGGAAGCCCCTGGCGATGCTGCAGGAGGTGCTCGGCGTGCCTCCATTTATCGTCCGCCGGATCGCCGAACAGGCGAAGAACTTCTCGCCGGTGTCCTTCCCGCGCATCTTCGCCCGCCTGCTGGAGGCCGACCGGGCCATCAAAGGCACAGGGCATCCCCAGCTGGCGCTGGAGATGCTCATTGCCGACTTGTGCGTGCCCGCAGGCGAACAAACGGGAACGGGGGAACGGGGGATCCCCCACGGTCGCTTCGCCCCCTCGGGGCGGAGCGCGGGAACGCGATGACAATTGCAGAACGAGGCAGAGGGATTCTTAGGGAGTGGCTTTTGTTCCCGCCTTCCCGTTTTCCCTCGCTCCGCCCCGAGCCGGCGAAGCCGGCGTGGGGGTTCCCGTGGTCAGCTTTGTCATCAGGCGGGAGTTCGTGCGTGCCGCGGTATTGTGGTGAATGATCCCTTTGCGGGCGGCCCGATCCAACTCTGATACTGCCTGGGCCAGCTTCTCGGGATTGGTGCGGGCCGCTTTGGTCAGCGTCTTCAGGCGGGAGAGCACAGCCTGATTGGCCAGCCGCCGTCGTTCAGATTGGCGCTTGTGTTTGAGTCCTGACTTAGATCGTTTGGCCACCGGAACCTCCCTGTCGTGGTCTGGAACCGCTCGGTTATCCTACCACGACCTCACGGCCGCCCACAAGGACGCACACTCCAAAAGGCGTTGGAGGTTGGAGGTTGAAGGTGGAAGGTCGATGCCGGAAGATGGACCGCCGCTCCCTCGTCGCCTCGCGCGCGCTGCGTCGCTCATGGCCGTCGCGACCACCGCCAGCCGTGTGCTGGGGCTACTGCGCGAAGTGGCCGCGGCGTGGCTGTTCGGGGCCACGAACGCTAAGGCCGCCTATGTCATCGCGTACTATCTGCCGTTCTTCGTCCAGCGGCTGCTGCTGGGCGGCACCCTCAGTATCGTCTTCATCCCGACGATCAGCCGCTACCTCGCCCGCGGCGAACTGGACGAGGCCCGGCGCATCTCCGGAAGTCTCTTCAGTCTCGTGCTCCTGGCGGGGGCGGCGATGGTGGTGGCCGGCCTGGCGGCGGCGCCGCTCCTGGTTCCACTCGCCGCACCGGGCTTCGCCGCATCGCCGGGGTTGCCTGAACTGGCGGTGCGGCTGACCCGGATCATCTTCCCCGCGATGCTGTTTCTCGCGCTCTCCGTTTTCGTCACAGGATTCTTGCAGGCCCACCAGGATTTCACGGCATCCGCTCTGGCCCCGCTGCTGTTCAATAGCACGATCATCGCCGGCACGCTGCTGCTGGGACCCCGGATTGGCATCCGGGGGCTGGCCATCGCCTGGATCGCGGGCACGGCGGCGCAGTTTCTGGTCCAGCTGCCCGCCGCGCGCCGGTACGGGCTGCGGTTGGGTCGGGTCGACCTTGCGCATCCGGCTCTGCGCGAGCTGGCGCGCCTGGCGGTGCCGGCGATGCTGGGACTGGCGATTGTGGAGATCAACGCGTACGTGGACCGGTTTTTCGCGTCGCAACTGCCGCTGCGGCCCGAGGCGAACCCCGTCGCCGTGCTCGACTATGCCTATGAGATCGTGCAGGCGCCGGCCGGGATCTTTGCGATTTCCATCGCCACCGCGGTGTTCCCGCTGCTATCCCGCCACGCCGCAACGGACAACCACGATGACTTGCGGGGGACCGCGTCACTGGCGCTGCGCACGCTGCTGTTCGTCATCCTGCCGGTGACGGCGCTGGTGCTCGCGCTGCGCGAGCCACTGGTGCGGCTGCTCTTCCAGCGGGGCGAGTTTGGGCCCGTCGCCACACGGGCTGTCGCGGCGACGCTGGGGGGATACGCGGTGGGACTCCCGGCGATTGCCGCGTACTATGTCGTCACACGGACATACTACGCCCTCCAGGACATGGTCACTCCGGTGCGCATCGGGGTGGCGATGGTGATCCTGAATGGCGTGCTCGACTATGCCCTGATGCGGGTGTGGGGCGTGGTGGGCATCGCCCTGGCCACCTCGATCGTGTCGGCGATCAACGTGGCGTTGCTCCTCTGGAGACTGCGCGGGCGCCTCGGCCGCCTGGACGGTAGGCGCATTGCGTCAACCGCGCTGCGGACCGGCACGGCCGCCATCGCAGCCGGCCTGCTCATGGCCGCGGTGGCGGATGCGGTCCGGCCCGCGGGGCTGGTGGAGCGATCCGTGCACGTCGGCGCGGCGGCCGTGATAGGCGCGCTGGTATACGTGGGGGCGTGCCGCCTTCTGCGCGTGGAGGAACTGCGTGTCGCGTTCCAGCTGCTGCGCAGTCCTCCCAGCCGCTCGGCGCGCGCGGCGCGTTGACACTGGTTTTTGCGCGGTGCTATGGTTAGGGGGATTGTTAGCACTCCACCGCGTTGAGTGCTAATGGGCGGTGGTCCCCAGCAGGGGGAGATGCGATGCAGGCTACCCTGGATGCACGCAAGCGAGAGATCCTGCGGGCGGTGATCCGCTCCTACATCGAGACCGCCGAACCGGTGGGTTCTGAGGTGGTGGCGCATCAGGGCCATCTGGGTGTCAGCGCGGCGACCATCCGCAACGAGATGGCAGCACTGGAGGAGCTGGGGTATCTTGCCCAGCCGCACCCCTCCGCCGGGCGCATCCCCACCGATCGCGGCTACCGAGCGTACGTGGATCAGCTGGCGGACACCGACGCCCCGCTATCGACCGGGGAGCGGCTGCGGCTCCGGCGGCGTCTGGCCACCGCGGTCCAGGAACGAGAGCGCATCCCGAAAGAGGCGGCCCGCACGCTGGCCAACGTGACGAAATACACCTCGCTCGTCGCCCATTTGGAACCGGACCGCTTCGTCTTCCATCTTGAAGGCGCAGCCAATATTCTCATCCAACCGGAGTTCCGCGACGCCCGCGCGGCGCGACCAATCCTCGAGGCCCTGGAGCGGGAGGAGGTCATCGCCGGCTTGCTGGAAGGCGCGCCCGAACAGCAGGTCTCGGTCACCATCGGCAGCGAGCACCGCGTGGAGGACCTGCGAGGCTGTAGCGTCGTCGCCGCTGCCTACCGGATCGAAGCGCGGCCGGCGGGAGCTCTGGCCATCGTCGGTCCCACTCGCATGCCCTACGCGAGGGTCATCGCGTTCGTGCGCTATCTGGCCGAGAGCCTCGATGACGTGATGGCCGGGCTCGCGTAGGCGTCCATGCCCGACTATTATCAGGTCCTCGGTGTCGACCGCACCGCCACACAGGACGAGATCAAACGGGCATTCCGCCGGCTGGCCCGCGAGTACCACCCCGATGTGCGCAAGGATGACCCGAAGGCCGAGGAGCGCTTCAAGGAAATCAACGAAGCCTACCAGGTCCTCAGCGACCCGGAGCGCCGGGCCCAGTACAACCGGTTCGGGACGGTGCAGCCGGTCCCCGCCGAGGATGTGGCCGGCGGGGGATTTGGTCCGTTCAATGACATCTTTGACATGTTTTTCGGCCGGCGGAGCAGCCGGGTCGACCGCGATGCCCCCGAAGCCGGCGCCGACCTGCGGTACGATCTCGAGCTGTCGCTGGAAGAAGCGGCAACCGGCGTTGAGAAGACGATTGAGATTGAGCGGTTGGAGACCTGCCCCCGGTGTTTCGGGACGGGCGCCGAGCGAGGATCTGCGCCGGAGCGGTGTCCCACCTGTGGCGGGCGCGGTGAGGTGCAGCACTCACAACGCACGATTTTTGGGTCGTTCACACAGGTCTCCACCTGCCCGAGTTGCGGCGGAACCGGAACAGTCCTCCGCCACCCCTGCACGCAATGCCGCGGCAGCGGCCGGGCCGCGATGGCGCGCACGGTCTCGGTCGGCATCCCGCCGGGAGTCGACAGCGGCATGCGCCTGCGCATCGCCGGTGAGGGCGAAGCCGGGCTCCGCGGCGGTCCGCGGGGCGACCTCTACATGTTCATCCATGTCCGGCCGCATCCCGTCTTCCAGCGGGAAGGGAAGGACCTCTTTTGCACGGTCCCGATCACGATCTATCAGGCCGCCTTGGGAGACGATATCGAGGTGCCGACGCTGGAAGGTCCCATCGGGCGCGCGGTCCCGGCAGGCGCGCAACCCGGAACCGTCATCACGGTGAAGGGGAAGGGGATGCCGGACGCACGCGGGAACCGCGGCGATCTGCATGTGCGGCTTGACGTGCGTGTGCCTACCGATCTGACGGACGAGGAGCGCGCGCTGCTCCGCCAGCTGGCGGCGCTGCGTGGACGTCAACTGAAACCGCACCGGCGCAAGATTTCAGACAAGGTCAAGGATATGCTGCAGTGAGGTCCCGCCGACTCTCTCCAGATGAAATGGGTTGAAATTACCGTCACGACGGCTCCGCAGGCCGTGGAGGCCGTCGCCAACATCCTGCTGGAGTGCCGTACCGGTGGTGTTGAGGAGGCGCATCCCTCAGCCGGTGTGGTCCGCCTGCGCGGCTATCTTCCGGTCGGTCCCGCCGTCGAGGTGATTCTGGCCACGATTGAGCGGCGCGTCCGGGCATTGCCCGAGTTTGGGTTAGACATCGCCCCGGGTCGCATCGAGACAACCGTCGTCGAGGACTCGGGATGGGCCCACGCCTGGAAGAACCACTTCAAGCCGTTCCCCGTCGGCCATCGGCTGTGGATCACGCCGACCTGGCGTGATGCGCCGCCGCCTCCCGAGCGGATCGTGATCAGACTCGATCCGGGCATGGCGTTCGGCAGCGGCCTGCACGCGTCGACACAGTTGTGCCTGGCGGTGCTGGAGGATCGCATGCGCGGCGGCGAGCGGGTCTTTGACATCGGCGCCGGGTCGGGAATCCTGTCAATCGCCGCGGCCAAGCTCGGGGCCGGCGCGGTCCTCGCCGTTGATGTTGATCCGGTGGCGGTTGATGTCGCCCGCCAGAACGTGGCCCACAACGGGGTCGCCTCGCGCGTGGACGTGCGGACCGGGAACCTGCTCGATGGGATCGCCGGCCGGGCCGACATCATCCTGGCCAATCTGACCGCCGACATTCACCTTGATTTCCTTTCTGCCGCGCCGGCGCAGATGGCGCCCGGGGGAGTGATCGTGGCCTCAGGGATTGTCGCCGACCGGCAACTCGAAGTCGAGGCGGTAGCCAGAGCCTGCGGCCTGCGCGTGGACGAAGTCCGCCGCGACGCGGAGTGGCGATGCCTGGTCTTGATGGCGAACCGCGAACAGGGAGCTGCGAATAGGGGTTCCAGCGGAGGAGTCTAAGCGATCAGACGTTTCTTCGTTCCGCACGGATCCATCGCCGGGGGGCAGGTGACATTTCCACCGGATCAGGCCCGGCACCTTGCCACTGTGCTGCGCCTGCATCCTGGCGACCGCGTGACCGTGTTTGACGGCACCGGCCCCGAACACGTTGCCGAGCTGGAAACCGTCGCCCCCACACGGGCGGCGGCGCGGATCGTCGAGACCCATCCCGGGCGCAGTCCGGCGCTGCACCTGGTGCTGCTCCAGGGAGTGCCCAAGGGCACGAAGATGGATGGCATCGTGCGGATGGGCACCGAGGTTGGCGTGACCGAGTTTATCCCGTTCACCTCCGCACGCACGGTCGCCGCAGGCCGGGGACGCGTGACGCGCTGGCAGCGCATCGCGGTGGAGGCGGCGAAGCAGTGCCGCCGCAGCGACGTGCCTGTGGTGCACGAGCCGGTGCCGCTACTGGAGGCGCTCGATCGGGTCGCAGGATACGACCTGGTCCTCCTGCTCTGGGAAGGCGAGCAGAGCCGCACGATCGGGCAGGCCCTGGCCGCGACGATCCCATCCAGGCAGATCGCCGTGGCGATCGGACCGGAGGGTGGCTTTGCGCCGGAGGAGGTGGCGCAGGCCGCCGCGCGCGGCGCGGTGCCCGTGACGGTGGGACCGCTCATCCTGCGCGCGGAGACCAGCGGCATCGTCGCGCTGGCGATGGTGGTGTACGAGTTGATCCTGCGGCCGGCGAGGGATCCCCGCTAGCAGCGCATTTACCGTGGGTGCCGGCAGGAGTCAGGGCCGGTTCTCAATAATAACCAGGACGACACGCGCGACCATTAACGGTACCCCGGGAGGGACCATGGTTGCTAGGATAACGGCTGTCCGCCAGGAGCCCGAGTCCCCGGGCTCTTCTTTTGTGCCCGCCGAACCGGCCGCCCTCGTGCTCGAAGACGGCGTGACGTTCCAGGGAATGCGCGTTGGCGCCTCCGGGGACGCGGGCGGCGAAGTCGTCTTCACCACGAGTATGACCGGATATCAGGAGGTGGTGAGCGACCCCTCCTACCGCGGACAGATCGTGGTGATGGCCTACCCCCTGATCGGGAACTACGGATTCAGTTCCGGCGCCTGGGAGGCGCCGGGGCCGCATGTTGCGGGTTTCGTGGTGCGCGAAGCGGCAACGGTGGCCTCGCATTACCTCTCCCGGGAGCCCCTTCACGATTTCCTGCAGGCGCACGGAGTCACCGGGCTCGCCGGCGTCGATACGCGGGCGCTGGTGCGGCACCTCCGGGTGCACGGTCTCCAACGTGGTGTCATCGTCTCCCGCGCAGGTCCGGACGCGGCCGGGCGAGCCGCGGTCCTCCCCTCGCTGTCTCAACAAGACCTGGTCGGTCAGGTATCCCGCACTTCGCCTCTGGTGCTGCCGGGTCCCGGACCGCGCATCGCGCTGGTCGATTGCGGCGTCAAGGCAGGGATCGTCGACGCTCTCCGCCGCCGGGGATGCGAGATCGTGCTGGTGCCGCACTCGATGGCGGCGGGGGAGATTCACGCGTTCGCGCCGGCTGGCGTGGTGCTCTCGAACGGGCCGGGAGACCCGGCCGTGCTCGGGGACGTCATCCGCACGGTCCGCTCCCTCCTGGAGGCGTACCCGCTGCTGGGCGTGTGCCTGGGCCACCAGCTCCTGGCACTGGCCTGTGGGGGCCGGACGTACAAGATGAGATTTGGCCATCGCGGGAGCAACCAGCCGGTCAGCGAGGTCGCCACCGGCCGCGTGATGATCACCACACAGAACCATGGGTTTGCGGTTGAGCCTGATGTTCCCACTTCGCTGCAGGTCACGCACGTAAATCTGAACGACGCGACCGTGGAAGGCCTCCGGCACCGGACGCTGCCGGCATTCTCTGTGCAGTTCCATCCCGAGGGACGGCCTGGCCCCACGGATGCCGAGTTCCTGTACGACCGGTTTCTCGAACTCGTCAGGGAGCACGTGCGTGCCTAAGCGCTCCGAGATCAAGAAGGTCCTCGTCATCGGCTCCGGTCCGATCATCATCGGGCAGGCGGCCGAGTTCGATTACTCCGGTACGCAGGCCTGCCGGGCGCTGAGCGAGGAGGGCGTGGAAGTCGTCCTGGTCAACAGCAACCCGGCGACGATCATGACCGATGTCGAGGTCGCCGAGCGGGTGTACGTTGAGCCGCTGACCCCGGAGTTCGTGACCGCGGTAATCGCCCGGGAGCGGCCGGATGGACTCCTGGCCACGCTGGGAGGGCAGACCGGGCTGAATCTTGCCCTGGCGCTGGCCCAGGGCGGGGTCCTGGACCGGTATGGCGTGCCGCTGCTCGGCACCCCCCTGCCGGCGATCCAGGATGCCGAAGATCGGGAGCGATTTCGCACGACCATGATGCGCCTCGGGCACCCGGTGCTGCAGAGCCGGTCGGCGCAGACAGTGGACGACGCGCTCGCGGCCGCCGCAACCCTCGGCTATCCGGTGGTGGTGCGGCCCGGGTTCACGTTGGGGGGAACGGGAGGCGGCATCGCCGCAGACCCGCGGGCGCTGGCTGCAGTCGCCGCCCAGGGCCTGCTGGCCAGTCCGATCGGTCAGGTTCTCGTCGAGCGCAGCGTCCAGGGATGGAAAGAGATTGAGTACGAGGTCATCCGCGACGGCGCGGGGACGGTCATCACCGTCTGCAATATGGAGAATGTCGATCCGATGGGTGTCCATACAGGCGACAGCATCGTAGTCGCCCCCTCGCAGACCCTCTCTGACGCCGATTACCAGCGTCTGCGCACAGCGGCGTTGCATATCATCGACGGGCTGGGGATCGCGGGTGGATGCAACATCCAGTTCGCGCTGGATCCGGCCAGCGACGCGTATTTTGTGATCGAGGTCAACCCGCGGGTGTCGCGTTCGTCGGCGCTGGCCAGCAAGGCCACCGGCTATCCGATCGCGCGGGTGGCCGCCAAGATCGCGATCGGCCTCCGGCTGGATGAGATCCCCAATCGGATCACCGGCCTGACGAAGGCGGCGTTCGAACCCGCGCTGGACTACGTCGTGGTGAAGATCCCGCGCTGGCCGTTTGACAAGTTTCCAACCAGCGACCGGCGGCTCGGGACGCAGATGAAGGCCACCGGCGAAGTGATGGCCATCGGTCGCTCCTTCCCCGAGGCGCTGCTGAAGGCGGTGCGATCCCTCGACCTTCGGGTGGGTGGCCTGCGCCTGGACGACGCCGCAGGGTGGACGGAGGCGGAGATCTCCTCCATGGTGGCCGAGGCCACAGACCTCCGCCTGTTCGCGCTGGCCGAGGCGCTGCGCCGGGGCCGGCGCGTTGATGATCTCGTGGCTCAGTCGGGGATCGATCGTTTCTTCATCGCCGAAATCGCACGCATCGTCTCGTGCGAAGAGCGGCTGGCCGGCGGCGAAGCGTCCCTGGCGCAGGCCAAGCGGCTGGGATTCTCCGATGCCGAGATTGCGGCGCTGCTTGGCGCGGGGGAGTCCGAGGTCCGCGCCCGCAGAATGGCGGCGGGGCTTGTGCCTGCCTACAAGATCGTCGATACGTGCGCCGGTGAGTTTCCGGCCGCGACCCCGTACTACTACTCCACGTACGAGGCGGAAGACGAGCGGCCGGAGTTGCACCGGCCGCGCATCGTGGTCCTGGGTGCGGGTCCGATTCGCATCGGGCAGGGGATCGAGTTCGACTACTCCACCGTTCACGCGGTCAAAGCGCTGCGGGAAGCGGGATACGAGGCGGTGATCATCAACAACAATCCTGAGACGGTGAGCACGGATTTCGACATCTCGGACCGCCTGTACTTTGAACCGCTCACGGTCGAAGATGTGCTGCACGTGGTCCGCCGCGAGGAGCCGGACGGCGTGCTGGTGCAGTTCGGGGGGCAGACGGCGCTCAACCTGGCCGGTCCCCTCCGCGACGCCGGGGTGCGCATCCTGGGTACCTCGGTCAGGTCGCTGGACATCTCCGAGGACCGCGAGAAATTCTCTCTCTTGCTGACCGCCCTGGGGATCGAGCGTCCGGAGGGCGGCGGCGTCTGGTCGCTACCTGCCTGTGAGGCGTTGCTGCACAGGATCGGGTTGCCGGTCGTCGTGCGGCCCTCCTACGTGCTGGGCGGACAAGGCATGGAGATCGCCGATACCGCGGAGCGGGTGCGGGTGTTCGTCGCGGATGCGCTCGCGCGCGACCCCGCGCATCCTGTGTTGATCGACCGGTACGTCGAAGGGCTGGAGGTCGAAGTCGACGCGATCTCGGATGGGACATCCGTGCTGATCCCGGGGATCATGGAGCACGTGGAGCGGGCGGGCGTGCACTCCGGTGACAGCATCGCTCTCTTCCCCGCGCAGCACCTCTCCGAAGGCGTCGCCGCGGCCATCGTGGTGAGTACGGTGCGGCTGGCCCGCGCGCTGAAGGTGCAGGGGTTCTTGAACATCCAGTTTGTGTACGATGGCACCCGCCTGTATGTCTTGGAGGCCAACCTGCGCGCCAGCCGGACGGTGCCGTTCGTCAGCAAGGCCGTAGGCATGCCGCTGGTCCAGGTCGCCACGCGGGTCATGCTGGGTGATGCCCTGGCGGACTTCGGGTTTTCCGACGTCCACCAACTCCCGGCTCCGTCACGCGTGGCCGTCAAAGCGCCGGTGTTCTCCATGGAGAAACTCCCGCGCGCCGAGGCCGCGGTGGGGCCGGAGATGAGGTCAACCGGCGAGGTGATGGGTCTGGGTGCCGACGCGGCCGCCGCGCTGCACAGAGCCCTGGTGGCGGCAGGGTGGCACAGCCGGGAGCGCAGCATCCTGGTCTCGCTGGCCGACCGGCACAAAGAGCAGGCCCTGCCATTGCTGCGGGAGATGACGGCGGCGGGGTTCCGGCTTCTGGCCACGCCGAACACGGCCGCCGCACTCCATCGCGCCGGGATCCCCGCCGAGGCGGTGACGTTTGACCAGGCCGCCGAGCTCCCGGTGGGTCTGGTGCTGAACACGCCGACGCGGGGTGCCGACCCCTCCCGCCGGGGCTTTCAGCTCCGCCGCAGCGCGCTGGCTCGCCGCATCCCCTGTGTGACCTCGCTGGATACCGCCGCCGCCGTCCTCGCCGCACTGATCCGTGCGGGAGAGCATCCGCCCGTGGTGTCCCCGCTCGCGCCGTCCGCGCTGCCCTAGCCCCGCGGTTGCATTTTTATTCACATTTAGGTATTATTATCCGCATGTCGATCAGGGCCGCCATTCTGGGGGCATCGGGCTACGGCGGCGGGGAGCTGGCGCGCCTGCTGGTATCGCATCCCGGAGTCGAGTTGGTGTACCTGGGGGCGGAGAGCCGGCAGGGCGAGGCCGTGGCGGACCTGTATCCGAACCTGCGGGGGTTTACCTCCGCCAGCACCGGGGCCATCGACCCAGCGCGTGTGGCGCGCGAGGCCGATGTCGTCTTCCTCGCCCTGCCCACGGGGAAGGCAATGCAGCTGGCACCGGCCCTGATCGATCACGCCCGGGTCGTGGACCTGGGCGCCGACTTCCGATTCAAAGACTCCCAGGTGTATGAGCAGTGGTATCATACCCCGCACGCGTGCCCGGGCCTGCTGGATGAAGCTGTCTACGGGCTGACTGAATTCCATCGCAGCGGCGTCCGCCAGGCCCGGGTCGTGGGCAATCCCGGATGCTATCCCACGGCTGCGCTGCTGGCCATCGTGCCGCTGCTGCAGTCCCGGCGGGTGAATCCGGCCGGCGTCGTTATCGATGCCAAGTCTGGGGTGTCCGGCGCGGGGCGGGGGCTCTCCCTGTCCACCCATTTCTCTGAAG
>Ga0209376_1004578_pt1 | contig 11969 bp, 9 predicted proteins | sample GraSoiAngelo_134_FD_185891 | JGI IMG/M metagenome (GOLD analysis project Ga0209376, IMG submission 185891) | Grasslands soil microbial communities from the Angelo Coastal Reserve, California, USA - 14_0929_05_30cm (SPAdes) (version 2) | ecosystem: Environmental > Terrestrial > Soil > Grasslands ... | reverse complement strand
GGCTTCTTCGAATGAGACTGCCATCGGCTTCTCAACGATTACGTGCTTGTTTGCGAGAAGACACTGCTTCGCTAGATCGTGATGAGTCGAGGCCGGGGTGACAATATCCACCACATCTACCTCCGGGAGAACGTTAGAGAGGGAGGTCTCGAGTCTGCACCCGTAATCGCCTAGTCGTTGAAGTTGCTGGGGGGCGACGTCAACAACTGCCACCAGACTGCAGAAATGGTTGTCTCGCAGCTTAGCGAGGGTAGCAACGTGTCTCTTGCCGAATTTCCCGGCCCCGACAACTGCAACCCTAGGTGGCATTATCTATCTCCGTTCCATTCTCCAGATGGATGCAAAATGACGCCGGTTTCGGATGCCCGACCATGTCGGCTTTAAGCGCGGTGTAACTCAATTCGTGGTCGTCAACCATTCTTCAGTTGAACGGCCTAGAATTCTGTCGATCCCTTTGTCGACTGTGATGGGTTGCCAATTGAGTTCATTGATAGCTTTGCGGGACGACATGTACGGCATACTGGATCCTTCCTTCTTGTCCAACGCGAAATGAACCTTAGCTACGACCTTTTGAGACACAATTTCAGTCAGCTGTTTGACCGTCGTCTCCTCTGGCGAGATTAGGTTGTAGATCTCGTTGTCCTTGGTAAGTGCAGATACGGAACCTTTCGCCAAGTCCTCAACGAAGGTGTACTGGTTCTTTCGGCGGCCTGGACCCCATATCTCGATTGTCTGTCCCGCGATTGCCGCATCTAAGAATGTCTTAATCACGTTGGAGCCTTGGCCGCCTGGGCCGTAAGCCGATCCGAACCTTAGAATCACATACTTTATTCCGTATTTTCTCGCGTATTCCTTCAACAGTGTTTCGCCGAATACTTTCGTTCCTCCAAAGAGTTCCATGTCGAGGGTGTTCAGTGGCGTGGCTTCGTTAACTATCATTTGAGGAGGTAGCCCATCGTACACATAGAACGAGCTGGCGAAGATTATCTTCTTTACGTTGTTTTTCCGAGATGCTTCCGCAACATTTCTAGTGATGTTGATGTTGATTTCCGATGCTCTGTAGGGGTCGGCCCTTACTTGGTCAAGAACTGTGCCCGCTACGTGGTATACAAGGTCGAGTCCCTCCACTAGCTTCTGGGTTTCGTCGAAAGAAGTCAGATCGGCCTTAGCGAAACTGAAATTGTTACGTTGTGCCGGCTCAACGATATCGATCGAAAGCACGTCGTGACCAAGCTTTGCGAGTTGGTTGACTATTCGGCTTCCGATGAAGCCAGATCCGCCTGTGACGCCAATCTTCATCCTAGTGATTCCCCTAACTTGTCGCAGAAGTATTGAACTTGGGCATCCGTTAGGTTGGCCATAAGTGGGAAACAAACATGGCTCTTGCATACATCTTCCGTCACTGGGAAGTCGCCTTGTTTGTACCCAAGGTCTTCAAAGACAGGTTGTGTGTGGCATGGCACTTCGTATACTTCTCCGCTCATCTCAATCGAGTTGGCCTTGAGCTTAGCCTTCAAGCGGTCGCGTTCTACGCCGTTTAGAAATGCAATGAACTTATACCAGTTCGGTCTAGCCCCTTTAGGTACAGAATACTCTCGTATCTTGTAGTGTAACTTGTTTGCTTGCAGAAACTGAGAATATTGTCTCGCGATCTCGGTCCTTCTCTGGATGAATTCTTCTAGCCTCCGAAGCTGTGCGAGCGCTATGACAGCTTGGAATTCAGACATGCGCCAGTTGTAGCCTTTTTCGATGCACAAGTTGCCAACTTTCTTTCCTTGGTCCCTCAAAATTGCGACTCTCTCTGCGATTTCAGCGGCGTTGGTTGAAACGAATCCACCCTCGGCGCTGCCCATCACCTTGGTCGGGAAGAAAGAAAATCCAGAACTCGTCCCGATGGTGCCAGCAAACGAGTTATCTATCTTTGACCCGATGGCGTGGGCGGAGTCCTCTAGCAATGGAATATCATGCTGATCAGCTATGTCCCTTAGTTTCCAGACGCCTTGCGAAACGTGACCGCCCATGTGAACAGTCATGATTGCAGCCGTGTCTTTGGTTATTTTCTTGGCCACTTGGTCCGGATCGAGGCTCATGTCTTGTCCAATGTCTGCAAAGACAGGTTGGCATCCTGACCGCTGTATTGCAAAGATTGTCGCTGCGAATGTCTCAGGTGTCACAAGGATCTTCCCCGTGAGGCCCTGAGCGCGAATCATCGCCTCTAGTGCTCCGGTTCCACTGTTCGTTGCCAAGACGTGCTTGACCCCTAGGTACTTGGCAAGTTCCTTCTCGAGTTCTGCGCAGAACTTGCCATTTGTGAGAATTCGAGAATCGAGGATTTCGGAGAATTTGGATAGAATCCATGCCTTATCTTCCTCAGGGATGAAGATTCGCATCGATCCAATTCTCTGTCCCTCTTTGGCAGACGGGGTCTGCACGGTCGAGCTTGCGTGCATTTGAGAACCGGCTATTAGCGCTGTGCGCTTCCGGTAGCCATTTAATTCTTCCCGTACCGTTGATTCGAAATCTGCTTAGAGGAACACGAAGGCCCGATTAGTTATCCTAAACGGGTGGGGCAGGGGCTCAGCCTTGGTTGGTAATGAGAGAGCTGTCTCTTGATTAATTAGACCTGACCTATGACCACGCCAATCTTGTCCTTGCCAGCTCGAACGTGTGAGTGCGGCGGAACATTCTTGGTAAGTAGAGTGTCCTGATCGATCAAAGAGAAGGCCCCGACAGTAAGCCCTGGGGTCATCCTAACGCTCGCACCCATCCTCACTCCTTCTTCAATCACGGTAGGCTTAAGTGTCGGGGTCTCGGATTTCGCACTTCCATGCCGTCCTTGTGTGATCGAAGGAGTATTGGTCGCAATGAAGAACGGCGCGATGAAGACGTTGTTGCCTATTGTTACATGTTGAGTGATGTGGCACTGTGCATGTATTGTGGTGAAGTCGCCGATCGTGCTGAGACCCTCAGCACATGACAGCGTTCCAAAAATCGTGTGCTCTCCCAATTGGGTGTGCGGTCTCAGAACTGCGTTGGCTCCAAGGATCGAGTTCGGGCCTATTTCGCACCCTTCGTAAATCCTAGCACCATCTTCTATCCGCGCATTGTCGCCTACTTTTACGCCGCGATGGACGCTTACAAAGTGTCCAATGCGGACATTATTGCCGATCCGAGTGTCTGCATCAATGTACGAATCACGTGGATATCGGGAGCTTCTCGACGAGACTCTTGCTTTCCGAGTAGAGGTGTCAGCGATCATCTTCCGAAATGTTCCTCTGGACCACGCTTCGTTGGGATATGAATTCTGCGAACATGCGTCGTCTAATCTGCAGTAGCATACGCTATAAGCACTGGGTCGAAGGCGCCATAGCCTGACTTTTGGCTATCGGCATTCGCCTTTTCCTCGGCTGTTGTCATCATTGGAAATCCTTCCAATGACTCAATCTTCCAATCTTGACTATCGATCTCCTGACGAATTTGGCTCGCCCGGATTCCAAAAACCGGTTGGAGCGTACCATATACGATGACTTGCTTCGCAAGTCGCTCAGTCCTCTTCCTCCCAATGACTAGGGACAAAACTCTCCGAGATGTCCGCGCCCGCAAGAGTCCCCGAAGTACCGGTAGAGCAACGTTCACCATTACGACGAGCTTTGCGTAGAGAAAAATTCTCGGATTCACTGAGTTTCTGAACTCAATTCCAACTCTCGTCCGGGACACAGATAGCAATTCCCTAATGGCTTGCTTCTGATCCGGCACAAAGAAGATTGTGGCTAAGGATATGGCCTTGTCAAAGGAGGCCGTCTTGAATGGAAGAGCTTGAGCATCTCCCACGACCAGGTCTGTCTTTTCAAAATGATTTGTCCGTAACTTGTCTCGTGCTTTGTTCAACATTGTCCTAGATATGTCGACGCCAACATACGTTGCTCCATCGGAAAGCAATCTTGCAGCGTTTCGTCCCTCGCCTACGCCAACTTCAAGGACAAGGTCTCCTGTGGTGGTCTTCAGATTCTCGAGGAATTTGTTCCAGTATACTTCCTCATACTTCTCTTCTCGAATTCGGGTAGCCCAATAGTCGGTGTAATCCGGGTTCGTGAAGAATTTGCGGCTGGGCTCGGAACTTGTCATGTTGGTCGCGTCGTGATTCTGATTGTTCTCATTCCTCAGTTGGACCCACGACCAATTTAGTTAGTTTCTCTTCCTAGCGAAGTACACACGTTGCAGGTCTATAACTATGATACAAAACGCGAGTCCACTGACGTATACCACAGAAGTTTCATAGAGGGAGTCTCTGTAAGCGGCATAGACGAACGAAAGGCGATATGAGCCTGCTTGCAGCCAAATTTGCATCAGTCCCTGATATTGGTCAACTGGTACAATCGTTCCCGCAACTGTCCTTACTCTCCATCCTGAGTCGTAGCTAAGGGGCAAGATCAGAAAAGCCGGTTGCGCGATCGAAACATTGAGTTCCATTTGCATTGGGCTATTGCCTGTCCAGCTCGAAGATAATTGCACCAGATTCTGCGACGCAATGAGGGACACGCTGTCGCCGTAAACAGACCGTACCGCGAAGACTCCATCCCAATTATCGAGAGGCTGGATCTTGCTGAGACCCACGTCATCAATCCAAGCTGTGCCTGTGCCTGATCTGAGATAGGTGGTAACTGCGACGCTTGAAATGTTTTGGGTGTTTTCGACGTTGAAGAATGCTTCAGAGTACTCCCAATCATGGGTCGCTACTTCAAAAGGCGAATACGCAATGGTGTTCTGGGTTCCATTTCGAAAAGATTCGACGACCCTGAGTCCGAACTCAGAACCTGAGGAGACGTTCACAGCTTTGTTCCATCCCGACATAAGATATTTTCCTGATGAAAATTGAGACCCATCGATAATCTGCGTTCTCCCGACAATGATAGTGTTGTTTGTGGCAGTTTCGCGTAACGAAGCGGCACCTTCATATGAGACCCCACTCACAAAACATGCGAACACGCAACTGTAATTGTCGCTCAGATTCCAAGGCTGCCAAATTGTGTTGTTGACGCTTTCAAAGTCCGAATCCAACATCATGTTCGGAAATGATCGAACTTGTCCGAACAGCAGGTTTCGAAACAACGAAACGTTTCCATCGTTCATTACGTACTGGAATGGACTAGAAGACTCGTTGAGACCGTGCGCAAAATTCGGACCTCCCCACGCACCCTCATACACAACATATTTTACTCCGATAAGCGCCAAATCTGAGGCGAGTTCCGACGCGTCTCCAGAAGTAGCTGAGACAGCTACTCTTGATGAGTATATGTCATTGAAGATCGATGGAACGTCTGGGACACCATAGGGGTTTAGCATTTGGACATTTGACGATGTGAGATACGAAAGGTACTGAAAATCGGGGATCGTGTAAACGTCTGGGATCTCAACTACGCTGAAGTTGCCAGGCTCACGGGCTAGATAACTGTAGATCGACTGACCTGCTGGAACGTGAGACGTCTGGATCAAGTGGTATAGGTTGTAGTTCCAAACGTTAGACGCTGTTGGGGACCATCCAATGATAGGTGAATATGGTTCGCTGTTGGCTAGGAACGTGGCTCCATCAAGAACAATCAAGGCGAGCATGATAATGATAATGGGAGTTCTGAGAAATCGCAGATCAAACCTTCGGAGTCCGGTCATCAGTGAGACGAGAAAGCTGCTACCAGCTCCCGCTAACACCGAAAGGCAGAGTTTTGCAGGTTGGAGCCAATATGTTGGATTCCCCGCGACCGCTTTGAAGCCTGTGAAACTAGGTAGGTAGGCGTACAAGAAACTGTAAAGAGGTGTTGACGATCCCAGGCCGAGAACGACGAAGACTAGAGCTAACAGAGAGGTCATCAGATAGAACTTGTGTTCGTACTTGAGAGGGAGCCTCTTGGAATGACGAAGGAGCGCGAGAACGCAGACGAATGCAAGAACCAATGTAACGTCGCCAATATAGGCTTCGACATTGGAGAAGATTGGTGCAACCAATTGCAGGAAGCTTGGAGAGTATGAGGCGTAGTGCGTCCCAGTTTGATCCCATAACGAGAGCTTCGAGAATATTGCTGACTGGAGGTAGGGAAAGCTGAAGAGAAATGCTGTCGAGAGCATGACACCAGTGCTCAGGCTGGCTGATTTTGCTAATTCTCGTCGAAAGACGACGTGATAGAGCAGGAGCACTATCGAGAATGCTATCATCATGTAACCATAGTCTTCTCGCTCAATGATCAAGAAGAACAGAAGAAGTCCACAGACAACCGATAATGCAAAGCGAGAGTTTCGGTATGATTTCAGAAGAAGAGCAACTATGAGCGGCATCAGGGCCATGCCGTAAGACATGGACAAATGTCCGAGCGAAACCTCGTACAGCGTAGTCTGAGAGAATACAAATGAAGTGGCCGAAACCATTCTCGCGGATCGCCTGTTGAGAAGTACCGAGGCAAGATAGTAGCTGCTTACTGCTCCCGCGACGTAGGTAAGAAACAGAGTGATCTTGTAGCTCAGGATAAAGTCGTTAGTCAACAGCATAACTGCGGAGTAGGTGACGTAGAGAGGGTCGGGAATTATGAAAAACGAGTGTCCAGCTGCCACTTGAGGTAACCACACACTACCGAGGGGTACCACTCCTTGTTGCATCAATTGCACGAACAGTCTCGAAAAGAGAGGGTAGCTGTAACCATCCATCCTGAAGGGAAATCCGGGCATTTGACTGGAGGGAGAGATCAGATATCTAAGAGCGAAGATGATATTCAGAATGAATAGAACTGCGATGTCCTGGACAGTAGGCTGTGCGGCAGCACGTGTGGCTTTGTCGGCGAATTTTCCGAGCCGTCTGTTAACTTGCACGTGCCCTATCTCTCAGATATCGTTATGAGGCGACTTGGCTCGCAAGAGATACGGGCCACAGTGATTAGCTTTGCCAGTTTTTCCCACAGTTCGCTTGCCCAAAGACTCCTTTCTCAATGTAGAGCGAATCTCTACATGGTCCTTTCTGTTCTACTCGCGATAGGATTTCGTCTTCTGCCAGTAATAGCTTCCTGGCCTTATGCAGTGGGGTTTGATACCACCGCGTTGTATGTTCCGTTAATGGTGAGTGGACCGCCGAGTGCTTACGCCATCTTCACTTATCCGGGCCTGAATTCTCTGATCATTTGGGTTGGTTATCAACTGGAGAAGCAACCTTTCCTAATCTTGGATTCGATTGCGCTTATTCTTCAAGCTGGTCTTGCGTTTTCGGCGTACACTTATGCGAGGTCGGTCGTTTTTCTGGACGAGAAATATGCGTTTCTGACGTCCGCTGTGTTTACACTTTCTCCTATAACTTTGCGACTGACGTGGGATCAGTATCGGATAAGCATTTGCATGATCTTAGTGATGGGAGCGCTTGCTGCAATGTTGTCGAGGTCGGCACGCGTCAGAATTTTGATAATTCCTCTGACGGTTCTTGTAGTTCTCACGAATCCTCTTCCATCTGTTTTTCTGCTCCTGACCATGATTGTTCAGACTCTATACGCATACGTGCGAAAACGACCCTTTAGAATAGCTCTGATCACATCGATGATTGGATCAGTTATTTTCGCCGTCCAACTATCCTTTCTAGCTGCCTCGGGACTGTTGAGTACTAATGTTCAGCTATCGATTCTCGGTCCAGTAGGAGGGGCCAGTCAGGCTTTGTCAGGAATCGCGTTCCTGATCTTTACCAGTTGGCCGCTTCTGATTTTTCTCCCATTTGTATTTCGGATTAGAGATAGCAGCCCCGAGGCGATCTGGCTTCTGCTTATCGCGTTCTTTGCGGTCGGTCTTTTGACAACTGGGATCTACACCATTCCACCTCCTTTCATCTACTTCATGGCAAGTTTTCCTCTCTCGATGTTTGCCGGGCGGGCGCTGAGGACGTACGGAAAATTTCGGATTTTCAGACTCGTGTTCGGAGTCGTACTCGTCTTTCTTGCAGTCAATGCCGCTGCCTACTTGATCTCTTCGCCTCTGAGCCCAATGGGTTACATGGCTTTGGGTCAGCCCTTCAGGTATTACATGCCAACCGGATATCTCCAAAGCACGATCCCAATATCGTACCAGAAAGATCTAATGGAATTATTGACAGCTTCGATGGCGGCACTTCCTAAAGACGTAACTCTGTACCTGCCACGGCAATTCTACGGGCTCGCACTGTTGGTACCGAATGTGCAACAGCTGCTGTTGGTCGATATAGGAGAGGCGAACCCGTGGCTTCCTTCTCCATTCGACTCCATCACTCCGAGAGGATTATCATTTACGATTTGGTTTGTCGGAGGGTCAGGCTGGTACGGAGTCCACACACTCCCATTGAATTTCGAAGCTGTTCAAACTCAAGGACAGTTTGTTCTTTATCAGATAGTTTCATAACTTGACAAATGACTCTCACCCCGCAAGACCAAGGGTCGCGGAACGTGCCTGTGGATGTGACGGTTTTGATTCCGGCTCATAACGAAGAACAAACCATCGCAGAAGCGATATCGCGTTCAGCAAGCGGTTTGGTTTCAGCCAATAAGACAGGAGAAATTCTCGTGGTTGACGACGGCAGCTCCGATGCCACGAGGATGAAGGTTCTCGAGGAATCGAAAAAAACTCATGCCGAAGTCAGGCTGGTTCGTCACGAGCGGAAGCGCGGTGTCTCTGTAGCACTCAGAACGGGAATAAGAAATGCGAGGGGTGCGATGATTCTGATAATTCCCGGCGATCTTGAATCTGACCCGGAACAGGACATACCGGTACTTTTGGAGAAGATGAGCGATGCGGATTTGGTTGCGGGTTGGAGGCAGGGAAGGACTGGGGCAAAGATAGTTGCATCGAGGCTGTACAATTTCCTTTACAGGAATGTCTTGGGGGTCAATGTTCATGATGCCAACTGGATAAAGTGCTTCAAGAGACAAGTAGCTGATCATATGATTTGGACACGAGACTGGAATCGGTATCTCGTGTTCTTCGCTGCTCGAGCGGGTTTCAGAATTATTGAGGTACCGGTTCCCTATTACAGGAGGCAGCACGGCCAGTCTAAGTTCGGAATAATGCGCCTCCCATCTGGGTTCGTGGGTTTCCTTAAGACCTACCACGAGGTTAGTAAGAGGTCGAAGGAAAGAGTTCGGTCTCTGCCCTCCCCAATGGCATCCTAGAATGGGCGGGTCTAACTCTCAAGCCGTAGGTTACTGCTCCACTCACGGGTGCATTGACCTGACAAATCGTGTATTTGTTTCTCGAACGTATGGATGAACTGCTCTTCGTTCCTGCGCCAGTCGATTGTCTTCACAGACTGCAATCCGTTTTCCCTCATTTGTTGCCTAAGCCTTTCGTCCTTGAGTAGATGAACGACACAGTCAGCGAGGGCCTCCGAGTTTCCGCGAGGGAAGACCAAGCCAGTCTTTCCTGAGACTACTAGCTCCTTAACACCAACGGCATCGCTGACAATAGGGACTGCTCCGCACATCTGTGCCTCAAAAACAGGCGTTGCGAATCCTTCTCTGTAAGACGGCATTACAAGCAGTTGCGACGAGGCAATAAGGTGAAACTTTTCCCTCGTCGTTATGTATCCGGGGAAGATGACGTTTTGTTCCAATCCAAGTGATTTGGTTAGTTCCCTCAGCTCCTCCTCATACTGGCCTTTGCCGACGATGTGCACTTTCACATCGGGAAAATCCTGTTTTATTTTCGGAACGGCCTTGATCAAATCTTGAACCCCCTTGTACTTTCTTAATCTTCCAATGCAGACAATCGACGGTGTGTCATGTTTGACAAGTTGAAAGTTCATGTCGGAGAGTTGTTTGAGATTGTCTTCACTTTGCGTCGTATAGTGAGCCAAGGCGTAAGGGATCATGATCACATTGCTTTCTGGGAAGCCTGTCTCAACCATGTCTCTCTTCGTGCTTTCAGAAAATGTGAATACCTTGGCATTCTTGTAGAGTCTCGGAGTCAACACGGATTCGATGAAACGGGCAAGTGTTGCGGTGACGTAACCGAGCGGTCTTCCCATTGCGATCGGACCCTCAATGAAGAAGATCTCTTTCGGAAGATGAGCACAAATGACAACTAACGGCCGTCGGGTTATGAGCGGCAATCCAAGGCTGACGTAACCTAACCCTTCGACTACCACATCGAACTTCTCAATGAATCGGTTCAACAATTGTGCCTTCCACAGAAAGAAGGGCATAGTGTACAATTTCCCAAGCCGAACAATGTTGATTCCGTCGACCTGTTCAGACTTCTTACCTCCAGGGAAATTGCCAGAGACTTGGGTGACTTTGTACCCTTTGTCCGCCAACCTTTTCATGACGGCATGGAGTTCGATCGTTCCTCCGCCCGCGCCTGGATTCTTGATGTCCTTATTCCAGATGAAAAGAATCGATGGCGTCCGCAAGAATTTTCCCGAAGAATTCGGCTGCATTGTGGCTCGATTAATGGATTGCAGACGCTGAAGCTTTTGCACCAATTTCTTGGGCGGGGAGTTCGAAGTAGTGTCTTACTTGGGCCGCTACATACTTGAGCTGGTCAGTCGTTATTGACGGGAACATTGGGAGCGAAAGCACGTATTCGCACTGCTCTTCTGTCACCCGCAATCCCTTCGCCACATGGTTCTTGAAAGGAGGCTGAAGGTGGATTGGAACTGGGTAGTGAACGCCTGTCTCAATTCCTCTCGAGGATAGGAACCGTTTGAGCCCTTCTCGTTCAGGTGTCCTGATGACGTACATGTGGTAAACGTGTGAAAACCCGGGTTTTTCCGTCGGTGTTACAACCGTTTCGCCGAGTTCCTCGTCGTAATACCTCGCAGCTTCCCTTCGAGACCCGTTGAACTTATCGAGCTTGGCCAACTGATATCGACCTAGAGCTGCGGCAATTTCGCTTAGGCGGAAGTTGTACCCAAGCATCTGGTGTACATACTTCTCGACTCTTCCATGGTTTCTCAGCATGCGTATCTTATCAGCGGTCTCTTGGTCGTCAGTCGTTACCATTCCTCCATCTCCATAAACTGTCATATTCTTAGAAGGATAGAAGCTGTAGCATGAGGCGACACCGAAATTTCCCACCTGTCGGTCTCTGACCATTGCCCCGTGGGCTTGCGCACAATCCTCGATGATTTGAAGCGAGGCTGCTTCAGCAATTTCTGCAATCTCGTCCATGTTCGCTGGATGTCCAAAGAGGTGGACCGGGATGATAGCTTTCGTACGTCGGGTTATTTTCTCTCGGATATCACGTGGGTCGATCGTAAGGGTCTCAGGATCGACGTCGCAGAAAACCGGTTCCGCTCCGACATCAACTATCGGGGATGCGCTCGCTATAAAGGAGAATGAGGGAACGAGTACCTCGTCTCCCTTTTCCAATTTGGAGGCAAGCATGGAAAGAAATAGTGCAGCCGTCCCCGAACTGACAGCAACGGCGTACCGCGTCCCAAGTTTCTGGGCAAATTCACTCTCGAATTTTGCTGTCTCGTCGCCAAGAATGTATCGCTTGCTCGCGAGAACTCTTGAAACGGCATCAATAGCCCCAGCGTCCACGTAGATATCTGAGAGCGGTATATTCATGGCTTTTGCTTGAGCTGAGGCATGATAGACAAGGACAGTGTTTTCGGATCTTCGAATACTGAGTGTATTATTGACAGTCGTTCTTGAATTATGGCCGACGTCCGGCTCAAGAGCGGTTCTACCGTCAGTCCTCTCGGCGGCCAGCGGAAGAAGCCCTGTCAAAAGTCTATCGAAACCCAGAACTGGGTCTGAGGGTTATTCTCGTACCCCATCCCTGATGCTAACGAATCTGCCACCATACCTTATGACACTACGGCTTTAGACTATTTTCCTTAGGTCGTCGAGTATTTTCTGTTCTCGTGATCTTCGTCCCTGCCATGCGGCGAGAGTCCAGCCCGCTAGGAGTCCGCTCGTCAATCCTACCAACGTGCCGTTGAGGAGCCATGCAGCCGGCCAAAAGTTCCGCGT